>Ga0081527_100121_pt1 | contig 64391 bp, 42 predicted proteins | sample HotLakmasection5_FD_70992 | JGI IMG/M metagenome (GOLD analysis project Ga0081527, IMG submission 70992) | Hypersaline microbial mat communities from Hot Lake, Washington, USA - Section #5 (SPADES assembly) (version 2) | ecosystem: Environmental > Aquatic > Non-marine Saline and Alkaline >... | reverse complement strand
TCCGGGCCGCTCAACACCCACGATCATAAATTACGTGGTAGCCAGGCCCTGCCGATCAAAGTGCGTCGTTAGCGAAGATCGTGCGAGTCGCAGTTGAAAACAGGGGGTTTATCAGCGCAATCATTATTTTACCGTTGACCCGACCGATACTGCGGACTGTCAACGTCTCGCCCGAATATGGAAAGCGCGCGGCATCCACGGGGTCATTTTCCTTCCATTCCGGAAGCTGCAATCGGAGCTTTCTTTTCCCTGGGATTCCATGTGCTGGGTCAAGATCGGTCATTCCATTCTGCAGCCGCGTCTGCATGAAGTCGGGCGCGATTACCATACCGACCTGTCGGTTGCCTGCGAGTGGCTGGCGCAGCAAGGATGTCATCGCCCCGGATTTGCCTGTTACCGGGAACGTGATAAGTTGACCATATTTAGTCGTCCGCTGCTGGAATTCAGTGTGACGTATTATCACGGGAAATCAGACGCGCCTACGCTTCCCTATCGGGATCTTTCCGATTTGCAAGCGCCAGCCATCCGGGCTTGGCTGTCCGGCAATCGTTTTGACAGCCTGATTCTTCCGGATCTGCCTCCCGCCCGATACAAAACCATCCATGCCTTCATTCAGCAGGTACCCACCGTGCTGCTTTCCCCGCCGGATTCGGGGCGCAAGCTGCCGCCCCGCCACCTGTCGTTCATCGCCCCTTACCAGACCGCCGGAGAGGCGGCGGTGAACATGATGCATCGCTTGCTCCGAAATAAAGAAGTGGGCATCCCGCCGCGGGAACACCGGCTGTTAATGAGCTCCGACCGATGGACCACTGAAGCACTGATCGCCTCATGAAAGCCCACCCCGTGGAGGGTCGAGCTCCGCGCTTGTCCGCCTGTGGCGGGGACCGGGAGTCCCATCGAGAGCGTGGGCATAATCCTCACAGGTTCGCGGCGTCGCGGAGCTCCGCCCTCCAGAAGACCTGTTGCGCAACCCACCCTGGAGGGTCGAGCTCTGCGAGACCGGGACATATTCATAACGCCGGGCTTTCTTCATCGCTCGATCCATGTAAACGGAAAGATCTCGCCCCAATAGGGCCAATCGTCGGCGTGGGCGACCAGCCCTTTGCGGACGGGATTTTCGCGCAGATAATGCCACTTTTCCGTGAAATGGTCGCCGTTGCGGATTTGCGTATCCCAATCGTCACGCTGCCAGACCGGCTTTTCCGCCGGAAAAGGCCATTCCCGAGTGGCGGTGGCCCGCCAGAATTGCCGCCAGGTCTTGTAGCCGGTTTCCGGATGGGCGGGACAACAGAAAAAATGAACATGATCCGGCATGAGCACATACTGGTTGACCCGCCAAGGATCCGCCCGGCGCCAGATGTCCCGCAACAAGGCGTGAATTTCCTCGCGCGCCAGTAAGGAACGTCGCCCGGTCACGCAGGTCGTGACCATGATCACCGTGGGACGATCCGCCCGTTCAACCGCAGGCTGGTGGACCGGATGTTTTCGGATGGGGCGGACAGTGGTCATGCGATCATCTTCGGTGGCCGGATCGGTTTGGCAAGATTGAAATTCAAGATTTTTATGGGATTTTCATGATCATCTTCACGGTCGCGGCGTCGCGGAGTTCCGCCCTCCACATGCGGGGTTGGCATCATCCACCTCCCTGGAGGGTAGCCTGTCCGCCGTAGGCCTTGCGAAGGCGGAAGCTCTGCGCCTGTCCGCCTCTGGCGGGAGACCGGGGTTCTCATGGACGACGACCATCGTTTAAGGAAGTCGGGTAAGGGTAGCCGATGAAGAGTGGCGGTTAAGCGTTCGGTTACACTTCAACCCCACCCTTACCCGCTTACCCTTAACCGACCCGCTTCAAGTCGGCAGAGCAAACGAGGACAAGGACGTTGTGTCAGCAACGCGGTGTTCAGTCGAAATGGGCGGTCAATCTTCGCACTTGCGGAATAAAATAGAGCGGGAGCGATAACAGGCGATACCTTTCATGCGTCCGGCCCGGAAGCGCAAAGGAGGCTTCATGAAGTTCCGGCTCGGCCGCGTTGATGCGGATGCCGTGGCGGGAACGTTTTTCGACCAGAAACACCTGCAGGGATTTAAGGGTGCCGCGTTTACCCGCCTTGACCTCAACGGGTAGGATGCGCGCTCCTTCGCTGATCACATAATCCACCTCGGCGTTCGCATCCTTGTGCTCGCGGGACCAGAAAAAAACTTCCGGCTTCATGAAGCAGGGCTGACGATAAAGAAGGTGCTGGCCTACGAATTGCTCGCTGATGGCCCCCTGATTCACCTGAAGCACATCCTTGCTTTCAGCGAAGTCGGTTAAGTTGAGCCCGCAGGCGCTGCTCATGAGGCCTACATCAAGAAAAAGCGGTTTGAACAGGTTTTCGTTCATTTCGGCGCATAGCGGAACCCCGTTGGCCGAGGTGTGGCAGACGTTGACGACGACCAGCGCTTGATTCAGCAGGCGCAGGGAATGAGCCAGATTGCGCGCGCTGTCTTCCCGGTCGATCTGCGCATATTTCAACCGCCGCCCCACCAGCAGGGGGATACGGTCGAAAACTTTCCGCATGCGATTTGGATCGGTACGTCCGGCATACTTGCCGAAGTCCTGTATGAAACTTTGCAGAATCGCTTGTTTGATCCCCTCAACCGCCTTGTGGTCATGGGTGCGAGCATACGCCGCCACGGCCGCCGGCATACCCCCTATCAACATGAACTCCCGCACCGCTTCCATCGCTTTTTGGTGCAGGGATTCGGGCACCGGCTCAGAAAAGTCGAATTGCTCCAAGTAATCCAGTACGTGGCCGCGCCCGGTGCCCATGAGAAATTCGTCGAAATCCAAGGGGCCGAGATACATGAATTCGATGCGTCCTACCGGAACGGGAAACGAAGGTTGTTCCAGCGTGAATTCGAGCAACGAGCTGGCCGCGACGAGATGAACGTCAGGGCGTTCTTCATAAAAGTACCGGAAGGTTTCGATCACCCGGGGGGCGGCTTGTATTTCGTCAAGGAACACCAAGGTCTTTCCGGGAATCATCGGCAACCCTGTTTCGGCCTCCAACAGCGCGAGGATGCGGGTGGGGTTCTTGGACGCAAAGAGATCGGCGAGCCCGGGCTTTCGTTCGAAATTCAGCTCGACGAGATGATCAAAGGCTTCCGCGCCGAATTGACGCACCAGATAGGTCTTGCCCACTTGCCGGGCTCCACGAAGGATGAGCGGTTTACGGGTATCGGCGGTTTTCCAGTCCAAGAGGTGTTGAAGCGCTTTTCTGTACATAGATACCACCATTTTTTATACATATAAGAACTATTTAACCCCCTTTTGTCAACCCCGTAAATGCAAGCGTCGCCGATTTACATCCTTCAGCCGCTTGGGTAAACCTCCGCGCCTGTCCGCCTCTGGCGGGAGACCGGGGTTCTCATGGACGACGACCATCGTTTAAGGAAGCCGGGTAAGGGTAGCCGATAAAGCGTGGCGGTTAAGCGTTCGGTTACACTTAAACCCCACCCTTAACCGCCTACCCTTAACCGGCCCGCTTCAAACCAGCGGCGTACGCCTTAACACGCTCCATCGCCTGGCGAGCGGCGTCGCAGAGCTCCCGCCTTCGCAAAGCCTACGGCGGGCAAGCCGCCCTCCAGGCGGGGTTGCGCCCGCCGTTACCCTCCCACAAGGCGGGTCATGAGATCCGGGGTGATGGTGTGTTCCGGCGAGAAGGCATCGCTGCGCATGTAGTCCAGCATGGATTTGCGGAATTGGCGGGCGGCATGGCGATGAATCAACAAGCGCTGCACATCGGCCCCGCAGACCAGCACCCGCGCGTTGCAAAGCCGCGTTTCCCAGACTAACCCCAAGCGACGGTTGGTATTCCAGTCGTCAATGACCTGCACAATCGGACGATGCTCCGGCGCTAATTCATCCAGCACCATGGCTTTGGCGCGATCAGTCAACTCCCACCATGGCCAGTTGGTATGAAATTCCGTTGGAAAGGAGTCAAACAGCGGGTGCGCCGGATCGCACAGAATCCCCAGTGTGTGCGGCGGCTGTCTGCTCGTCCACTCCGTATTCCAGAAAATGGGCGTGAACGCAAAAGGTACGTCGTGGGCGTTGCGGGGCGGAAGGTACAACAAAGAAACATCATCGTTGGCCCATTTCAACAACGTAGCCAGATCCGACGTGATGCGCAGGGGACATCGGGAAGGTTCCGGCCAGCCATCACACGGTTCCGGCCAGGTGCCTGCCAAGGGATAAACCCAGAATTCCCAATCATTCTCCACATCATGATCCCGCAGTCGGACCGTCAACCGATATTTGGCCGGCGCGGACCAACCGGTCAGAGCACAATGGATCTCGCCGAGTGCTGTTCCGTTATCCACCGGAATGGACTGCGACGGGAAACACCCCGAGGCGTACGACTGCCCCTGCTCATCACAAATCACCCATTCAACTACGGCATCCGGTACCGGAGCCGCGCCAAAATGCGCGACTTCGATAGAGGCGCGGAACACTTCCGCGTCACTGAACAAACGACGCTCCATACGCGCCAGCAGAACGGTGCTGTTTTGAAAACGCTGGAACATTTTAGCAGAAGTATAACCCTTCTCTCCCCAGCGCGCATTCAGCCATCCGACCAAGGCCGTGCCTTGCCCGGGAAAATCATTCGCCTGCAAGAGTTGATATCCGCCGAAGCCCCGGGTGCGCAAGGCGGCTTCGATTTCCTCGCGATAACACAAAACCTGCAGCTTGCCGGAAGCCATCAGGAAATCCTGCGCCTGATCGCCCATGTGATGGGCGTTCAGCGAATCACGGAACACCTCGAAATTACGAGGACGAAGTAAGCCTTTGTGATCCGCGATCTCGCGAAAATCGGGATACACACACCATTGCCCGATTTCGTGCGACACGATCGGTCGCGGGGCGTGCAGCACATCCAGGCGATAGTCCGTCAAGGTGTTGGGAGCATGTCCATTCAGAAGAGAATTGCCCCCTTCGCTCCAGCGATGCAAGCGCGGTTCAGGCACATTGTCGTACTGCTGGGCCGCGAGACGTGGCCACCCGGCCCCGCCGGTATGCAGGCGACGCGGGTCTTCCTTTTTCCAATAGTTTACCCAATCCGTGAGATACTCTTCCATACGACCCGTGGGCTCATTGCCATACGCCATCAACAGGAAAGACGGATGATGGCCATACGCCCGCACCATGGCTCGCGCTTCTTCGTATAGCCATTCATCCACCGGATGACCAAGGCCCAGCCCGGTGGTGGTGTTGGCCCACGACGAACATTCCACTTGCAGATAAAAACCCACTTCATCAGCTACGCGGAATGCGGCTTCCGGAGGGCACCAGGAATGGAAACGCACATGATTAAATCCGTAGTCCTTTAATATCTGAAAGATGCGCTGCCACGCGGGTTCGTCCATCGGCGGATAACCGGTATCGGGAAACACCGCGCACTCCAACGTGCCACGCAGAAAAATTTTCCGTCCGTTCACCGTGATTTGTGTGCCGTCCACCCCCACCTCACGCAAGCCTGATCGCACGTCCACTGCATGTTCGTCCGCGTCCGTGCGAAGGCTTACCCGCCACGTGTGCAAAGAAGGATTAAATTCGTCCCAGACCCCCATAGACGACTCTATCGGATGCTCCACCTCTACGAGGCCCCCTGTTTCAGACCATGCAACGGGAAACTCGTGCTGATGGATCGTCACGACGCCGTGTCCCTCCACACCGCTTTGGTTGCCGATGGCGATTTTCCACCGGATAACGCGCCGGCTCAAGTCGGGATAGAGCTGGGCATCCCGCACCCACACCGGCGGCGTCACACGCAGTTCCATACGTCCAATGATCCCATTCCAGTTGGTTTGGGTATGATCGGTGACACTGTGGGCATTGGTGCCGACATCCACATGCAGGCGGTTATCCACTTCGATGGTTACCACATGAGCGCCGGGCGTGAGGTCCACGCCGATCTCGTACACATGCGGCGTGCCGAGCGAGTTGTTCATACCCAGCGCACGACCATCCCACCATACCTTGGATTGAATATGCACGCGCTCCAAAAATAATTCCACGCGTTTGTCGGCCCAATCCTGCGGGATATCCACGGACCGCTCATACCGCGCAACGCCCACGAAATGTTTCAAGGGCTGAAGCCAGAACGGGAATTTCACCGCTCCGTCTTGATACGGCGCATAACGCGGATCACGAAACCAGTCCGTGCCCTTGATTTGCCCGGTCCAGGGCGTATCGAGATCCACGTCCCGACCAAGGCCTTGCGCCTGTATACTGCCCGGCAACTGGACCGGATGGACATCCTGATCAATTTCTGCGCGGTCGGGACGGAGCCCGACCCTCCTGGAAACCTCACTGGAGGGACGACCTCCGTGTCGTCCGGGTGATGGCGCGTGATCAAACGGAGAATGACAAGGATCTGCCGGGTCTATGGTTACAAGCCATTCACCGCGTAAGTCCAAATTGTTAGTATGCATCAAAAGGCGCTCCTAAAATGGACGACACGGAGGTCGTCCCTCCCGTTCATAAAAATACCGCGCTTACAATGTGCAGGAGGGTCGGGCTCCGTCCCAACCGCAATGGGATCGTAACGCCTTACGGCTTCCGCTCAATCACCATTTCCATCTCCCCCACAAATAATTCGGGGGTCAAGGATTCGGTCGAGTTTTTTGTCAATGATATGGCCATGTATGAAGCTGGATCGTGCCATTTGCCGTCGTTGGCGCCACCCCAATGCTCGCCGCCCGCCACCTGCGCGGGACGATATTCCACGGTCCACCATGCGTTGTCCGGCGTGACCGGCGTCAACCGGCGTTGATGAGTCTGCCCGGTCGTATCCCCGAAACGAAGCGTGAAACTTTCCACATTACGGGTCTTCAAACGCACGCGCACGGCATGAAGGGCAAGAATTTCGGGATCACTGAATTGCCGCACAAGCTCTACATAAGCGCCCCCTTCCCGGAAATCACCCGCCACGCGCAAAACAGGCCCGCCAACCATTTCAACCGTTTCCATAACTCCGCTGGCGCCGGGGGAGCCCAAACCAAATTTCCATTCGTCTGATGAAGCCGTGACGGTTCTCGTTTCGATGACGCCGCCATGCCGGGGTTCGATCACATCTTCTTTCACCACCACGTCCAGCCAGGACCAGTCGTCCTTCGCCAGACGCTGCGCGAGTTCCGGCGTCAGGGAGACATAGCGCGGCGCGCCGTCTAAAACCAATTCCGCATGGCCTGCGTCGGCTGCGTGCGTGGTTACTTCCCCATACAAGTCGTGGCTTTCGAGGGGGTCCACCCCATCCACCCGCAATGTGGTTTCCTCCTGGCGGATCGTCCAAACAACCAGCTTGTGGTTACCGTCGTCGTGCATGAAATGGAGCGCGTAATCTTCCCCGGAACCCACCGGCAACCGGCCTGCCAGCCGATACCCGCGCAATTGGTTTACCATTACACGGCACGCTTCATAAGCCGGAGTCGGGCCTTCGTTGGACCATAACGCAAAACTTCCATCTCCATGCTCGGATTTCTGGCCGGTCCATTCGTACCAAATACTGAGACGGATATCCGACAGCAAATCTATCAGATATTGACGTACAAACCGGGCGGCCTGGAAATGCGTGCGTGACTCTCCTTCCACCGCGCCTTGCACCACGATGTGTTCATCTCCGCCCACAGTGCTTCGCAAAGGAAAACCCCGCTCGGAATTGATCATCGTCATATCCGTCACTCCGCCGTGCAATGCCATGGAACGTCGCACCCAGCCGTAGTCCGCCAAGTGACCTTCCGGGATCTTTGCGGTGTATGGATGTACCGACCAGGCATCAATATCCGTATCCAGCACGCCTAACTTGAATATATTGTTCATCCAGCTCTTTGAGGCGGACCAGACACCCGACACGGAACCGGCCATGACAAAACAATCCGGATCGGCGGCTTTCATCGCCGGCACGGTTTCCTTGACCAGCGCATAATACTGTTCCGCATATTCAGGCGAATTGTGCGTGCCATGCCGTCCCCAGAACGTTGCGATGTTCGGTTCATTCCATAGCTCCCACAAGATGTCATGATCCTTGTACCGCTCGGCCACGACTGCCGCAAAACGGGCAAAGGCTTCCCGTCCTTCTTTTTCGTGAACCGGCGCATACAGCGGGTTGTTCAAGGCAATGCAACCGAGGATGCGCAGTCCGCGATCCGCGCAATCCTGCAACAGGCGGTCATACTCGGAAAAATCATAGACGCCTTTTTCCCGTTCGATATCCCGCCATAGAAACCCACGACGTACCCACGTGAAACCAGCCTCGGCAATAAGGTCTAGATTCTTTGTATCGTAGTTCCATGCCTTCAACTGCACGCCCAGACTTTGTGGAATCGTTCGTTCCGGCAACTCTGCGGCTCCGCCGATAGGATTCATGCCTGCCCCCGCCATACACATCATGATCACCATTATTTTTATGCTTCGTTTTAGTACCATGGACTTATCACTCCGGTGTTAATTTGTATATATATATTACGAAAGTGGCATTAAGACTGACAAGTCAAATGGATGGTTATCAGCTTTTTCTCAACCGCGCGAGAAGCAGCACGCCCCAGGCGATCAACAGGCCGACACCGGGCTCAGGGATAACACGGGTATCTTCGGAGGAGAACGCAAAAGACCAATCCCGGTCCACGCCGGCAACCAGGGATCCGTTCTGATACCCCGCGCCGTCGGCGTACGTGTTGGCGCCGCTGCGCAACAATGCCATATCGGAGCCACTTACATGGGTTAATTCAACTGCATAGGAATTTCCGGCCTGCAACGTGACATTCGCCTGCACCCCCAACGCGAGCACCGAATGATCCGTGGTGCCCGAAGGATTGTTATGATTACTGCTGGCCGATCCTAGCGAAAATTGCGCGGCATTGATCAGAGGCGACCCCACCGGTGTCAATGTAGCGGCCGTCGCCGCGGATGTTTCAAATAACGACAAACTATACGTGCCACCCCCTGTCGTACGGTATGCAAACTCAATCGTACGCAGCTCAAAAGAAGAATTTACGGTAAAGGACTGTGCCAAGATAAACTGACTAGGGGTTGTGCGAATCGGATTCACATTATTCACAAACCCCGGCATCGTCCGCGCCTGCCGCCCCGTACGCTTCAGCCACCGCCGCCCCAATGCCCCGACTACCGCCGGTCGCCAGCGCGACGCTTCCGTTCAATAATCCTTTTGCATGCATACGGCGCTCTCCGTGAATACCCTTGGACGCTTTCCGACAGCGCATTTCCGGGCACATTAAAATAAGTCACCTAGAACTAAACTTTATTCTTTTTAAGATATGGGATTTTGCGTATATAGCAATCTTAATCATTCATAACTTGAACATGGATAGCACAGGATGAAAATTATAGACATGCGGGCGCGAACCGTGGCGATCCCTATGACATGCATGCTGCGTCACAACACCGGGGTTCATCCCGGGTATTTAATGCGGACGGTATTGGAATTGATTACCGATGAAGGACTCGTGGGACTAGGCGAAGTGGGCGGGGGCGATCAGCGGGGCGCTTTGTTGAAACTAAAACCGCGGATTATCGGCATGGATCCGTTTGATCTGGAAGTCATTAAATTAAAAGTTTTGCGAAGCATTTATTATCTTTCCAATGCGCGTTTGTACGGGGCGATTGAAATGGCGTGTCTGGATCTCATCGGCAAAGCATGCAACGTGCCGATGCATCGGTTGCTCGGAGGCAAGGTGCGCGATGCGATACCGATGATTGCGTATTTATTCTGGCGCTACGATCGCCCGCAAGGCGGACACGACACACGCGCGGAGGATATGGCGGATTGGTGCGAGGAGCTTCACCAAACACTGGGCGTGACCGCGATGAAACTCAAGGCAGGCGTCATGGACCCTATGGAGGAAGTGCGTGTGCTTCAACTGTGCCGGGCGCGGCTGGGCGATGCGTTCGGTTTGCGTATTGATCCAAACGGCGTATGGTCGGTGGCCACGGCGGTCAAAGCGGGCCGTCGCCTCGAAGAACTGGAGCTTCAATATTTCGAAGACCCGGCGTGGGGACTGGAAGGCATGCGGGCGGTGCGGGAACAAGTGCGCATCCCGCTGGCAACTAATATGTATCCCAACAAGTTCGATGATTTGGGACCGGCCGTGCGTATGAACAGCATCGATATCGTGCTGACCGACTTGCATTACTGGGAGGGACCTCGGGGCGTAAAAGATCTGGCGGCGGTTTGCCGTACGTTTAATTTAGGCGTAGCCATGCATTCCGGAGCGGAATTTGGCATTGAACTGGCGGCGATGCTTCACACAGCTTCGACGCTTCCGGCGATGACAATGGAAGGCGACGCTCATTATCATTATCTTACAGACGATATCATTGCCGGCGGCAAACTGCGCTACGAGAACGGGGCCATCGCGGTGCCGGAAGGCCCGGGCTTGGGCGTGGAACTGGATGAAGATAAAATGGCGAAATACGAACGTTATTTTGAGGAGAAAGGCGATTATTACGCTCGCTTCCACCAGGACCCCTATCGCCCGGATTGGCATCCAAACGTCGGCGGCCTATGATCCATTATCCAAGACTTCCGAGGGCAAAAGAGTAATTTTTCCGCTAGTCCCTTTGTTGACTCGAGCGAAATAGCGATGCCCCCGGAAATAAAAAACGAAAGAAATGGCCTCCCATTGTGAAGGCAGACGAGGTTCAAGCACCGGTTTGTCTCCCTCCAGCCGCAAACCCGCAAACCCCTCCATGATATTGCGAGGAACCATGCCAAGCGCGGCGGCGTGCAGACCGCGGCGCGTGCTATTCTGGCGGTCGGCCAGGTCGGTTATCAGGTTATTCCGGAACATGCGGTAGGCCTCCTCCGTGTGCCCTATCCGAGCCGCCACCTGGGCATGCGCGGCTTCGGACAATGAAGACCAATGCCACGTGCGAGGCTCGTAATAGGCATAGTTGGCTGCCACTTGATCGGGCGAGAGAAAACCCGGCATGAGCAGCGGCAGCATCAGCACATCGGCCTGTTTGCACATCTGGCGGTTCTGCTGATTACCCGGAATCCGCTCCACGCCCATGGAATCCTCCAGATCAAAAAAACCTTCCCATGCCTCCAGTAAACCATCGGCGCGCGGTGTCGGTATAAACAGGGCTTCCGCAATCTTCAACCAATCCTCGCGCTGCGGGTCGGCCGGATTCCATGCCGCCGCCGCGCGCAGGTTCTCTCGGGCAAGCAGGTTCGTGTAGACATTATTGTTCACTTCTTCGTGGGCCTCGTCCGGCCCGCATACGCCGTGCAGTTCATAACCGCGCGGGGTTTTCGTTACCCGGCTGACCCAGAAGCGCGCGGTGTCGGCCAGAATCTCCGCCCCCTCGGCGCGCATGAATGCGTCGTCCCCGGTCCAGCGATGATAATCCAGAATGGACCACGCCACATCGCATACCACATGCACTTGCGTCCGACTCAATACCACCCATGGACCCAAAGCCTCTTCGCCGTCCGGCAGCGCTTCCCATGGATAACGCGCTCCATCAAACCCCTGCGTTTTCGCGATGAAGCGCGCGGCGGGCAAACCGTGGTGACGGAACAGCGCGTGCCGACGCGACACATCGGGCCGACAACGGGTGAAGTACGGGACAATGAATACGTCTGTATCCCAGAAGACACAATCACGATAGCCTTCGCCGCTCAGAAATTTCGCGCCAAACGAGAGTAAATGCGTCGGCGACGTAGCGCATCGCAACTGGAACAAGGCATAGCGGACGGCTTGCTGATCTTCTTCACAGCCCTCAATGACAATATCCTGCTCATTCCAATATTCCGCCCATGACCCTGCCACGTCGGTCAGTAGCGCTTCAACACCTTCGCATGCGGCACCTGCAGCCACCTGCGTGGCGCGCGTTTGATAATCTTTATGCATCCATTCGGCAGCCACACTGACATAGCGGTCGAAAACAGCGGGCTGACCGGCCTTGAGAGTACGTGTGTAGCGTAGGCCTGCCCCGTGGGCATCCGCCCATCCGCCGGCCAATCCTTCGCCGCGTCCGCTCATGGCCACACTTGCGCGGTCACCAGTCCCCTCCCCTTCGCCAGACCAGACTACGCTATCCTTGCCGGTCACCCGGCCTTCACGACAGCAACGCACCTCATACAGGTTATCGCCCGTCATGCGGTCTCCAGCCAATCGCAACGCGTCGAGCGCCAATTCCACTTCCAGCTCGCCGTCGCGGTCACTTGTGATCTCGATACGTTCCACCACCACGTTGCGCTCGTCCGGCAAAATCGCGCGCACACTTTTCACCGTTAGTTCCCCTTCGGGCACGACCACTTCGCAGAGCGTCTCCAAGACGCCATCGCGCATCCGCAGGCGGCGATGTGTGGTCAGGGGCCGCTGCACCCTTCGCCCGGCAAAACGCATCCGTAGACCGAACACATTGGGTAGCAGCAACAGGATCGGCGTAACATACCGCATGCAATCACGGTCCGTCGGAAAATCCTTCGACCGGGCACTGCTTCCCGCTGGAGGAAAATAATAACTCTGCGGCGAGGCTTCGGCATAGACCCGCCCGTGCAGGGACCAGCCACTCCCCGGCGGATCAAGCGGCCCACTGCCATTCAGTTCGATCAAGCCGTTACCCAGCGTAAACACCACTGCCCGCGCCTCGAAATCCATCGAACCCAGGGCTTTCTCATCAATAATCCACGACATAGGCCATCCATTCATATTTATTTACTTAACCCACAACTCAAGTACATTGCTCCAATATAATGCATTTGCGACCCCACTCAATGAAAAATACAAGCGCTTGCATATTTTATGTTTTATTTGTACACTCCTCACATGAATGCTGTAATTTTTGATTTGGACGGGGTAATTGTTTCTACAGATAATCTTCATTTTCTGGCCTGGAAACGCTTGGCGGATGAGCAAGGCATTCCTTTCACGCGCCATGACAACGAACGTTTGCGCGGGGTGAGCCGCATGGAGTCGCTGGCGATCATACTGGAACGGGCCTCTAAGGTATATTCCGGGGCGGAGAAGATCGAAATGGCGGAACGCAAGAACCGTTATTACCGCGCGCTGCTGACGTCACTGACACCCTCCGCAATCCTGCCCGGCGTGTTGCCGCTGATGGATGCACTCCGCGGCGCGGGCTTCAAAATGGCCATTGGCTCCTCTAGCAAAAACGCTGGTGCCATTCTGAAGGCGATTGGTTTGGACGAGGCATTCGATGCGGTCGCCGACGGGACGCACATCACACGATCAAAACCCGACCCGGAAGTATTTTTGATTGCAGCGCAGGCGCTTGGTTCGTCGCCACGCAAATGTCTGGTGGTGGAGGATGCGGACGCCGGGGTGGAGGCTGCGCTGGCCGCAGGCATGCCCGTGCTGGCTGTGGGATCGGCCATGAAACATCCCGCAGCGACCTTGCGGGCGACGGATTTATCGGAGGTGAAGCTAGAGGACATTATGGGACTACAAGGAGGTGCATATGGGAATGGAGTTTGACTTGGATCACGGTGCGGCAGCAGCCCTGAAACCGCCCAAACATCTGGACTACAGCCTGACGGGTGAAAACGCCCGGCTCGCCGTGGAACGAGGTCTGGCCGAGGCCGACTGGTACCAGAGCCCGGTTCCCCGGGCGAAGCTGCGGGAGCTGCTCGATCGCCGCGACGGTCCGGCCGTGCGTGACACGATCCTGTGGTTTGCGCTGCTGGCACTGACCGCATGGGGCACCATCCTGCTCTGGGGCACGTTTTGGGTCATCGTCCCCTACGCCCTCTATGCGGTGCTCTATGCCACCGCATCCGACTCGCGCTGGCACGAGTGCGGGCACGGCACAGCGTTCAAAACCGACTGGATGAATAACTTCATCTACGAGCTATCGTCGTTCATGGTCATTCGCGAATCGGTCGTCTGGCGCTGGAGCCATACGCGACATCATAGCGACACCATCATCGTAGGACGCGACCCGGAAATCCAGGTTTCGCGTCCGCCGGATATCCCGACGCATATCAAAAGTATTTTTGCCATCCCGCAATACAAGGGATACTTTCCGGGCTTGATCAATCATGCCTTTGGCCGCATCACAGAAGCGGAGAAAACTTTTATCCCCGAAAGCGAATTCCCCAAGATTTTCCGCAACGCCCGCATCGTGGCCGGGATCTATGCCGTCATCATTGGCAGCGCGATTCTCTGGCAAAGCTGGATTCCGATCTTTCTGTTTATCCTCCCGCATTTCTTCGGAACCTGGCTGATGATTCTGCACAACACCACCCAGCACGCGGGTCTGGCGGAGAACGTGCTGGACCATCGCCTGAACTGCCGGACCGTGTACATGAACCCGTTCAGCCGCTTTATCTACTGGAACATGAACTACCATGTGGAGCATCACATGTTCCCGCTGGTGCCGTATCATGCCCTGCCCCGCCTGCACGAGCTGATCAAGGACGACTGTCCGCCGCCGTACACCTCCATCGCCCATGCCTGGCGCGAAATCCTGCCGGCGATCCTGCGGCAAGTGAAGGAGCCGGCCTATAACGTGAAGCGAAAATTGCCGCCCCCCCGCACAGGACGCGTGGACGGACGGGTGCGCGGCGAGGCCAAGCCGGATACGGATGGATGGATCGAAATCTGCGCGGCCGCGGACCTGGGCGCGGACGACATCCTGCGATTCGATTACGGCAACAAGACCTTTGCGTTGTATCGCACAAGCGAAGGAAAACTATTTGCGACGGACGGCATGTGCACGCACGGGAACACGCACCTGGCGGACGGTCTGATAGTCGGGGGCATGATCGAATGCCCCAAACACAACGGACGTTTTAATCTTGAGGACGGATCTCCCGCCCGCGCACCGGTCTGCCGAGGGCTGACCACCTGGCCGATCGAGGAACGCGACGGACGCATCTGGCTGAATGTACTGCACCCCGGGGGCGACGGAGCCCGCCGACAGAGGACCTATACCTTCATCGTCAAGGTGACGCGCAACGTATCAACCTTTATCCGTGAGATCGAACTGGTCCCGGCTACCGGTAGCGACCGCGTGGAATTTCAACCGGGCGATTACCTGCAATTTCACATCCCCGCCTACGAGCGGATCGCCTTCGCGGACTTCGACATCCCGGAACCGTACGCTTCTGTATGGCGCGAAAAGAAGGTCTTCGACCTCGTCGCCTCCAATACGGAAGAGGGACGCCTCAACAATTACTCCATCGCTTCGAACCCGGCGAAGGAAGATACCCTGAAACTCAATGTGCGTATCGCCACGCCACCACCGGGCCAGGATTGTCCGCCGGGCGTGGGTTCCGCCTGGATGTTTGCGCTCAAGCCGGGCGATAGCATACAGGCTATCGGCCCTTTCGGCGATTTTCACATCAAGCCTACCCAGAAGGAAATGGTGTACATCGGCGGTGGCGCGGGCATGGGCCCGCTGCGCGCGCACCTGTCGCACCTGCTGGAGACGCAGCACTCACCGCGCCGGATCAGCTACTGGTATGGCGCGCGTTCGAAGCAGGAAACCTACTACGCCGGAGAATTCGAAGCGCTGGAGAAGACTCACGCCAACTTCTCGTTCCATCTGGCGTTGTCCGACCCACTCGATAGCGACGAGTGGAACGGCCATACCGGATTCATCCATGAAATCGTGCGCGACGAATATTTATCCTCGCACGAGCGTCCGCAAGCCGTCGAATACTATCTCTGCGGCCCGCCCATGATGATCAAGGCCTGCAAAAAGATGCTCGCGGAACTCGGCGTGCCGGGCGAGCAGATTGCGTACGACGAGTTTTAACATACGCGCGGATCATAGGACTTGAACCTATCATCCCTTTATCAGGCTTAAATGAAGCATATAGGTAAGCGTCATCGCAGAACAATCAAACCAAACGGAGGAACCGAATAGCGCTCTGACATCTTCCTTTCTTCAGGCCAAATCATGTCGAGTTCCCGATCAAGGCCGATCGTCTTGGCCTCATCTGTGAAGTTCATGACGAATAAATAATCCTGACACGCGCCGGAACGCTGCGTGACATAGACACCCGTTGGCACTTCAAAATCGTGAATACGCTGCACGCCCGCCTGCTTCAAGGCCTCCGCCAACAGTGTCTTCAGGTGTGGATGCGGCAGTTTTGCGCCAAGGTAATACGCGCGGCCCTCGCCAAACCGGTTACGCGTTACGGCGGGTTGCCCCTCGTAACGTCCGCTGGTAAAGGTTGCCAGGGCTTCAGCGCCTTGAAGTTGCAAGCCTTCCGCCACCGTCCGGATGCGGGCCACTCCTTCCAAACCCGGCACCGCGCCGGAGGCCCATTCCATGTCAACGGAGCGGTGGGGAGCCAGCGCGTTGTACTCCTCCGCCCAAACGCCGGTCACTTCGCGCAGGGGACCGGGGAAGCCGCCGAGATGGCACTGGTCGTTCTCGTCCACGATGCCGCTCCAATAGGTGGTGATCAGCGATCCTCCGCCCTGCACCATCTCCTTGAGTCTGCGCCCGGTCTCGTCTGAGCACATGTAACAAACCGGCGCAACCACCAGTTTGTACCCATCATAGGCCTGATCCGGTGCGACGAAATCCACCGTGACCCCGCATTCTACCAGCGCCCGGTAGTAGTCGAGCACCTCCCGCCAGTAGCCGGAGTCATGGCGGCAAAACAGAACGTTATGGATCCCATTGATTTCCTCGAGCGCGAAGGTGTTGTCGGGGTCGAAGAGAATGGCCGCCTCCGCATGCGCCCTGGTCGCCACCAGCGGGGCCAAGCGCTCTAGGCATTCACCGGTTTCAGCAACCTCCCGGAAGGTTTGCGTGTGTTCGTGTCCGGCATGATCCACCACCGCGCCATGGAATTTTTCGAAATTGCCGCGTCCCTTGCGCCACTGAAAATACATCACCGACTGCGAACCATGTGCGACGGCCTGCAAGGCGGACAACAACGGCAGCCCCTTTTCCTTCTGGGAGGGATGCCAGAACCACTGCGCCATGCCCGGTGCACTTTCCAGCATCAGAAACGGCTCCCCGCCTTTCAGCGAACGCATCATGTCAAATCGCGCCGCCGCCTCCAGCGCACTGCGGTACTCGCTCTGCACATCGAGACCGCTGCCGTCATCCGCCTCCTCCGGCGTGGCACCGGTGTTGAGCGGCGGCATGGCCCGGGTCCGATCCTGATGCCAACGCGGATAATTGTCCCAGGACACCACATCCACCTCCCGCGCGAAATGCCAGGCGTTGTAGTCAAGGAAGCCGCCTTCATGGAAGTTGGTGGTCACCGGAATCTCCGGCGTAATCGCCCGCAGCGGGGCGGACTCGGTTTTGAAAAAATCAATCACCTGATCCGACATGAAGCGCTTGTAATCGATACGCAGGGCGTTGAAAGAGGTCTGCCCGTGCGGTGCCGGGGCCTCGATCTGGGACCAGTCGCTGAAACGCATGCTCCAGAAATGGCTCCACCAGGCCGCGTTCAGCGCCTTCAGGGTCCCGTACTTCCGCCGCAGCCATTCCCGAAAAGCCTGCTCGCAGCGGGGACAGTGGCAGCGCCCCAAATACTCATTGTTCACATGCCACATCAGGAGAGCGGGATGCCGTCCATACCGCTCGGCCAGCAGCGTGTTCATCTCCACGCATTTTTCGCGATAAACGGTTGAGGTGGGACAATGATTGTGCCGGCCTCCGAACAAAGGTTGTTTCCGATCCGCCTCCATGCGCATGACTTCGGGATATTTCTGAGCCATCCAAGGCGGGCGCGCACCGCCGGGGGTCGCAAGAATAATCTTCATCCCGATCCCGTGCATCCGCTCGAAGGTCTCGTCGAGCCAGTCGAACGTGTAGCGATGCTCCTCCGGTTCGAGCGCCGACCAGGCGAAGATGCCGACGGACAAGGTGTTGACCTTGGCCAGCGGCATGAGGCGTGCATCCTCTTTCAGGATGTCGGGGTAGTCCCGCCATTGATCGGGATTATAATCCCCGCCATGCAAAAAAAATGGACGTTCACGTTTATTCATGTCTTTCCCTATTGTCTTTCGGCCTACGGGTTTAGTGCGGACCGGAGGGCCTCCGTCACCTGTTCTGCCAATTTATTTGATCCGGCCTTGGTAAAATGCACGTCGCCGGGCCCATCAAACAGGGAGGCCGGGAAGTCGGACGACAAGGCATGAAGGTCGTTGATCTCTATGCCATGCCGCTTCATGATCTCTGCGGCTATGGCGTTGTATTTCACATCGTCCCCCACAAAGCGGCCGGCCTCGCCCTCGGGCACGAGGGTGGTGCTCGCCCAGATCAGCGTGGCCCCGGTTTTCTTCAACTCCTGCACCAACGCCTCCAGATTCAGCGCGTACTGTTCCGGGGTAACGGATAGGGTCCCGTTGACCTTGTCCCGGTTGCCGTACACCTTGGCCTCGGGATGTCGATAGGCGATATCGTGCAGTCCCCAGTTGAAATGAATGACATCCCAGCGAGTGTCCCCCAGCCAGTGTTCAAGCATCCGCAGCCCCTGCCGCGTGTCCCCGCAATTGACGGCTGGGCGACTCACGTTCGCCCTCCCCTCCAGCCGCTCTGCAACCAAAGGGGTGTACCCGATCGAAATCGAATCGCCCAAGATCAATACGTTGGGCAACCCCTCGTCCGCCCCGGCATGTGCCGCCAGGGCCCTGAGGTCCTCTTCCGGCGTGTAAAAATCATCCGTCTTATGACCTTTTGAAAGCGTCATGATGCGGTCTCTCCACTATTCTGTCTTGTTATCACGGTATGGAAGGACCGCGGATCGAGACGCAGCTCGTAAACGTCGCGCCCGCCATCAATGGATACCGTCACCTCGTCCTCGAACGGGTTATGCAATGTCCAGACCATCCGGCCATCGCGCTTCCGGAACGCCAGCGCGTTGCCGGCCCAATGCCCTTCGAGTCCAAGCACGCTATCGCCCGGCTCAACATACCCGGCGACATGACGCATGACGTAGTATTCGGGATTCAAAGTGTAGGTCCCGCGCAACGGGTCCACGGACACCATGGCATTCTGCTTCCAGCCCCACGTGCTCTCGCCTCCATCCTCCAGCACCATGTTCCAATACACGTACGCCTCAACGCCGTTGGTGACATAGTGATGGATGAGGTCAAAGATATAGTGCGCATAGTCCCACGTATTCGTGCCGTCGCCGCACTCGTTCTCGGTCTGGATTATCGGCACATCCGGCCACGCCATGCGCTGGCGCTGGACGGCTCCCTTGCCTGCCCATTGGTAGCCGACACCGGAAACATAGGTATGGGCTTTTGCGTCCGACAAAATCAATTGGGCCCAGGCGTTTATGTCGGCCCGTTCGATGGTGCCAACCCATACTTGCGTGGAGAGCCCGGCATCACGGAACGCGGGTCCAAGGTAATCGCGGATGAAGTCGCGCATCTGCGCGCCCGTCCAAACACACGAGGGAAATTTCTGATCCGAGTTCGGTTCGTTCTGCACATGAACCGCGCTGATCTCCATCCCCAGGGCGGCATACGCCTGCACAAACCGTACGAAATAGCGGGCATAGGCGGTCAGGTTTTCGGGGGTCCATACCAGCGTCCCGTAGTTATACGCGGGCGGACTTTTCATCCAGGTCGGCGGACTCCAGGGCGAAGCAAATAGCGAAAGGCCGGGCTGATACTGCTGCGCCGCCCGGATATAGGGAATAAGATGCCGGTGATCGCGCTCGATAGAGAAATGCTCCATGGCGTAATCGCCATCGTGTTCGTTGTGGCTGTACCAGCTTCGCGCATAATCGCTGGCCCCGATCGGCATCCGGCAATACGAGAAGCCGCAGCATCCGGGATCGTTGGAAAACAGTCCCCGCAAAACTGCGTCGCGTTCCTCCTGCGCCAGTTTTGACAACGCGATCCAACCCAATTCGTTGAAGCAACCGCCAAATCCCTTCCAGGTTTGACCGGGGTCGGGAAGGACTTTTAATGATGCCTCATCCACGCAGGCCGGGGGAACGTCCCGGATGATCCAGGGTTGTTCCGGCGTCGAACGAATCCATTCGTAATGCATATCGTGATCCCTTTCGTTTTTCACAGTTTCATCATGGAACTCATCATTTCATGGGCCAAGTATCGGTCCGGAAAGGAATGGCGGGCAGTCCCTCGCGATTGTAGAGGTTTACGGCCGGATTAATGCCCCAGCCATAGCGGACCGCTATCGGCCTTTTCACGGCATCGGACCAGACGGCCACTCGATCCTGCTCGACCATGGCTTCGGCCCAATGAAACACCTGATCATCCCCCGCTACGGCAAACCCCAGTGCGCGTTCTGGGGTTGATCCGTCCCGTTCCGTCGGCGGCGGCATCAGCACGAGTCCACTGCCGACATGGTCAAAATCGAGGTAGACCCGGTTCCTTTCGACTTTCATTTCCCTGAATTGCGGACCGGAGTGCACGATATCGTGTCCATAGACCACGTGGCGAGCCGCCAGTGCCAACCGTTCGCCGACGTCCTTCTTGTTGCCCGGATGAATGCCTTCGCTGCCAATGTCGATCGCCACGGCCATCGCGGTGTGTGGCAACTCCAACGTGTTTCTCTGCGCTTCGCGAAGGATATCCCATGTGGTGAATTCGGGTTCGGCGCTGCGCTTGCGATAGTTGGCGAGCTGCACATAGAGGAAGGGCAGGTCCTCGCGGCCCCACGCCTTTCGCCAACCCCGTATCAGGGCATCAAACAGGGTGCGGTAGACATCCGATCCGTGATTGGTGTCGGTCTCCCCCTGATACCAAATCACGCCCGCGATGGCATAGGGCACCAGTGGTGCGATCATGGCGTTGTAGAGCCCGGTGGGAAAACGGTCGTTACGAGACCAATGCACCGGCTCCCGCAGTGGCGGGTCTTCATCCGGTTGCTCCTCCCGGCGTTGCGCCCAGCGGGCGTGCGCTGCGGTATAGGCGGCTTCGAGTTCCTCCACCGTAGTGGACTCGACGCGCCGTACCGGACGTTCAAATTCGGGATGACCTCTCAACGTTTCCAGCGGTGCCCACGGCATCGCGGGCGACCCGCCTTTGTATGACCCCAAAAGACCGATGGGGACGCCCAATTGCTCGCGGAGTTGGCGGGCAAAATAGAAAGCGGTCGCGGGAAACGTGGCAGCCGATTCCGGCGTACACGGGGTCCATTGTCCCGGCACATCCTCATCCGGTACCGGCGAGGAACGAAAGGCGACCTCAAAGAGTCGGATTTCCGGGTGATCGGCCAAGGCGCTGACGGCCCGTCCATTATCCGTTCCACGCAGCGGCCAGGCCATGTTCGACTGGCCGGAACAAAGCCACACCTCGCCCACCAGCACGTTGGAAATCGAATGCGCGGCGCTCCCGTCGCGGAGACGCACCACAAGCACCTGCGGCGTCGAATCGGCCTCAAACGGCCCCATGCGGACCTCCCACCGTCCCTCCGCGTCCGCGCGGGCGGCATAGTTCCGCCCCTTGAACCCCACCTCCACCTCCGCCCCCGGTTCGGCCCAGCCCCAGACGGGTACGGGTTGGTTCCGCTGCAGCACCATGTGGTCGGAAAACAGGGTCGGCAGCCGCAGTTCCGCCGCCGTTACGGACAAGACCCCGCAAAGCAGCAGCACTGCCGAAGCGTATCTATTCTTGAGCTGTGTATTCATTCTGATTCTCCTTTTCCTCGCTCCCTGCGCGCGTTTCACCGCGCCACGAATGCACCGGGTCAATCCGTTCCAACACCGGATCGGGACAGCCGACAAGTCGCTGCCATCATCTCTTCTCATTGCCCTGTTCAACCGCACATGGTCGGCATGTCGGCCAGATCGTAGCAGGCGATCATGTAGGGATGATTCTCGTTGTATTCGGTTAAGGGTCTGGGTTTCTTGCAAAGGCCCACCTCGCGGATCTCCGTGCCCGCGCGACCCAGTCGGCCATCGCCTAAGGCACTCCGAAACGCCTCGGCTACCGCCTCGATTTCCGCGACAATTTCAGGATGCTTTTCGAAAACGTTATTTTCTTCGCCCACATCATCACGCAAGTTGTACAGTTCCGTTGACACCTGTTCATCGTTACCCCCCGGAGCCCATTCCGTCTTGCAGAAGTGCAGTTTCCAGTCGCCCTTGCGCACGGCCTCCAGGTTTGGCCCCCTATAGTAGGCGAAGGTGTCCCGTTTGGAAGGCTTCCCCTTCAGGAGGGTATCAACGAGAGAGATACTATCAAGTTGCGTGTCTGACGGCAGGGGCGCACCGGTGAGCTCGGCCAGGGTGGCAAAAAGGTCGATGGAAGAGGCAATCCCATGGCAGGTCGTTCCCGGAGCGATCTTCCCGGGCCAGCGCATGATGCAGGGAACCCTTTGTCCGCCCTCCCAGGTTTGCGCTTTGGTGCCGCGTAGCGGCGCGTTGCTGCCGCCCTCATCCTGGGCGCGGGAACCGTTATCAGACGTAAAGATGACCAGCGTGTTGTCCTTGATGCCCAGGCGGGTCAGTTCCGCCTCAATCATGCCCATGGCCCAGTCAATGCAAGCGACCGCCCCTCCGTATGCGCCATTGCGCGAGGTGTCAAGAAACTGCTTTGGAATGAACAGCGGCACATGGACGTACATGTGTGCCAGATAGAGAAAGAAGGGATTCTTTCGGTCGCGGCGTATGAACTGCAGGGATTCATCGACATACCGCTCGGTAATGCCACGCTGATCAGGCTGTTGCTGAATGACCTCATCGTTTCGCAGAAGCGGCAATGGGGGGGACTCAAGCCGGTTTGCCTGCCGGCCCATGTCATTGCTGTATGGAATTCCGAAGTACTCGTCAAACCCGTGGTGGGTGGGCAGAAACTCCGGTTGATCACCGCAGTGCCATTTGCCAATGATTTTGGTGTCATAGCCGACCTGCTTCAACTGCTTGGCAATGGTTGACTCCTTCGGATTGAGGCCCTGCGCCTGACCGGGAAAGAGCACCTGGTAATCGGCAAAGCCGATTCGCTGCGAATAGCAACCGGTCAGCATCGCTGCACGCGAAGCGGAGCACACGGGCGAGGCCATATAGAAATCAGTAAACCGCACGCCCTCGGATGACAATTGGTCCACGTGCGGCGTGGCGTTGCGCCCGGAGCCATAGCAAGCGAGGTCGCCATAGCCAAGGTCATCGCAATTCACCAGAATTACGTTGGGTTGCTTTGTCTTGCTCTGATTGTCTTTCATCGTGCGCTGTGCTCCTTACCGCGTATCATACAAAATTTCCCTGCTCATCGCCACGGATCATAGTCTATACCATGACTAAAGAGATAGCCGGTAAGTTTGCCAACGTGATGTTGGCCGTGGCGAAGCCCGTACAATAGCCGGTTGATCACCGTGCCAAATTGTTGTGGCGCATAGGTATCCGGCGCCGCGAGTTGTTCGGGGGTCAGTTCCTGAAACAGCCGCCTCAGGTGTTCCTTTGCCTGCTCCATGTAAGACAGAATGGTTTCCTTGGAGAGCGCACGGCTGGGCGGCACAAGCAGCGACGGATCAAGCGACTCGCCGAACGGGGTATACACACAGCTTTCTGTTCCGTGGGCATACTTCACGAAGTAATGCAGCATGTGGTATGTTTCTTTCCAGAACGTGGACCGGTCGCCGAAGACGCGATTCCAGTAGGCGTCGGGGCAATGTTCCACCGCAAAAGAAAGCATTTCCATGACGGCTCTGTATTGCAAGCTAAGTCCGCTAATCACCGGGTCGCCCGCTTGCGCCTCTTCGGCGGGAGTTCGGAAGGCTCCGCCCATCGCGGCGGCGGGCTGGGCGGACCGAACGAACAATATGTGCGGTTGTGGGTTCCGTGGCATGATCGGCTCCATACACGATTACAAGCGCTTGTTTTAATGAAGATAGTTCTCTTTGTCAATTTTCATTTTTTATGCAATGCCCCGTTAACCTCATGGCGCCCGACGTCTCGCTTTAAGAATTAAACGCACCTCCAAAACCTTTCCCCTCGCAGGGTGCCACAAAATATTGTAGGCTTTCTCGCTTGACGCATAAAGTGAAATAGGTAACACTCCCATTATACAAGCGTTTGTATTATGTCAACATTCGATGCATTATATCATGATCCTAAAGGTGCAAAATCAGCCTTTACGCTGGTTGAGCTGTTGGTGGTGATTGCCATCGTTGCCCTATTGATCACCCTCCTGGCGCCCGCTATTCAGGGCACCATGGAGCGGGCGCGGCAGACTCAGTGTCTGGCGCACTTGCGTTCAATCACCCACATCGCCATTCAGTATGCAACGGAATGGGACAATGCCTTGCCACCATTACGGCTGTACCCCAACACCCCGTCCGCTCTGTACCGGCGGTATTACGAAAGGGGTACCTTTACCGGACACCATCAATTCCTCTACCTGCTACAAAACTACGACCGCGGCTTGCCCACCCAGCAATGGAACATCTGGCACGGTCCCGTGGGTGATCCCCGGGTCGGTCCTTGGAATCAGGCGTTCATCTGCCCGTCGGACCGCAACCCCAACAACCGGGTGGACCCCATGAACCAGCACGGTGGAAGCAAGCGCCGTATCAGCTATGCGGTCAACCAGAATGCCTGGGCAAACAACCCTCACGGCCACTTGCACCAGATCAACCATTGGCGCGACCAGGAGTTGCCTCTCGGGCGCGTGCGCAAACCGGCCGAAACCATCCTGTTTATGGATGCTTCGCTCAGCATGAATAACAGTCACTTCATGGCGGGCCCCCGGTCGTTAGCCGACATCCAATACGCAATCCTTCCTTACGTTATGCCTCAAGGCCGGGATCACGGTGAATTCAAGTGGGCCGGTACGACGGATGTGCTCCTGCGGCACCAGGGGCAGACGGCTTTCAATGCCTCGTTTTTCGATGGCCATGTTGAGACCATCGCGTTCCCCAATTTCCCGAACAGCTTGGTCGGAGAATGGATTAGATCACACTAATGAGCAACCTGTTCATACCCCTTTTGTTGGGTGCCGGCTTGGTTGCGGGCAGGTCCATGATACGCCGCCAAAGGGCTGGAGGACTGCTTTGGGTCGTCCTGTGCGCAGCGCTGGCCCTGACGTTTTCCCTCTGGCGCTGTTCCAAACCGGCGTCACCGTTGTTGCGAACAGGTCTCGATAATGCGGCCTTGCTACACCAAGCCGAGGGGGAAGCCATGGGCGACTGGCTGGCCGAACATTATCCTGGAGCAAACGCCGTGATCCTCATCGACAAGAGAGCGCGCGAGAACCCCGGTATCCATGCGCTCTGGAACCGGTTGGGCCGGGAATGCGCCTTGCACATGCTACACGTGCCGGAACTGAAGGAAGACGATCTGGAGTCGGTACTGCCGAAGGATGTACACGCAGAAATCCGACAGCAAATGACGGGGCGCGAAGTGGCGGTCATCACCGCTCATCATGCCGCCGCATCGCGCGCCTGGTTGTCGCTGCCTGTGAAGGACCGCCCGGCCCTCTGCTTCATGTTCGTGGACCCCATTCTCCTTCCGGGCCTCTTCCAGCAGCGCGTGCTAACTGCGGCCACGGTCTACCACGCTACCCCCGAAGAGCAGGCCGCGATTCGGAACGACCCGCGCCACACTCCGGAACAAGCCCGGCGGTTGATTCGCGTGCTGACGCCGGAGAGCGTTTTTGACGCGGTGACTTGGTGACGCGATAACGCCCGGCGTGACCGGGTCATGAAGGCATCGAGGCCAGCGCTTCCGGCAAGCCCCAGATGGCCACGCCGCGCGGGTAGAAGCAGAGGTTGTTGCCGCCAAACGTCTCGAAAAACAAGCCGGGTTGCTGCGTGTTGGTCGTGACCTGCCAGGCCCAGTAGCGGTCGGAGAGCCGGTGCAGGTCCAACCCGCGACAGGCCGCCGCAATATCGCGCAGCATGTTCATGGAAATCCAGCCCGGATCGCCGCCCACCCCAACCATACCATCCTGCACGCCGCCCAGCATACCGGCGTCGGTGGTGTAGTCGGTATGCGCACAGCCGTATTCCTGCAGGCAGCGTTCGGCCGACACTTTCATGTCCGTGATGAGACGATCACGATTCAGCCCGATATCCATACCAACCATGTCCAGCACGGCTACGGCATTGGCGGTAAAGATGTGGCAGGCATCCCAGCCGGGAACTTCCTCCGAGTTAAGCGTGGCCCCGGTCCAGGGATTCACCACCCCTTCCGTCCGTTTGTCCAGCAGCGTAGCGTAATGATCCCCCATCCATCCCTTCTCCTCGATTACGGCCAGCAACTTCCCTGCCCGCGCCGTAAAGGCCGCAGCCTGCTCTGCATCGCCGTATTGCTCCAGCAAAGCCGCGCCACACCGGAACGCGGCCAATGTCTTGACCCCGAGATAGACTTGTTCGCGGCCGTATTGAATGGCGGGCGAGGCGTCGTCGATCGTGTTGGCAATGCCCCGGTCCGGTACCCCGTTGCCCGTGGTATCGCAGGCCACTAGAAAGGCGAGATACTTCCGCACCACATCGGCCTTCGTCGCTGCGATGGAGAAATCACCGGTGCGTTTCCAATGGGCATAAAGGAGGATCAGGTAATTGGTCGTCTCCTCCACCTCCATGTCATGCGGATAGGCCTGGCCATCGGCCCGCGCCATCTGACCGCAATCGTGCGAGAGGAACTGCGTGCCCGTCCCGCGCTCGCCCAAGAGGCCCGCCCCGTCCTTGGAGAACTCCGGCCAATAGTCGAGCTCGATACCCAACAACTCGGGCCACACGCAGAGGTAGAACGGCGACTGGGTGAACTCCACATCCACGGTGGAATGGAAATGGCAAATGCCCTCCCACACGCTGAACCAGTCACGACCGTCGGGGCGCTTGACCCACCAGGTATTGGCCAGCCAGGAATGCAGGGTGTAGGCCATGAGGTGTTGTACGCTGGAGGGCAGATGAGTCGGCACTAATTGCGTGTCAACCTGCCGGGCATTTTCGAAAAGATCGCCGAGATGCGTGCGGACCCAGTCGGTGACTTCGTTGAGGCTCTTGAAGCGTTCCGTATAGGCAAAGGGGCAGCGATCCTCCCACACCTTCAAAACGGGCTCGTTGTAGGTGCACCAGGCCAGATCCAGCGTTTCGGGTGTAGCGGCATCGAGCGCAACTCGGCGTTGAAAACGGCTACCTGTGCGCTGTCCCGTTACGCACAACAGGCGGTCGGTTTGATGCCATTCCGTATCCGGCAGATCCGCATCACGATGTTCCGGCCACGTGGTGTTGCTGACAAAGGAGCCCGTCAGCGCGTCCACCTCCGATTCCGACCACGTGATGTCCCCGCCGCTCATCTCAACAAACAGGTCCACGGAGTTTACTTTGGTCGTGACCGGCGTCCAGCGATAGTTGCCCGCGATGCGCTCCGCTTGCATGCGGATACCGATCACGGGGAGGGTGGAAAAGAACCCGTCACGCGGACGGAACGGTGTAACGAACGACAGCGTCACCTTGATGCCGCTGCCCGGATCGATACCGATGAAACGCGAGGTACATGGCGTGATCCGTTGGTCGAAAAAACCCAAACGGGTCCCCTCCTTGCAAAGGGGAAAGACATATTCGCGTCCATCAATCACGGTGCCAGCACGCAATTGGAATGCCGGCATACGCGTAAAATTATCAAAGCGAATAACATGGCATTGCCCGCTAACAGGATCGAACATCAAGCCGTGGCGACTGCCCAGCACCGCTATCGCATCACACATCAATTGCATAAATCTAGCCCTCTTAAGCTTAACAAGTATGGATTTGAAATTTCTCGTCATGCATGCTAGTGTCTCGCTCAGAATAATGCAAGCGCTTGTCTTTAATGCTGTCTTATTTACTTGTACCGCGCGATACGTTTTACGTGTATGTGCCATGCTCGCCATAGTGGCCTCTATCTGTCAGGCGGCTGTTCTCGCCCCTATGGAGGAAAGGGGCTCGCAGATAGATATCTCTGCGGACTTGGTACGCTATCACGCGGAATTGGATGCGAGGGCTTTGGAAGTGCTTCGCGCTGCCAGTCGGCTGGAGGGGCACGAGGAGATCGTAGACATTCAGTCTCTGGCTGACCGGGTGCTGTTTTTGGCCCAAAGCGGTCTCCGAATGCAAGCGCTACGCAAGCGCTAAACGAACAATGGGAGAAAGCGGCCCAAACCGCGCTACGCGGAGCCACCCTCGCTGAAGGGCTCGGCAACTATCCTCTGGCGGAGCTGCTGTATACGGACTGGAAACTATACCGATCGGCGGCGGAACCAAATGATGAGGGAACCGAGACTGATTAGCATGACCGTGCCCGGTTCCGGAATGATCGCCGCCCAGCCCACGTTGTCCAACCAAATTGTGCCGTCGCCGTCGTCGCGCACGTCGGAGACAAGGTAACCGCCAAAACCGATTACGCTTGCAGGGGCATTATAACTGCGTGTGTCATAAGTGAATAATGCCACCGAAATACCATCCACGTCGTTACGATCCTGCAATCCATATCCTTCCTGCACATTCAATACCCACGTATTCTCCAAGGTAAGCAAACTCTGGACAATGGTGAGATCTCCGTATTCCCAGTCATAGGTTCCACTGAGAGTCAGGTTATCCTCAAAGGTGATGTTGCCGGGGCTCGCGCCGGGCGATAGCGTGCCGGCGACGGTGGTATTGCCGACGACAGTCCCCTTGCCCTGCAGCGTCTGTGCTGCCCCCACCGACCAGGCACTGACCAAGCCGCTGACATCCAATGTGGCACCGGAGTCGATTCGAATCAGTGCGCTGTCCGCCACCGCGCTGCCGTGCGTCAGACTTAACGTCCCCGCCTCCACCCGCGTCGTGCCCGAGTAGGTTCCGGCGGCGGTAAGAATCAAGGTACCCTCACCTTGCTTGGTTATGCTACGGCTGCCGCCGGTTTCGCTTACCGCGCCAAGTTGAATTCCGTTGCCAGCAAATGAACCGACATCAAAGGTAGGATTGCCGTTGAGCGTCGTCGAACCGAAAATGATACGCTTCCCGTCGCCGGTCGCCGTGACATCGAGCGTGCCGTTCCCGTTGATAACCAGCGTGCCGAAGGTCTGGTTGCGTGCCGGATTGCCGGCGGTCAAACTTGAGTTTACAAGACTCAGGTTTCCGGACATCGAGACGTTGTTTCCGTGCGTGTAGTCGAAATTGCCCACCGTCAAATTAAGCGTCGCGTTATGAAGCGTCAGCGCACCGGACCCAAGAGGCTTTTCGCCGCTTTCATTGAACGTCCCGCGAATGGCCACCGTGCCATCGTTGACCGTGAGGCCACCACTGTAATCGTACAAGGCCGCATCACGCAGAAAAAGCGAACTGCCACCCTGTACCTCCAAGCCCCCGGCACCCTCGTAGGACCCAATATATACGCCCCCGCCCCCGTCCACGGTCAGCGTATGCCCGTTGTTGGTCACCAACGCGCCACGCGTGTTCTGATTGCCCGATGTGACCATTCGGCCCGATTGCACATTCCAAGACTGGTTGGCCGCAAGGCCAATTCTCAGCGCGAAAGAGATGTTCGCTGGCGCAAGCCGGAGATTCTGCGTGGCGGCAGTCATGTCAATGCCGTCGGCCCCGAGCGTAAGAGTCCAGCTCGAGCTGCCGTCAATATTCACCTGCCCGCCCGGGTTCGCTATCCGGATGCCTCCGAAAGAAAGATTGCCCCCTTGACTCGTCGTATTCGCTCCCACCACCGTACTGTTCCATACCGCCACATCCGACGCGGTCGGCACATTGCCGCCCACCCAGCTTGTGGTGAGATTGAGGTTGTTGGCGTTGTTGTCTTTTACAATTTCTAGCGCTTGTACTGTGACGGCAAAACTACATGCCAGAAAGAGAATTTGGCGTATAATATAATTCAATATATGCTTTATGTTTAGCATTATCTACAAAACCTAAACGTAAAAAACAGAAAGATTACCAATCGCTTGTATTAGTTAAACATATACCCCCAGCGACGTCAATACATTTAGTACGCTTTTGCGTTAAATTCTTATCCGCCTATTACGGAGCAAAAGAGCGGCAAATCCTGCCGTTAACAGCCAGAGTGCGGATGGTTCAGGGATGGCTTCCAGGACCAGGCTGCCGCCGTCGGAGATGGCCCATCCGCCGGTCCAATCGGATTGATTGACCAACTCGACAGCATCGGCATCAAAACCGGTTACATCCCCGGTGTACAGCGTGAAGGAGTCACCCGGTCCGACCGTGTGACCGGTCAATCCGATGATGTTGATTACGATCTTGTCACCCACCGTTCCGTTCAGTGTCAGCAGCCCCGCCCCCGCGATCTGGTCATAGGTCGTGCCTGCATCGGTATCGTTTTCAAACTCCCAATCGATGATCGATCCTGCCGCGAGGGTCAGGTTGCTTACGGATAGAACACCCAGGCTATTACCGGGCGACAGGGTTGCGCCGTTGCCGACCGTGAGGTCGCCGCGCACCGTGCCGGAACCGCCCACCTCCTGCCCCGCATTCAGGATAAGTCCGCCGGCCACCTCAGAGACCTCGAGCACGGCATTGGAGTGAATCGTGATCGAGGAACTTCCGGAGAGCGTGCCGTTCGCGCCAAGTTGAACGGTACCATCTTGAATATCCGTTGCGCCGGCGAACGTATTGCTACCGTTCAGAATCAGCGTGCCCTCCCCGGTCTTGGTGATGCTGCGACTGCCGCCCGACTCCCCGACCGCGCCGAGCGTTAGTTGGTTCAGCCCCGCCGGGTCCGTGCCGTGATTCCCGACGTTGAACGTCGCATCTCCCGTCAGCGTGGTCGCGCCGAAGGTGATGTTTCCCGGGGTTGCGGTCCCGCCTGAATCATTGCGATTTACAGTCAGGGTGTGTGCCCCCATGGAGAGAGTGCCAAAGGTATAACTTGCCCCGCCATTACCGGTTGAATTATTGTTAAACAACTCTACATCGCCGGCCACCGTCGTATTACGACCAAAGTTCACCGCAGTGTTGCCTCCGAATGTCAACTGCCCTCCGTTCAACGTCAGTGTGGAAGAGCCCGAGCCCAACGCACTGGCCCTGAAGCCGGCGTGCAACACCCCATCATTCAGAATGATGTTGCCAGTAAAGCTACTATTAAAACCGGTAAAACGGACCCGACCCGAACCATCCTTGATCATGTCCCCGCTGCCTGCCAGATTTCTCAGGTTTGCATAATTAGAAACGTTTTGAGCCACACCGACCACGTTGATGGTCAGATCATGACCCTGATTGTCAACCCCGACCCCTTCAGTGTTTGCATTATTATTATTATCAAGAAATAATCCGGTGCCAATCGTCCACTCCTGCGCGGCTGAAAGAAGCATTGCAGGAACAATATTGAGACTTCTGGACACTATATCGATGCCTGATGCCCCCAGGGTAAGGGTGTTCCCTGCGCTGATCGTCACCACGCCTCCGGGGTTCCCGATGCGCATGCCCTGGAATTCCAAATCTGCGCCCAGCAGGAAACTTCCCGACGCCGATGTATTATCCCACACGGCCACATCCGACGCGCCGGGCACGCTGCCACCTACCCAGCTCGATCCCAGATTGAGGTTGTCGGTGTTGTTGGTCTTGACGACATCCGCCGCCCATAGCGCATGCCCCCCCAGAAGGAACGCGGTCGCGACCCCGGTTAATGCTGCATGGCTTATCCTGTTCATCTTTAAACCCCTATCTTACATCGTGAACATGCAATACAAGCGCTTGTTTACAGTACCCCCCCTCCACTGTCAAACCTTTCTTTAACATTTTTTGCTCATTTCAGATTGCCAGGCCCGGCAGCGACTCCCGTGACTCGGTGACGCCATGACGCCCGATGTCAGCCCGTCACTGCGTCACGAAGTCACGACGTCACCGGGTCAATCGCCCCGAGGCCATTCCGCCCCAAGGCGCGCGAGATCGGCCTGTCGGTCCGCGGGCAGATCGTCTCCAAGCTGCTGGCCATGATGATCCTGCTTTCCAGTGCAGTCTATGTTTGCGGTATCTTGTTTGCTCTATCGTGTTTTAGAGCGGCGGCAAGACACGTGACGCAATAGTTTGTGCATCGCTGTGCGGATCGATCCCTGTGAGTCGAACTTTCCACCGATACGGCTTGTCGGCGGTCAAGGTGTATTGCCGATGCGGGCGAGCACCCCAGCTATTGTCGCCGCCGACGCCAGTCTGTTGATAGTCGATATTGAACGTGATTTGATGACGATTCGGCAGGTCGTGCATATGGCGCGCCTGTTCCAGATCGGCCATGGTATAGGGCCAGGCGCTGACATTGATCTGCGTTTCGCCAACGGCCATCAGCCCTGTGCCCTGAGCATTTGTCCAGGTCGCCCAGCGGACATCAGACTTGTTGCCGTTTTCCTGCGGCAAGACGTAAATATGATCGGGCCGATAGACATCCTCTTTATAGATGCCGACCGCAGCGCCGATTTTGCGATCCCCATACGACTCCCACGGGCCGCGTCCGTACCACTGCATCGTCCGGAACATTCCCGGCATCTGGCCCTGCATTCCTATACGTATCAATTCGGGCAACTCCTGGCCCGGCGTCAGGGTTTGATCGATCAGCAAATCGCCGGAGCCATAGACGGTATAAACGGTCTTGAGCGTGGTGTCGCCGGCAGGAAGTGTGTCGTTGACAGTGATTCGCATTGCCTGCGGACGCAACTGGACGGCCTGAATATCCAGCATTTGCCGATTCGGGCCGGCATTTTTCCAAATGGCGCAACGATTGGGCATTCGGTTGCCGCGGTCGTTGTCGGTCGGGGCGCGCCAGTAGTTTGGTGTCAACTCCGAGGCCAGCAGTTGGGTGCCCTTATAAAGAAACGACTGTAAAGCGCCGGTTTGCTTGTTGAAGCCGACCGAAAAGTTCCTGCCGGTAATCAGAAGCTGCTGCGCTTCGTCCTGCATCGTCACCTCTGGCATATCAGCCAGCGGTGTTGCTGTCATCACTTGCTCGATGGTCCACTCAAATTGATCCCATGCCACAATGTGTCCCTTTTGGGCCCAGAGCATATCCTGCCGGAGGGCAAAGCTGATTTTGACGTGATACTCACCGTCAAGGGCCGGTTTGCGATAGGGCAATGTTAAGGTTTGGGTGGTCTGCGGCTGGATGTCCAGGGCACCCAGTGATCCGCTCTGAACGGCAAGGCCGTTGCGCGTTACTTCCCACAAGATGTCGACAAAATCCAGCGGGATAAAGTGGTATTTGTTTTCAATTGTAACGCTTCCCGCAGCAAGATCATCGGCGTGAACCGTGATGTTTTGATAAACTTTTTTAACTTCATTGAGATGCGGATTGGGTTTGCGGTCCGGCTGAACCAGCCCATTGATGCAAAAGTTGCCGTCATTGGGTTGATCGCCGAAATCGCCGCCATAGGCCCAGTACCACGGCATTGTCGGCTTTTCTTCTGTCACCTCCACGTTGGCGACATCGAGCCACAGCGCCGCGTCATTGCCCGGCTCTGCGCAAGGTCGGTTCAGGCGGGTGCCAAACCCCGCAGCGCTTTCGCGAATCGCATACGACGGCTCGTATTCTTTTCGCAGGCCCTGGTCAGCCCAGTCCCAAATACAGCCGCCCTGAAGATGCTTATGGCTTTCAATCGCGTCCCAGTAGTCCTGCAGGTTGCCGACGCTGTTGCCCATCGCGTGCGCGTATTCGCAGAGAATCAGCGGACGGGTTTGCTCCCGCCGAGAATAATGGACGATACGGTCGATGGTCGCATACATGGGACAGACAATGTCCGTGTGGGGACGCTCGCCGGCCTGTTCGTAGTGCACTGGGCGGGACGGGTCGCGCTGTTTAATCCACGCGCTGGCGGCTTCAAAGTTGATCCCGTCGCCGGCCTCGTTGCCCATCGACCAGAGGATGATACTCGGATGATTCTTGTCACGCTCGACCATGGCCTCAATGCGGGCCAGATGCGCCTTTTGCCAACGGGGCTGTTTAGCCAGCGATTCGGCACCGTAGCCCATCCCGTGCGACTCAATGTTCGCTTCGTCGATGACGTACAGGCCGTATTCGTCGCACAGCTCGTAAAATTCCGGCATGGTCGGATAGTGCGATGTGCGAACGGTATTGATGTTGTGCTGCTTCATCAATACAATGTCCTGAATCATCGATGCGCGCGAGATGACGTGGCCGGTATCGGGATCGTGTTCGTGGCGATTGACGCCTTTAATGTAGATGGGTTGTCCGTTGACCAGCAACTGCCCGCCTTTGATTTCGACTTTGCGGAAGCCGATTCGGGAGGACAGGTGCTCAATCGCCCGGCCTTGTTCGTCTTTAAGCGTCAGCACTAGGGTATAAAGGCTTGGCGATTCGGCGGTCCACTTGGCCGGATTGGCGATGGTTACCTTCGGTGAAGTCAGCCGGCCGCCGCCGGCATCGACCAGGAAATCCTGCACCGAAAGCGTTGAGACTGTTGTGCCGCTTGAATCCAGCAGATCCATCGACAGCGAAACGGTCGCGGCCGTTTCGGTATAATTGGACAGGTCCGCTTCCACCCTCAATGTTGTGTCGCTGTAGTCTTCATCCAGATCGGTTATGACAAAATAGTCCCGGATGCGTAAATTCGCGGTCGAATACAGATACACATTTCGGAATATTCCGCTGAGCCGCCAAAAGTCCTGGTCCTCCAGATATGACCCGTCACTGTTTTGATAAACCTCTGCGGCCAGAACATTTTGGCCGGCTTTGAGATACTCGGTGATGTTGAATTCCGCCGGTGTCCGGCTGTCCTGACTGTAGCCGACCTTATGGCCGTTAATCCACAGGTAAAATGCCGAGTTCACCCCGTCAAACACAATAAAGACTTGCCGGCCATTCCAGTCTGACGGAATCGTGAATGTGTGCCGATACGATCCGACCGGGTTGCGGGCTTCATAATTGGTAAAGTGCGGCGGCGGCGTGCCCATTACCCGCGGTGGGTCCCGATGAAACGGATAGGTCACATTGATGTATAGCGGTACGCCGTGACCATGCAGTTGCCAGTTGGAAGGCACCGGAATGGTTCCCCAGTCGCTGACATTGTAGTCGGGCTTGTGAAAATCCACTGGTCGGCTGTCCGGATCCGGCGACCAGTGAAACTTCCAGTCGCCGTTGAGGACTCGTGCCCACTGCGACGACAGCCGGTCGCCCTGGATCGCGGATCGCATATCAGGATATGGCATGGACGTGCTGCGGGGTGTTTCTTTGTTGATGCCGACAACTTGTTCATTTTCCCAGTCGGGCACGCCTGAGCGTGCGTTGGACATAGCCATCATCAAGACCCCCGCGAATACCAGCCCCTTAAAGGTTTGCTTGTTCATTTTTACTAGCCTGTAAACTTCAATTTAAACCACTATATGTTGTGGTGTTGCTTTCCCTTACACGCAACGTTGACTTTCTTTTCCGGCTGACGAGAACGGCGACGAGAACGGATGACGATTCAAATGCCCACTCGTTTTCCGTTCGCGTCGCCGTTCTCGTTCACCGATCTCTTTTCAAAGTTACCACCCTCATTTTCGCCCGGCGCCCGGCTTCTCACCTGCTGGTTTCGCTTTGCGTCGGCCGCACATCCACCTCAAGGCGCTCCAACCGGCCCGAACGGGCCGCGAGAGAGCCGTTGACGAAAACCCGCAGGCCCGCGCCCCGGTTAAAGCGGGTGCCATCCCGGTCCCACAAAATGGTCAGCTCTTGTCCCCGAACCTTGATCCGATCGAGACAGAACCAGTCCCACGCATCCGGGGGCAGCAGCGGATTCACCACCAGCCTGTCGCCGGGGCCCGGACGCAAACCGACGAGCCCGGTGATGATCAGATCATTGAAGGTCGAGTGGTTGTAGTCCTTGCCGCGTTCGACACCGCCTTTTCCTTTCGCCCATGTGCCGTTCCCCCAGGCCTTCAACCGGGTCCGCGAGATCCAGTCGCCGGTGTAGGGGTGTAGGTTTTCATCGATCCACGGAACCACCGTCCCGTCCTCCCGGGTCCGCGTGTGGCTTCCGGCATACCGCTTCAGCGTTTCAAAGTAATCCGCCTTGCCGATCACGTCCTGCTCGTAGTGGTTCAAAAGATTGGCCAGCGCGGTCAGTGTCTGAGAGGTGGCGAAAGGCCAGCTCGGCCCGTTCCACTGGCATTCGTGGCCACGGTAGTTCAGTTGGAATCTAGGGTGACGCCGCTCCGCGAACGTGGGACCGAAGGGCGCGGCGAAGCCTTCAGGATCCATCAGCTCCCGCCAGGCCTCCTCGTACCCGGCGTCGGGCAGATTGAAATACCAGGGCACATAGCCGGCCAACTCCCGCACCGGAACCAGGGGATTTCCTTCCCTCTCCGACAAGGTCCTGAAAAAGCGCGCCTCGGGGTCCCACAGCCGCTCCTGCACGAGGTTCTTGAGGCGTTCCGCCTCGCGGTCAAACCGCGCCGCGATCTCCGGAGCTCCCGCCAGGCGCGCGATGGCCGCGATGGCCCGCGCATCGCCGTATTGATAGCTGTTGATGGTGGGGCGGAATCCGTTCCCGCTCAAAGACAACTCCATGCCGTCGCGGTCGGCGCTCTGCCGGAACAGTCCCTCCTCTTCGGGGCGATGGCTGCGCTCCCAGGCCTCCCAGTTGGCCACCAGGTCCGGCAGCAGTTCGACGGCCAGCCCCTCCTCCCCCGTCACCTGCGTCCAGGCCAGGATCGCGTCCGCCGCCCAGAAACTGTACAGCCGCGGATTCCCCTCGCGGAACCAGAAGCGGGCATAGTCGGTCAGATACCGGGGGTCACGCAGCCAGCGGCCTTCGTAAAAGTGATGCCCGGCGGGACAACTGATGGTGTTGTGACGGCCGGCCCAGGACACATGGGGCAGAAACTCCGTCACCACCCATCCCTCCGGGGTTTCTTTGAGGTGCTTGCGATAGGTCCACCAGCGGAAATAATAGGTCCGCTCCATGTCCGGATCGGGACAGGCGAAGAGCGGAATGTTTTCGCTCAGGAAGTCCCACGCCTCCGCGTTGGGAAACGCGTTGACGTAGTGCTCCTCGTCGTCGGCGTTGAAGCGGTCCACATAATGGCGGAAGGCTTCCGGCTGGAGGACATCCGCCCGGCCACACAAGCCTGAAAGCAGCATACCGATAATCATTATTATTCCCCATCTCTTTCGGTTTACGAGAGCGGCGACGAGAGCGGTGGACGATTGGAATGCCTTTCCTCGTAATCCGCTCTCGTCGCCGTTCTCCTTCACCGATTTCTCCGGGCGCAATCTATAGATCTTTGCTCGTTGCGTTCACACCAGGCATGAATCATCGTGATGACTCTCGTTAGCATTGTCTTTCCCTCCGCAATGCGACACTCGTTCGTTTCTTTTCTGGCGACCATCAGGTCCAGTATTAGTAGAGTCTGATAGGCGTGCTCCTGCGCCAGCTTCATAAAGCGATTCTGATCGGCCACGGTTAGCCGCCCATGGCCTTCAGCAATATTAAGAACAGTCCCAGTGGTACTCGTGTCCAGCTTTCGCTGGGCACGACTCCTCGCCTCCATCTCTTCAAACAGATGTTGTATCCACCGGACGACATCCAGTGACACTTGATACATGTCGAGGGTTGCAAATGGAAACATCGAGCAACCATATGGCGCATCCTCCTCCCTGACTACACGGGAAATACTGGCCTTTTTCAACCCCAACAACATTCCTCTTAACCGCCAAAGCTTTTGTATGCCAAATGTATGAACGGATTCATCCATCACACGCCGGGCAAGACAAATGTCAAGTGAGGCGGCGCACTCATGGGTCGAACCAATGGCGATATCCAGAGCATTTGCTCGTGCCTGCGAACCAGAAGGCTGTCCGTTACCTCGCAACAGATTCACACCGATACTCTCCATGGCCCTATCCAAATGGTCCAAGGCCACGATCGGGAATACAGCCCCTGTGCCAACATCCGCGCACAAACTCGCCACCTCCATATATAGCTTGTAAGCATCGAGTCGCTCATGGGGCAACTTCTTCTCCAATTGTTCTTTCATGATTCTCTCTTTCGGTTTACGAGAGCGGCGACGAGAGCGGTGGACGATTGGAAATCTCTACTCCTAATCCGCTCTCGTCGCCGTTCTCCTTCACCGATTTTCCTTTTTAATGAATTCAATGGCTTTGACCGTTTCAACAGCTTCTTCCCTTTGTCTCTCAGTTTTCACTCTCTTTCGGTTTACGAGAGCGGCGACGAGAACGGTGGACGATTGGAAATCTCTACTACTAATCCGTTCTCGTCGCCGTTCTCCTTCACCGACTTTCCTTTTTAATGAATTCAATGGCTTTGACCGTTTCAACAGCTTCTTCCCTTTGTCTCTCTGTTTCCCAGCTCTTTCGGTTTACGAGAGCGGCGACGAGAGCGGTGGACGATTGGAAATCTCTACTCCTAATCCGTTCTCGTCGCCGTTCTCCTTCACCGATTTTCCTTTTCAATTGTGGTGCTTCCGATCATACGAAATTCCCAATAGAAAATTCTCCGCAAATTCCCGTATGCGCCATTTTTCTATGGCGCAGGCAAAACCATGATCCGCCTTGCCTCTTCCATAAATTTTTGCAGCAGTTGCGCCGCGATCTCCGGGTATTCCCCCGCCAGGTCGAATTGTTCAGCCGGATCGTTTTCAACATCATAGAGCTGCCACCGCGCGGCCGGCCGAACTCCGTCGCCTTTAAGCACGTCAATGCCAACCAGTTTCCATTTCCCCTCGCGGATGGCGGCGTTGCGTTCGTGCTCGAAGATCAGCGTGCGCGGTTCATCGGGAGTTCCCGCGATCGCCGGGAGCATGCTCCGTCCCTCCATCGGCAGAATGTCATGCCCGTTGAAGCGCCCGGGATATTCCGCCCCGGCCAGTTCCACCACCGTCGGCATGAAGTCCATCAGATGCACCAGATGATCACGCCAGGCACCCGGATCGGGAATCCGCTCCGGCCAGTGGGCGATCATCGGCGTACGCACGCCGCCCTCGTGGGCGTAGTGTTTGTACAGCCACAGCGGGGTGTTGCAGAGATTCGCCCATGCGCTGCCGTAGCTGAACAGGCTGTCGGGTCCGCCCATGGCCGCCAGCGCGTCGCCTTCATGCAGAATGTTCGGCTCCCGCATGGTGTTGATATTGATGCCGTGTCCCGGTACGGGATTGCGGAACTGCGCGGGATCCATGTCAAAGCCGAAGGGCTCCCACTCGGCACAGGCCCCGTTGTCGCTGAGGAACAGAATCAGGGTGTTGTCGAGTTCGCCGCTCTCCCGAAGCGATTCCACGATCCGGCCAATTTGCGTGTCCATGCATTCCACCATCGCGGCGAAGGCGGCCATGCGGTGCGCCAAGTCCGTACGGCGCTCCGGCGGCAGATCGTCCCAGGCTGGATTCATGCCGTCGACTGTGGCCGAGCCCACGCGCTTGGCCGCGCCAAGATGGTCAATAGGCGAACGGGGCGGAAGATCCATACGTTCCGGGTGAATACCCAGCGCTTTCATGCGCTCCAGCCGTTCGGCCCGCAGCACATCCCATCCTTTCTCGTAAACGGGGACATAGGAGGCCACGATATCTGCGGACGCCTGCAAGGGGAAATGCGGGGCCTGATAACCGAGGTAGAGCAGCCAGGGCTTTTCCTGTTCCCTCGCCCCGTCAAGAAAATCGAGGGCATGATCGGTAAGGGCGGTGGTGGCGTAGTATTCGCCTTTGGGGTATTGCCGCAGGGGACGGCCCTCCGGCAGACGGGTCATCATATCCGGATTCCAGGAATCAATCGCATAGCCGTGCACAAAGCCGTAAAACTCGTCGAAGCCCCGCGCGACCGGTCCGGGGTCGGCCACATGCCATTTGCCGGATGCCAGCGTAGCATATCCGGCAGTCTTCAGGACCTCGGCGATCGTCACACAATGGTCGGTCAGGCGCCCTTTATGGCCCGGCGTGTCCACCTGCGGACTACCGGTGAACCAGCCGAGTCCTGCCTGATGCGGATACAAGCCGGTCAACAAGGACGCCCGGCTGGGCACGCAACGCGCCGAGTTGTAGGTCTGGGTGAACCGCAGGCCCTTCCCGGCCAGCGCGTCGAGGTTTGGAGTCCGAATCTCCCCGCCGTAACAGCCCAAATCCGACCAGCCGAGATCATCGGCCAGAACGATCAGAATATTGGGGCGCTTCCCGCTCTTCCCATCTTTGTCGCGAGCCTTGTCGCAAGCTTTGTCGATCTCTTTCACCTTTATACCCTCCCAACCATTGGCCGTGTCATCACAGAAACCCGCTCCAAGCAGTGTCATCACAGAAAACTGCCCCAACAAGACCTTCCATTCGCTGACCTTGACATTGAAAGGCAGCGTTCGCTGGTAGACTTTCAGCTTTTCGTGATGAAAGATCATAAGCGATCTCCGATAAAGTTCGCGACAAAGTTACCGACAAAGCTCGCGACAAAGTTTTCCATATCGTAGTCTTCGTCGCGAACTTTGTCGCAAGCTTTGTCGATCCTTTTCACCTTTAAACCCTCCTAACCATTGACAGTGTCATCACAGAATAATCAACCTCGGTCTTCCAGGTCGTACATTGCGCAAATGTATGGATGTTCAGGGTGGTAATGAGTCAGGGTCTCCGGATGTTCAACGCGGCCGGGCGGACGCGTGTTGGCGCCCTGGACGCCGCTGGCTTCATCGCCCAGATCGCGTCTGCACTCGTCGATTGCGGCGGTAAGGCGCTGAACCACCTCCGGATGTTCGTCGACGAGGTTCCGGGTTTCGCCCGGATCGGCTTCAAGGTCATACAGTTCCTGCATGGACTGTTCACCTTTGCGGACATGCAGCTTCCATTTTGCATCGCGGACGGCTTCCAGAACATCGCCCATGTAATAGAAAAAGTGCCGGTGCGGCGATTTCTCCGTTCCGCCCGAACGCATCAGGGGCAGAATATTTTTTCCGTCGATGAGCCGGTCGGCCTCCTCGGACGCCTCCGCGATCGCGGCAAATGTGGGAAGAAAATCCATGGCGGAGGTCAATTCCCGGCAGACGGTTCCCGCCGGGATCACGCCGGGCCAGCGCATTATGCAGGGAACACGCTGGCCGCCTTCCCAGGTGGTGCCTTTGACCCCGCGCAAGGCGCCATTGCTCCCCCCCTCGCCGTTGCAGCGCGATCCGTTGTCGCTGGTGAACACGACCAGGGTCTCATCGCTCAACCCCAGCCGGTCGAGTTCGTCCATCAGCACCCGGGTCGACCAGTCAATGGCGGCGACCGCCGCTCCGTACCGCCCGTTTTCCGATTCACGCATGAACCGCTCCGGGGTGAAAATGGGCAGATGCACATGCATGTGCGCCAGATAAAGGAAAAAGGGTCGGTCTTTGTGTTCACGGATAAAACGCACGCTCTGCTCCACGTAGCGTTCGGTCAGCGAACACTGGTCCGGTTGTTCCTGGAGAACCTCCCCGCCGTTCATCAATGGCAGGGGCGGGTAAACATCGTCCGCACGTTGCCGACCCATGTCATTGCTGTAGGGCAACCCGTAGTACTCGTCAAAGCCGTGGCGGGTCGGCAGAAACGCTTTTTGGTCGCCGCAATGCCATTTACCCACCAGTTTCGTTGCGTATCCCGATTGCTTCAGCCGTTTCGCCATCGTCATTTCGTCCGGATTCAATCCGAGCGGCTGTCCGGGGAACAGCACCCACAGACCCTCGAACGATCCAAACCCGATGCGCGGCGGATAACATCCGGTCATCATGGCGCCGCGTGACGGCGTACACACCGGCGACGCCATGTAAAAATCGGTGAACCGCATCCCTTCCGCCGCCATTCGGTCTACGGCGGGAGTCTGATTTACCTTCGAGCCATAGCAACCCAGGTCGCCATAGCCCAGGTCATCGCAATTGATCAGAATGATATTCGGGTGTTGGCGGCGGTCTACCGGCCCGTCCGGGTGCTGTGAAGTTGGGGAGTGAGGCATCACTTGTCCTCCTTCTCCTTCCACAACGGCCAGTCATCGGTGCGGAACGGCGCGGCGGGCAGGCCCGCCCCGTTGCCCAGATTCACGTCGTGGTACTGCGCGTAGGCGTAACGCACCGCCACCGGCTCGGGAACCTCCTCGCTCCAGACCACCACGGTTTCCCCGTCGATCTCCGCCTCGGCCCAGACAAAATTCCGGTCCGCGCCGGCGATGGCGAAGCCGACCAGCCTGCCATCGGGCACCTCCTCGCGCGGCAACACCGCCAGGCCGCCATGGGTGTGCTCGAAGCGCACCCGGATGCGGCCATTCTCCACCTCGTGCCCGGCGTAGGCCGGCCCATCCGCAATCACATCCTTGCCGTACACGTCGCGCAGAACCAGCTTGGCCAGGCGCTCGCCCATCGGGCGCTTGTTGGGCGGATGAATATTCCCCCTGTCCCCCACATCCACGGTGATCGCGATCCCGCTGTGCGATACGTCGCGCGCCACCTGTTCCTGTGCTTCGCGGATGATGGACCAGCCGCCCGGTTGGTTGGCATCCCGTTTGCGACGGTTGTTAAAGTCGTTCCAGTTGAACATGGAAAGTTGTACCTGGTAGAAGGGCAGTTCCGGCTGCTCAAACTGTTCGCGCCATGATTTGATTAGCAGGTGCATCAGACGTTGATACCCCTCCGACGTTTTGACCGCGCCACCATGCCCGGCGGCATTGTTTTCGCCCTGATACCAGATGACGCCCTTGACCGCCATGTTGCGCAGTGGCGCGATGTGCGAGTTGTAGAGCGCCCCCGCCCACCAGCGCGGCCAGAAGGCCGCGTTCATTCCGGTCTGGGGACGACGCTCCTTGAATTCTTCCCCCCGCGCCTCCGCCTCCTGTTTCCGCTGTTCCCATTCGGCCACGGTCTTCTGAAAGTCCGCCCGGTTCTCGGCGTGCCGATCCATGTATTCCTGTGATTGCGCCGCAAATCCGGCAAACTCCGGATCCCCCGCCATCACGTCCATCGGCACCCAGGCCTCCGCGCCCGACGCGCCCAAGGGCACCAGCAGCAAACCGATCGGACGGCCGGTTTCCTCCTGCAGCATCTTGCCGAAGAAGAAGGGCACGGCGGATGTCCCCCCTCCCGCCGGCTTCCAGCGCAGCCAGTTGGTCACGCGCGTCTCCCACGGAAACTGGCGGGTCTGCGGCTCCGCCGACCATTTGTTAAAGGGAACATTGAACGTGCGCAGCAAAGGATTGGGGGTCCAGTCCTTGTACTGCTCGCCCCCCGTGGACTGCACGGCCGGGGGCTGCGCCATGTTGGACTGGCCGGACGCAATCCATACATCGCCGACCAGCACATCTTTGAACACCTTAGAACCGGTCGGCGCCTCGATCTGCAACTCGCGTCCCTCAGCGGAGACCGGCATCGGATCAAGCCGCACCGCCCATTCACCATCGGCGTCGGCTACAGCGGTCTTTTCCTGCTCGCCAAACCGAACCGTCACACTCGCGCCCGGCTCCGTCTGTCCCCAGATCGGCACAGTGCGGTCGGCCTGCAGCACCATCTGGTCATCGAACACCCAGCACATCTCCAGCCCCGCGTATACCTCCGCGCGGAGGGGCCCCAGGAGGGTGAGAAGTACAAGTGATGCGGTTACGTTTTTGAGTTTCATTTTAAGGCCCTTTTGGTTGTGGTCGTTCTGTCAAAAGTTGACAGTTTATTCTTGATAAGTTTTTGTTATTCTATGGGTTTGACCATTTCAATGGCTTCTCCGCCGTTTTCTCGCTCTGTTTTCTATCTCTTTCGGTTTACGAGAGCGGCGACGAGAACGGTGAACGATTGGAACGCCTTTACTCGTAATCCGATCTCGTCGCCGCTCTCCTTCACCGATTCCCCTTTTCACACCTTTTTCCGACTTTTGACTTTACCGCTGTGGTCACTGAACACTATGGCCCCTCTGCCTTTTCCCAGCCTTCCGTCCGAACCTGCAGCGAGCCGATGGAGCACCAGGTGGTGTCGACAGTGACCATTTCGACTTTCAGGTCGAAGGCCGTTTCGCCTTTGACAAAATCGGTGATGTTGACGATTTTCAGGGATGGCCAGCTATTGGATCCGGGCGAGGCGGTGGTGTATTCGCCGCACTTGCGCCATTCATTGTTCTTCGCGGTGCGCACATAGAACGTCACCCGGTTCCCGGGCCGCAGGATCAGCCGACCGGTAAAGCCCACCGCCGTTTGCCGCAAGGGTTCGTCGCTGACCACGCGGTACACCACATGGCCCGGAACGAGATTCTCTCTCGGATACAGTTTGTGGCCCCGGTAGTCGGCCACATGAAGCCCGTCCACCTCCACCGCGCGCTGTTCCCAGCCTTCCGGATTTTGGACATAGTCTTCGTTGAGCAGCAACTTGACCGGCTGCGACACCGAGAGGATGCGCGGCGGAAAGCCTTTGTAGGCCCAGGGTTCGTATTGGATCTCCACCTTCGACCCGGGTTGAAACGCCTGGGCGATTTTTTCCAGACTCACCGATTTCAATCCCTCCAGCCCCACCATGTTCGCCTTCGTCCACCACGGCAGATAGCCGAGTTCGTAGCGATTGCCGCTGTCAAGCTCGATGATGCCATTGCAGTAGCCATTGACGACAGAGGGCGGTTCCAGCGATTTGATGATACCGGTTTCCGTCTCATAACGCCCCCGGGAAGTCCGTTCGAGCTGGACTTTTTCCACGGGTTCGAACGGAAACGGCGGCGCTTCAGGAAGCGGTCCGGCTGTCAGGGTCAGAGTGATCATGCCGTCCGTCGCCTTCAGCGTTTTATCCCCAAAGTCCTTCACCCGCTTGACGGCGTATTGGTTGGGCCCGGTGTTTTCCATCACGCAGAGCGCATCCGTTTCCAAGTCCGCGATCTTCACCACACAGGGCGTTTCCACCGGTGCCTGTAGCCGGAATTCCACCCCGTCCCGATCGAACTTCAAAAGTTCCACCTGCACGACTTGTTTTTCTGTCTCCGTCGAGATGACCACCGGATGGATTCCGAGTTTACCCGCGCCGCGGATGGAGTACCGGGCGGGGAGCGTTTCGGACAGGGCCGAGGCCAACACCGTGTAGGCTTCGGCATAATATCCGGAATCGTTGAGTTTCCTGACGTTTTGAAGGGTATCATCCCGTCCGTCCGCCTTGGCGGCATACTCGCGCAACAGCCGCTCGGTGCGCACCCGCTGCTGGAGCCAGAGATTCCGGGTGCGGGCCTCGCGGCGGGTAGGCGCCGTTCCGTCCAGTTGGCCACTGTCGCGGTCCCAGGGCACGAACGCCGAGATTTCGGATGCCACGACATCCTGCGGTCGATCCCCCGAGTACAGTTCCACCCCGACGAAGATGTCGGTTTTGCCGCGGGCGGTCTCCGACAAGTCTGCGGTCGCAAACTGCCCCGCGCCCCATCCATGCCCGCCCTTGAAGTCGCGCGGCCCGAATTCAACGGCCTGCGCGAGCTGATCCGGAGCGGGCCCCGTCAGCACCCGCATATGCTTGTTCGCCCTTCCCGCCGGACGTCCGGCACCGCCGCTGATACGCAGGGTCAACCCGTTTTCGAACGCGGTTTCATTATCCCGGATTCGGAAAACCACGCGTCCCGCCGCGCCGCTTTTCTCCGGAGAAATCCCCTTCTCCGTGCTCATGATGCCGGCACTTGACACATAGGCGGGGTTGTCCGCCAGCGACCTGTCGCGCCGCATGTTCACGTCCAGAACCCGCCGCTCGTAGCCGATGGCGGCGAATTCCTCGTCCGCGATGCCATCGACCTCTTGCAACAGCTCGTGATCGCCGGCCTTGGCGTTGTAGAGGGTCACAAACTCGAGGCCGTTGGCGTAGGCGAACTTCATGTAGCGCAGATCCTGAATCATCACCCGTTCGAGATTGACGCAGGCCAGGCGGCCGTTGGCCAGGGCGTACTCGTACCAGGATTGCGGGTAGGCCTCGGTCAGCTCGCCGCTGTTCCACATGCCCTCGTTCAGGTTGGCCTGCCAATAGGCGTATTTCGGATCGTGCGGCGGCGCGCCGGCGCCCCAGTAACCATGCGTGAAGATGTTGTCGTTCATGGGGTTCGCGGGGTGATCCGCCGCGCCGTCTTGAACGATCACGTCGCCGTGCCCCAGCGCCCCGCGGTAGGTGGGCGCCTGCTGCGCGAAATACGCGCCGTAGTTCTTGAGGATCCACCGCCCCTCCTCGTGCGTCAGCCCGTCGGTAGGATCCAGATCCACACCGTCCCGGCGGGCGTCCTCGAGCGTCGCCTGGTTGAAATCAACCACGTTTGGCCCCATTTCGGCGACGATTCGCGGCGTGGGCACGGACGCGCCGGACGCCCGGACCGCCGCAAGACGGTCGGCCAGGTAGCGCGCATGAATGCCGAGATTGTAGTTGTTGCAGCGATTCAAATGATCGTTGTTCTTGGTCGGCCACAGCGTATTCCCCCACTGCGAGGGGAACGACGGGCGGAATTTTCCCGTCTTCGCATTGTAGGCGATGGAGTGATATTTCAGATCCGAAAAATATCCGCCCACTCCGTCCGGACCGACATTCTCACTACCCCACCACGTGAGAAACATGATCGTCGCAGGCAGGCCAGTGGCCTCCGAGATCGCCAGTGCCGAATCGACGGCCTCCCGGCATTCCCCGCGCGACCGCCGGGAATAGAGCAGCGAGTAAAACAGGCCGAAATCATAATCGCGGCGATTGCCATACAGGTCATTGAGCTTCCGGGCCACCTGAATCCGGAAGTCCAGATCCCGCTTGTTTTCCGGCGGCGGTTTAATTCCCGCTACTTCCGCCGAAAGCCCCAGGTTGAAGCGCAGCTTGCTGAACACATTCTCCCGCTCCGCCAGCGCTCCGAAATCCGGGTATACCCAGGCCTGCGACAGGTTGAAGGGCGCATCGCTTTCGCTGCGCACCTCGACCGTCAATCGGTCGTCGGCGCCGATGCATTCACGGGGAATTTCAATGAAATAATGATTCGGCCCCGCGCCAACCTCTTCATAGGTTCGGAAATACACCTCTTCGCCCCCCGCCGACACGGTGTAGCCGAACACGTCCGGGCGGCGGTCATGCATTTCCTGAATTTCGAGCAGAACCTGCGGTGCGGACTCCGCAATCGGCACGGTCATCTCGAAGGACACGGATGTCCCCTTGCCGCGCAGCTCGCGCGTCATCCGCTCATGTTCAACCACGCCGAGTTGTGTGTGCATCCGGACCGGCTCAGCCGTTCCGGTAATGCGCAGAGCATGAGCGGCCTCGACGGCCGGATCGCCGAACTGAATGTGATCCGAGATACCCGGCGCCCGCGGGTCCGCCGCGTCCGCAACACCGCAGACGCAGCACAGTGAAATCCATGCAAGGTATTTTTTCATTGTCCAACCTCGACTTTAAGCCAAAATTCCCGGGGCCAGATTTGTTCATGATATTGTTCATCGATCAACGGGAGGAAGTCTTTAAGCGGAACGTCCACATGGTCCTTATTCCACATCCCACCGATGTTGGCGCCCAATGCTTTTTGGACGGCCTTGAATTGTTCGACCAGTCCCGGATGTTGTTCATAGAGGTTGGTGGTCTGGGCCGGATCCCGGCGGATATGGTAGAGTTGCTCCGGAGGAGCGTCGGGCTTTAACTTGTTGTTTTCATCATAGTCACTGTTGGTGAACCCGAGTTTCACCACCGGCGCGCCGGGATTGGCCAGGCCGCCGGCTCCCTGGTGCGGCAGGTAAATCCAGTCGCCGATGCGCAGTCCCCAATTTTTACCCTTGTAGACCATCGCCAACCGTTTCGGGGGCGCTTTTCCGGGGGATGTCAGCAACTCCAGTTGGTTGATGCTGTCGGCGCCGGCGCCTTCAGGCTTCACCACGCCGGCTGCGGCCAGGAAGGTGTCATAGAAATCCGTGAGGGAAACAAGCGTATGACTCACTTCTCCCACTGGTGTGCGTCCCGGCCAGCGCACCACCAGCGGCACGCGGTGGCCGCCCTCCCACGTGTCGGTCTTGGAGCCAAGCCAAGGACCGTTGGTGCGAAAGTCCACAAATGCATTGTCGGCGAAATTGAGGTTGCCATTATCGCTGGTAAACACTACGAGCGTATTATCGGCAAAACCATGCTTTTCGAGGGCGTCCAGAATCATGCCGACCGCGTGATCGAGCTGAACACAGTAATCGGCGGTGCGAGCGGCGTTGTTGTTATGGCGTCCGAGTTTTATTGCCAGCGGGCTGGTCCCCTGAAATTCCTCGGCGACGGCCAGTGGCACATGCGGCGCGAAAAACGGAACGTACAGAAAGAACGGTTCATCCGCTTTTTGCTGAGCGATCCACTTTCCGGCGCGCTCGGCCAGGATCAGGTCGAGCCGGTCCAACGGGCAGGCTTCCACAGCGGCTTTGGCGCCGACCGTGGCACCCCAGCGCGGCATATTCGGCGGGATCTTGATGCCGCGCTTGTCCGCCTCTTCCATGGAGATGACTTCCAGCGGATCGGCCGGATCATGCTTGTACACCCGGTTGTTCTCGACGAACACCGACGGTGGCTGCGCATGACTGTTCGGCATGCCGAACCAATAGTCGAACCCGATCCAGTTCGGGCCGTGAGTCAATTCAGCGTTCCAGTCCACCTGGTCGCCGCGTTTTTTGTCCCAGCCGAATCCCAGGTGCCATTTGCCGAACATGGCGGTGGCGTAGCCGGACTCCTGCAGGAGTTTCGGCAGCGGTGTCTCGCCGTCGCGGAAATAGGTGCCCGCCTGAAACCGACCATACGTGCTGCGCGGATAGATTCGCCCCGACAGTAGCGCGTAGCGCGTCGGCTGACAGACCGCGGCGGGCGAATGCGCGTCGGTGAACCGCATCCCCTGCTCCGCGATCCGGTCGATGTTCGGAGTCGCGACCATATCCGCGTTGCCGTAGCTGCTGACATTGCCGTAGCCCATGTCGTCGGCCATCATGAACACAATGTTCGGGCGGCGGGTCTCCTGGCCCATCAGGTCCGCGAGCCCCAGCGTCATCAGCATGCCAAACGTGCAGACTTGTTTTGCAAATCGATTGAGCAATTTGTTCATGGTGTTTCTCCTATTTTGAGCGATTTTGCCGCATAAGTTCCCGGAAACGCATGTCCAGAAACGCAGCCAGTTCGGGATGTTGTTCATACAGATTAGTGGTCTGCGTCAAATCATTGCGCAGATTGTAAAGCTGTCCCGGAGGCGCGTCCGGTCGAAGCGTGTTGCCGTCGAAATCACTGTTCACAAAGCCCATCTGCTCCATGTAAAACGTACCGAACAACCCGCCCGGCCCCGCGAAAGGCAAATAGAGCCAGTCGCCGTGCCGCAGCGCTTTGCCACGGCCTTGATAGATCATTTCGTGACGGATGGAGACGGGCAGCTCTGGCTGCTCCCACAGCGGCAGTTGATTCATTCCGTCGGGTGCGGCGTGCCGCGGCAGGGTCATGCCGAGCGCTGCGGCGAAGGTCGGAAAAATATCCGTCAGGGAAAACAGGTGGTCGGAGCGGGTACCCGCCGGAATCCGGCCCGGCCAGCGAACCACGAAGGGCACGCGGTGGCCGCCCTCCCAGGCATCCCCCTTCAGACCCAGAATTGGGCCCATGCTGTTGTGCCCCGCATCCATGGCGGACTGAATGTAGCAGCCTCCGTTGTCGCTGGTGAACACCACGAGGGTATTGTCCGCCAGTCCCTTCTCGTCCAGGGCATCGAGGACCATGCCCACCGCGTGATCGAGCTGCTGAATGAAATCTCCGAGCAGTCCCGCCTCGCTGGTGCCCTTGAACGCCTCCGAGGGCATCAGCGGCACATGCGGGGCGAAAAAGGGCAGATAGAGGAAGAACGGCTTCTCCTGCTCACCGATCCACTTCACCGCGCGTTCCGCCATCTCCAAATCCAGACGGGAGACATCATAGGCGGCGTGGGCCGCCGCCGCGCCGTGACTGGAGCCCTGACCGCCGGCGTAGGGCCAGTATTCGGGATTGTCACGGGTGATGATCAGCGGATCGGAAGGATCGGCCTGATAGACGCGATTGTTTTCGATGAACACGAAGGGCGGCCATTCATGGCCGCTGGCCTGGGCGAAGGCATAGTCGAATCCTGCCTGATTGGGACCGTGCGAGATCGGTGCGTCCCACATGCCCTCCGGCCAGCGGCGCTCGAGCCCCCAGCCCAGATGCCATTTGCCGAACATCGCGGTGGCGTAGCCGTGGTCCCGAAGGACCCGGGGCATCAGTATCTCATTGTCCTGGAAGTGAAACCCGTTGCCGGTGCGCGGCGCCCGCCCATAATTGCGCCCCGTAAAGACGCCGGAGCGGCGGGGCTGACAGCCCGCGGCGGGAGAATGAGCGTCCGTGAGAGGAAGCCCCTCGGCCGCCAGCCGGTCGATATGGGGTGTGCGGATTTTGGTGGCACCCATAAAGCCCACATCGCCGTAGCCCAGATCGTCCGTCAACATCAGGACAATATTGGGGCGAGGGCGGCTTTCGCCAGCCACAAGGTCCGGCCCCAGGCAGAGCAGGAGCAAAAGCCATGCGCGTATGCAGGCCAGGCGCTTCATTCCGCGGTCTCCGCCTCCGTCGCCACACGCAGCTTGGCGAGGCAGAACCGATGGTCGGCTGAATTCACCGCCAGCTCCACTTTCAAATAGAACGCGGTCAGCCCTTCTACCGCCGGGGTGAGATCGAGGAACTGGTACGGGAGTCCCTGCAGGGATTGGGAGATGTTATTCTGCCAGGTCTTGTCGAACTGGCCGATACGCGTCCAATCCTCTCCGTCCGGGCTGGTGGAAAAGGTCACCCGGCTCGAGTCCTCGAACGCGCGGGCGGCGAATTCCACCGCCGTGGTTTTCAGTGGTTTGTCATGTTCGATGCGGTAAATGACGTGTCCCGGGGTGAAATGCTCCACGGGCCGCATCAACGGCATCTCCACCCGGTACAAGTAGTTGGGCTCGGGCCGGTGGGGAACCACGTTCACGCCGTCGATCCGGTGCGTCGCCTCCCTCCAGGCCCCGTCCTCGTCCTGGGTAAAGTCCACATCCAGCAGCACCGTGCGTGGTTGCAGCACGCGGCCAATGCGCGGCAGCCCGCCTTTGGCCGTATAAGGCGAGAAGAAGACCTCCACTTCATGACCGGGCTTGATCGCGTCCTCCAGCATGTTGACTTCGTAGCCGGTCAACGGCCCTTGAAGCGCCACGGTATCGAAGTGGCCGGACTGTTTCTCGAACACCAACTCATAGCGGTTGCCGTTTTCCAGTTCGATCCAGCCGTTCGAGGCACCGCCGACAATGACCGGCGGCTGGAATTTCGCAATGCGCCCCTTGTCGTAGCCGTAGCGCGAGTGGATTTCCGTGACGCGCCCTTTCTCGTCAATCCGCAGGCGCACTTCGTCCCGGTTCCGGGGCCATTGGCTGTCGGCCAGTTCCGGATGCTCCAGTGCCGCCGCCTCGCGGGTGTGCTTGACACCGCGCACCGTCGGTATCGACATGCTCCCGGAATAATTCATCAGTTCCAGTTCCTGAATGTCCACGGTGATCTGCTGCCCCCGCATTCCCTGAAACCGGGCGGTCAACCGTTCGGGCAGGGCGCGTGCATCCGTCTCGGACGCATCCGCATGCGCCAGCAACACCACCACCGCGCCGTCCTCCACCGTCACCCGTCCGTCCCGTTGGCCAGGATCGGCGGGACGCAACCAGTAGCGTCCGCCCTCCAGCGTTTCCACGATCCATCGCCGCGCGGTGTCCAGCTCTGGAAAGCGCAACTCCACAGATTGTTCACCGCCTTCAATCGGATCTTTCATCAGGACGAACTGCACGCCTTCCGCGTCCAGGTCCTCAAGCGTGACGAACAACGTATCCTCCGCGTCCGGCAGCGCCACCTTCACCGGATGACGTCCCAGTGTGCCGTGTCCGCGCACCAGGTAGCGGGCGGGCAACACCTGCGAAATTTGAGGACTCAGCAACCGACGGACGCTCGCGTACCAGCCGCGATCAAACAGGGTGCGGGCCTGTCGGTAAATTTCATCTTGGCCGCCGATGTCCCGGTAGTAGCGGAGCAGACGCCGCGCCACACTGCGCTCCTGCAGCCAAAGGTTGAGGGTGCGGGCATCTTTGCGGGTCAAAGAAGGGGCTTCCGTGTAGCCGCTGCGCCTCGGCCAGCGCGTTTCCACCTTGCGCTCGATCAGGAACGCCGCGTCCGCCGCGCCCTCGGCGTGATAGACGATCTTGAGATAGGCTTCGGTTTTTCCGACCATCGATTCCCCGAGGTCCACCCGCGCCAGGGAGGTTTGCCGCGGCGTCCAGTGGTCAGGATCCGGCAAATCGGCTTCGCGCAGGGTGGTCACCAGCTCCAGTTCGTCCGCGGCGGCGCCGAGAAAAATCTCGATGCGGTTCGCGTCGCCGGGAGAGACCCGCCCGTTCAGCGAGAGCGAAAACCCGGTCATGAACGGATCCCCGGCATTCGTCAGGCGGAACAGCTCCTCGCGGTGAAAGGGAGTCTCCCCCCCGACAGCCCCGGAATCCACCGGTTCCATCGCCACCACCGGCTGGGCGTGCGGCGGCGGAGAGACGGGATCCCCGGAAAAGCCGTCCACGCCGCGCACGAAGGTCTCGTCGCCGTCGTCGGCGTTGAACAGGGTCACAAACTGGGCGCCTCGCTCGTAGTACATGCGCAGCACGGAGAAATCCTCTTTCAACATGGTCCGCTCGAGGTTGATGGCGGCGAACTTGCCGTTGGCGGGCAGATAGTCGTACATCACCACATCGCGGAATTTCGTCGCCGCGTCCTCTTCGATATCACGGTGTCCGCTGGTGGCGCCGATTTCTCCGCTGCTCCACAGCCCGTCCACCATGCCGTGCTGTCCGCCGCCCCAGCGGGGATCGCCGGCCGGAGCATCGGTCATGAAGTTGGGATGCGAATAGAAATTGTCAAAGGTCTGCTCCTCGGGCAGATGGACCTCTCCCCGATCAACCACGACCAGATCCCGGCCCACGGCGCGCATCAGACTGTCGGCGTATTCCTGCCAGGTGCGCACGGCGTCGCGATGCATCCACATGCGCTCTTCAAGGCTCATGCCGTCGGAGGGGTCCAGGGTCACCCCGTCGCGGGCGGCGGCCCGAATGATCTGATCGGTGATTTCCCCGCTGGCCGGCGCGAACTCGCGGACGATGATCGGATGCGCGGGCGTGCCGTCCAGACGCAGTTCCGCCAGTGTTTCCGGCGTGCCCCGCATCATCTGCTGAAAACGCTTTTCCAGAAACTGATTCAGATTGGGGTCGCGCAGCGTGAACGCCGGGGTGTTGGCCCACAGGTTGGGATACGAGGTTTGGAAGACACCTTTCTCTTGGTTGAAACCGGATTTGTCATAACGAATGTCACTGAAATACCCGCCCAGTCCGTCCGGCCCGGTCGGTCCGGAAAACCAGCCCAGGCCGTTGAGAATCATCTCGCCGGGCATGCCGGTGGCGGCGGAAAGGCGAAGGCCCTGCCGCAGGGTTTCGCGTCCCCTGAGTGGATCGCCTCCGCCGTAGTCGCCTCCGAATCCCAGGGTGCCGATGGGTTCGAAATCCTGCAGGTCGGCAAAGCGTTCCTGCAACGCCTCAAAGCGGCGCAGCCACCAGGCATCGTCCTTGGGTCCCCGGCCCGCGCCGGGCTCACCCTCGAACTTCACCGAACCGGGCGGAATCAACAGACCCATTTTACGGTAGACCCGCTCCGGTTCCGCCACCCGCTCGGAAAAATTTTCCCAGGCCCAGACGGTGCCGAGACTGAACGGTCCGCCGCCCTCGTGACGCAGGCGCACGGTCAGCGGCTGTCCCGGACGGGCAAGCGCCGGCGGAACCTCCATAAAGAAATGCGAGGGCCCCGCCCCCAATTCCTGATAGGTCCGGAAGTACACCTCCGTGCCGTTCACCAAAACCGTATAGCCATAGGCGCCGGGGCGGCGGTCATGGATTTCCTGAATTTCCAGAATCAACCCGCCGGCAGCGGTGGGAGCGCTGACATCGAACTCCATTTCTGCACCCTTGCCCGGCAAGGTATGCACCGTCCAGGTTCCCCGAATGGCGCCCATCTCCGTGTCCAGCGTTTCCGTATGCACCGCCCCGGCCACCGTGCGAACCCCGTCCGCCTCCTGCCCAAACACAATCTTATCCAGATAGGCCGTTCCGGTAGGCTCCGCCATCACGGTCGGGCCGATTAGCAGGATCGCGACCATCCACACACTGCGCATTAGAAATTGCTTCATCTTCATCTTCTCCATTTCTTTTACTACGTATGCAAAATCAGCCGCACTCTGCTGGTGACTGGCCTGTTTCGGTCGACGATAGCGGCGACAATAACGGTGCACGAGTGCATCCTCCCTAATCGTTGTCCGTTCTCGTCGCCGTTCTCGTTAACCGAACACTATGCCACCTTTTTTATTCAGCAGACGCATTCTTCATTTATCGCGACTTCCTTTGCCGCATGATTTCGCGGAAGCGCGCGTCCATGAACTTCACCATGTCGGGTCGCTCATGGTAGAGATTGCGGCTCTGGGAAAGATCCTCCCGGAGATTGTAGAGCTGCGCCGGGGCCGCGTCCTCACGCCGGACATTGCCCTCGAAATCGGAATTTTCATATCCGAAACGCTCCAGATAAAAGGTGCCGAACAGTCCGCCGGAGCCGGGTTCCGGCAGGTACACCCAGTCGCCGTGGCGCAAGGCCCGGCCGCGTCCCGCGTAGATCATCTCCGTGCGAATCGGAGTGGGGACATTCGGATACTGCAACAAGGGCAACTGGTTCAAACTGTCCGGGGCGGCATTGCGGGGAAGCTTGATGTCGGCGGCGGCGGCGAAGGTCGCGAACAAATCCTCCAGGGCCAGCAGTTGATCGCTTTGTGTGCCTGCGGGAATTTTGCCGGGCCAACGGGCGATGAACGGCACGCGGTGCCCACCTTCCCATGTGTCGGTCTTCAGCCCCAACAATGCGCCCATGCTGCGGTGGTCCAGTTCCAGCGACCCCAGCTCGCCATGCGGTTCACCATAAATGTAAACGCCACCGTTATCGCTGGTATAGATCACCAGCGTATTTTCAGCGAAGCCGTGTTTCTCCAGTGCGTCGAGCACCATGCCGGTGGCATGGTCCAGTTGGTGCATGTAGTCGCCCAGGTCGCCCGCCTCGCTGGAGCCGCGGAACTCCTCGGCGATCGTGAAAGGCACGTGCGGCGCAAAAAAAGACATGAACAGGAAGAACGGTGTGTCCTGCGTTTGTTCGCTCATCCATTGGTCGGCGCGTTCGGCGAGAATCAAGTCCAGCCGGTCCATATCGCAGGCTTCGTGCGCCGCAGCCGCGCCCGTGCTGCCTCCGGAATCCCAGGTGTACAGCCACTCCTGTTTGCGTTTCTTTAAAGGGATGATGGGATCTTCCGGGTCGTGTTTGTAGATGTGTTCGTTTTCCAGAAAAACGAACGGCGGCTGTGCGTGGCTGTTGGGCATGCCGAAGAAGTAGTCGAAACCAATCCAGTTGGGTCCTTTCGTCCAGCGTCCGTTCCAGTCGTGCTCCCCCTCCACATCGTGCTCCCGCACAAAGCCCAGATGCCATTTGCCGAACATCGCGGTGTTATACCCGTTGTCCTTCAGCACCCGCGGCAGCATGATTTCGTCTTCGATAAAGTAAGTTCCCTGCGGACGATCCGCGCGCCAGTAGCCTCGCCCTGTGAGGATGCCGTAGCGGGTGGGCTGACAGACCGCCGCCCCGGAATGCGCATCGGTGAAGACAACGCCTTCGCTCGCCAGCCGATCCATGCGCGGCGTGCGGAGTTTGGTGGCCCCCATGAAACCGGCGTCGCCATAGCCCTGGTCATCGGCCAGTATCAGGACGATGTTGGGTTTGGGCGTGGCCTGCCGTTGACGCTGGGCATCCGCGTCCGATGCGGTAAGGACAAAGGCGGTCGCTGCCGCCGCCAAGCCGACGGTTTGTTTGGATTTCTTGAACAGGGTCATGTTGCGCTCCTTATGGTTTCACCCTTGTCTAATCTAAACGTCATAATAGGCATCCTGCCGGAGAGGGACAGGCAAGTCAACAAGTTAATACAAGCGCTTGTTTTTTATGATCCAGTTTGTTTCACTCGTTCGTTAGCAGCATGATCATGTAAGGTTCCCCGGCGCCCGATTGACGGTGATTAGCGCTTCGCGCTTTGAAACAGACCATATCCGAGGAATACGCTCCGGGATTTTCTCTCGGCCGATGGGTGAACAAAAAACGTTACGATCTCATTTTTCCGCAGCTATCTCCGTCGCCACCCGTAATTTGGCCAGGCAGAAACGACCGTCGGCTTCATGCGCGGCCAGCTCGACCTTGAGAAAGAATGCGGTCCGGCCCGCGACCTGGTCGGTGAGATCGATGAATTGCCAGGGCAACTCGTGCAACACCTGCGAGATGTTGTTCTGCCACGTGTTGTCGAATTGACCCGCGCGCCGCCATGTTTCACCGTCTGGACTGGTGTAGAACGTCACGCGGCTGCTGTCCTCGAAGGCGCGCGCGGCAAACTCGACCGCCGTAATCCCGAAGGGCCGGTCCTGTTCGAACCGGTAAATGACATGTCCCGGCTCAAAATCCACCATCGGACGCATGAGATTCATCACGACCTTGTATAAGTAATTCGGTTCCGGTCGGTGCGGCGCCACATTAACCCCCTGAACGTGCCATGCCAGCTCTTTCCATGCCCCCTCCGGCAGCGCCGTGAAATCCTGTTCCAACAATACGCGGCGCGGCTGGCGCATACGCGTCACACGCGGCACGATATCTTCGTCTGCCGGCGGATGATACGCAAGTTCCACCTCCATGCCGGGACGCAACCCGGCCGGCAAAGCGCGCAGTTCATAATTCAAAATCGTCCCTTGCATGGCGACAGTGTCGAATTGCGTGCCATGCGTCTTACCGAAATCCAATTCGTAGCGGCGTCCGTTGTCCAGCTCGACAATGCCGTTGGAGAAATGGTCGAGCGGTTCGGGCGCAATGAACTGGCGGATGCGGCCCCGATCCAAGCCGTAAGTCGCCTGCACAACCGCGACTTTGCCAGCATCGTTCAACGTCACCTCCACCCGATCCATCGGCTGTGGCGGCTCATTCTGCGACGGCTCGGATCGAGCTGCACGGTGGGCGCGCCGCGTATATGTCACGTCATCGGCCAACGGCAATGCCATGAACTCGTTATAATCCATCTGTACGATGTCCTGCAGGTCCATAGACAACCGGCTGTCTTTCGTGCCAAGGTACCGACCTATCAAACGCGAAGGCAACGGAATCTCCCGAACGACACGCGGTTGCGCGGTTACATCAACATGCACGAGGCCGCGCGGCGCGAGGCCCGCATCACGCATGATCCGGTAGCGGCCGTCCGTATGCTCTTCGACCCGCCAGCCCGCGCGTCTATCCCATTCCGGGAAGGATATGTTCACAGGCAAAGATTCATCACCCAATGCCCGTACGGAAAATTCCGCTCCATCCGCGTCCAGCGTGTGCAAGGTTACGACGACGGCCTCGTCGTGCTCCATTTGAACTTCCACCGGATGCCGTCCCAGGCGTCCATGCCCGCGCACGCGGTATCGAGCAGGCAGTACTTGCGAGATTTCTCCGGCCAACAGTCCATACGCGCTCGCGTACCAACCGGATTGAATCAGCTTCGCCGCTTGTCGCGATACGTCATCCTCCCCGCCCAGCGCACGGTATTGTTCCAGCCAGCGCTCGGCCATGGCCCGTTGTTGTACCCATAATTGCAGCGTGCGTTCCTCTCGATGCGTGAAATGTTGCCCTGCTCTATGACCGCTGCGCCAAGGCCATTGGCTACCGACTTGCAGACTCAAAAGAACTACCGCATCCGGAGCCGGCTCCGCATGAACCACCAGGGCCATATACCATTGATCCCGCCCCAGCATGCCGGTCCCCAGATGAACCGACGTTTCCGAGGTCATCCACTGAGTCCAATAATCCGGACACGGCAAATCCGTATTTTTCAGTACAGTCACACGCTTCAGCGCATCGGGCGAAGGGCCGCCCCATACTTCGATACGATTAGCCCCGCCCGGCGAGATCCGCCCGTTGAGATGCAGGTTAAGTCCCGAGGTGAACGCGCCGGCGGCGGGTTTCAGTCGATACACCACCCGTCCCGGTTTCGTTGTGTCCGCCACCGCGAGGCGCAGTCCTCGGTAGACCGTGAGGTTGTCCACGTGCACGACCTGCTCCGCCGGGCCGGCCGCATTGAGATGTTCAACGATCACATCCAGCAAGACCGGTTCGCGATGCACGGCAGACGGCGCGGGTTCGTCGTGGATGCCGTCCATGGAATGCACCAGGTCCGCGTCCGTGTCGTAGGCGTTGAAGAGGCATACAAAATCGAAGCCGCGCGCGTAGTGGTTTTTCAGCACACTGAAGTTGTTTTTCAAAATTGTACGTTCCATATTGATCATCGCTAATTTGCCGCGCGCCCGGACGTAGTCGTACATGGCAATGTCGCGGTACGCGTCCCCCTGCCCCATCTCGCCGCTGCTCCACAGTCCGTCGACCATGCCCATCTGCCCGCCGGACCAGCGGACATCGTTGACCGGCCAGGTTCCGAGGAAGTCGGGATGCGAGAACAGACGGTCGAGCAACTGCTCTCTCGGCAGGGTCACTACGCCGTGGTTCACCTCGACGCTTTCTCGTCCGACCCAGCGCACGGTACTGTCCGCCATTTCCTGCCAGAACCGGGCGGCATCGCGATGCATCCACACGCGTTCCTCGTGGGTCAGGCCCTTGGACGGATCCAGTTCCAGGCCTTCGGCACGAGCGGTCTTAATGTTAAACGGCGACACCTCGCCGCTGACCGGCGCGAATTCGCGAACGATGATCGGCTGTGCGGGCCGCCCCTTTGCCGAAAGCCGGTCGAGCTCGTCGCGCAGCCCTCCGTATACGCGCTGGAAACGTTGATCGAGGAATGCGTTCAGCCACGGATCGCGCAGGGTCGGCGTCGAGAACGGTCCCCACATGCCCGGCCAGGAAGGCCGGTAGGAGCGGGTTTCGGCGTCATAACGAATAATACTATAGCGAAGGTCGCTGAAGTACCCGCCCACCCCGTCCGGTCCGTTGGGAATACCGCCCCAGCCCGTCCCGTTTGCGATCAGTTGGATCGGCATGGCGGTCGTGGCGGACAGCGCGAGTTGTTGCTGTAAATGATCGCGCCGCACGTTGAGATCCCCATAGCCGTATCCTGCAAAATTCAGCAACCCGATCGGCTCATAATTCACCAGTCCGTCATAGGCCGCCCGCTGTTCCTCCGTCGCCAGCCAGCGATGCGGCAGGAGCACGCCCATCGGTTTATACACCTGTTCCGGATCAGCCACCCGTGCGAAAAAATCATGATAGACCCAGACCCGTTCAAGACTCACGGGGCCGCCACCCTCGTGGCGGAAACCGATGCGCATAGAGTCCTCTGATCGCGCAAGGTCCGACGGCACGGCGATAAAGTAATGATTCGGCCCGGCCCCGTATTCCTGGTAGGTTCGGAAATAGGCGTCCCTGCCATTAACACTCACCCGATACCCAAACGCGTGCGGCCGCCGGTTGTGAACCTCACGCACTTCAATGAGCAGCGGGGCCCCCTCGGGTGGAGCAGGAATCTGGAATTCCAGCGTCGCCCCTACGCCGTCTAGCGTAAGCACCGGGAAGGACTGCTTCAGTGTCCCCATTTCCGTATCGAGCATTTCGGAACAGACAGCCCCGGTGGATACCCAAGCCGTATTCTCTGTCCCTAGTTCGATTTCGGCCCAAAACGCTTGCTCGCCATAAACGCCAGCACCAAGCCACATCCCACACACCAATCCCATCCATCGCGCGGTATTCATGCCTGCAGGATATGAGGACGACCTATTTGCGTCAAGCTGTAATACAATCGCTTGTATTTAATATAAATGGGCGGTCCCCTTGGGCGCAGCTCGCCCTGCTGCGGTATGATTACCGCCCCCGTCCAAGAGGTGGTGAAGATACGCTCAACCCAGCGGATTCCGCCAGCGAATGCCGGAGAATCGCGAAAAATCCGAGTCCGTGGAAATAAGTTCGCATCCGTGTTCGACCGCCAAGGCGGCCAAATGGGCGTCGGTGACAAGGTTAGCAACCGCTTGACCTTGGCGTAGCATTTGCTGGAAGACCGTCCAATGTCGCTCCGTGGGGGTCACGATCCGGGTGCACGGCTGATTCATCCAACTCTCGACCCGCGCTACCGCCTGATCGAGGGAAAGGGGCTGGTCAAAAACGCGCGGGTTGGTGCCGATGCGGATGAAGGCCCCCAGCACCGTCCAGCACAGGCACACAGGGGACGTTCCCGAAAGTGCGGCGTCCCACCACGTCCTCGCCTTGCCATGGTGCGGGCTGAGTTCGTCTTCCGCATAGAGCAGGATATTGGCATCGACGAGGATCACCGGTACTCCTCCCCCTCAATCTGCGCGATTAACTCCTGGATATTGTCCAAGCTTCTTCCCGCTTTCAGCCCAAGCTTGTGCGGCCGGGTATGATAAGGGCGGGACGTTGCCGACGCTTCCACCGTCTGCAGGCCGATGCGGAGGGCCTCATTCACAACGCGCCGGAACGGGCTACGCTGTCTGGCGGCCATCGCTCGTGCCCGATCCAACACATCGTCATCTATCGTCAGGGTCGTTCTCATACATGCACAATAGCATCATTCTAATTAATGTCAAATCATCACTTTGATACAGCGATTCCCCGATTCCCCCGAATCCAGAGAGGCATAAATTTGACATTAAATATTAATCACGCTATTTTTTAATCATGCAACGGACACAAATACAGTTGCCGGACCATTTGTTTGAGGCGTCGCGGGCGCTGGCCCGGCGCAAGGAGATCTCGCTTGCGGAATTGGTGCGACGGGGCTTGGAGTATCTGATTGCCACAAGTCCCGAAAGCCCTGTTTCGGGTGCAGACTGGGAATTGCCTGCCCCTCGTGATCTACGCGCCACCGATCCATTTGTGAACGCCAACTGGAGAGCCGATATTCATAGTGACCGACTTCAGGTAGCCGAGCCTTCCAGCGCGTACAATACCGGTGGTGATAATGGCGGCATAAGTGCCGTGAGTAGCCGGTTGGTTGATCATTGTTTTCCGAGCGATGTGCCTCGTGATGCAAGATCGTGAGCTATTCTCGGAACGTACGTTCCGCCTTGATGACCACAGTTACACCTGGCCGTCGTGCAGGCGTGGGCAGCGGTCCCACCCGGCATACGCAATCTTTTCCAGTTTCAGCATGCGGATATTTCCCTCCGGCTTACGCAGGTGTAATGTAGCCCTTTTCGTCCCACAAATCACGCCAGTCCTGATTCTCCTTCCAGCAGAAGACCTGGCCCTTGATCAACCGGTTGTTCTTGTCGATTCCAGACAGTAGCTTCAAATCGGTAGAGGACAAGAGCGTCCCCCGCCCCGCCGATAAATTGCTCAAGTAGTTCCGGCGTTTCACCGAAAACGGGATCGGGGATACTCCGTTTTGCACCGCCCACGCCAGGCATACCAGCGAGGGATGCACGTCCAGTCGCCCGGCGATCTCGACCACTACCGGGTCTTCCATGTCTACGGTGTCGTCCGCCGTACGGTCGCGGGCCGGGCGGTTGGGCGACCCCAATGGACAATATCCGATCGGGACCATGCCGGCGGCCTTGACATAGGCCAACAATTCCGGCTGCTGGAAGTGCGGATGCACCTCCAGTTCCGCGCAGGCGGGTTTGATCCGGCAATCCCGCAGCAACCGCTCCAGTTTCGGGATGGTCATGTTGGACACGCCGATGTGCCGCACCAGGCCGACGTCCACCAGTTCTTCCATCTGCCGCCATGTCTTCATGTAATCATCATGGATGTAAGGCTTGGCGTCCGGGCTGTGATATTCCACGCTGCATCCCGGCGGGTGATAGTTCGGGAACGGCCAGTGCACAAGATACAAGTCGAGATACTCGCATTGCAAGTCGCGCAGGGATTGCTCGCAGGCTGGAAAAACTTGACCTTCCCCATGCCGATCGTTCCAGAGCTTCGAGGTGATCCAGAGGTCCTGTCGCCGTATCAGCCCCGAAGCAAACACCTCCCGGAACACCTGTCCGATTGCTTTTTCATTCCCGTACACCGAGGCGCAGTCAATATGACGGTATCCGACCGACAACGCGCTGCGTACGGCCTGGGCCACTTGTTCGTGGGCCTGATGATCCGAGCCGAACGTGCCCAATCCGATGCACGGCATCCGTGCGCCGGTGAACAAAGTGCGCTGGACAATTTCAACCGGATCGATGCCGTCTGTCGCAAGGGCAAAGGGTTCGCTCATGACAGGTTCCTCCAAAGGGATTTGTTCAGTTGAATACCACGCAGACTTTTCCGGTTTGTCCTTTATCCGCCAGATCATACGCCTTGGCGGCCTCGGAGAGCGTCAGTTTCGGACCGCCGGTGGATTCGGGATGCACCTCCATACGGGACAATATCTCCGCGAGTTGCGCCAGGTGCAGGCGGGAGGTCACCCAGGACCCGAACAGGGTAATCTGCTCATGAATCAAGTAGGGCGAGACGTCGAACTCCACCTTGCCGCCTTCACCGACAAACCCGCAGCGGCCCCACTGACGCGTACCCTGCAGCGCCAGCAAGCGGGCCGAGGCCGCACCGGAGCAGTCCACGCTTGTTTCGCATCCTCTTCCGCGCGTCACATCCTTGATCGCCGCCAATGCATTTTCATCGGACTTGATGACATGATCCACCAGTTTGACGCCGGGCTTGTATTCCAGTTCGGCCGCCAGGTCCAGACGACCCTGCGCGACATCCACGCCGATGACCTCCGTCACCCCCAGCAGTTTGCCGAGTTGGGCAACCGCCAGGCCCACCGGGCCGAGCCCCGTGACCAGCAACCGGTCGCGTCCATTCACCTGCATGCGCGTCAGGCATTCCCAAGCCGTGCCGAATCCGCAGGCCATGAACGCGCCATCCACATACGTCAGATTCTCCGGCAGGAGGATGCAGTCCTGCTCCTCCACCAGAATATACTCCGCATGTCCGCCGTCACGCTGCCAGCCATAGGCCTTGCGATGCGCCGGGCTATGGCAACTGATTTGATAGCCATGCATGCAATCTTCACAACATCCGCACCCGGAAATATGGTACACCACCACCCGGTCACCCACCCGCCGCTCGCGACAATTCGGTCCCACCATCACCACTTCTCCGCTCGGTTCATGTCCGGCGATGACCCCTTGATAGGCCTCCGGTCCCTTCCCCAGATGCTCGCGGTAGATCGCGCGGATATCGCTCCCGCAGATCGAAGAGGCTTTCATTTTCAAGAGGACCTGCCGTTCGCCCGGACGGGGAACTTCATATTCTTTAAACTGTGTCGTGCTGTTGCCCGGCAGGACAACGCCAATCATTTTCTCGGATATGCGGCTCATGGTTGATTCCTTTCTAAGACACCCAAGGTAGGCGCGCCGATCCGTCCCGCCAATGGCGCGGGTTGACTTTTACATGTATAATATTGACCTGTTGATGCCGCTCGGGAATAATCGTTCACCATGAGGAAAAGACGGCGAAAACCCAACTACATATCGACGCAAGTCATTGAGGGGCGCTATGCGTTCCCTGCGCGTGATGCGAGGCTGCGGAAGGGCTTCCACGTGGTGGCTGTGGGATGCGAACATTGCCGGTCCGACTACCGGATCGAGCGGGCCGACTTTCCGTATCACTGCCTGGAGTTTGTGCTGGAGGGGCTGGGAACCTTTGCCGCCAAGGGAAAGACCCATTCACTGGTTCCGGCAACGTTGTTCACCTATGCGCCCGGGATGCGACACACCATCACGTGCCGTCCGGATAAACCAATGACCAAGTATTTCGTTGATTTCAGCGGTCCGGGTGCAGGCGACCTGCTACATGATGCAGGATTGAACGCGGGCGGGGTTTTCCATGCGTCGCTTCCGCAGCGGCTGGTCGACACCTTTGAATTGCTGCTGCGCAACGGCACGGAACACAGGGCATTGACGGAGCGCCTTTGCGCCAATCTGGTCGAATACCTCGTGTTGAAAGCGGGCGAAACCAGGCTGGCGCCGGGCAGCGTGCAATCGCGCGCATATACCACGTACTTGCGGTGCGGTCTTGTAATGAGGGAGCAATGGATGACCTTACGCAACCTTTCCGACATCGCGCGGGCCTGTCATGTGGCGCCCGAGTATGTATGCCGCTTGTTCAAACGGTTCGACCGCGAAAGTCCGCATCAGCGTTTGATGCGCATGAAGATCAGCCGGGCCGCAGAGCGATTGACGGCCAGTTCCCTATTGATCAAGGAAATCGCCTATGAGTTCGGGTATGAAGACGCCTATCACTTCTCCAAGACCTTCAAGAAAATCTACGGCCTCTCCCCCGAGGCCTTCCGCAGACGCGGGATGCGCGGGTGAAGCTGGCTGTAGTAAACCAAAAATCGTTCACCAAGCTCGTCGCGTCCGCTATCGTTGTGATGTGCACTGGATTTTGTGGACAGCGGATTCTCTATAGATTTGTTATTTATGGTTTAGTGCTCCTATAGTCAAGCAGCCATGCTTGGCTCTTTACCCCCATGGGGGTAAAATTTTTCTTCG
>Ga0081527_100115_pt1 | contig 66963 bp, 60 predicted proteins | sample HotLakmasection5_FD_70992 | JGI IMG/M metagenome (GOLD analysis project Ga0081527, IMG submission 70992) | Hypersaline microbial mat communities from Hot Lake, Washington, USA - Section #5 (SPADES assembly) (version 2) | ecosystem: Environmental > Aquatic > Non-marine Saline and Alkaline >... | reverse complement strand
GGGGAAATCGGCTCCGAAACGGGCCGAAATGGTCGGAAAGCGGCCGATGATCGGCCCGGAGCCGCTCGGACTGCGGAAATTCAGGCCATGGACCGCTCGATCGGCCGGTAAGCGGAGGTGTCCGCGTGTCTCGCGCCAGCGATGCCGGCTATTCTGGAAGTTTAAAGTAATCGAGTTTATTCATCTGAGAGTTTATTGTGGGCTTGCCCGCGGTCGTTGAACGGGGTGTCGACAACCGACATTGCGCGCTGGAAGATAATCAGTTAACCGATGATACTCGGCTGCACGGATGCGCGGCATCCGACCAGCCGATCGAGCGCGGGGGGCATCGGACGATGTGTCAGGCGGTGCTGCGCGACGACGAAGATGCGGCGGCCGGCGCTGATATCGCCATCGGCGCTGCCCTGGCCGCGGCCCGGATCGGGGAATGGGCCTGGGATGTCTCGACCGGCGAGGTCACTTTGTCCGGCAGGGCGAGGCGACTGCTCGGCCTGGACGAGCATGGCCCGGTCTCGATCGAGGATGTGCGACGTCGCCGCCACCCCGAGGATCGGGCGCGGTTCGCGGCGGTCCGCGACCGCGTGCTGGCCGATCCGACCAAGGGCTTTCTGCGCCAGAGCTACCGGATCCGTCGGCCGGACGGGCAGGTCCGCTGGATCGAGTCCCGGAGCACCGTCTTTCGTGATGCGCAAGGCCGTTCCGTGCGCCTTTCGGGCGTCATTCTCGACGTCACCGACCGCGAGGAGCGCGAGCAGTTCCTGGAGCAGAGCTGGCGCCGGTTCGAGGCTGCACTCGCCAATACCGCGATTGTCCTTTTCGAGCAGGACCGGGATCTCCGCTATACCTGGATCCACAACCCGCCTTTGGGCTACGAGGCGCATCGCATCGTCGGCAAGAACGATGTCGAGCTCATGGGGCCCGACTACGCGGCGGACATCGTTGCGAAAAAGCGCCGGGTGCTGGCGACCGGGCGGGCCTTGCAGACCGAGGTCGTCGTCCCGCTCGGCGGCGGCTGCGGCCGCTTCGACCTGCATATCGAGCCGCTGCGCGACGCCCGGGGCGAGATCGTCGGCATCGCCTGTGCCGGCATCGAGCTCGCGCGAATCGCCGGCGGCAAGCAGGCAGCCGACAGGTCGCAAGGGACGGTCGAGGATCGTGATCTCCTGCTCGACAAGATCAGTGCCCGGCTCGACCCGCAGCAACATCATCGCCGCCTTCTGCCGGTGGGCATCAGTGCCCTGATCCGCAAGCTGGGCCACTATGTCACACTGAATGTCGAGGACTACCGGCTGCTGGAAACGGTGGATGCGCGCTGCCGCTATGTGGCGGGCAAGCAGCCTTTGGCACGGACGGAGGCGGGCAGCGACGGCCCGCTGCTGATCGGCAATGGTTGGGCCTATTCCTACACGCTGCTCGGCGACGGGCGGCGGCAGGTCACCGGCTTTCATCTGCCGGGCGACGTGATCGGGCTCTGGGACTCACCGAGCGGCAGCGACGGTCGGCGATGCGTGGCAAGCGCGAGTGATTGCGTCGTCTGCGATCTCGATCGGCAGGTGCTCGATCGCATTCTCCACTCGGACACGTCCCTCGGTTGCTTGTTGCGGCGGCAGGCGACGGTCGATGCGGCGATCGCCGAGCAGCATCTGGTCAGTATCGGCAGACGATGTGCCGAGGCGCGGCTCGCGCATCTGCTGCTCGAGTTCGGCGCACGGTTGGAAGCCATCGGGCTCGCCGACCCGGACGGCTACCGCTGCCCCGTGACCCAGGAACTGCTCGCCGATGCCCTCGGTCTGACCAACGTCCACGTCAATCGTCTGTTGCGCCGCTTGCGCCAGCAGGGTGTCTTGACCTTCGTTCGGGGCTTCGTGGCGTTTCTGGACAAGCCGAGGCTGATCGAGCTCGCCGAATACGATTCGAGCTTCCTCGCCCTTCCCGACGTCCCCGGGCATTACCTGCAGGGCATGACCGGCTGATCGCCCACTCGGGCCGTTGGCCGGCCGGCGAACTCTCTGCTTTCTCGCGCTCCCGTCTTGCGCCACGATGCGCCGCAGATAAACGGGTCCACACGGAGGGACAGGGATGACGATGCGGCTCGAGCGGCGACAGCTGGTCACCGGTGCGGCGGCGATCGGGATCGGGGCTGCGGCCTCGGCCTTCCCGCGGCCGGCGATCAGTCAGGGGATCACGCGCTGGCGGATGGTGACCGCCTGGCCCAGGAACCTGCCCGGGCCGGGGGTGGCAGCGCAGATGCTGGCCGACCGGATCACCGCCCTGTCCGGCGGGCGGATCGAGGTCGAGCTCTTCGCGATCGGCGAAATCGTCCCCGGCAACCAGGTCTTCGACGCGGTCGCCGAAGGTACCGCCGAGCTCTACCATGCGGTGCCCGCCTATTGGGGCTCGAAATCCAAGGGTATCCTCGTCTTCGGCTCGCAGCCCTTCGGTTTGCGCGCCGACGAGCAGGTGGGCTGGCTGGCGCACGGCGGCGGGCAAGCGCTCTACGACGAGATGTATGCCCGCTTCGGCCTCAAGCCCTTCTTGTGCGGCAACAGCGGGGCGCAATGGGCCGGCTGGTTCCGCGACGAGATCACCTCGGTCGACGATCTGCAGGGCCTGCGCTTTCGCACGACGGGCCTGGCGTCCGAGATGTGCAACAAGCTCGGCATGGCGGTCCAGGCGATGGGCGGCGGCGACATGTTCCAGGCGCTGCAGGCGGGGACCATCGATGCCGGCGAGTTCATCGGTCCCTGGTCGGACTCCGCCCTCGGCTTCTACCAGGTCGCGAAGAACTACTACTGGCCCGGCGTCGGCGAGCCCTCCTCGGCCGAGGAGTGTGCGGTCAACATGAGCGTCTGGGAGGGCCTCGAGGACGACCTCAAGCTCGCGGTGCGAACCGCCTGCGAGTCGCTCTACAACCCGGTGCTCACCGAGTACACCACCAAGCACGCGCAGAGCCTGCGCGACCTCGTCGCCAATCAGGGCGTGGTCGTCCGCCAGTTGCCGGAGGACGTCATGGTCGCCATGGGCAATGCGGCCGGCGAGGTGATCGCCGAGCTGCGGGAGGACGAGGACGAGCTGGTGCGCCGGATCACCGAGAGCTTCCTCGAGTACCGGGCGCTCATGATCGAGTACATGACCTATGCCGACAACGGCCAGATGAACGCGCGCCTGCTCGACTTCAGCTACGGCTGAGGCACTTGCTGGAGAGCACCGCCGCCGCACTCGACCGGGTCAATGACTGGGTCGGGCGCGGCGTGCGCTGGCTGGCACTCCTGATGCTGCTGGCGCAATTCGTCGTCGTGGTGCTGCGCTACCTCTTCGGCACCAGCTATATCTGGGGCACGGAAACGGTCCTCTATCTGCACGCCGCCCTTTTCATGCTGGGTGCCGGCTACACGCTCCTGGTCGACGGGCATGTTCGGGTCGACATTGTCTACGGCAGCCTCGGGCCGCGCGGTCAGGCCTGGGTGAACCTCCTCGGCACGCTCGTTTTTCTCGTTCCCACCTGTCTCGTCATCCTCTGGTTCACTTGGCGTTTCACCGCCAATAGCTGGGCGATCCGCGAAGGGCCGTTGAGCGTCGGCGGGATCCCCGCCGCCTTCCTGCTGAAGACCCTGATCCCGGCCTTCGCCGTGCTGCTCCTGATCCAGGGGGCGAGCCTGGCGCTCCGCTCGATCCTGCGGCTGCGCGAGGCGGCCCAACGGTGATCGCCGGGAACCTCGATCTCTTGATGCTGCTCGGCTTGTGCCTCGTCATCCTCATGGGCTTCCCGGTCACCTTCCTGATCGCCGGGCTCGGCGTGCTCTTCGCCTATCTCGGCTGGGCACTGGGCGTGTTCGACCTCTCGCTGCTCCGCGCACTGGCCCAGCGCATTTTCGGCATCATGACCAACCAGGTGCTGATCGCGATCCCGCTCTTCGTCTTGATGGGCACGATCCTCGAGCGCTCGCGCATTGCCGAGGAACTGCTCGAGCAGATGGGCCGGCTGTTCGGCACCCTCCGCGGTGGGCTAGCGGTCTCGGTGGTGGTGGTGGGAGCGCTCCTCGCCGCGTCCACCGGCATCGTCGGCGCGACGGTGGTGACGATGGGGCTGATCGCCCTGCCGGCCATGCTCAGAAACGGCTACGGTCGTGGCTTCGCGGCGGGCTCGGTGGTGACCGCCGGCACGCTCGGCCAGATCATCCCGCCGTCGACCATGCTGATCATCCTCGCGGACGTGATGTCGACGAGCTACCAGCAGGCGCAATACGCGCAAGGCCTGTTCACGATCCGGACGATCAGCGTGGGCCAGGTCTTCGCTGCGGCGCTTCTGCCGGGGCTGGTGCTCGTCGCTCTCTATATCGTCTACATCCTGTTCACCGCCTGGCGCCGTCCGGATCTCGCACCACCGATGCCGGTCACGCTCGACAAGCCGCCGCTCGGCCGGGTCCTGGTGATCCTGCTGCCACCGGTGATCCTGATCATCGCTGTCCTCGGCTCGATCCTCGGTGGCATCGCGACCCCGACCGAAGCGGCGTCGGTGGGGGCGATCGGTGCGCTGCTCCTCGCCGGCCTTCGCCTCGCACCGGGCAAGAGCGGCTGGCCGGTGTGGCTGGCGATCGCCGCGATCGTGGCGCTGCTGCTGCTCACCGCGTTGGTCGACCTGCGGCTCGGCCGCGTGCAGGCCACCGAGACCGAGCGCATCGCGATCAACGTCGCCTTCGCGCTCGTCGCCCTCTTGGTGCTCGGGATCGGCGTCTGTCTGGTGCGCGCGCACCGGGCGCGAATCCTGGTGGGTGTCGTGACCCGGACCATGACCATCAGTGCGATGATCTTCGGCACGATCATCGGTGCGTCGATCTTCTCGCTGGTGCTGCGCGGCCTGGGCGGCGATGCGCGGATCGAGAGCCTGATCGAGGCCTTGCCCGGCGGCACGGGTGCCGCACTCTTTTTCGTGATGCTGGCGATCTTCGTGCTCGGCTTTTTCCTCGATTTCGTCGAGATCAGCATCATCATTTTGCCGCTCACCGTGCCCTTGCTGCTGTCGATGGGCCTCGATCCGATCTGGCTCGCCGTGCTGATCGCGATCAATCTGCAGACCAGTTTCCTGACCCCGCCCTTCGGCTTCTCGCTCTTCTATCTGCGCGGTGCCGCACCGCCCGAGATCGCGACCTTGGATATCTACAAAGGGGTGGCTCCGTTCATCGGCTTGCAGCTCGCCGCGATCTTCGTCATCTGGCTCTTCCCGGCGATCGCCACGACCCTGCCACGGCTGCTGTTCTGAACTCGCATTTTCGGAATTTTGCATTATCTCAGGATGGCACAACCGACGGACGACCAGTATGACCGTGCTCAAGCTGCGCAAGAGCGCTCAACTCACCCTGCCGGCGGAGATCCGCGAGGCGCTCGAGGTGGGCGAGGGCGACTATCTCGAGGCCGAACTGGTCGAGGGCGGGGTGATGCTCCGCCCGGTCAGCATCGTGCGGCGGGAGGAGGCGTGGAAGCGCATTCGCAGGGCCATGGCAACGGTCCGGCCGTCGGTCGAGCAGGCGAGGAAGTCGCAGGAGTTGCAGGAGGCCGAGATCCAGGCCGTGGTCGACGAGGTCCGCCAGGATTGTGCCGCCGAGCGCCGCGGTTCTTGACACCTCGATCCTGGTCAGCGGTTTTCTCACCAGAGGCCCACCTCGCCGCGTTCTCGATCTTGCCGAAGCAGGACGCTTTCGTATGGTACTTTCGGTGGTCCTCCTCGAAGAGGCGCGCCGCTCGCTGAGCAAGCCCCGGCTGATCCGGGCCTATGGTTACACGCTCGAAGCGATCGACGATTTCTGTGAGGGTGCCGCGGCCGCGGCGTTGCTCGTCGACGGCGATCCGGCGTTCGTTTCCGCGTGTCGTGATCCGAACGACCATCACGTGCTCGCCACGGCGGCGGCCGCAGCAGCAACGGTCATTGTCTCCGGTGACAACGATCTCCTCGACCTCCGCACCCACGGCGCCATCCGCATCGTGACACCGCGGCAATTCCTGGACACACTGGCCGAGCCGTGATCAGTGCTCGGCTGGACTCGTCACCTGGAGAACGCGCATGACCGTCACGCTGTATGGCGTCACCCGCTCCCGCGCCTCGCGAATCGTCTGGCTCTGCCTCGAGGCCGGCCTTCCGTTCGAGCAGGTGCCGGTGATCCAGGCACGCCGCGTCGCCGACCCCCTGGCGGCGGATGCACCGTTGAACACCCGGTCGCCCAGCTATCTCGCCATCAATCCGCACGGCCTCGTGCCGGCACTGAAAGACGGCGACCTCGTCCTGACCGAGTCGCTCGCGATCAATCTCTACCTCGCGAAAAAGGCGGGAGCCCCGCTCGGGCCTGTCGACCTCGCCGAGGACGGGCAAATGACGATGTGGACCTTCTGGGCGGCGACCGAGGCCGAGCCGCATACCCTCGCCATCCAACTCCACCGTGCCATGCTGCCGCAAGCCGAGCGCGATCCGGCCGCGGTGGAAACGGCGATCGCTGTCCTCGGCCCGAAATTCGCCGTCCTCGATGCCCATCTCGTCGGCCGCGACTGGATCGTTGCCGACCGCTTCACGGTCGCCGACCTCAACGTGGCCGAAGTGCTGCGCTACGCCAGCCTCGCACCCGAGCTCTTCGCCGCCGCCCCCGACCTGAAGCGCTGGTACGACGCGTGCCAGTCTCGCCCGGCCTTCATCGAGATGATGCGCCGGCGCGAAGCCGAGCCCGCCTGAACCTCGTCTCGGCGTCACCGGTTCGGGCGATCGGCGCGGCGCCCTGCCGAGCATGCCATCGATGCTTAACGGGCGGCCTTACCCGGGTAGGCTCGTCGGGTGCCACGGCCCGAGGCTGCCGCTCGGTTCTGCTAGAAGCGGGTGATCGCACAGGTCGGCGAGCTGTCGGAAGCGGAGACGCGCCGACCGCTCACCGTCGGTTGCCCGCTTTGCCGAGCCGAGGAAACCCGCATGACCCTTGCAGCCGATGCACCCGCCGTGGCGAGGCGGCAGCCGGCAGACGGTGAAGGACGTGACCGGACCGCTGCGGCCGCGGTGGATCCGTTGATCACCATCGTGATCGCGGCGCACAATGTCGACGACTTTCTCGGCCCGACGATCGCGAGCGTGCTCGACCAGACCCTGTCGGAGCTGGCGCTCGTCGTCGTGCTCGACCGCTGCACCGACGGTTCGCTCGCCGTCGCCCGGTCGTTCGCGAGCGATCCGCGACTGGTGATCATCGAGGCCGAGGCGGGTGGTGTCAGTGCCGCACGGAATATCGGCCTCGCGGCCGTCAAGAGCCCCTACGTGCTGTTTCTCGACGGCGACGATCTGCTCGCCCCGGACGCGCTCGATGCCTTTCTGCGCACCTTTCGGGTCAATCCGGAATCGGTGGCGGTGGTCGGCGGGCACAGCAAGATCGACGAGGCCGGCAACTTGATCGACGGCGAGACGGCCGCCGACCGGCCGGCGTTCGGCGCCACCGACGCGCTCGGCCAGCTGCTCGCCCGCAACATGATCGTCAACGGTGGGGCGATCGCCATTCGCACCGCCGCGGCGCGGCAGGTCGGCGGCTTCGATCCGCGCATCAGGATCGGCGAGGACTGGGATTTCTGGTGCCGCCTGGCTCTGCTCAGCGACTTCGCGACGCTCGGCCAGCGGCCCGTGCTGCTCTACCGGCAACGCCGCCGGAGCGCCTTCTCGCAGCACGGCTTGGCGTCCGCCGATCTCGACGCCAAGGCGATCGACAAGGTGTTCGACCTGCCGGCGGTCAAGGCGCGAATCGCCCCGCGAAAGCGCGCCCGGCTGCAGCGCAACGCTGCGATCGACCATTACTGGGCAACCGCGAGGACGGCCCTCTACGGCGGCAACAAGAAGCGCTTCGTCCAGCTCCTGCTGATCGGCCTCTGGCGGTTCCCCGACAGCCTGTTCAAAGGCTTTCTCGTGCGCTACCTCTGGCGTAAAGGTTTGATCCGGCTGGGTCTGACCAGCTGAACGAGACCATCATCGCCGTCTTCGAGTGAAGCTTCGATGTCGAGGCGCTACTCGAAAAGCGGATGTCGACCGGCAGCCAGCCACAGCCGGGTGCTCACCGGCCCTCGGCGCCATCGCCGGTCGCTGGGCCGGCTGCGATACGATCTTCGGCGCGTGAGCGACCGTCCCCGGGAGCGCTGTTCAAGCTGCGGCGCTGGCTGCCGCGGGCAGGGCGTCGCTTTGCGGGAAGACGAAGGTGTAGCGTTGGTCGATGTCGACGCCCATGCGCATGCCGATGTGGTGTGGGGTCTCGATCGGCTTGCGCACCTTGATCGTGCTGCCGCTGTCGAGCTGCAGGCTCAGATCACAGGCCGGGCCCATGCGGCGGCAGGCGATGACCTGGCCGGCCTGCCCCTCACCGTTGTAGTCGGGCCTAAGCTGCAGCGCTTCTGCGCGAAACACCACACTGACGGGGGTGCCATCCGGCTGGGTCGGGGCGGCGATCATGCCCAACGGCGTCCAGGCGAGGCCGCCCCGGGTCTTTGCCTCGAAGCGCAGGGTCGGGCCGAAGAAATTGGCGACGAACTCGTTGACCGGATGCTTGTAGAGCTCGTCCGGCCGACCGCTCTGGATCAGCCGGCCCGCCTGCATCACGTGCACCCGGTCGCCGGCGACGATCGCCTCCTCCGGGTCGTGGGTGACGAGCAAGGTCGGCACCCCCGCCGTCTCGAGGATGGCGAGCGTCTCCTCGCGTACCGCGGCACGCATGCTCGCATCGAGCGACGAGAACGCCTCGTCGAGCAGCATCAGGCGCGGCTGCGGCGCGAGGGCTCGGGCGAGTGCCACCCGCTGCTGCTCGCCGCCGGAGAGCTGGTGCGGGTATTTCGTCGCGTGGCTCTGCAAGCCGACCATGTCGAGCAAGGCCCGGGCGCGATTCAGCCGCTCCGCCGCGGCCAGCCGGCGCAGCCCGAAAGCGACGTTCTCGGCGACGGTGAGGTGGGGAAACAAAGCGAGGTCCTGAAACATCAGACCGATGCCGCGCGCTTCGGGCGGCACGTTGACCCCGCCGCCGGCGAGCCTGCGGCCACCGAGGGTCACCGATCCGACCTGCAGCTTTTCCAGCCCGGCGACGACGCGCAGCATGGTCGACTTGCCACAGCCGGAAGGGCCCATCAGGCAATGGACCTCACCCTCGGGCACCGTGAGCGAGACCCGATCGACCGCGAGCGTCGCCCCGTAGCGGTGAACGACACCCTCGATCACGAGGTCCCCGTGTTCCGCTGTAGCGCACGGCTCGGCGGTAGCGTGATCCACGCCGCCGCCGGTGATTTTCGGCTCGCCCATCAAGTTTTCCGGCACGTTTCGTCCAAACCGAACCCGACCCCCGACGCCGATGCTCGCGCAGCCGGCAGCGAGAGCCGCTTTATCCTCTGTCGCACGAGACTTAAGGGCTATCGCCGCAACCGGGAAGCGGGCGGCCGACACGCTTGCGTTAGAAACGTTAAAAGAACTTCGGCCTCGTGCTGGAGCGCCGCACCACCGATGGACATATCCGTCCCCTGGCGGCGGCGTCCAACGCCGACTATCGTCCCGCCCATCCTCGAAGCGAACGACCCGCGAGCCGGAACAGTAATTTGACGATCGAGCGATCCCGCTGGGCCGACGGCTCGGACGACAGCGACGCCGCGGCTGCGAAACGTGGCACGACCATCCTGGTCGCTACGGCTCTCGCGATGGCGCTGCTGGTCTGCCTGCCGGTGCTCAGCGTGTCGAGCTCGTTGCTGCAGCCGACCGGCGAAGCCTGGGTGCATGTCGTCGAGCGGCTGGTGCCCCGCTATCTCGCCAACACGCTCTGGCTGGCGCTGGGGGTCGGCAGCTCGACCTTGCTGATCGGCGTCGGCAGCGCCTGGCTCGTCACCTGCTTTCGGTTTCCGGGCTCGCGGGTGTTCGAATGGGCGCTGATCCTGCCGTTGGCCATTCCGGCCTACGTGCTGACTTACGCCTATTACGATCTCTCGAGCTCGTCCGGGCCGTTGCAGACGACGATCCGGGCGGTGACCGGGCTCGGCGTGCGGGACTACTGGTTCCCGCGGATCACCAATGTCGGCGGGGCGATCTTCATCCTGTCGCTGGCGCTCTACCCCTATGTCTATTTGGCGGCGCGTGCCGCGTTCGTCCGGCAGGCCGGCAGCCTGCTCGAGGTGAGCCGCATGCTGGGCTGCACGCGGGGTGCCGCCTTCCGCCGGGTGATGCTGCCGCTCGCACGCCCGGCGATCGCGGTGGGGCTGCTGCTCGTGCTGATGGAGACGCTCGCCGAGTACGGCGCCGTGGCGCTGCTCGGCGTGCAGACCTTCACCACCGGCATCTACCGGGCCTGGTTCTCGCTCGGCGACCCGGTGGCGGCGGCGCAGATCGGCTGCATGCTGCTCGGCTTCGTTTTTCTCCTGGTGCTGCTCGAGCGCTGGCTGCGCCACGGCCGCGCCTTCAATCCCTCGGCCGAGCATCCGGGGAGCGGGCGCGAGCAGCTCCATGGTTGGCGGGCGGCGGGCGCCGTCGGGCTCTGCCTCGTGCCGCTGGGCCTGGGCTTCATCCTGCCGCTCGGCCGGCTCGTCTGGCTGACCGTGGACGTGCCGAGCTTCATCGGCTTTCGCGGCTTCTTCGAGCTGGTCGCCAACTCGGTCACGGTCGCCGGGATCGCCGCCGTGCTGGCGGTTTCGATCGGTCTGCTGGTCGCCTATGCGACGCGGATCGCGAACTCGCGTCTGGTCAAGCTCGCGGCAGCCGTGGCGGCGATGGGCTACGCCCTGCCGGGGCCGGTGATCGCGGTCGGCATCCTGATTCCTATGGCCAACCTCGACAACGCGGTCGACGCCTGGTTTCGGGCCACGCTCGGCATCTCCACGGGTCTCTTGCTCACGGGCACCATCGGTGCCCTGATTTTCGCCTATCTGGCCCGCTTCATGGCGGTGTCGCTCGGCAATATCGAGGCCGGCTTCGCGAAGATTCGGCCGAGTCTCGACGATGCGGCCTCGGTGCTCGGCACCTCGGTCTGGACGCGGCTGAGACGCATCCACATACCGCTTCTGTGGCCGGCGCTCGCCACGGCGTCGATCCTGGTCTTCGTCGATGTGATGAAGGAACTGCCGGCGACGCTCGTCCTGCGGCCCCTCAATTTCGATACCCTGGCGGTCAGGGTCTTCAATCTGGTGCGTGACGAGCGGATCGCCGAAGCGGGGTTGCCGGCACTGGTACTGGTCGCCGTGGGGCTCATTCCCGTTTATCTGCTCTCGCGGCGGATCGACCGGAATGCCGGTGGGGCGGATCCCGGTCGTCTGGTCGGCCGATAAAAGTCGTCTCGTCGGCCGATAAAAAAAGCCGCCAGCGGCGCCGAGCCGCTGGCGACAACTCACGCAGCCGGAAAGCCGACGGGCTTACTTCCAGCCCACCTCGTCCATGATGATCTGCGCCTGGGCCTGGTGCTCACCGAACACGGCGACCGAGACGTCGTCGCGCGCGAAGTCGAGGGCACCCATCTCCTTGAGCGTCGGGTTGCTCACCTCGCCGTCCACTGCGGTCGGGAACTCGTTGTTGCCGTTGCTGAAGTAGTCCTGCGCGCTGTCGCTCGCGAGATACTCGAGGAACTGCACCGCCGCCTCGGGATTGGGGGCGGTCGCGACGACGCCGGCACCGGAGATGTTGACGTGGGTGCCACGACCGTCCTGGTTCGGGAAGATCACGCCGATTTTCTCGACGACTTCCTGGTCGGCCGGATCGTCGGAGGCGATCAGCCGCGCCAGGTAATAGTGGTTGCCGAGCGAGACCCCGCATTCGCCGGCAGCAACCGCACGGATCTGAGCCGTGTCGTTGCCCTCGGGCGGCCGGGCGAAGTTCTCGACGACACCGGCCGCCCATTCACGCGCTGCCTCCTCCCCGGCATGCTCGATGATGCTGGCGAGCAGCGACAGATTGTAGATGTTGCTGCCGGTGCGGATGCAGAGCTCGCCGGCGACCGCGTCGCTCGCCAAGTCCTCGTAGCTGGAGACGCCGGACGGATCGAAGGTCTCGGTGTTGTAGTAGATGACCCGAGCACGCGTGCTGAAGCCGAACCAGTGGCCGTCCGGGTGGTGGAACTCGGCGGGGATCCGCTCGTCGAGCACGGCCGACTCGGTCGGCTGGAACAGGCCCTCCTGGTCCGCCCGCCAGAGCCGGCCGGCATCGACCGTGATCAGCACATCGGCCGGGCTGTTCGCGCCTTCGGCCTTGATCCGCTCGATCAGCTCGTCGCCGCTGGCCTCGATCAGGTTGATGGTGATGCCCGTCTCTTCGGTGAAGTCGTCGTAGAGCTGCTGGTCGGTGTCGTAGTGGCGCGAGCTGTAGAGATTGAGCTCGGCCGCCGAGGCGACGCCGGCGGCGCAGAGGCCGATCAGGCTCGTGGCGGCCAACAGGTGGCGTGGGCTGAACAAGGCTGTGCTCCCTCGTTGTGCAGAAGATGCGCGTCCCTGCCATGGCGATACGCACTGCGGCAATGCAAAGCGGACCAGTTCGAAGTTGTTCTAGCTTCAAACTGGCGGCCGGCGGTGGCTCAAAGCCCGAACGGTGCGGTGCTGCGGCCGCCGAGCACGTCGTCGCGCAGATTGGCCAAAAGGTTGGCGAAAGCCTGTGCGGGCAGCGTGCCACCGGAGACACTCGCCGCCATCGGGCGCCGGTCGTCGTTGCCGACCCAGATGCCGATCACGACGTCGCCGGTGAAGCCCAAGAACCAGGCATCGCGGTGGTATTGCGTGGTGCCGGTCTTGCCGGCGACGTGGCGGTCGATATTGGCGGCATTGCCGCTGCCGCCGCGCGCCACCACCGCGCGCAGCAGACGATTGAGGGCTGCAGCATCGGCGGCTGCGATCAGCCGCTCCGCCGGCGGCGGGTCGGCCCAGGCGACCGTCCGGCCATCGGCACGGCGCAAGGCGACGACCCCGGTCGGCGTCACCCGCATCCCGCCATTGGCGAAGACGGCGTAGACGCGGGTCAGATCCAACAGCGTCACCTCGCCGACGCCGAGGCTCAGGCTCGGCTCGTCCGGCAGGGCGGTAAAGCCGAGCCGCCGCGCCGTCTCGATGACCCGCGGCCGGCCGATCGCCTCGGCGAGCTGCACGGCGGCACCGTTCAAGGAGAGGCGGAAGGCATCCGCCATGCTCACCTTGCCGTGATAGCCGCCCTGGTAGTTGCGCGGCCAGCCGTCGCTGGTGAACGCCTTGTCCTCGACGATGTCGGCGGCGGTTCGGCCGGCCTCGATGGCGGCGAGATAGACCACGGGCTTGAAGGCCGAGCCCGGCTGGCGGCGGGCCTGGGTGGCACGGCTGAACTGGCTCGCCGCATAGCTCCGCCCGCCGGCCAGCGCCAGCACCGTGCCGTCGGGCGTCATCACCACCACCGCGGCCTCGGCGAAGCCGTCCCGCCGGCCGGCCGCGGTCAGCCGCTCGACGGTGAGCTGCGCGTAGATCTGGGCCAGGGGGTCGAGGGTCAGGACCAGCCGATGCTCGCCCGTTGCCCCCGGAAAGCGGTCGGCGAGGTCGGCGAGCGCCCAGTCGCGGAAATAACGATGCTCGATCGGCCGAAAGTCGCGGCGGCCGCGCTCCAGGCTGCCGAAATCCGGCGTGGCGGCGAGCCGCCGCGCGGCCGCTCGGAGTGCCGGGGCGAGTTCCGGATGGCGCTCGGCGGTGCGGTCGAGCAGGCTGGCGGCGCGGCTTCGCGCCAACGGCCAATGCCGGTCGGGGCGGTAGGTCTCGGGCGAGGGCAGGAGGCTGACCAGGAGGGCTGCCTGGGGCGGGCGGAGCTCGCGGGCGCGCCTGCCGAAATAGCGGCGGGCGGCGAGTTCGAGCCCGTTCACCCCCGCCCCGAAATAGGCATTGGCGAGGTAGAGCTCCAGGAGTTCGTCCTTGCTGAACATGAGCTCGAGCTTGATCGCCAGGAGCAGCTCGTCGAACTTGCGGCGGAAGGTCTGCCGGCTATGGAGAAGCGCGTTCTTGACCAGCTGCTGGGTGAGCGTGCTGGCGCCTTGGATCCGGCCGTCGCCGATGCCGAGGCGGTGCTCGACATAAGCCACGGCGGCCCGCGCCATGCCCACCGGATCGAAGCCCGGATGCCGATAGAAGCGGCGGTCTTCGGCGGTCAGCAGCATGGCGACGAAAGCGTCGGGCAAGGTGCTGCGCTCGACCGGCACGGGCATGACGAGCCGCCCCTTGTCCACCGCCGGCCGGCCCAACTCGACCGCCATGGTCGGCCGGCCGAGCAAGGCCCGGATCTCGGCCGCACTCGGCAGCGCCAGCGCCGCATAGAAGCCGAGGCCGAGGGTGGCGATGCCGAGCAGGACGCTCGCCGCACGGACGATGCGCCCCATCCGCCGCCGACCCGACCGCAGCCGCAGCCGCCGCTCGCCCCAGCGTGCCCGCCGCAGCGCCGCCTTCAGCCGTGCCGGCCGCAGCCGCCAGTGCCGATCGTCGAGCCGGGCCCGCATTTCGGGGCTGGCCAAAACCCGACCCTGCAGCATGGCGATCGCCGGATCGCCCGCTGCCGTCTGCATCGCCGCGGCGAACGCGTCGCCGGGCAGCGGCGGCGTGCCGTTCGGCCAACCGACGAACCAGCGGGCGGCGAGGTCGAAGCGCAACAGGTCGAGCACCGCTGCCGGCCCCTCGGTGTCGTAGAGGGTCTCGAGGAGGAGCAGGGCCGCGCGTTCGCGCGTCGAGAGTTGCGCACCGAGCCGCCGCTCGGCCGCTTCGACCTCGCCGGCGGCGGCGGCCGTCGCCGCGTCGAGCGCGGTTCGGGCGAGCCTGAGCGGGTGGCTCGCCGGCACCAGGGTCTCGAGATCGAAGGCGGGTGGCTCGGCGGCGGGCACCGCGCTTACCTTCGTCCAGTCGATCAACCAGCGCATGATCCTGTCCGCCCGAGCCGCCCCTTGCTGCGCCCGCTGTCCGACGTGCTCGAGCCGCAGCGTGGCGTCGCCGAGCCGCCGCCGACCGTTCCCGGCGCCTTCTCCAGGTGCATTACTGTATTGCAATGGCGTGAAAGTCGCCAGACCGGTCGGCACCATGAAGCGAGCACGCCATTACAGCCTCGACGCTGGCTCGGTTGCATCGTAGAAAGTCGTGCCGGGGGGCGGCACTGGAGGTCGGGGATCATGAGCTTCGGGAATATCATCGGGCAATTGCTGCAGCAGGGGATGGCCGGGCAGACGCAGACGCGCGACCGGCTGCAGCACACGGCGAGCCAGCCGGCGACCGGGATGGAACAGATTTTGGGTGCGGTGCTCGGTGGCGGTGCGGGCGGTGCTGCAGGCGGCAGTCCTGCGGGCGGGCTCGGCGATCTCGCCGGGATGGCCCAGCAGTTCCTGGGTAGCCGCCAGGTCGGCGGCATGACCGGCGCGCAGGCCGGCGGGTTGGGTGCGCTGGCCGGGGCGCTGCTCGGCGGCGGCGGTGGCGCCGTCAAGGGCGCGCTCGGCGGCGGTGCGATGGCGATGCTCGGGACGCTGGCCCTCACCGCCTTGAAGAACTACCAGGCCGGCGCTGCTGCGGGCAGCGCCGTGGCAGCGGCGCCCGAACCGGCAGCGGTGGCGCCCGAGGAGATCCAGGCAGTGACCGATCCCGCGACCGAGCGGCTGGTCTTGCGGGCGATGATCAGTGCGGCCAAGGCCGACGGCCAGATCGGCAAGGAGGAGATGCAGGCGATCGCCGGCCAGCTCGGTAGCGACGGCGTGACCGAGGCCGAGCGGCAGTTCGTGCTCGACGAGATGACGCGACCGCTGGATGTCGCGAGTCTCGCCGCGGAGGTGCAGAGCCCGGCGGTCGCGGCCGAGGTCTATCTCGCTTCGCTGCTCGCCATCGACATCGACACCGAGGCGGAGCGCCGATACCTGCGCGATCTCGCCCGTGCTCTCGGCCTCGATGCCGGCACCGTCCAGCGGCTGCACGGGATGACCGGCGCCCCGGCGGTCTAGCGGGGATCGACGGCGAGGCTCGCGGCCCAGGCCCGGGCGCGGGCCTGCTCGGCGGCGACGAAGCGGGCGGCCGTTTCGCCCGTGTCCGGTCCATCGTAGCGGCCGGCCCCGCGCACACTCTGGAAGTAGCCGGTGCCCGGCAGCCCGTCGCTGGCGCGTACCACGAGGCAGGCGAGATCGGGGCCGCCCCGGGCCTCGATGCGGTCGCAGACCCGGCCGAGGTCGCGGCAGAGCGCGCGGACCGTAATCGGCGTCACCCGTCGCTCGAAGAAGGCGAGCAGCGCGCCGTAGGTCACCGGTGCGCCCTGCCGGGCGGCAGTCAAGAGGCGTCCTTCGAGAAGATCGAGATCAACCATGGGTTACCGAGTGTTCGCAGAATGTTGTGTTTGTGTAACGTAGTTCGACTAGCCTTGCCGTGCCCGCCGCGTTACATGTTAGTCTGTGGAAGGAGATCATCGGTGCAGGCTGGCTTCTTCGATGCCGCGTGTCGGCTGGTCGAGCGCGGGCGTATCAGGGTCGCAACCGTCCGCGCAACGGCTGTCGTCGCGGCGAGGCTGGGCCTTTTGGCGTTGCTCGGTGTCGGGCTGGGGCCTGCCGGGGCGGTGGGTCAGACGCCGGGCATCATCGGCAGCGACAGCCGGGTGGTGATTGCGGCCGAGGATCGACGCTGGCATGCGGTCGGCCGCCTCAATCGGGAAACCGGCGGCTTCTGCACGGCCGTGCTGATCGGCCCGATGGAGGCCCTGACCGCGGCGCACTGCCTCTGGGACCAGCTGCGTCGTCGTTGGGTCGATCCCGAATCGCTGCATTTCGTCCCGGGCTACCGGCGTGGCACCTATCTCGGCCACGCCCGTGTCGCCCGCTACCGCCTCGCCGAGGGGATCACGATCGACGACCAGGGCCATCCGGAGAGTCTGCTCGACGACTGGGCGGTGCTGGAGCTGACCTTGGATCTGGCGGCAGGGGCCGGGATCGAGCCCATGGCGCTCGCCGAGGAGAACGATCGGCCGGCACTCGCCGGTCGGGCGATCGCCAGCGGTGGCTACAGTCGCGACCGCCCGCATCTGCCGGTCAAAGTCGAGCCCTGCCGGGCGCTGGGCGTGATCGAGAACGGCCGCCTCTTGCTGCACGACTGTGATTCCCGCGCCGGCTCGTCCGGCTCGCCGATCGTCGTCGAGGAGGCGGGCCGGCTCGTCGTCGTCGGGATCCAATCCGCCGTGGTCAGCGCCGGCGGCGAGACCCTGGCGCTCGCCGTGCTGATGCAGCGCGCCCTGTCCTCGACCGTTCTCTTGAGCCAGTAAGCCGCAGCATCCCGCCGCGAATCGCTCGGCACCGCGCTCACCCGTCGTTGTGCCGTCGCGAATGCTACGGATCGACGGAGCAAAAGACCGTCTGGTGACGTTTCATCGGAGGCGGTGCGCAGATGCGCAGCGCCGCGATCGTTTCACCAGCGGAGAATCGAGCATGGCGCAGCGCAACCCCACCTCGACGCGTGATTTCACATCTGCAGTGCCCGTCGGCCCAAACTGGCGTTGGTTTTTGGCTCTCGGCGTTCTTTGGTTGCTCCTCGGCCTTTCGGCCCTGCTTTTGCCCTTTGCCGCGGGACTCGCGGTCGAACTCTTGATCGCAATCCTGTTGGTCGTCGGTGGTATCGGTCAACTCGTGCAAGCATTCCGCGGTCGCGGCTGGCCGAACCATGCGCTGCAGGTGATCGGCGGCGCACTCGCGGTGCTGGCGGGCGGTCTGCTGTTGCTGTTTCCCTTTCAGGGCATGGCGACGCTGACCTTGATCCTGAGTGCGTTCTTCGTCGCCTCGGGCATCTTGAAGATCGTGATTGCTCTGCAAAATCGCGCCTTCGCGCAATGGGACTGGCTGCTGGTCAGCGGCATTCTCGGCCTGTTCATCGGGCTGCTGATCGCGCTCGGCTGGCCGGCCAGTGCTGTCTGGGCGATCGGACTCCTGGTCGGCATCGATTTCACTTTCACCGGTGCCGCGATGATTGCGCTCTCGTTGTCCGCACGCCGCTCCGGGGCGTGATCAGCAGGTCCGGGCATCCGTGCCGTCGACGCCGGCCGTCGATCGCACGAACCAGTCTCGTAGGCGCGTAACGGAGGGGCGTGGGGAGGCGCTGCCTCCCCACATTGTCCTCTCTCGTTTACTCTTTCTTGAAGCTCTTGGCGTAGCCCAGACCGCGGAGATCGTCGGCGATTTCGTCGAGGATGGCCGGATCGTCGATGGTGGCCGGCATTCTCCAGGGTTTGTCGTCGGCGAGGCTCTTCATGGTGCCGCGAAGGATTTTGCCGGAGCGGGTCTTGGGCAGGCGTTTGACGATGGCGACGAGCTTGAAGGCGGCGACCGGGCCGATCTCTTCGCGGACCCGGGCGACGAGCTCTTTTTTGATCTCGTCCTCGGACTGGGTGACGCCGCCTTGCAGGACGACGAAGCCCATGGGCAGTTCGCCCTTGAGCTCGTCGTCGACGCCGATGACGGCGCATTCGGCGACGGCAGGGTGCGAGGCCAGGACTTCCTCCATGCCGCCGGTCGAGAGCCGGTGACCGGCGACATTGATGATGTCGTCGATGCGGCTCATGATGAAGACGTAGCCGTCCTCGTCGATGTAGCCGGCATCACCGCTCAGGTAGAAGCCGGGATAGCGGGTGAGGTAGGCTTGGCGGAAGCGGTCGTCGGCGTTCCACAAGGTGGGCAGGCAGGAGGGGGGAAGCGGCAGTTTGACGACGATCGCCCCGATGGTGCCGGGCTGGGTGACGCGGTGGCCTTCCTCGTCGAGGATTTGCACGTCGTAGCCGGGCATCGGCACGGTGGGGGAGCCGGGTTTGACCGGCAGCTTCTCGATGCCGAGCGGATTGGCGGCGATCGCCCAGCCGGTTTCGGTTTGCCACCAGTGGTCGATGACCGGAACGCCGAGTTGGGCTTCGGCCCAGAGCAGGGTGTCGGGGTCGCAGCGCTCGCCGGCGAGGAACAGGGCGCGAAAGCGGCTGAGATCGTACTGATGCAGCAGCACGCCTTCCGGGTCCTCCTTGCGGATCGCGCGAAAGGCGGTGGGGGCGGTGAACATGACCCCCACCTGGTGTTCGGCGATGACCCGCCAGAAGGCGCCGGCGTCGGGGGTGCCGACCGGCTTGCCTTCGTAGACGATGGTGGTGTTGCCGTTGAGCAGCGGGGCGTAGCAGATGTAGCTGTGGCCGACGACCCAGCCGACGTCGGAGGCGGCCCAGTAGACCTCGCCGGGTTCGACACCGTAGATGTGCTTCATCGACCAGAGGAGTGCCGTGGCGTGGCCGCCATTGTCGCGGATCACGCCTTTGGGTTGGCCGGTGGTGCCGGAGGTATAGAGGATGTAGAGCGGGTCGGTGGCCTCGACGGGCACGCAGTCGACCGGGTGGGCGGCCGCCATGGCGGTGTCCCAGTCGAGGTCGCGGGGGGCTTGCAACTCCGCCGTGCACTGCTCGCGCTGCAGGATGATGCAGTGGCTCGGCTTGTGCGCCGCCTGCTCGATCGCCCGATCGAGCAGCGGCTTGTAGGGCACGGTCCGGCCGGGCTCGATGCCGCAGCTGGCCGAGACGATCGTCACGGGCTTGGCGTCGTCGATCCTGGTGGCGAGTTCGTGTGCGGCGAAGCCGCCGAACACGACGGAGTGGACCGCACCGATCCGGGCACAGGCGAGCATGGCGACCAGGGCTTCTGGCACCATCGGCATATAGATGATGACCCGGTCGCCGTGGCGCACGCCGTGCTGCACAAGCGCCCCGGCGAAACGGGATGTCAGCTCCTTGAGCTCGGCATAGGTGATCGTGCGTTTGCTGCCGGTGACCGGGCTGTCGTGGATGATGGCGGGTTGCTTGCCGCGGCCGGCGTCGACGTGGCGGTCGACCGCATTGAAGCAGGTATTGAGCTTGCCACCCTGGAACCAGCCATAGAAGGGGGCCCGACTATCGTCGATGACGCGGTCCCATTTCTTGTCCCAGTGCAAGGCTTCGGCCGCCTCGGCCCAAAAGGCCTCGGGCTCGTTCAGGCTGCGCTGATAAATCTGATGGTAGAGACCCTGCATCACTGCTCCCCCGATGGTCGACTGCTTTCTCGTTGCGGTGAAGTTTAAGGCTGGTTCGAAAAGTTGACGAGGCATTTCATGCCCGTCGCCGCGAGAAACGGGCGCGGCCGATCGCCCCGCCACGACGCGTCTCCTCGCTGGCTGGCGGACGCAGAGGGCGCCGCGGCCGGACGCCATGGCCGTCGGGTCGGTCCGGGCGCCGGATCGCCCTGTCGTGACGGGCGAACCGCATTATCGTAGAGTGGGACACTGCAGGGACCTCGGCCTCGCCCGTGTCGCCCGACGACGAGAAGGGTGAAGTGGCAGGGGGCATGCCGGCGGATCGATCGAACCGGGCACAGGTGCTGCCGGGCTTCGTCCGCCGCTGCGGGGCGAACGCGGCGAGGCGAACCCGACGAATTCTGGAACGTCGGCCGCAGGGTTGTTTGCGCCACCGCTGCCGGCATGGTGAGGCGAGGCGCATGCGATCCCGGCGGGGATCGTGCTCGGACAGGCCGGGCCGGCGCAACGGTTTGTCGGCACCGATCCGGTCGCATGCTGCACGTTGCGTGTCCCGGCCTCGGCCCCGACGAGCCACACAAGCTCGGCCCACGGCTCGACGGCGCCGGGGGCGGCGGCCGCGTCGGTCGAGCACAGGGCCCGCCGGCGTCGGGGCGTGGGGTTTGTGACCACGGCTACTGGCGCAGCCGCGGCAGCGCAACTAGTATGGGCTGCGGCAAAGGACGAGCGGGCGAGCCGCGGGCTTCATGCAATCGACGATTTTCGGCTTCATCAGGCGCTACAGCTGGCGCCAGCAGCTCGTCATTCTCGTGGCGACGGTGTGCTCTTTTCCGTTTCTCTACGCCTCGCTCGACCTGCCGAAGCAGATCATCAACGACGCGCTCGGGCAGCCCGACGGCGGCACCATCATGGGCTACGAGCTCAATCAGCTCGACTACCTGATGGTGCTGTGCGCGATCTTTCTCATGCTCGTCCTGATCAACGGCGGCTTCAAGTATTTCATCAACGTCTACAAGGGCGTGGTGGCCGAGCGGATGCTGCGCCGCTTTCGCTACATGCTCTACAGCCAGACGATGCGCTTTCCCTTGCCGCAGTTTCGCCGGCTGAGCCAGGGTGAGCTGGTCCAGCTGATCAATGCCGAGGTCGAACCCCTGGGCGGTTATGTCGGCGAGGCGCTGGCGACACCGGCTTTTCAGGGTGGTACCTTGCTCACCATCCTGACCTTCATGTTCATCCAGGATCCGGTGCTCGGACTTGCCGCGATCATCCTCTACCCGGTGCAGATCTATCTGATTCCCAAGCTGCAGCGGCGGGTCAACGCGCTCGGCAAGCGCCGGGTCCGCCGGATGCGCCGCATCGCCGAGAAGATCAGCGAGACCGCGGGCGGGGTCCGCGACATTCGCGCCAACGACGCCACCCAGTACGAGCGGGCGATCTTCGCACGCGAGTTGGGCCGGGTGTTCGATATCCGCTTCGACATCTACAAGCTCAAGTTCCTGATCAAGTTCATCAACAACTTCATCGCCCAGCTCGGCCCGTTCTTCTTCTTCTCGATCGGCGGCTATCTGGTCATCCAAGGCGAGCTGACCCTGGGAGCCCTGGTCGCCGTCGTCGGCGCGCACAAGGATCTGTCGGCGCCGTGGCGCGAATTGTTGAACCACTACCAGCTCTTCATGGATGTGCGGATCAAGTACGAGCAGGTGGTCGCCCAGTTCGCGATCCCCGGCGTGATCGACGACAAGCGGCAGACCAGCGAGCCGCCCGCAGGCGTCGAGGTGACCGGCGACTGGCAGGCGCGCGGGGTGACGGTGAGCGACGAGGACGGCGACACCCGGCTCGATCAGGTGACCTTCGCGCTCGAGCAGCCGACCCGGGTGGCGATCGTCGGCGCCTCGGGCAGCGGCAAGGAAGAGCTCTGCCTGATTCTCGCCAACCTGCTCGATCCGTCGCGCGGGCGCCTGCTGATAAACGACAAGCCTTTGAACGAGCTCGCCGATTCCTTGACCGGCCGGAAGCTCGCCTATGTCGGCAACCCGTCGGCGATCATGACCGGCACGATCCGCCACAATCTCCTCTACGGCCTGATCCACCGGCCGGTCTCGGATGCGCCGGCCGGGGTGGCGGGCGAGCCCGAGCCCAACGAGGTGCCGGAAACGGCGGAACAGCGGGCCAAGCGGCTGAAGGAGAACGCGCTTTCCGGCAACTCGCCCTACGACAGCGATGTCGACTGGGTGAATTATCACGAGGTCGGGCTCGGCGAGGACGAGGCCGAGCGGCGCCGGGCGCTCATCGACGTCTTGAAGATCGTGCACTTCGATCGCGACGTCTACCGCATGGGGTTGCGTTCCAGCATCGCCAGTGCCGAGCAGGGCGATCTCGCGGCCGGACTCTTGGATGCGCGGCGGGAAATGCAGGAGCGGCTGGATGCCGATCCGGACCTGGCACGCCTGGTCGAGCGGTTCGATCCCGAGCGCTACAACAGCAACGCGACCATCGCCGAGAACCTGCTCTTCGGCACTCCGGTCGGCGACCGCTTCGATCTCGACAACCTCGCCGAGCAGCCCTGGGTCCGCACCGTTCTCGACAAGACCGGCTTGACCCGTGAGCTGCTCGGCGTCGGCTACCAGCTCGCCGCCACCATGGTCGAGCTGTTCGCCGAGCTGCCGCCCGAACACGAGTATTTTCGCCAGTTCAGCTTCATCGACGCGGAGGCGCTGCCGAGCTACCGGGCGCTGTTGAATCGCGCCGACCCGAGTCGGCTCGAGGATTTGTCCGAGGCCGACCGGGAGAAGTTCCTGACCTTGCCGTTCAAGCTGATCCCGGCCCGGCACCGGCTCGGACTGGTCGACGAGCCGCTGCAGGCGAAGCTGCTCGAGGCGCGGCGCGTGTTTCGCCGCGACCTGCCGCAGGAGCTCCAGGACGCGGTCGATTTCTTCGACCCCGAGCGGTACAACGATGCCGCCTCGATCCAGGACAACATCCTGTTCGGCAAGATCGCCTACGGCCAGGCCCAGGCCGAGGCGCGGATCGCCGATCTGATCACCGCGGCGCTCGAGGCCAAGGGGCTGATCGATCGGGTGATCGAGGTCGGGCTGGATTCGCCGACGGGCGGCGGTGGTGCCAGGCTCTCCGCCACGCAGCGGCAGAAGCTGGCACTCGCCCGGGCCCTCTTCAAGCGGCCCGACATCATCATCTTCGACAACCCGCTCGCCGCCTTCGACAGTCGTGAGCAGGTGCTGGTGCGCGACACGCTGCTCGACCATCTGGAGGACAAGGGCGTCTTCTGGGCGTTGCAGAACCCGGCCTGGGCGCGATACTTCGATCACGTGTTGGTGCTCGACAGCGGCCGACTGGTGGAGCACGGTCGATTCGACGAGCTGGCGACGAGCGGCCGGGCGCTGCACCGGCTGCTCGAGGAAAGCGGCGACGGGCGGGAGGTCTCGAAATGACGCTGCAGAAGGACGTCGAGGTCCTGCGCAACATCCCCTTGTTCAAGAAGATCGACCCCGCGAAGCTCAAGCTTCTGGCGTTCACCAGCGAGCATCTGGAGTTCGTCGCGGGCGAGCAGCTGTTCGCGGAAGGCGATGTCGGTGATGCGGCCTATATCGTCCTGGAGGGCGACGCCGATGTCCTGGTCGGCACGCCCAAGGGCCAGATTCGTGTTGCGACGCTGGGCAAGAACGACATCGTCGGCGAGATCGCGATCCTCTGCGACGTGCCGCGCACGGCCACCGTCGTCGCCAAGACCAAGCTGGTCACCCTGCGCGTCTCCAAGGACGGCTTTTTCAACCTCGTCACCCAGTTCCCGACGGTCGGGGTCGAGATCATGCACGAGCTGGCGTCCCGGCTGCATCGGACGACCCAGCAGCTCGGCGACGCATCGGCCGAGCTGCGGCGGTTGCAGAACGGCGGCGGATGACCGGCGAGCCGCGCGACGATTCGGGCGGTGTGCCGTTCGGCAGCTGGCCCAGCCGGCGCACGGAGGCGCTCGATTGGCTGGTCAACGGCGTGACCGGCGAGCCGATGCTCGACAACGTGTTCGTCGAGCTCTGCGAGCGGCTGAGGGCCGGCGATCTGCCGCTCGATCGGGCGACGCTGCATCTGCGTACGCTGCATCCGCAATTCGGCGGGGCGACCATCCGCTGGGTGCCGGGCCAGAAGGACGTGGTCTTCACCACGGTCGACCGTCGGGTCTGGCAGCGGGAAGCCTATCTCGGAAGCCCGCTCCGCCCACTCTACGAGGGCGACGTCGCCGGCATCCGTGCCCGGCTCGACCTGCCGGTGCCGGAGGGTGCCCCCACTTATGACATCTACGACGAGCTGCGCGAGCAGGGCATCGTCGATTACGTGGCCCTGCCGATGCAGTTCGTCTCCGGCACCCGCCATGCCTGCACCTGGGCGACCCGGCGGCCCGGCGGCTTCTCGACGGACGAACTGCAGATCATCGCCGATATCCTGCCGGTGCTCGCCATGATGGCCGAGATTCGCCTCAACCGCCGGATCACCAAGAACATCCTGGAGGCCTATGTCGGCGAGCGCTCGGGGGCGCGGATCTTGAGGGGCGAGATCGACCGCGGCAGCGGCGAGACGATCGCCGCCGCCATCTGGCACTCCGATCTGCGCGGCTTCACCATGCTGTCCGAGCGCTGGCCGCGCGACGACGTCATCGCCTCGCTGAACGCCTATTTCGACACCATGGCGGCGCCGCTGGTCGAGGCCGGCGGCGAAATCCTGAAGTTCATCGGCGACGCGATGCTCGCGATCTTTCCGATGACCGAGCCGCGGGCCTGCGAGCGTGCCCTGCGCGCCGCCCTCGATGCCGAGGCGGGCATGGCGGCACTCAACGCCGAGCGTCGGGCCAGGGGTCGCGACGAGCTCGGCTTCGGCCTGGCGCTGCACGTGGGTGACGTGATGTGGGGCAATATCGGTGCGCAGCGGCGGCTCGATTTCACGGTCATCGGCCCGGCGGTCAATGTCGCGGCCCGGCTCGACGAGCTCAGCAAGGAGCTGCGCCGGGCGGTGTTGATCTCGGGCGAGTTCGCCGGTCGTTGCAGCCGCTCGGGTGCGGTGCTCGAGCGGCTCGGCAGCTACCCCTTGCGCGGGGTCGGGCGGGAAGTCGAGGTTTTTGCCCCGCTCGCGGACGCACGCGAGCGTTTTGCGGCGATGGGCACCGCTTGAGCCGGACCAAGCCGCGGACCGGGCCGGACCAGCTCGTGGCGATCCTGGCACACGAGGCCGTCGATGCGGTGCTCGATGTCGGCGCCAATGCAGGGCAGTACGGGCTGATGCTGCGGCAGGCAGGCTATGCCGGCCCGATCCTCTCCTTCGAGCCGCTGCCCGGCCCGCATGCGGCGCTCGACGCCGCGGCAGCGCGTGATCCCGCCTGGCGCGTCGCCCCACCGATGGCCCTGGGTGATCTCACCGGCGAGGTGGTGATCGAGCGGTCGGCCGAGAGCGACATGAGCTCGATCCTCACTCAATCGCCGCTGTTGCAGGCCCTCTCGCCGAGCTCGGCCGTGATCGAGCGGCTGCCGGTGCCCTGCGCGCGGCTGGACGAGCTGAGCGATCTCGTCGATCCGGCCTGGCGCCGACTCCATCTCAAGATTGACGTACAGGGCTTCGAGCCCCAAGTGCTGGAAGGTGCCCGGGGCCTTTGGCCGCGGCTCGCCACGATCCAGCTCGAGTTGGCCCTGCGGCCGGTCTATGCCGGCGAGCTGGACTGGCGGGTCATGGTCGACCGACTGGCGGAGCTGGGCTTCGGCCCGGCGCTGGTGCTGCCGGGCTATTTCGAGCGCAAGCTCGCTCGAATGTTACAGCTCGATATGGTGTTCGCCCGCACGGCGACTGGTTCGGGCTAGCGGTATCGGCTAAATCCGGGGCGTCGTGCCCCAGCGAAGGAATCCCATGACGGACCCGGGCAGTCCGACGAGCTTGCTCGTCCCCATCCACAAGGCCGGCTGGCCGTTCATCGCGATCTTCTTCGCGGTGGCGGTGGTGCTCGGCTTTCTCTGGCAACCGCTGTTCTGGCTGGGCCTGGTGCTCACGCTGTGGTGCACCTACTTCTTTCGCGACCCGCCGCGGGTGACGCCCGTGGATCCGACCCTGGTGGTCAGCCCTTGCGACGGCGTGGTGGCCGCGACCCGGCCACGGGTACCGCCGCCGGAACTGGGGCTCGGCGACCAGCCCTTGCCGTGCGTCGGCATCTTCATGAACATCTTCGACGTGCACGTGAACCGGAGCCCGGTGCCGGGGCGCCTGGCCGAGGTCGCCTACCACAAAGGCCAGTTCCTCAACGCCTCGCTCGACAAGGCATCCGACCTCAACGAGCGGCAGAGCCTGCGGATCGAGGCCGCGGGCGGCAGGCTGGTCGGCATCGTGCAGATCGCGGGCCTCGTCGCCCGGCGGATCGTCGGCTTCGTCGAGCCGGGGCAGGAGCTGCGCCCCGGCGAGCGGATCGGCCTCATCCGCTTCGGCAGCCGTTGCGACGTCTACCTGCCCCGAGGGATCGAGCCCGGGGTGCTGCCGGGACAGCGGGCGGTTGCCGGCGAGACGGTGATCGCCCGGCTCGATGGACCACAGTCGCCCCTTCAGGGACGGACCGACTGATGGACGAACGCCTGCCACCCTTGCGCCGCCGCCCGCTGCTCCGCCGGCGCGGGCCACGGCCGCTGCCGGTGCTCCATTTCGTGCCGAACATGTTCACCATTCTCGGTCTCTGCGCCGGCATGACCGGCATGCGCTTCGCGTTCGACGGGCGCTGGCAGCTGGCGGTGGCGTTCATCATCGCGGCGGTGATCTTCGACGGCCTGGACGGGCGTTCGGCGCGGCTTCTGAAGATGACCTCCAAGCTCGGCGAGCAGCTCGACAGTCTCGCCGATTTCATCAGCTTCGGCGTGGCGCCGGCGGTCATCGTCTACCTTTGGGTATTGAACGACATGCGCGGCTTCGGCTGGGCCATCGCGCTCGTCTTCGCCACCTGCTCGGCGCTGCGGCTCGCCCGCTTCAATGCCGAACTCGAGGCGACCGAGCGGCCGGTCTGGGCGCTGCACATGTTCACCGGGGTGCCGGCACCGGCCGCTGCCGGGCTGGCGCTCTTGCCGATGATCCTGTCGTTCGTCGTCGGCGCCGACATCACCCGGCTCTGGCTCTTGAATGCCGTCGTCATGCTCACGGTCGCCGTCCTGATGGTCAGCCGGGTGCCGACGTTCTCGGTCAAGCGGCTCAAGATCAAGCCCTCGATGGTGATCCCGTCCTTCATCCTCGGTGTGTTCGTCGCGGTCCTGTTGATCACCGAGGTCTGGCTGATGCTGAGCCTGATCGGCCTCGCCTATGTGATCTCGATCCCGGTCAGCTGGGTGACGGCCGAGCGGATGGAGCGCGAGGCGGCGACGGCAAACCGGGATGCCGGCAGCGGAGAATCGCGTCGCGAGCCGTCGAGCGCAGCAACGGCGACATCCGTAGCGCCGGATGCCGCGTCTTCGGGCGACAGCCCGCCGGGCGAGCCGCCCGCGGTCGACGGCACGGACTCGACGGGCGAACGGGGTTCGGTCTTGCGGCTCGACGAGCGCGGCAGGCGGCCCTGAAGCACCGATGCTCGATCGGCATCTCCGGCCGCTGATCGACCCGCCGCTGGAGCGACTGGCCGCAGCACTGGCAGCCCGGCTGAGCGCCGATGCGGTGACCGTCGGTGGCTTCGCGCTCGGCTGCCTCGCCATGCTCGCGGTGATGCTCGGCCAGTTCTGGCTCGGTCTCGTGCTGCTGCTGGCGAACCGGCTCGCCGACGGGCTCGACGGGGCCATCGCCCGGCGCAACGGCGTGACCGATCTCGGCGGCTATCTCGATATCGTGCTCGATTTCATCATCTATTCGGGCATCGTCTTCGCCTTCGCCGTGGCCGATCCGGGGGCCAATGCGCTGGCCGCGGCCTTTCTCGTCTTTTCCTTCATGGGCACCGGGGCGTCCTTTCTCGCTTTCGCGATCATGGCCGCCAAGCACGGGCTCGCGAGCCCGGAGCAGGGGACGAAGTCACTCTATTATCTGGGTGGGCTCGCCGAGGGGACCGAGACCATTCTCTTCATGGTGGTCGTTCTGATCTGGCCGGCAGGCTTCGCGTCGCTGGCCTGGCTCTTCGGGATCGTCTGCTGGCTCACCACCATCGGCCGCGTGCTGATCGCCGTCCGTCAGCTGCGCGAGCGCTGAGCGGGCGGTTGATCCAGATCATGACAAATCGCCGCGCATCTGCTCTAGTTCGGCATGAGCAAAATGCCGCACTGCCCGGCTTCGATCACGCCGGCCTTCGATGAGGTGAGCCGATGACCTACCGGACCATGCTCCTGCAGATGTTCGAGGATCCGAACCTGGAGCGGCGGCTGGCGACCGCGGTCGCGCTGGCCGAACGGTTCCAGGCGCATCTCGTCGGTCTCAACGTCTCGCCGCCGCCGGTGATGCCGTTCGGCTACGGCGAGGCGGCGGCCTATGTCGGCCCCGAGGTGTTCGAGGCGCAGCGCGAGGCGGCGCATGCGATCGCCGAGCGGCTGCACGCGGCATTCGATCGTGCCGTCGAGGGGACCGGCCTGAGTTCGATCTGGCGCGACGAGGAGGGCGATCCGCCGACCCTCTACGCCCGGGCCGCCGCCACGGTCGATCTCGTCGTCACCGGCCAGGTCGAGGGTGACGCGCTCGATGCGATGGTCCCGAACGTCACCGAGCATCTGGTCACCGAAGCGGGTGGCCCTGTTCTGATGCTGCCGGCGGGTGCCGTCGACGGCGGTTTCGGCAAGCGGGTGATGCTCGGCTGGAACGGCCGCCGCGAGGCCAAGCGGGCGTTGATCGATGCGCTGCCGTTTCTCAAGGCTGCCGACTCGGTCTGGCTCTTGACCGTGGGTGATGCCGAGCAGGTGCGGCTCGATCGCGCCCTGCGCATGCTCGGGCGCCACGACGTCGTGGCCAAGGAGGTGGTGCTGGACGACAAGGGCCAGGAGCCGGGCGCGCTGCTGCTGGAGCAGGCGCAGGCCAACGACGCCGATCTTCTGGTCATGGGGGCTTATGGTCATTCGCGGTTGCGCGAGATGATCCTCGGCGGGGCGACCCGGCACGTGCTGCACAACGCGACGCTGCCGGTGCTGTTCAGCAGCTGAGCTCTTCAGTAGCTGACCTGGCGGTCGCGCCAGAGGGCGGCGAAGGTGAGGGCGGCGAGCACGCCGGCGGTGATGCCGTTCCAGGCGGAGAGCGAAAGGCCCAAAAAGCTGACGGTCACCTGATCACAGGACGGTGGTGCCGCTTCGATCTGGGCGCGCAGCTCCTCGACGGTGGTTGCCGTGCCGACCACCGCACAGCCCGGGGGCAGGGGGAAGATGCCCTCTTCGACCCCGACATGCCAAGCGGCGAGGCCGGCGCCGACGAGGAAGAGGACGAGCGTCAGGAGGAGGCCGAGGCGGACGAAGCGGCTGGCGACACCGATCACCGCGACGGCGATCACCGCCATATAGGGATAGCGCTGCCAGTAGCACATCTGGCAGGGCTCGAAGCCGGCGAGGTATTGCAGGGCGTAGGCCGAGGCCAAGGCCGCGGCACTGGCGAGGCCGAGGAGGGCGAGCCAGGTCCGGGCGGAGACGGCGGCGAGCAAGGTCGACATCACAGGAAGGCGATCAGGGCGAAGCCACCGAACAGCAGGGCGAAGAAGAGGAGGGTCAGCAAGCCGAAATAGCGGTCGATGAACCCGCGGATCCAGGGACCCCAGTACCACAACAGGGCGGCAACGAGGAAGAAGCGCAGGCCGCGGCTGACGATCGAGGCGAGGCCGAAAACGGTGGGGTCGAGGGCGGTGACGCCGCTGGCGATGGTGATGACCTTGTAGGGAAAGGGGGTGAGCCCGGCGAAGAACACGATCCAGGCACCCTGGTCGTTGTACATGCCCTGAAATTCGGTGAACTTCTCCAGGTAGCCGTAGAAATTCAGGACGGCCACACCAACCGTCTCGTAGAGGGCGTAGCCGATGAAATAGCCGAAAAAGCCGCCGGCGACCGAGGCCACCGTGCAGACCCCGGCGATGAAGAACGCCCGGTGACGCTGGGCGAGGACCAGCGGGATCAAGAGAACGTCGGGCGGGATCGGGAAGAACGAGCTCTCGATGAAGGAGATCGCGGCGAGAATCCAGAGCGCATGCGGGTTCGCCGCCTGCAGCATGGTCCAGTCGTAGAGGCGGCGCAGCACAGTCGAGCTCCAAGGGCAGGTCCTGCGGAGCGGGTAGCCGTTTTTCACCCGGCTGTGCAAGTCCGAGGCGGGGGACGGCGCACTCGCTGCCGTCGTTTTTCGCCCGCTGTGGACTTCCTCCGGTATGATGCTGAATTTTCTTTTGCTGTTAACGGAATCTTAAGGTTTTAGGGGTAGCTTCGGAGCCGTGATGCGCGGGGACGAGAGGTCGACGATTTCTCGATCCGGTCATCACTGTCCTCCCTGACGTTGTGATGCCTCCCTTTGCTTCGGGCCATTGTCGGTAACGACAATGGCCCTTTTTTCGCCGGTGGGGCTCGCGCTCAATCCGCGTTCGGCGATAAGCTCGGGGCGACGACGCGGGACAGGAACGACGCGGGGCAGGAGGAGCGCATGGCCGAGGACGGGAGCGACACGGCAGGCTGCGAGCGGGATGCCGTCATCGTCGCCGCCGCGCTGGCACTCGCCGCCGAGGCGGGGTGGGAGCAGGTGCGCCTCTCGGCACTCGCCCAACGGACCGGCCTGCCGCTCGTCCTGATCGCCGACCGGTTTCGCGACGTCGACGCCGTGGCCGATGCCTGGTTCGCGGCGGCCCGGCGGGCGCTGTTCGCTGTGCCATTCGCGAGTATGGCCGAGCACGGTGCCGACGTCCGGCTCGCCATCGTGATGGAGGCCTGGCTCGACCACCTGCAGCCCTACCGTAGGGTGGCGATCGACATCGTCCGGAGCAAGCTGCACCCGAGCCATGCGCATCACTGGGTGCCGCTGGTCTTCGACCTTTCGCGCCTGGTCCACGACTTTCTCGATGCTGCACGGGTCCCCGGCCGCCCACCCTTGCGCCCGGTGCAGGAGATCGCACTGACCGGCATCACGCTGGCGATGCTCACCGACTGGGCGCGTGACCGCAGCAGCGATGCGGCCAGCACCAAAAAGCAGCTGCGGCGCCGCCTCGCCCGGGCCGGTGCACTGGTAGAACAGCTCTGCCGCGGCGCGTCGTGAGCCGGCGGCTGCTCGTCGCGGTCCTGCTGCTGGTCGCGGCCTGTATGCCGACGCGGGCACCCTTGCCCGAGGACGGCCCGGCCGACCACCGGTTCTGGGTCACCAGCAACGACTGGCACACGCGGATCGTGGTCGCGGTTGCCGACATCGAAGACGACGTGCTGCCCGAGCGTGCGGATCTGCCGCCGGCCGGCTGGCTCGCCATCGGCTGGGGCGACCACGAATACTATCCAGAACGCGACCCGTCAGGGCTGCTCGCGGTCAAGGCCGCCCTGCTGCCGAGCGATTCGGTCCTCCATCTGGTGCCGATGGCAGCACCGCCGCGCGCGTCTGCGGGCTTCGAGGTGCTGGAGATCGAGGTCGGCGGGCCGGGTCTGGAAGCGATGCTGCGGTCGCTCGACGCCGAGATCGACCGTGGCGGCGAGCCGCGTGCCCCGATCGCCGCCCCCGGCCTCTATCGCGAGAGCCTGTTCTATCCGGCGACCGGCACGTTTCACATCTTCAACACCTGCAACACCTGGACTGCCCGGCAGCTGCGGGCGGCGGGGCTGCCGATCCGGGCGGCAGGGGTGATCACCGCCGAGGACCTGATGGGTCAGCTGCGGCGTTTGCCCGAGGTGTCCGTCGCCGGTGGCTGACCTCCCCGTCACCGCGGTTCTGCCGGCGTTGCGGCAAGCGCTCGCCGAGGCGGGCCGGGCCGTGCTCGCCGCACCGCCGGGCTCGGGCAAGACCACGCTGGTACCGCTGGCCCTGCTGACCGAGCCTTGGCTCGGCGGACGGCGCATCTTGATGCTGGAGCCGCGCCGGCTGGCCACCCGGCAGGCGGCGGGCCGGATGGCCGAGCTCATGGGCGAGCCCGTCGGCCGGCGCGTCGGCTACGCCATGCGCTTCGAGCGACGGGTGGGCGCCGAGACGCGGATCGAGGTGGTGACCGAGGGGCTGTTCGTGCGCCGGCTGCAGGCCGATCCCGGGCTGGAGGATGTGGGATTGGTGATCTTCGACGAGCTGCACGAGCGCTCGCTCGACGGCGATCTCGGCCTCGCCCTGGCTCGCGAGGTGCAGGCGACACTGCGCCCCGAGCTGCGGCTTCTGGCGATGTCGGCGACCCTCGATGCGGCTGGGGTGGCGGCCTATCTCGGCGGCGCCCCGGTGATCGCAACCAGCGGTCGGCAGTACCCGGTAACCCTGCATCACCGCCCCGGGGCCGACGCCGCTGCCGTGGTCCAGGAGGCGCTGGCCCGGCATGCGGGCGATATCTTGGTCTTCCTGCCGGGTGCGGCCGAGATCGAGCGGCTGGCAGCAGCTCTCGCCGGCTGCGGTGCCGACGTGCACGAGCTCTATGGGGCCTTGCCGAAGGCAGCCCAGGACGCGGCCCTGCGGCCGTCGCCGGAGCGGCGCCGGGTGGTGCTCGCCACCAACATCGCCGAGACCAGCCTGACGATCGAGGGGATCGAGGTGGTGATCGACAGCGGGCTGGCACGGCGCAGTCGCTACAGCCCGAGGACGGGGATGGGCCGGCTCGAGACCGTGCGGGTCAGCCGGGCCAGTGCCGAGCAGCGGGCCGGGCGGGCAGGCAGGCTCGGCCCGGGGCACGGCTACAGGCTCTGGGCCGAGGCGGAGACGCGTGGCCTCGCCCCGGCGGACCCAGCCGAGATCCTGGAGGCCGATCTGGCGGCACTCGTCCTCGAACTGGCGCTCTGGGGGGTGGTCGAGCCTGCGGGGCTGGCGTTCCTGACGCCACCGCCCGAGGGCGGGTTTCGCGCCGCCCAGGCCTTGCTGCGGCAGCTGGGCGCGATCGACCAGCGAGGGGCGGTGACGGCGCACGGCCGGCGGCTGGCCGATCTGCCGCTGCACCCGCGCCTCGCACACATGGTGATCGAGGCCGAGCGGCACGGTGCGCGGGGCACCGCGCTGGCGCTGGCGGCGCTGGCCAGTGACCGCGATCCGTGGCGCGGCAGCGGTGTCGATCTGGCGACCCGCCTCGCCCGCTGGCGGCAGGCGCCGGCTCGGTTGCGCCGGATCCACGAGCAACTCACCGGGCGCTTGCGGGTCGATCCGGAGCCGCCGCTACCGGAACAGGCGGGGCTATGCGCGGCATCGGCTTTTCCCGACCGGATCGCCCAGCGGCGCGAGCGCGGCTCGGCCGAGCTTCGCCTTGCGAACGGGCGCGGTGCCCGGCTGCCGGATGCCCGGGAATTCGCCGAGGCCGATTTCGTCGTCGTCTGGGAGAGCGAAGATCGCGGCAGCGATGCGCTGGTCCGGCTCGCAGCAGCCCTCGCTGCCGAAACGCTCGAGGCCGTGGCGGGGGAGCGGCTCACGACGGTCGACGACGTCACTTTCGATGTCGAAGGGCGGCGGGTGGTGGCCGAGCGGCGCCGCATGCTGGGAGCACTCGTGCTGGCGCGGCGGCCCGAAGCACCGTCTCCCGAGGCGGCGCTCGCCTGTCTCGTGGCAGGGTTGCGGCGGCACGGGTTGGACGTGCTGCCTTGGACGGACGCGCTTTGCGCGCTCAGGGCGCGGTTGGCGTTTCTGCATCGCACCGCACCGGCGGATTGGCCGGCGGTCGACGACGCATGTCTTTCGGCGCAGCTGGAGGACTGGCTCGGCCCGTGGCTCGCCGGTGTGGACAGCCTCGATCGGCTGAGCACCGCCGTGCTGGCCGAAGCGCTGCTGGCGCGGGTCGATCCCGGGCGGCTGGGCGAGCTCGATCGACTGGCGCCGGCCTGTTGGACCAGCCCGCTCGGCCGGCGGATCGCCATCGACTACGGCGAGGATCCGCCGGTGCTCGCCTGTCCGCTGCAGGAACTCCTGGGCGAGTTGCGGCATCCGGCGGTCATGGGCGGGCGGGTGCCCTTGACCCTGCAGCTGCTCTCCCCGGCCGGCCGGCCGATCCAGGTGACGCGTGATCTGCCGGGCTTCTGGCGCGGCAGCTACGCGGCGGTGCGCAAGGAGCTGCGCGGCCGCTATCCGAAGCATCCCTGGCCCGAGGACCCGGCCAGCGCGAAACCGTGGCGGCCGGGGCAGCGGCGTGGCGCAGCGGGCTGACGGCGGCACTCGCAGATAGGGTCATCGGCCCTCGGCCGGCCAACTCCGGCGTCAGCGGTCGAATCGGTCATCCCCGGCCCGGCTTGGCGGCGCGAAGTGCCAGGAATGCGGCACCGAAAGGCGTTACCCGGCTCGGCATCGGATCGCAGGGTGCCAGGAACTTGGCGGCCCGGGTCCAACGCGGGAAGTAGATCGCACCCCGGACAGTCTCCACAGTGAGGCCGGCTTGCCGTGCCAGTGAGCGCAACTCCGCGGGTGTCCGGAATTTTCCCTGCCGCCACAACGGCGAGCCCAGCCAGGCGCGCACGCGTCGTGCGGCTGCCCAGTAGCTCCATTTGCCGAGCTCGCCGATGACGAGATGTCCGCCCGGGCGAAGCACACGGGCCATTTCCCTGAACACCGGGGCCGCATTCTCGACGAAGCAGAGGATGGTGACCGCAACCACGATGTCGAACTGTTCAGGGGGAAAAGGCAGGTCCTGCGCGGCGGCGATCTCGAATGCCAGGTCGGCCTGCTCGGGCGCGGCCCGCTGCATGGCGGCTGCGATCATCGCCGCAGACGCGTCGACCCCGACGACACGAGCGCCGCGCTCGGCGAGACGGGCAGCGAGGTCACCATCACCGCAGCCCACATCGAGAATGCGCCGCCCGTGCACCTCGCCGATCAGCTCGAGGATCAATTCGCGCTCCAAGCGCTCGGTGATCGCGCCGATCTCCGAAGCCCGCCATCGAGCGTAGGCTTGCGGGTCCAACCCCGGGAGATCAAGTTGCCGTGGCTGCCCAACGGTCGACATGGATCGGCTCTCTTCGTCGCGGGGCGGGGTGATCGGACGTGCGGCGGTCGGTTCTGGTTTACCCTGAAATTCTCGGCTGGTGAAAACTTTTGCAGCGCGAGCACCATTGCCGGTGGCTGGCCGCCATGTCAGCGCAACGCCTCCCCTCGGGAAGGGCTCTGGAACGCCTCGCTACGACCCGCTGGTGGAGCAGGCACGCCGTGCGAAGGCCGCGCTCCGGGGCGAGCCGATCCTCGCGATCCTCGGCCGAAGCCTGCCCGGGCCACATCGTCGCGCCTTCCCTCGCGCGCAAACTGTCGCTCCGGTGGCCAGTTCGGGCGCCGATCGAAGAGATTGAACGACGCGCCCCGTAACACCGTCTTCGCCGCCCTTCGCACACCCGGGCGATACCTCGCCGACGCGCCGCGAGGCGGCCCGCCCAGTGGATGCGGTCCAGTGATGTCTTGCCCGAACGTCGACGCTTCCCGAAACTTCGTTACTGACGTGCTGCAACCAGAAGTTTTCCGCTGCCCGCGCGCGATCGCGTAAGGGTGGGGTTCGGGGAGGATCATCCTCCCCGCGTTGCTTTTTTTCTTGTCGCTCAAGCGCCCTTGCGTCGCCGCGCGCCGGCGCGTTTCTTGGCTTCGGCCATGCGGCGTTTCTCTTCGCGGGTGGCCGCAGGCTTCCAGGGCTTCAGATCGCTTTTCTTGGCCGGGCCGGCGCGGGTGGCGGGGGCGGGCAGGCCGAGCTCGCCGTCCTCGAGGCGCTTGATCTCGTCCCTGAGCCGCGCTGCCTCCTCGAATTCGAGGTCGGCCGCGGCATCCCGCATCTTTTTCTCGAGCTCGCCGATATAGGCCTGCAGATCCATGCCGCTGAGGCTGGCGGGAGCGTCCTCGCCGATGTCGACGGTGACGTAGTCGGCCTCGGCGGCGCTCTGCAGGATGTCCTGGATGTTGCGCTTGATCGTGGTCGGCGTGATGCCGTTGGCCTCGTTGAAGGCGAGCTGCTTCTTGCGCCGGCGGTCGGTCTCGTCGATCGCGGCCTTCAGCGACCTCGTCATCGAATCGGCATAGAGGATGCAGCGACCCTCGACGTTCCGGGCGGCCCGGCCGATGGTCTGGACGAGCGACGTCTCCGACCGCAGGTAGCCCTCCTTGTCGGCATCGAGGATGGCGACAAGGCCGCATTCCGGGATGTCGAGGCCCTCGCGCAGCAGGTTGATGCCGACCAGCACGTCGAACCGGCCGAGCCTGAGGTCACGAATGATCTCGATGCGCTCGAGCGTGTCGATGTCGGAGTGCAGGTAGCGGACCTTGACCCCCTGCTCGTGCAGGTATTCCGAGAGGTCCTCGGCCATCCGCTTGGTCAGCGTGGTGACCAGGACGCGCAGGCCCCGCTCGCGGCAGTCGCGGCATTCGGCGAGGAGGTCGTCGACCTGGTGCTCGACCGGGCGGACGATGACCTCGGGATCGACCAGGCCCGTCGGCCGGATGACCTGCTCGGTGAACACGCCACCGGTCCGCTCGAGCTCCCAGGGGCCGGGGGTCGCCGAGACGAAGATCGTCTGCGGCCGCATCACCTCCCACTCCTCGAACTTCAGGGGCCGGTTGTCGACGCAGGACGGCAGGCGGAAGCCGTAGGCGGCGAGCGTCTCCTTGCGCTGCCGGTCACCCTTGAACATGCCGCCGACCTGCGGGACGGCGACGTGGCTCTCGTCGACGAAGAGGATCGCGTGCTCCGGGATGTACTCGAAGAGTGTGGGTGGCGGCTCGCCGGGCTTCCGGCCGGTGAGGTAGCGCGAATAGTTCTCGATCCCGGGGCAGGAATTGGTGGTCAGGATCATTTCGATGTCGGCCATCGTGCGCTGCTCGATCCGCTCGGCCTCGAGCAGCTTGCCCTCGCGGCGGAACACTTCGAGCGTGTCGGTCAGCTCCGCCTTGATGTTCTCGACCGCCTGGGCCAGCGTCGGCTTCGGCGTGACGTAGTGGCTGTTGGGGTAGAGCCGGACCTGCTCCAGCTTCTCGCGCTTTTCGCCGGTGAGCGGATCGAACGACCAGATCGCCTCGATCTCGTCGCCGAACATCGAGATCCGCCAAGCCTCGTCGTCCTTGTGCGCCGGGAAGACCTCGATCGTGTCGCCCTTTGCCCGGAAGGCGCCACGGCTGAAGTCGAGGTCGTTGCGCTTGTACTGCAGCTCGACCAATGCCCGGAGCAGCCGCTGCCGCTCGACCCGTTGTCCCTTGCTGATCTGCAGGGTCATCCGCGCATAGGTCTCGGGCGAGCCGATGCCGTAGATGCAGGAGACCGAGGCCACGATGATCACGTCGTCGCGCTCGAACAGCGCCCGGGTGGCGGAGTGGCGCATCCGGTCGATCTGCTCGTTGATGGCGGCGGTCTTCTCGATATAGGTATCCGAGCGCGGGACATAGGCCTCGGGCTGGTAGTAGTCGTAGTAGCTGACGAAATATTCGACGGCGTTGTTCGGGAAAAACGACTTGAACTCGCCGTAGAGCTGGGCCGCCAGGATCTTGTTGGGCGCGAGGATCACCGCCGGGCGCTGCAGCGTCTGGATGACGTGCGCCATGGTGAAGGTCTTGCCCGAGCCGGTGACCCCGAGAAGCACCTGGTCGCGGTCGCCGTGGCGCAGGCCGGTCACCAGTTCGGCGATCGCCGCGGGTTGATCGCCCGAGGGGGTGAATTCGGCCGAGAGCTCGAAGCGTTGGCCGGCCTCGGGGCGGACGACGAGCTGGTCGTGCTCCGCCAGGCCCTGCAAGAGCTGGAGCGGCGACAGGGATTCGACTGGTTGCATGGGCAGACAAGCTCCGGCAGGTTCGCGGCCTGCAACAGAACATAAGTCACCCGGCCGCGTGGTGCCATGCCGGCGGCCGGTGACCGAGGAGGGGATCCGTCATGCGCCTGCATTTCAGCCCGGCGTCGCCCTATGCGCGCAAGGTCCTGGTGGTGGCCCACGAGGCCGGTCTCGAGGCGCAGATCGCGACCGTGCCGGCCAGCGTCAGCCCGGTTTCGATCGATGCTTCGGTCGTCGCCGACAACCCGCTGGGCAAGATCCCCTGCCTGGTCACCGACGCGGGCGAGGCGCTCTACGACAGCCGGGTGATCTGCGAATACCTCGACAGCCGGCACGCCGGGCATCGGCTCTTCCCGCACGAGGGTCCGACCCGCTGGCTGGCGCTCAGGCGCGAGGCGCTGGCCGACGGCATCTGTGACGCCTCGATCCTCTGCCGCTACGAGGCCGTGCTGCGGCCGAAGGATCGCCAGTGGCAGGACTGGCTCGATGGCCAGGTGCTGAAGGTGCAGCGCGCCCTCGACCGGCTCGAGCAGGAGGTCGAGAGCTTTCCGGTGCTGCCGGATATCGGCCAGATCGCGGTCGCGGTGGCGCTGGGCTATCGCGATTTCCGCTTTGCCGACGACGACTGGCGGCCACGCCGGCCGAAGCTCGCGGCCTGGTACGCGACCTTCGCCGAACGCCCGTCGATGCGGGCGACGGCACCGCTGGGCTGAGGCGGGTGGCGAGCGACATCCGCCCGGGCGAGGTCCGGGTCGAGGCCGGCGCGGCCGGAGATGCCGGGCTGCGCTTCATCGGCACCATCCGCACACCTTGGAGCCGGCGTGCGGACTGCCCGCGCAGCGGCGATCCGGAGGGCGGGCCGGTTTGTCGAGTCGAGGTTTTCGAGCCCTGGGTGGCTGCGCTCGAGGGGGTCGAGCGGCACGACTGGCTGCTGCTCCTCTACTGGATGCACGAGGCCCGGCGCGATCTGGTACTGCAGCGCCCGCGGGGTGGCGACATCACCGGCACGTTCGCGCTGCGCTCGCCGGTCCGGCCCAACCCGATCGCCGCCTCCCGGGTGCGGCTGGTCCGGGTCGAGGGACCTCGCCTCTTCGTGCGCGGCCTCGATTGCCTCGACAGCACGCCGCTGCTCGACATCAAGCCCGATCGTCCGCCACGGGCGTGAGCCCTGCTTCGGGCTCGGCGGCCGCATCGTCGAGGGCGAGGGCTTCGATCGCAGCCTCGAGCCCGCCCGGACCGTGCGCGATGCCGCAGCGGCGCAGCGCCAGTTCGACCGCCGCCAGGGTGCCGAGGATCATCGGCTCGTTGAGATCGCCCAGATGGCCGATGCGGAAGGCCTTGCCCTCGAGATCGCCGAGCCCGGCGCCGAGGGCGGTCTGGTAGTGGTCGCGGGCAAGACGGCGCATCGCATCGGGGTCGATGTCAGGGGCGACGCGGATCGCGGTCACCGCGTTCGAGCGGGCCTCGGGGATCGGGCAGTGCAAGGCGAGAGCGCCCGCTTCGGCCCAAGCCGCGACGCACGCGCGCACGGCGTCGGCCAAGCGGCGGTGGCGGGCGACGACCTCGTCGAGGCCCTCCTCGAACAGCATGTCGAGGCTCTCGCGCAGGCCCCAGATCTGCTGCAGCGGCGGCGTGCCGTGGAACCACTGGTAGGTCTGCTCGCCGCGGCGGAAGTTCAGGTCGAAATAGCGCCTGGGGTGGCGGCAGGTCTCGGCGATACCGAGTGCCCGGTCGTTCAGGGCGACGAAGCCGAGGCCGGGCGGCAGCATCAGGCCCTTCTGCGAGGCCGTGAGCGCACAGTCGACGCCCCACTCGTCCATGGCGAAGGGCTCGGCGGCGAGGCTGGCGATCGCATCGACGACGAAAAGCGCCGGGTGGCGGGCGGCATCGATCGCCCGGCGGATCGCCACCATGTCGCTGCTGATGCCGGTCGCGGTCTCGGTCTGCACCGCCAGCACGGCCTTGATCTTATGGCCCTCGTCGGCACGCAGGGCGGCCTCGATCGCATCCGGGTCGAGCGGCCGGTCACGCGGCAGGTCGAGGCGGATGGTCCGGAGTTCCAGGCATTCGGCCATCTCGGCCCAGCTCTGCGAGAACCGGCCCGAGACGGGGACCAGGACGGTGTCGCCCGGCTCCAGCAGATTGACGAGCGGCACCTCCCAGGCGGCGTGGCCGTTGCCGATGAAGCAGAACACGCGGCCGCGGGTCCGAAAGACCTTGGCGAGGTCCTCGAGGCAGGAGCTGGCGGTGTCGCTGAAGGCGGGGGCGGCGAAGTCTTCGGCCGCCCGGTGCATGGCGCGAAGCACCCGGTCGGGCACGTTGGTGGGGCCGGGGGTGGCGAGAAAGATCCGTCCGCGTTGCGGCATGCTGTGCCTCGATCGAAAGCGGGTCGCCGGCTCGGTGCCGGATTGACGGCCGAGCCTGAAGCATTGTTAATCAGTCTCGCCAAGGAAAAACATGCGCCGCCGCAAGTTGGCGACGAGGGGTGAGGATGCGATGGTCGGGCTTCGGCTGCTCCTGTTGGCGGTACTTTCCTTGCCGACCGGCGCGCTGGCGGCGAGCCCGGCCGAGCGCTGCACGGCGATGATCGCGGTGCTCGAGGCCGCGGGCGAGGGGGCCGACGGCATGGCGGCGGTGATCGAGGTGGTCGAGAACCGGACCGCCGATCCGCGCTTCCCGAACGAGGCTTGTGCGGTGGTGGCGCAGGACCGACAGTTCCAGCCGGTGGGCGAATGGCCGGCGCTCCAGCGGGCGCTCGCCCAGCCGGCCAGCTTCGATCCGGCAGCGATGCTGCGCGGCGGGCCCGGCCGGCAGAGCCTGGAGCGCGCCCTCGATCTCACCCGGCAAAGGCCGCGTGGACTCACCGGCGGTGCGCTCTATTTCGTCAATCCGCTCGCCATGGACCCTCGGCATTGCCCGTGGTTCGCCACCTTGAAGCGCACGGTCACCATCGAGAACCACGTCTTCATGACGCATTACGGCCCGGGCGAGACGCGCGCGGCACCGGCGCTCGACTGCTCGGATCCGAAGATCGGCAGCCTGTTCAGGCAGGGCACCACGCTGGCCAGCCGCTATGCGCAGGGCCTCTTTCATCCCAGCGGCCCGCGCACCGCCACCCGCACCCCGACCCGGGCCGAGCGCGAGGCTTGGCGGCGCACCGGCGAGATGGAAGCGCGCGGCCGCGAGTTGAAAAAGCACTTCGAGCCGGGCTGGATCTTGTTGGAGTAGAGGGGCGAAAGGCCTGGAGAGGGTTTGCTTCGGGCTTTATGACGGTCGGCGAATCGACACAGCAGCGACGGGAGTGTCATGTCGTCCCTCGGTCTCGCCGATATCTATGCAGCCCGACAGCGGCTCGCCGGTCTCGTGCGGCGGCCGCCGTTGCAGCCGTCGCCGATGCTGTCGGCGCTCGCCGGCGGCGAGGTGCGACTCAAGCTCGAATGCCTGCAGGAGACGGGCTCCTTCAAGCTCAGGGGTGCCACGAGCAAGCTCGCCTCGCTCGATGCCGAGGCGCGGGCGCGTGGGGTGATCGCGGTCTCGACCGGTAATCACGGCCGGGCGGTGGCGTTCGCGGCGAGCCGGCTGGGCGTGCGGGCGGTGATCTGCCTCTCCGAACTCGTGCCCGCGAACAAGGTCGAGGCGATCCGCGCCCTCGGGGCCGAGGTGGTGATCACAGGCAAGAGCCAGGACGAGGCCGAGCGCCATGCCGAGCGGCTGATCGAGACGGAGGGGCTGGTCTACGTTCATCCCTTCGACGATCCGGCGGTGCTGACCGGCCAGGGGACGATCGGGCTCGAGCTGATCGAGGATTGGCCCGAGGTCGACACCTGCCTGGTACCGCTCTCGGGCGGCGGGCTGATCGCCGGGATCGCGCTGGCGCTGAAGACGGTGCGGCCCGGCGTCCGGATGATCGGCATCTCGATGGTAGAGGGTGCGGCGATGCACGAGAGCCTGGAGGCCGGCCGGCCGATCGAGGTCGAGGAGCGACCGAGCCTCGCCGACAGCCTGGGTGGTGGGATCGGTCTTCACAATCGCTTGACCTTCGCGCTCTGCCGCGAACTGGTCGACGAGACGCTGCTCTTGAGCGAGGCCGAGATCGCGGCCGGGATGCGCCATCTCTTCATGGCCGAGCGGCTGGTGGCCGAGGGCGGGGCTGCGGTCGGGGTCGCAGCGCTGCTCGCCGGCAAGGTCGATCTCGGGGGACGCCGCACGGCGATCCTGGTCAGTGGCCAGAATGTCGACATGACGAGGTTTCTCGATGTCGTGGGCAAGGGCGGCGATGGCTAAGACCGCCAAGGGCACGCCGGCCGTTGCCGCACTGGATGCCGCCGAGATCGCCTACATGCTGCACGCCTACGACTTCGACGGGGTACCCGGGCAGATCGGCCTGCAGGCCGCTTGCGCCATGGGCGTGGCAGCCGAGCGGGTGTTCAAGACCCTGGTCGCCGTCGTCGACGACAAGGAGCTGGTGGTCGCCATCCTCGCCGTCGATCGCGAGCTCGACCTCAAGGCGCTGGCCAAGGCCGCCGGCGGCAAGCGCGCCGCCATGGCCGATGTCGCCGCAGCCGAGCGCGCGACCGGCTACGTCAAGGGCGGCATCAGCCCCTTGGGCCAGCGCCGGCGGTTGCGGATGTTCGTCGATCGGGGAGCGCTGGACCCGGCGACGATCATCGTCAACGGTGGCAAGCGGGGTTTGCAGGTGGAACTCGCCGGCAGCGATCTCCTGACGGCCACCGGCGGGACGGCGGCTTCGCTCGCGCGGCCGGCGTGAGGGTCGGCCGGCGCTCCCGGCCCAAGTGTCGGCGGGCAAAGTGTCGGTGCGTGCGTGTCGTACACCGCAGAGATCGGCCATCTTCGAATATCGCCAATCTTTAATGTGAGAAGCTGCTTGTGTCATCGGGGTATCGGACTGCATCATGGCGGCAGCTCAGTGGAGGAACGAACGATGACGGCCTCTTCCGACGTTTTGGCGCTGGCTGACGGATTCGACCGGCCCGACGAGGCGGCCTGGCTGAAGCTGGTCGACAAGGCGCTCAAGGGTGCGCCGTTCGAAAAGCTCGTCTCCCGGACGGCGGACGGCATCGAGATCCAGCCGCTCTACCGTGAGCCCGTGGACGACAGCGGCGTGCCGGGCGCCAGCCCGTTCTGGCGCGGGGCGACGCCGGCCGGATCCTCCGTCTGCGGCTGGGATCTGCGCCCGTTTCACGCCCATCCGGACCCCGAGATGGCGAACCGGGCGATCCTCGACGATCTGGAGCACGGCGCCACCTCGGTGGCGCTGAAGCTCGATACCGCGTTTGCCCAGGGCGACGACGAGCCGGACGGCATCATGGCCTACGATGCGGCGGATCTCGGCCAAGTCCTCGACGGGGTGATGGTCGAGCTCGCACCGGTGCAGCTCGATGCCCCTGGCCGTGGCGTCGAGGCAGCCGAAGCGCTGCTCGCGGTCATCGCCGAGCGGGGTCATGAAGCGGCCACCATCCGCGCCGAACTCGGGCTCGATCCGCTGGGTGCGGTGGCTCTCGGCCGGGCCGATCCGGAAGGCGTGCTGGAGCCCGTGCTGGACCTCCTCCACCGGCGCATCGGCGACTGGCCGAAGCTCGGCCTGTTGCATGTCGACGGCGAGATCTACCACGCGGCCGGGGCCGGCGAGGCCCAGGAGCTGGCGGCGGCAATTGCGACCGGGATCACCTACCTGCGCGCCGCCGATGCCGCCGGGTTGCCGCCCGAGCTCACCGCCCCGCGCATGACCTTCACGCTCGCGGCCGACGCCGATCTCTTCCTGACGATCGCCAAGTGCCGGGCCGCCCGGCGCCTCTGGGCCGAGGTCACCGCGGCGTGCGGCGTGCCGGACGTGGCGATGCGCCTGCGGGTCCGGACAGCGTCGCGGATGCTCACCCGCCGCGATCCCTGGGTCAACATGCTGCGCACCACCGCCGCCTGCTTTGCCGGTGCGGTCGCCGGGGCGGAGGCGGTGACCGTGTTGCCGTTCGATGCGGCCCTCGGCGAGGGCGGAAGGGTCGGGCGGCGAATCGCCCGCAACATCCAGCTCATCTTGATGGAGGAGAGCCATCTGCACGAGGTGATCGATCCCGCCGGTGGCAGCTTCTTCGTCGAATCGCTCAGCCGCCGGCTGGCGGCGGAGGCTTGGCCCAAGGTGCAGGGGATCGAGGGCGAGGGCGGCATGCTGGGCGCCCTCCGCCAGGGTCTGGTGCAGGACGAGATCGCCGCGACCTACATGAAGCGGCTCTCGGACTTGGCGCACTGCCGGACCAAGGTCACCGGGGTCAGCAGCTTTCCCAATCTCGAGGAAGCCCCGCTGCAGCACGACCCGATCGATTTGCCGCGGCTCGCGGCCGAGGCGGAGCAGCGGCTCGGCAGCCGCAGCCGACCGTCGCGGATTGCGGCACCGCTGCAACCGATGCGCTCGGCCGCCGGGTTCGAGCGGCTGCGCGACCTGAGCGACGTGGCGCTCGCCGAGGACGGCCGGCGGCCGCGCGTCTTCGTCGTCGGCATCGGCCCCCTGGCCAGGCACGCGGCCGAGCTCGCCTTCGTCCAGAACGCGTTCGCCGCCGGCGGGATCGAGACGATCGTCGCACCCACCGGTGCCGATGTCGCGGCGATCGGCGAGGGCTTCGCCGACGCCGGCACCGATATCGCGTGTCTCTGCGGGATCGACCGCAAGGCGCCGGAAACCGCGGCACCGCTGGTCGAAGCCTTGCTGGCGAAGGGGGCGATCGCGGTTTACGCCAGCGGCCGTCCGGACGAGGCGCTGCGCGCCCTCGGCATCGACGGCTTCGTCTACACGGGCGTCAATCTCCTGGGCTTCTTGGAGGACGTCCAATCACTGATCATGGGAGAGGCGGCATGAGCAGGGTTCCGAGCTTCACGAGCCACGCCCTCGATCTCGATGGGCTGCGGTCCGACGCGGATTGGCCCCGCGCCTTCGCGGCGGTGACCGGCACGGCGCCCGAGGCGGCGGCCTGGACCACGCCCGAGACGATCGAGATGGCCCCCCTCTACGGCCCCGACGATACGGCGGAGCTCGATTTCCTCGAGACCTTCCCGGGCCTGCCGCCCTATGTGCGCGGCCCCTATCCTACGATGTATGTCGGCCAGCCCTGGACGATCCGCCAATATGCCGGCTTCTCCACGGCACAGGCCTCCAACGCGTTCTACCGGCGCAACCTGCAGGCCGGGCAGAAGGGGCTGTCGATCGCTTTCGATCTCGCGACGCACCGCGGCTACGACAGTGACCATCCGCGGGTGGCGGGCGATGTCGGCATGGCCGGGGTGGCGATCGATTCGATCCTCGACATGCGCCAGCTCTTCGACGGCATCCCGCTCGACCACATGTCCGTGTCGATGACCATGAACGGCGCCGTGCTGCCGGTCCTCGCACTCTATATCGTCGCCGGCGAGGAGCAGGGGGTGCCGCCGGAGAAGCTCGCCGGGACCATCCAGAACGACATCCTCAAGGAGTTCATGGTCCGCAACACCTACATCTTCCCGCCGGCGCCCTCGATGCGGATCATCGCCGACATCTTCCGCTTTACCGCCGAGAAGATGCCGAAGTTCAACTCGATCAGCATCTCCGGCTATCACATGCAGGAGGCCGGCGCGACCGCCGACCTCGAGCTCGCCTACACGTTGGCCGACGGCGTCGAGTACATTCGCACCGGCATGCATGCCGGGCTCGGCGTCGACCAGTTCGCGCCGCGGCTCAGCTTCTTCTGGGCCATCGGCATGAACTACTGGATGGAGGTGGCGAAGCTCAGGGCCGGCCGGCTGCTCTGGGCGAAGCTGGTCAAGACCTTCAAGCCCGAAGATTCGCGCTCGCTCTCGTTGCGCACGCATTGCCAGACCTCGGGCTGGTCGCTCACCGCCCAGGACGTGATGAACAACGTGGTGCGCACCTGCGTCGAGGCGATGGCCGCGACCCACGGCGGCACGCAGTCGCTGCACACCAATGCCTTCGACGAGGCGCTGGCCCTGCCGACCGACTTCTCCGCCCGGATCGCGCGCAACACCCAGCTCTTCATCGCCGACGAGACCGGCACCTGCCGCACGGCCGATCCCTGGGGCGGCAGCTGGTTCCTCGAGCGGCTGACCCACGATCTGGCACGGCGTGCCTGGACGCATATCGAGGAGGTCGAGAAGGCCGGCGGCATGGCCAAGGCGATCGAGCAGGGCATCCCCAAGCTGCGCATCGAGGAGGCGGCGGCGCGCACGCAGGCCCGGATCGACAGCGGCCGGCAGACGGTGGTCGGCGTCAACAAGTATCGCCTCGCCGAGCCCGAGCATGTCGATGTGCTCAAGGTCGACAATCGCTCGGTTCGCGAACAGCAGCTCGAGAAGCTCGCGACCCTGCGCTCGGGGCGGGACGAGCTGGCGCTCAAGCGGGCCCTCGATGGCCTGACCAAGGCGGCCGAGACCGGCGAGGGCAATCTCCTGGCGCTTTCGGTCGAGGCGGCGCGGGCCAAGGCGACGGTCGGCGAGATGACAGCCGCGTTGGAGAAGGTCTGGGGCCGCCACGTCGCCCAGATCCGCTCGATCACCGGGGTCTACGGCAAGGAGATGGGGGCCATGGGCAGTGTGGCGGCGTGCCGGAAAAAGGTCGAGGCCTTCGCCGAGGCCGAAGGCCGCCGGCCGCGCATCCTGATCGCCAAGATGGGCCAGGACGGCCACGACCGTGGCCAGAAGGTGATCGCCTCGGCGTTTGCCGATCTGGGCTTCGACGTCGATATCGGCCCGCTCTTCCAGACGCCGGCCGAGGCGGCGCGCCAGGCGGTCGAGAACGACGTGCATATCGTCGGCGCCAGCTCGCTCGCTGCCGGGCATCTGACGCTGGTGCCCGAACTCAAGGCCGAGCTCGAGCAGCAGGGGCGCGGCGACATCATGATCGTCGTCGGCGGCGTGGTGCCGCCGCAGGACTACGATGCGCTGAAGGCCGCCGGTGCGCAGGCGATCTTCCCGCCCGGCACGGTGATCGCCGAGGCCGCTCTGGACCTGATGGACAAGCTCGCAGCCGCCCTCGGCCACGAGCCGTCGGCTGCGGCGGAATAGCCGTCGTCTTGGCTGCCGAAGCAGAGGTCGAGCGCCTCGTCGACGGCATTCGCTCAGGCAATCGGGCGGTCCTGGCCCGCGCCATCACGCTGGTCGAAAGCAAGAAGCCGGCGCATCGGGACGTTGCCAAGGCGCTCATGGAGGCGATCCTGCCCACGGCCGATCCGGTGGGCTCGAAGGCCCGGCGGATCGGCATCACGGGTGTGCCGGGCGTCGGCAAGTCGACCCTGATCGACGCCTTCGGGACGATGCTGACGGCTGCCGGCCACAAGGTGGCGGTGCTCGCGGTCGATCCGTCCTCGACCCGCACGGGCGGCTCGATCCTCGGCGACAAGACGCGGATGGCCAAGCTCGCGGTCGATCCGGCGAGCTTCATCCGCCCTTCGCCGACCTCGGGTGCTTTGGGTGGGGTCGCGCGCATGACGCGCGAGACGATGGCGCTCTGCGAGGCTGCCGGATTCGACGTGGTGATCGTCGAGACGGTGGGGGTCGGCCAGTCCGAGGTGATGGTGGCCGAGATGGTCGACGTCTTCGTGGCATTGATGCTGCCCGGGGCCGGCGACGAGCTGCAGGGGATCAAGAAGGGGCTGTTGGAGCTCGCTGATCTCATCGCCATCAACAAGGCGGACAGCGACAATCGGCTGCGGGCCGAGCAGGCGGCGGCGCACTATCGCCGGGCCCTGTCGATTCTCGAGCCGGTGCACCCGAACTGGCGGCCGCCGGTGTTGCTCACCAGTGCTGTCGAGGAGGTCGGGCTCGACGAGCTCTGGCAGACGATCGAGCAGCACCGGGCGGCGCTCGAAGCCGATGACGGCCTCGCCGCCAAGAGGCGCGACCAGCAGGTAGGCTGGTTCTGGCAGTTGCTCGACGGCGGCCTCGAGGACCGGCTCCGGCGGCAACTCGGGGCCGAGCTCAAGACGGCCGAGCGCGCCGTCGCCGCCGGCGAGGCGCCCCCCGGCATCGCCGCCGATCGGCTGTTGGCCGAGCTCTTCGGTGACCGGCCCGAGTGCTCGAACACGCAACACGGTTGAGAACTCGTTAACGACGCCACGTTGCCGGGTGTGCCGGGGCCGCGGTCGGCAGCAGCGCGGGCCGCTCGCGTCCTATGCTGGCTACCGGTGGTTTGCGGCGGATTTCGGTGATGCGGGCTTTTTGGTTTGCTTGGGCTCTCTTGGCGCTGGTCGGCTGCGGTCGTGGCGGCCCCGAGACGGTCACGCTCTATTGCTACGAGACGCTCGCCGATGCCGCCTGCTACGGGGCGCCCGATCCTGACCGCGGCAACCGCCTTCTGGCCGTGGTCGACGTCCCGGTGACGCGAGAGGTGGCCCTCCGCCTTGGTCTGGAGTGACGGGTCCGGCACACGTCCGCGGCCGCGGCGTCGTCACCGCGCAGAACTGCTTCAGGGTGTCGCATCACGTACCGGTCGTCGACGGCCGAGGGGGTAAGCTGGCATAAGGGCGGTGCCGACTATCTGCCGGCGCTCGGTTCGCCCGCCGCCTTTCTGGACGCAAAAAAAGGACCTCGTCATGGATGCCGTCCTGGTTCTCAATGCCGGTTCCTCCTCGATCAAGTTCGCCATCTTCGCGCGTGCCGCCGATGCCGACCACCACGGCGAACGGCTCCGGGGGCAGATCGACGGGATCGGCGACCGGCCGCATTTCGAGGCGAAGACACCGGACGGTGCCGTGGCCGCCGACGAAGCGGTCGGCCTGGACGAGGGCAAGGGCGACAATCCGCACGAACGGGCGCTGGCCGTGCTGCTCTCGTTCATCGAGCGGTTCGACCCGTCGCTGGCGATAACGGCCGTCGGCCATCGGGTGGTGCACGGCGGGCCGGACTATGCCGAGCCCTTGCTGCTCGACGACGCCACGTTGACCGCCCTCGACGAGTTCGTGCCGTTGGCGCCTTTGCACCAGCCGCACAATCTCACCGGCGTGCGTGCGGCGATGCGGGCGTTCGCCGGCGCCCGGCAGGTCGCCTGCTTCGATACCGCCTTTCATCGCCGGCAGCCCTGGGTCGCCGACACCTTCGGCCTGCCGCGCCACTATTACGACGAGGGGATCCGCCGCTACGGCTTTCACGGGCTCTCCTACGACTATATCAATCGCTATCTCCAGAAGGCGCATCCCGATCTCGCCCGGGGGCGGGTGGTGGTGGCGCATCTCGGCAACGGTGCCAGCCTGTGTGCCATCCGGGACGGCCGGCCGATGGGCTCGACCATGGGGTTCACCGCGGTCGACGGGATGCCGATGGGCACCCGCACGGGCCAGCTCGACCCCGGCGTGATCCTCTATCTCATGGCCGAGAAAGGTCTGGACCAGACCGAGATCGAGACCCTGCTCTACAAAGAGTCGGGCCTTCTCGGTCTCTCCGGCGTCAGCGGCGACTGGCGTCTGCTCGAGCAGGCCGGCCCCGGCCCGGCCGCCGATGCGATGGCCTATTTCACGCATCGGGCCCTGCGCGAGATCGGCGGCCTGGCGGCCACCATGGGCGGCATCGACGCGCTGGTCTTCACCGCCGGGATCGGCGAGAACGCGGCCGGGCTCAGGCGCGGTATCGGCCAAGGCCTCGGCTGGCTCGGGGTCGCGATCGATCCGGAGCGGAACGACGGGAACGCCGAGATCATCTCGACCGATGCGTCGTCCGTCACCGTGCTGGTCGTGCCGACCGACGAGGAGGCGACGATCGCGCACTATACCCGCGCGGTCTTGGTCGAGGCCGGCTGAAGCGCCCGTTGCCGCTCATTTTCGGTACCCCGAGGTCAGCCTGGCGGTACCCCGAGGCCAGTCTGGCGGTACCCCGAGGGGAGCCCGGACGGCCTCGAGCAACTGGACAGTCCCGGCGATCCGGCCTATACGCACCTCCGAGCCGGGTTCTCCGGCCCGCGCCCAGGTAGCTCAGTTGGTAGAGCAACGGACTGAAAATCCGTGTGTCGGCGGTTCAATTCCGTCCCTGGGCACCATTTCCTCGTGACGAGCGGTCTTTCCATCGTGCGTGCTTGCCTGTGATACGACAGTCTAGGATGAGAAAAAGGGGTCGTCGGGAAACTGGGATGTATCAAGAAATACAACAGGTTAATCGGGTCCCGCAGTGTCGCGGCGCGACACGCTAAATCAGGGCAGGGCGACCCACGGGCACCGTAGGTGATCGCGAAACGCCCGGCAAGACCCCTCGCCAGACGCCCTCTAAACCACCTTCAAAGCCGCTTGAACGATCGGGGCAGCTTGCCTCGGCCAAGAGGTTCCAGTTTGGCACCTCTCTTGTTTTTCAATTGCTTAGGCAGCATCAGCCGGGCCTGACCCGCAACGCGGTGACCACGCCGGCCACCTTCAAAGCCGCTCGAACGCTCGATTTTTCGGGCGTTCCTATCCGGGTCACCGGTGCCCACGGCGCGCGATCATCGGGACTAGTTTCCAGTCGGCGCGATGACTGGAAACTAGTCCCGAAAAATGGTTAATTAACAATTGGTTGACTTCGTTTGTCGGTCGCGGGCGACCCCAGGCGGTAATCAGAAAGACTAGTTTCCAGTCTATCACACGAGGCAGCGCCCTATCGTATGCGAATATAGTCCGCAAACGGCTTCTATCGTATTTGCGACATGCCTTGCTGCGCTGCACTGAGGCGATTCAGTGCTGGAAGGTGAAGGCCGATTTTGAAATGCCGTGTTGCGTCGCGCGCAGCGATGGCGCCGTCAGTCTCGCCGCTCGCCCGCTTGCCCGAGCGAATCGAGTGCCGCCATCATGCAGTCGGCTTGCTTGAAGCCGTTGTCGGGGAACTGCCGGCGGCATGTGCTCGCGAGTCCAGGCATCATCGTGCCGAACGTGTCGACGATCGCTGCCATGCCAGCCTCTTTCTCCAGCATGCAAGCATTGTAGCTGTTGATTTCCGCTGAGAACTGACCCGGGCGGCCGGGAGATTTCCACTGAGAAGTGACCCATGTTCGAACGCCCCCTGGCTTGAGAAGCGGGGGCAACGGAGTGATCGACATGGCGTTACTGAGTGTGATCCGACGCTGGGCGTTGCGGGATCAGCTTTCCATCCGGGAGATCGCGCGGCGGACGGGGCTGTCGCGCAACACCATCCGCAAGTATCTGCGGTCTGGCACGGTGGAGCCGGCGTTCCGGGTGCCGGAGCGGCCGAGCAAGCTGGATCCGTATGCCGACAAGCTGTCGGCCTGGCTGAAGACGGAGGCGGGCAAGTCCCGCAAGCAGCGGCGGACCCTGAAGCAGCTGCACGCCGATCTAGTCGCCCTCGGCTACGAGGGTTCCTACAACCGGGTCGCGGCCTTTGCACGGAAGTGGAGGGCCGACCGCCAGCGAGAGGAGCAGAGTGCCGGCCGCGGCACCTTCGTCCCGCTTGTCTTTCAGCCCGCGGAGGCCTTCCAGTTCGACTGGAGCGAAGACTGGGCGACGATCGCCGGGGAGAACACGAAGCTCCAGGTCGCCCACATCAAGCTCTCGCACAGCCGGGCGTTCCTGCTCAGGGCCTACCTCCTGCAGACGCACGAGATGCTGTTCGATGCCCACTGGCACGCCTTCCGAGTTTTCGGCGGGGTCCCCGGCCGGGGGATATACGATAACATGAAGACGGCGGTGGACCGGGTCGGCTCAGGCAAGGCGCGCCAGGTCAACGCCCGGTTCCTGGCGATGGCCAGCCACTACGTCTTCGAGCCCGAGTTCTGCAACCCGGCCGCAGGCTGGGAAAAGGGGCAGGTCGAGAAGAACGTGCAGGATGCCCGCCACCTGGTCCTGCAGCTGATGCCGGATTTCCCGGATCTGGCGACGCTGAACGCCTGGCTCGAGGAGCGTTGCATCGAGCAGTGGGAGCGCCTGCCGCACGGCACGCTGCCGGGCATGATCGCGGAGGTCTGGGTCGCGGAAAGGGCAGTCCTGATGCCGACACCGCCTGCCTTCGACGGTTTTGTCGAGCAGAGCAAGCGGGTGTCGCCGACCTGCCTGATCAGCTTCGAGCGGAACCGGTACAGCGTCCCGGCCTCCTTCGCCAACCGCCCGGTCAGCCTGCGCATCTACCCCGACCGGCTCGTGGTCGCGGCCGAGGGGCGGATCGTGTGCCAGCATCCGCGGGTGATCCAGCGCTCGCATCACCTGCCCGCCCGCACGGTCTACGACTGGCGCCATTACCTGGCCGTCATCCAGCGAAAGCCCGGCGCGCTGCGCAACGGGGCGCCCTTCGCCGAACTGCCCGAGGCGTTCCGGCGCCTCCAACAGCACCTCCTGAAGCGCCCGGGCGGCGACAGGGAGATGGTGGAGATCCTGGCGCTCGTCCTGCAGCACGACGAAGAGGCCGTGCTCTGCGCTGTGGAACTGGCCTTCGAGGCCGGGGTGCCGACCAAGACCCATGTCCTCAACCTGCTGCATCGGCTGATCGACGAACGCCCTCTGGGCCCACCCGAGATCGCCCCGCCAAGTGGTCTGGCGCTGATCGAGGAACCCAGGGCGAATGTCGAGCGCTACGACGGTCTGCGCAGCCAGTCAGCGGGGGTGCGCCATGCGTCATGACCCCGCCAGCGCCGCCGTCGTGATCATGCTGCGCAGCCTGAAGATGTTCGGGATGGCCCAGGCCGTGGAGGAGCTCGTCGAACAGGGCGCGCCCGCCTTCGAAGCGGCCGTGCCGATCCTGTCGCAGCTGCTGAAAGCCGAGGTCGCGGAACGTGAGGTCCGCTCCATCGCCTATCACATGAAGGCCGCACGCTTTCCGGCCTACAAGGATCTGGCGGGCTTCGACTTCACCGCCAGCGAGGTCAACGAGGCCCTGGTCCGCCAGCTGCACCGCTGCGAGTTCATCGACGGCGCCCACAACGTCGTCCTGATCGGCGGGCCGGGCACGGGGAAGACGCATGTCGCCACGGCGTTCGGGGTCCAGGCTGTCGAGCATCATCGAAAGAAGGTCCGCTTCTTCTCCACCGTCGAGCTCGTCAACACGCTCGAACAGGAGAAGGCCAAGGGAAAGGCCGGGCAACTCGCCGAGAGCCTCACGCGCACCGACCTCGTGATCCTCGACGAGCTCGGCTATTTGCCGTTCAGCGCCACCGGCGGCGCCTTGCTCTTCCACCTCCTGAGCAAGCTCTACGAGCGCACCAGCGTCGCCATCACCACCAACCTCAGCTTCAGCGAATGGGCCACCGTCTTCGGCGACGCCAAGATGACCACCGCGCTGCTCGACCGGCTGACCCACCGCTGCCACATCCTGGAAACCGGAAACGACAGCTTTCGCTTCAGGGCCAGCTCCGAGGCGGTACGCAGGAAGAAGGAGGGACGACCGGCATTGACCCAGACCTGAGACGATAACCATAACCTTCAGGCGGGTCACTTCTTGATGGAAAGCCCGGGTCAGTTCTCAGCGGAAATCAACACTCTCAGCGGGCGAGAAGCAGATATTCACGCAAGCCCTGATCTCTGCCGTATCCTCTGTTTCGGGTCGTGGGTTTCCGATGGTGGTCGATACCCCCCTCGGACGGCTGGACATCGAGCACCGTAAGGGCGTGCTGAACCATCTGGTTCAGCGCGAGCATCAGGTGATCCTGCTTTCGACCAATACCGAGGTTGTGGGTGAGTACCTCCGTGAGATCGCACCCCATGTGCAGAAGAAATATCTCGTGCATTTCGAGCGGGTTGGCGATATCGGCCAGTCCAGTGTGCGCCCCGGATACTTCGAAGAGACGGAGGTGTAGGCATGAGCATCTCCCTCGTCGAGGTTGCGGGTGCGAATTTCCGTACGGACTATGAAAGCGACAAGCTGAACACGGACTTCATGGGGCGGCTCGGGATGCGGAAGCGCTATCTGCCCGCCCGTCTGGCGATTTCACGTTCATTGGCCATGAACGCGCCCGTGGAGCTCCTGGAAGACGAACTTGAGTTGGGCAAGGTCATCAAGGGCGATACGCTCTTTGGTACGGGAACGGCGCTGTCGGTCTGGCTGGCCTTGATCGTCGAGCGTGGCGGAGAAGCGGAACTCGACCCACGGCGGCTGGCGGCTCTGGTTGGCGCACATTGGCGGCGAGGCCTCGCCAAGCTGGACGAGGAGTGGGAACAAGCTGGCGCGGATGTTGCGCAATTCGTACGGCGGCTGGTGGAGGTTGCCGAACTGCCCGCGGCGGGTGGCCGGCTGCCCGTGGGCGCTGGTGCCGGTGCATCCGGGGCGACCTTTTCCAGCGGCGAAATCAAGGTGCCCCTCGGGGAGGTCGGGGAGGATATCTCCACGAAGGAGAAAGTGTTGTGGAGCCTGAACGGGAAAGGTAGTTCGCCGCATAGTGCCATCATGGGCGGCAGCGGCTCGGGCAAGACCGTCATGGCGGCAGCGATGCTTCGCGCCATCAAGGAGCAGGCCCCGGTTCCACTTATTGCCTTCGACTTCAAGGGCGACCTGGCCGGGTTCACCGGGACAAAAGGCCAAGCCCCGCTCGGCGAAGCCTTCGAAGCACAGGTGATCGAACCGCCTCGCATGCCGATTCCGCTGGACGTGCTTTCGCTCTCACAGAAAGATCAGTTTGGGATCGATGAAGCCGCGCTGCGTTTCCGGGAGTCGTTCTCTCGGCTGAAGGGTTCGAAGCTGGGTGACCGGCAACGTACCTACGTCCACGAAGCAGCGAGCCGCGCTCTCGCGACTGAAGAGCCATGCGAACTGCGCCATATCCGCGATCGCCTGCTCGAAGTCTACGGAGAGCACGAGGCAAAAGAGGATGGTGCCATCTCCAGTATGGAGGAGCTGTGCCGCTTCCCGCTCTTCGAGCCGAGGCTCACACCGGCGGAGTTCTTCCAGAAGAGCTGGATCATCAAGCTCCCCCCTAACGTGCCCGAGGACAGCCGGACGATTGTCGTCAACCTTCTCCTAGACGCTCTGGATCGCTATCTCAACGGCCTCGTGGATGCGGAAACGACCCAGGATGGCGCGCGCGGCCTTCGCATACTGTGCATGATCGACGAGGCGCATCAGATCCTCGGAACCAAGCTTCCGTCTCTCTCCCGCCTGATCCGCATGAGCCGGTCGAAAGGCGGCGCCGTCATGCTGGTCTCGCAGTCGCCGGACGATTTTTCGGGGGAGGATGACGAGTTCCTCGACAACATGGGGTTCGTGGCGGCGTTCGCGACTAATGCGAAGCCCGGCGCAGCCGCCCGAGTCCTGGGCAAGGGAGCGAACCTCACCAGCCTACAAACTGGTCAGTGCTTCGTGCGAGTTGACAAGGCGACAAAAAAGATCAGAGCTTGGTGAGGGTGAGCCTTGGCAGCGAGAATTGATCCCATAAAGGTCGGAAAGCACTACAAGGCAAGCCAAACAGCATTTTTCCTCGACACTAGGAAGTGGCGTAGTTTTCGCACGCGCTACAATGTCGATTGGTCCTTTGTCCCGTTTCACCAGGATCGCGTAGATGATGTGCCTTCTGAGCCAGGTCTCTATGCGTTCGTTGTGTCGTGCGATCATCCGAAGCTCCCGGTCCATGCCTACGTTCTCTATGTTGGTCAATCAGGCCACGGAGATTCGCAGTCGAACTTGCGCAAGCGGTTCCAACAATATCTGCGAGAACAAAATGTTGGAACCAGCAGGGCGGCTGTCGAGCGTATGCTGGTAGAGTTTGCGGAAGATCTTAAGTTTTACTTCGCCTGCATGCCGGCGGCGAAGTCACGCCTGAAGGAAATAGAAAGCAGACTTCTTTCCGCTATTATCCCACCAGTCAACCAAAATGACTTCGAGGCCGAAGTTTCTGTGGCGCGAAAGGCAGCGTTCTAATGGCAAAGGACGAAGATACGATGGTTTTGCCCGCGCTTCGGGGCAGAATGGGCGATTGGGTTTATTACTCCGCGCTTATCCCGATGGCCGAACTCTCCAAGCGTGTGAAATATGCTCATGAACTGCGGCCGCCTGACGAACGGGCAATGTCGGATTTTATACAGCGCGCCCTGGAAACTACAATCAGGGTGCGGCAAATCGCAAAGTATCTCGAGACTGAAGAGCGCTTCTTCAACTCCCTAGTGTTGGCTATGTATGGAGGGCATCCTAGCTGGCTCGATATTTCGTTAAAGGAAAAATCGGAAGAAGCCCGCGCGGTGTCGGAATATGTACGCGGTTGGGGCGTTGACTCGATGGGGTTTCTTGAACTTACCGGCAAAGAAAAGATATTTGCACTTGACGGGCAACATAGGCTTGCTGGCATAAAGGAAGCGGTTCGCAAAAATGAAGAACTTGCCAGTGAATTGGTTTCGATCATTTTTGTTGGCCATGAAAATACAAAAGCTGGAAATATTAGAACGCGAAGACTGTTTACTACGCTTAACAAAACTGCTGTAAAAGTTCGAAAGAAGGATATCATTGCTCTTGATGAGGATGATGTAATGGCAATTCTCACGCGGAAGCTCGTGGAAGGCCATGGATGGTTCAGGGTGCCAAAAATATCCCTCGCATCATCGACGAACATTCCCAAGGCTGATAGTACTGCTTTCACAACTATCGTGAGCCTATACGATACCCTTAAATTGCTTTTCTCAAGGGGCATGGGATATAGGAATGAGATCCTGCGATTCAATCGTCCTTCCGACAAGCAACTAGAGGCCTACGAAGACTATGCCATGGGTTTTTTCCAATGCCTTCACGATAGCTTTCCCGAGGTAGGCGACTATTTCGACGCAGAAATTCAAGAGATTAAAGGCAATGCCCTACGTGATCCACAAGGCGGGCACTTGCTCTTCAGGCCTATCGGCTTAGAGATTATTGCAGATAATTACTGCACGTTGAGGCGCTCTAAGGGCTTGAACAACAGGGAAATTTGCCGCCTCTTTGCCGAACTTCCCGTCAGCTTGTCTGAAGAACCGTATTGCGGGTTACTGTGGAATCCACGCAAGCAAGCGATCATTTCTAAGTCGAAGACCGTTGCTAAGCGCATTGTCAGCTACATGCTCGGAAGTGAAGTAAACGAAAGCAGCCTAATTTCTGACTACAGGCGCGCGCTTGAAGGTATAGAAGGCGCTGATCGGCGCAATTTGCCGGCTCGGGCAACTCAGAAGCAAAGGAATTGATGGGCGCTGGGCTCATCGCCCTGGCTTTGCGTCGGCACTGGGTTCAGAAGACGGTCGGAGTAAACCGCTGGCTATCTGCCGTTTGGTTTCGCGGCCGACAGGTATTCGAACTACACCACCTATGGTACGCCGATACGAAGGGCCTGCCATTGGATGTGCGAGCGGCCAAGCAGATCGACTTGCGTCTCAAGTTCTTCGGTCTGTAGGTTTAGAGCTGCAGTGTCTTTTTTAAAGCCGTCCAGGGAAACTTTAAAGATGCCGCGCTCTGGTTCCGCCGGTCCAAGCCGTAGTGTGAGGTAGAGCATACCACCGCTATCGAGTAGGCTCGTCAGCGACTGAAGGGCGTTCTGCCGATCCTCGGGCCGGACATGCATCCAAACGGCGCTCAATACGATGAGATCGAACTTCTCGCCGCGCGCGTGAACTTGGGACAGGGCTGGAAGTTTGTCGTCAAGCCAGTCGATGGCAAGGCCTGCGTGCAGGCGCTTTGCAACGGTGCGCATGGCGCGGGAGGGTTCGACTGCGACAACTTCATGGCCCCGTCCAGCGAACCACGCAGCATCCCGTCCTGTGCCAGCGCCAACGTCGAGAACGCGTAGCGTCCTTCCGGCGAACTCGGTCTCAACAATCCTGGCCAGCGATGGATGCGCTGCCTCAACCGTCAACGCCTCATAGCCATCAGCAAGGTGGGTTGCGTGACGCTCATAGTAGGCAGCAGCGGCATCGCCATCGTCAGGCTCAAAGATTGAGCGGAGATCAACTTTCTTAAGTGTCATGGCGAGTAGTCCTATGCTGATGACCGCAGTGAAGCATAGCATGCCTTGGAACGCGGTGCGAACGACATGTGGGCGATTGCACCATCCGTTCCCCTCTGCTTTGACAAAGCCCGGTGGATAGTTGCTCTCCAACCACGCGAGATACTCGCCCATGACGAAGCGGAGACGCTGCAGCACGACTACCAGGGAGAGGTTGCCAAGGGCGGCGAGAGTCAGTAACGCGGTCTGAAAGAACAATTGTCCCTCGACACGCAAAACGCCGAACCAAAGCCCGCCGGTCAGTGTCATCGCTATTAGCGGTATCTGCCACATCTGCTGATTGAGGGAGCGGAAGGCGAGATGGTTCTGGGTGAACGCAGCCTGGCGCAGGTCGTGCTCGATTTGTTCCCCAGTCAGGCTCACGCTCGTTCAGCCCTTCATTCCATGCCGCCTAAGTTCAGCCTAATCCTGATGCAGAGGAAGTTCGAGACCTGATCGAGGGCGTCGGCTTTGGGGAGCGCCTTCAGAACGGTGGAATTAGGTGCTGCCGGTGGCGCTACGCTTGTTCGAGAGGGTGTGCCAGGGGGTAATTCGGGCGGGTCGACGGGGCGAACATCGTCAAGCTGTCGCGCGCCGAGCCCAAGGTCTCGTATCTCAGCTATCCCGATTTCGAGACCGACCCGCATCCGGCGCTGGCCGAGGCGATGACGGTGAATTTGCGGACGTTCGGGCTGCGGGTGCGGCGGTACACGCAGTACCGCAATCCGCCGATTCTGCATCGCAAGGAGGCGTTTCTGGCGGCGGAGCATCCGCTCAGGGCCAAGTTCGCGCGGTTGACCCGGCTGGAGGCGGCGAAGGGGCTTTTTGCGGATGCGAGCCGAATCGGCACGCGGGACGGGCGGCAGGCTGTGCTGGCGGCGAAGGGCTCGACGTTGCGCGGGCATCGGCTGGTGCGCCGATGACGCTGGTCGCGTCGTCCGCCCCAAAAGTCGCGAGGGGGTGCGGGGGAAATCATTTCCCCCGCAACTTGCCCGTCTGCGCTTCTCTCACCGCCGGACGGTGAAGGCGTCGAGCTTTTTGATGAAGTCCTTGAGGATGGCGTCGCGGTCGACGTGGCGGACGTAGCGCATGGTGTGGCGGGTGGGGTCGGTTTGCCAGGTGATGTCGTCGGTGAGGATGGGGGTGGGAACGAGGTAGCTGGGTGTCCAGTCGGGGTCGAGCAGCCAGGCGACGGCGGCCATGTCCCAGATCGGCTTGGACCAGCCGACATGGTCGTCGCTGTATTCCTTGAAGCGCATGGCGAGGAAGGCGCCGATGTCGCCCTTGGGCTCGATATGGCGCTCGATCTCGGGGACGGTGCTGTGCAGGTGGGAGGTGACGCCCATGGCGGGGACGAGGACGACCGGCACGCCGCAGTCGAAGAGGACCTGGGCACCGCCCACGTCCTGCATCAGGTTGAACTCGGCGTTCTGGCGGAAGGAGCGGGGCCAGTCGAGGGCGTTGCCGCCGAGCCAGACGACGACGGTGCGGTCGATGATATCGGGGGCGAGGAGGAGGGCCGAGGCGACGTTGCTGATCGCGCCGATGGCGATGACGTAGAGCGGGTTCTCGGGCGTGCCGGCGCGGGCGCGTTCGATCAGGTGGTGGACGGCCGGGGCCTCCCTCGGCTGCTTTGCGAAGCCCACATATTCGGTCACGCCGCGAAAGACGAAGCCGTCGCGTTTCTGGCCGATGCGGTCGAGGATGCGGAAGATCTCCTCGTAGCTGAGCTCCATGCCGTGGCCGGGGCTGTCGGCCCGCTTGTTGAGAAAGGGGGCGGCGTAGATGGCCTCGACGTCGAGCTTGTCGGGCGAGAGCATCATCTGGACGATGGCGAACTGGTCGTCGATCTCGTTGAAGGTGTCGGTGTCCATGACCACCCGCGCCTTGCCTTTCGGTGCCTCGAGGAGCTGCTTGCGGTCGTCGTCGGCGAGGGCCATCCCTGGTCGTCCTTCTTTTTTGTGCTGCGGGTCTTCTGCTGCTGGCGTTCTGCTGGCGCCGGCCGGTCTCGAGGCACGGTCGCAGCGCAGGCGGGGCGAAGCTTGGCCGACGCGCGAGGTGCTGTCAAAGCCGAAGCGGGGCTCGCCGGCCGGTGCAGAGCCCGGCCGGGCGAGCATCTTGACAGGCGTCGCGTGCCGCCGCCAAAGTCCGGGTCATCGGCCGGCGTTGGACACGGGCGCAGGCGCAAGAAACATCAGGGAGACAACCGTCGTGACGAAGCCCACGCTCGCGGGCGGCGCCGCCATTTTCGGCGTCGTCGCCGCCACCTCGCTGCTGCTGAGTGCCGCGGCCGGTGCGCAGACGACCATCAATTTCCTTTCGGCCCAGAACGACGATGTCTTCGCGCCGGTGATCGAGGCGTTCGAGGCGGCCAATCCGGAGTACCGGGTGGTCCACCAGTCCGTACCGTTCAACGACCTGAACACGGCGGTCGAGAGCCGTGTGGGCAGCGGTGACAGCTCGATCGACGTCTATGCGGCGGACACACCCCGGGTGCCGGCCTTCGCGTCGAAGGGCTATCTCGTCAATCTCGACGACGAGGCCGAGGCGATCGAGGCGGCCGTGCCGAACCCGGTCGAGATCGACCTCGTCAGCCACGACGGTTCGATCTTCGCCTATCCGATGTGGACCTCGAGCCAGCTCCTCTACTTCAACCGCGAGCTGCTCGATGCGGCCGGCATCGCTTATCCCGATCCCGCGCCGGAGGACCGGCTCACCTGGGAGCAGCTGATCGCCGATGCCGAGGCGGCGCAGGCCGCGGGTGCCACCTGGGGCTTCATGTTCCAGCAGGTCGACCGCTACTACCAGCTGCAGCCGCTGTTCGAGTCCGCCGGCGCCGGGTCGGGGCTGACCGGCGACGACCTGCTCGAGCCGGCGCTCACCGGCGAGAAGTGGATCGAGACGGCCCAGTGGTACGGTGATCTGTTCGAGAGCGGCCTCGCGCCGCGCGGCGTCACGCCGGCGCAGACCGACGATCTCTTCGAGCGCGGCGAACTCGCCTATTTCGTCGGCGGGCCCTGGGCGCTCAACCGTTTCAATCAGGTCGACGGTCTCGACTACGGCGTGGCGCCGATGCCGTATTTCGAGGGTGGCGAGCCGGTCACGCCGACCGGTGCCTGGGCGCTCGGCATCAACCCGCACGCGGCCAACCTCGAGGGGGCACGCAAGTTCGCGGCCTTTGCCACGCTGACCGCCGAGGGGTCCTACCTGACGACGGTGAACTTCGCGCTGATGCCGACCAACGCCGAGGGCTTCGAGCGGTACCAGGGCCGGCTCGCCGAGATGACCGAGAAGGTCGGCCCGGTGCTCGACATCATGGTCTACGAGATGGCGAACACGGCCGTGGTCCGGCCGCGCAGCGTCGGCTACGTCGCGTTCGAGACCGAGATGAACCAGGCCTTCGGCGATATTCGCAACGGTGCGGATGCGGCCGAGGTCCTCGAGCAGACCGAGAATCGGCTCGCGCGCCTGTTGGCCCGCCTTTGAGCCTCGCCCGTCGGGTCGCCCCACGCCCGGCGCGTGGCGTGGGGTACCATGGGCGGCGAGGCTCGACCGGCTGAACCCGAGGCACGTCGCTTGGACCGTCTGCGCCAGCCCCTGACCATTCTCGCCTTTCTGGGGCCGGCCCTTCTTGCCGTCGTGCTGCTGCGCCTGTGGCCCGCGGTCTTCGCGGTGGACCTCTCGCTTCGGCCACCGCGAGGCGAGGGCTACAGCCTCGAGAACTATCAGTTCATCTTCACCGACCCGCAATTTTTGAACAGTCTCGTCGTCACCGCGATCTACTCGCTGATCGTCAACCCGCTGCAGATCGCGATCGCGCTGGCGCTGGCCGTGCTGATGAATGTCGCGGTCCCGCTGATCGGGCTCTGGCGGACGATGGTGCTCTTGCCGGTGGCGATCCCGCAGAGCGTGTCGGCGGTGGTCTGGGGGGTGGGCCTCAGACCCGACGGTCCGGTGAATGCGCTGGTCCAGGCCCTGGGCTTCGAGCCGCAGCGCTTTCTCACCTCGCCCGACCAGGCGCTGGCGTCGATCATCCTGATCGTGAGCTGGATCGGGGTCGGCTACTGGATGACGTTCCTCCTCGCGGGATTGCAGGAGATCCCGAGAACACTCTACGAGGCGGCACGGATCGACGGGGCGAGCCGCTGGCAGCAGTTCCGCTATGTCACGCTGCCGCAGCTCAGGCGGACGCTGACCTTCGTCTTGGTAGCGAACACGGTCGCCAACTTCCTCGTCTTCGCGCCGGTGCAGATCCTGACGCAGGGAGGGCCGCAGGGCAGCACCAACCTGATCATGAACGAGATCTACAGCCAGGGCTTCGTGATCGGTGACGCCCGGAGTGCCGCGGCGGCCACGGTGGTCCTGGTCAGCTTCGTGCTCGCGGTCGTGTCGATCCAGTTCCGAATGATGCGGGCGCCGGAGGACGAGGAGCGATGACGGCCGCCGAGCGGGTGCTCAGGACGCTCACGATTGCCGCCTGCGGCCTCTTGTTCTTCCTGCCGCTCTGGTGGGTGACGGTGAGTGCCGTCCGTCCGCAAGAGGAGATCTTCGCCTTTCTCTCGCCCTTGAGCCCGTGGACGCTGTGGCCGCGGAACGTGACATTGGCGCATGTCGTCGAGCTCTGGTCCGGCCCGTTCGCGCGGGCGATCTTCAACTCGATGTATGTTACGGTGGTGACGGTGGTGATCGGCCTCGTCATCTCGGCCAAGGCGGGCTTCGCTCTCGCGGTTCTGCCGTTCCGGTTCCGGGAAGGCGTCTTCGTCGTGATCGTGGTGAGCTTTCTCATCCCCTTCGATGCCATCGCCTTGCCGCTCTTCGGCATCATGCGCGGCTACGGGTTGCAGAACACCTATACCGGGCTGATCCTGCCCGGCATCGGCAACGGTCTCGCGGTGTTCCTGCTGCGCCAGTTCTTTCTCGGCATCCCGCGCGAGCTCAGGGAGGCGGCGATGATCGACGGCATGGGCTGGTTCGGCATCTTCTGGCGGATCTACGTGCCGCTATCGGTGCCCGCCCTGATCAGCGCGGGGCTCATCCTCTTCGTTTTCCAGTGGCAGGCCTATCTCTGGCCGCTGATCATTGCGCCTGCGCCCGACTACAAAGTGGCGGCCGTCGCGATCGCCCAGTTCTCCGATTTCTACGGTACCAACTACAGCCTGATCTTCGCCGGCTCGTTCTTCGTCTCGATCATCCCGATGCTGGTGCTGGTGGTTTTCCAGCGCTTCTTCGCGGCGTCGATCGCCACGAGCGGCAGCAAGGACTGAGCCCGCGCTGCAGGTCTGCCTGCTGTGACCGGCCGGACGCCCGGTCCGTTGCAAAGCGTCGGTAGGGCAGCAGCGGCCTTCCCCCCCCCCGGCCCCCAGAGTCCCGAGGGGGTGCGGGGGAAATCATTTCCCCCGCAGTGTCTTCTTCCCCCTGTAGACGTCCGGGGTTGGCGTCGGCGGGTGGTTCGTGGCAGGAGGGGGCGATCGGTCTTGTCGGGGAGGCGAGCATGAAGTGGCTGGTGGTGGGCGTTCTGGCGCTGGTTCTGGGCGTGGGGCCGGGTGGTGCCGCAGCACAAGGGTACAAGGACGAGTATCGGGTTTCGACGGTGGTGCCGGTGCCGTTCCCCTGGGGGTTGGCGGCGGAGCGTTGGGCCGAGGAGGTTCGCGAGCGGACGGACGGGCGGATCGACATGGTGATCTACCCGGGTGCCCAGTTGGTGCAGGGTGAGCAGACGCGCGAGTTCACCGCGATGCGGCGCGGGATCATCGACATGGCGGTGGGCTCGACGATCAACTGGTCGCCGCAGATCGTCGAGCTGAACATCTTCTCGATGCCGTTCTTGATGCCGGACTATGCGGCCTTGGATGCGCTGACGCAGGGGCCGGTGGGCGAGCGGATCTTCGAGCTGATCCGAGAGAACGGGGTGGTGCCGCTGGCCTGGGCGGAGAACGGGTTTCGCGAGGTGACGAACTCGAAGGTCGACGTTCGCACGCCGGAGGACATGGCGGGGTTGAAGATGCGGGTGGTGGGCTCGCCGATCTACAACGACATCTTCACCGCACTGGGGGCGAATCCGACGCAGATGAGCTGGGCGGACGCGCAGCCGGCGCTGACCACGGGGGCGGTGGACGGGCAGGAGAACCCGCTCACCATCTACTCGGTGCTGAAGATGCACGAGCTCGGGCAGAACCACATCACGCTCTGGCGCTATGTCGCGGACCCGTTGATCTTCGCGGTCAACCAGGACGTCTGGGAGTCGTTCTCGGCCGAGGACCAGGAGCACGTGCGGGCGGCGGCGGTGGCGGCCGGCGCCTACGGCATCGAGGTGGCGCGGGAAGGGCTGACCGATGACGACCAGAGCCTGATCGAGGAGATCGAGGGGCACGGGGTGACAGTCACCCGGCTGAGCGACGCGGAACGGCAGGCTTTCGTGGATGCGACCCGCGAGGTCTATGCCGACTGGCGCGAGCGGATCGGTGCCGAGTTCGTGGCGATGGCCGAAGACTCGGTGGCCAACAGGTAAGAAAAAAAGAATGCGGGGAGGATGATCCTCCCCGCGCCCCACCGTTACTTAAGAGGTTATGAGGGGGTGCGGGGGAAATCATTTCCCCCGCTTTTCCTTGCTTCTGGACTTTTCCGATGCCCGAGAAGCCGCTTGTGTCGGTGCGGATCGAGGAGGCGGTGGCGGCTGCCGCGATGGCGCTGATCTGCCTGATCTCGATGGGCAATGTGCTGGCGCGTTATTTCACCAATGTCTCCTTCGCGTTCACGGAGGAGTGGTCGGTGGTGCTGCTCGTGATCATGACGTTCGTCGGGAGCTCGGCGGCGTTCGCGACGGGCGAGCATATCCGGATCACCTGGTTTCTGGAGCGGCTGCCCCGGCCGTTGCGCTGGTCGGCGGAACTGGTGACCCTGGTCGCGACCACGGGACTGTTCGCGCTCGTCATCTTTTATGGCGCGCGGGTGACCTATGACGAGTGGTACTGGGGCGAGACCAGCCCGGGGCTCGGCTATCCGGCCTGGGTCTATTCGATCTGGCTGCCGATCTTGGCGGTGGCGATCGTGCTGCGGGTCTTGGGGCGCGGCTGGGCCGTGCTGCGGCGGGGGATGCCGGGTGGCGAGGGGCGGGGCGGGTGATCGACGCCAATCTGGCGCTGCTTTTGGTCTTTGCCGGGCTCTTGCTGCTGGGCACGCCGATCGCGGTGGCGTTGGGGGTCGGCGGGGTCGTGGGTATTCTGCTCGGCCTCGATCTCGCGGCCCTGGGTACGGTCGGGACCAATACCTGGTCTGCGATCGCCAAGTATCCGCTGATCGCGATTCCGCTCTTCATTCTGACCGGCATGGTCTTCGAGCGGTCGGGGGTGGCGGGAAGGCTGGTCACCTTCGCCGAGGCCTGCATCGGGCCCAGGCGGGGCGGGCTGGCGCTGGTGGCGGTGCTGGTTTGCCTGATCATGGGCGGCATGTCGGGCTCGGGGCCGGCCGATGCGGCGGCGGTGGCGACGGTCTTGATCCCGTCGATGCTGAAGGCCGGCTATCCGCGGCCGTTCTCGGCGGCGGTGATCGCGGCTTCGGCCTCGACCGCGATCCTGATCCCGCCGTCGATAGCACTCATCGTCTATTCGGTGCTGGTGCCGGGGACGGATCTGCGGGCGCTTTTTGCCGCCGGCCTGTTGCCGGGCCTGCTCGTCGGGCTCGCGATCGGGGTGCCGGTCGTGCTGCTCTGCCGCCGGCACGGCTTCGGCGAGGTGGAGGCGGGGGCGGTGCGGCCGGCGTTCTGGGCGAGCCTCGGCCGGGCGGCACCCGGGCTCCTGGCACCGGTGATCATCCTCGGCGGGCTGCGCTCGGGGCTCTTCACGCCGACCGAGACGGCGGTGGTGGCGGTGTTCTACGGGCTTTTCGTCGGGACGGTGGTCTATCGCACACTGGGCTGGCGTGACATCTACGAGCTGCTGGTGGAGGCGGCCAAGATCTCGGCCGTCTTGCTGCTGATCATCTCGCTCGCCGGGATCTTCGCCTGGGCCGGGTCGACGCTCGGGGCGTTTCGGCTGGCGGCGGCGGGGCTCATGGGGGTGAGCGAGAGCCAGTGGGTGATCCTCTTGCTGGTGGTGGCGCTTCTGCTGTTCGCCGGGATGGTGCTGGACGGGGTTTCGATCTACCTGATCACGCTGCCGCTGCTGGTGCCGATCGCCCAGGCGTTCGGCTGGTCGTTCGTCTGGTTCGGCGTGGTGATGGCGATCACGGTGGCGATCGGCCAGGTGACCCCGCCGGTCGCGATCAATCTCATGGTGACGGCGCGGATCGCCGAGGTGCCGCTGGAGGCGACGTTTCGCTGGATCGGCTGGCTGCTGCTGGCGATGGCGGCGGCCTTGGGCTGCGTCGTCGTGTTTCCCGAGATCGCCCTCTGGCTGCCGCGCATTCTCGGCTACCGGATCACCTGAGGCTGCGGTCCGGGGCGCCGTCGGTCGTTGGCGCGGTGTCGAACCCGGGGCGGCGGGGATCGGCCTTGACCGGTCGGGGGTGAGAGCTACGCTCGACGGGCCGACCCGAGTTGGGAAGGCGCAGACCCTCGAGCGGCTGCGCTATGCGCAGGCGGGAGCCGGCATGGACGAGGACCACCGATCGGCGGATGACAACGACACGAGCCGCGTGCTCGTCAACTCGATCTGTCGGACCTTTCCCGGCGCTGAAGTCTCCGATCCATGGGGTGGTGGACACGATGCGTGGAAGGTCGGTGGCAAGATGTTCGCCTGCATCGGTGCGATCACCCCCGGCGTCTCGGTCAAGACCGACAGTATCGAGACCGCTCAGATTCTGATCGATGCCGGCATCGGCAAGAAAGCAGCGTACTTCCATCGCGCATGGGTGCTCTTGCCCTGGGGCACGCCCGAGGATGAATTCCGGCATCGCCTTGCGACGTCCTACCGGCTGATCCGAAAAAGCTTGCCCAAGGCCGTGCGGGAGCAGCTGGCGCCATTCGAGTAGCGTTGCTGCCTGGCTGCCGGCGGGTCGCTACGGGATCGAGAGCCTGGCCGGATGACCGAGACGGGGGCGGCGCTGATGGTGGGAGCACCCGAGGTGCGGGACGGCACGGGCGTGCCGGCGCGGATCATCGGGCTGATCCGAAGGTACCGGCAGCGCGGAGCGCACCGGTCCGAGCGCTCCGCGACATGGAGGAACGAGGGGGTGCGGGGGGAATCATTTCCCCCGCGCTTTTTTGCTTTCTTCGCCAAATTTCCGGCCGGCTGGACAGGA
>Ga0081527_100114_pt1 | contig 66991 bp, 43 predicted proteins | sample HotLakmasection5_FD_70992 | JGI IMG/M metagenome (GOLD analysis project Ga0081527, IMG submission 70992) | Hypersaline microbial mat communities from Hot Lake, Washington, USA - Section #5 (SPADES assembly) (version 2) | ecosystem: Environmental > Aquatic > Non-marine Saline and Alkaline >... | reverse complement strand
CCACAAATGAGAATAACCGCAGCGTCATTCGAAATATTTAAAATCGGATCAATCATGATGTCTGCGCGGCCGGCTGCCACCATCATGTGGCCATACGCATCTCCCCAGGTTCTGTGAATGCGTGTTTTGCCTAAAAGTTCCGATAAAGATCGACCAAACCCATGTTGTTCAAACGTAGTTACCTCGGTGGTTAAAAAAGTAGCTTTCGAGAGGTCACTGCACTCCCTCACCCCTGCTTTAACTCCATTTAGCGTGCATCCATGACCAATGGCTGCAGACATCATCTCATTCAGAGCGGGGGCATATATGACTCCTACCTGAGGCTGGTTTTGAATCAAAACTCCGATAAGCGTAGTGTAGAAAGGTACACCGTGGATAAAGGACTGAGTACCGTCAATCGGGTCCAGAATCCACACGACGTTACTGTCTGTATTTTCCTCACCAAACTCTTCCCCGATGATTCCGTGTTCAGGAAACTGCTCCTTAATCAGATCACGGATAATTCGTTCTGCTTGACGATCGGCGTTGGTTACGGGTGAATCATCCTCTTTAAATTCAAGATCAAACGATTTTTTAAAATACTGAAGGGTTGAATCGCCACCTTTTCTGGCAAACGATTCCGCAAACTTTCGAAGTTCTTCCGGGGATTCATTCATGATTTCCTATCCTATTAAATCGCGGTCAGAACCGCATTTTCACTTAATAAGATAAGATACTTATTTATGTATCCATTCTCTTTACTGAATTGAACTCGTCCGGCCCGAGTTTAACAGATTACTTTGAAAAGTAAATAATCAGCTCTTCTGGTGATGAGAGATTGAGTGTCGTTTGCTCCTCTTCCATCATATCTACAGTAAACGATTCATCTGAATCGGTTAAAGTCAGATTTCCTTCAAACACGCCATCATTCATCCCCCACTTAAGGGAAATCTCTCCTGATTCGCCCGGTTCTACATTTAGAATCCATTTCACTTCAGATGAGTTAGTATTCCTAAAATCGTGAAATAATTTTCGGTCGTCATTATCGAACCACGCATAAAGTGAATTGGGTGCAGCACTTGGAGGCGCCTCCTGATCAATTCCGGAGTCGAACGCATCCGTTGCTCCACTAACCTGTCCAAACGCTAAATCGACAGCTGTTTCACCGTCCGTAAGCTCCATGTCAATCTGGTAGTTATTGCTCATCACCTCAAAATTGGCCACCAGGTTCAAGTCGTCTTCAAGTTCAATTGTAAGAGGATTTTCTTCTGATTCAACATCACCACTCCAGTTTACAAACTGCCAGCCATCATTCGGTACAGCCAGAAATTCAGCTGTATTCCCCACCTCATCTCCACCGCTGCTGAGTACATTTCCAGCAGTTGATGGGACAGCTGAAATTGAAATATTTACCCGGTCACCCGGTGACGAGACTTCTCCGCACCCGGTCCAGAGAAAAAAGAAAAGTGAAAGTAAACAGATTAATTTCTTCATGATATTTTACTTAACCAATGTCATTTTTCTGATATCAACTACATCACCTGCTGTAAATCTGATGAAGTAAAGCCCGGACGACATATTTCTGCCATCAAATTCTACGCTGTGCTCTCCGGAGAGCTGAACTTCGTTAGCCAGCAGTTTAACTCTCCTGCCAATTACGTCATACACTTCAACCTTCACTTGAGTTTGTTCACGGAGCTGATACTGAATTGTTGTTGTGGGATTGAATGGGTTTGGATAATTCGGCATAAGCTGGTTATTCGAAACCACTTCATCCGGTTGAACGACTTCGGCATAAATCCGGTCATATGGTTCAACAATTTGATCACTTTGTCCCGGAAGTAGATCAAAAGAACGTTTTTTCCCTTCCTTTTCGGCATGAATCCGTACAGCCAGCTGGTCAAATTCATCCAGCTCATCAAGTGAGATCAAAACAGGATAATGATCTGTTGAAATAATCAGATCCGTCGGCTGATTATTGATCAGTTTGGTGTGATCGCGGGTTCTTATATCCAGCTTGGGTTCCGGTGAGGTCGGAGGCAGATAATACGCGGTTTGCTCCAACTTATTCAAATATATTTGACTTACATAAATAGCAGCCTGCCGCTGTTCATTTCTAAAGCGCAAGGCCGGTAAAATTGATTGGTCTGATACGGACTGATCTGCTAATTCAAGACCGGCCCTTTGGGTTGTTTCGTTTTGAACTGCAATTGATATTGTTCCTTCTTTACTTGCATAGATCCAGTGCCCTGCACCCGGAATTAACGAACTCACCTCCCTGTAACTTCCATCTCTATAGACATACAGAGGCGTTTCCGTCAATATATTATCAGGATCGTCAATCAAACGTATATCTGTCTCTTCCGATAAACTCCCAACTAGATTCCAGCCACGATTTAAATCAATGGATAAACTATCCACCCCTTCACCGGCAATGGCCATCATTTCATCATTATAACTTCTGGATTTAACCCAGTAACCTTTCCCTGATTCTAAAGAGCTTCTTAATTCGTATCTGTCAGTGAAATTATATATTGTTGCCAGTTCCATTTCTTTCGTACCATTATAAACGGGAACGCTCACGAGCTGCCACTCTGTCGAAGCCACGAAATCAGTATTGATGTATGATTTGATATTTGACGGTTCACTCTCTTCACCATTACGATTAACCGCAGTTACTAAATAGTAGGATGTTCCGGACAGTACATTTTGATCTATAGCAGTTCTTGATCCAGAATCTACCTCATCAATGACCTCAAGATTCTCTTTTGATGTGCCCCTGTAAATTCTAAAACTGTTGATATAGTCTGATGTGTTTACAGTCCAAGTAAGCTGATTCCCATCTTCAGTTGGTTCAATGGACACAAATTCAGGCGCCTCAGGAATCCCGGTCTCTTCTTCAAACACGATTTCCGGCTGGTCAGTCAGCAACACATCATCTATTGTTATAGAAACGGTCACTGTTTCAGCCTCTGTGTTGTTTACAGTAAACCCAAACTCACCGGGATTTCCGGTATTATCCGGTCCCGTAGCTTCAGCACTGCCCGATACAGAAACACTAAGATCTCCGGGCGCAAAGCGGTCAATAGGCTCACCCAAAGAATCCGCCAGTTGCACCAACACAAACGATTGGTCTTCTCCATCAGCCAGGTGCGGTGAAGTTGCAGTAACGGTGGAAGAATCCGCATCGACCAGTTGAACAGGCTCTTCAAACTCAATTTCCGGTTGATCTGTCAGCAATACATCATCCACGGTAATGGACACGGATACCGTTTCAGCTACCGTATTCGTCACACTAAAGACATACTCACCCGGGTTACCGGTCACATCCGGTGCCGTAAACTCAGCGTCACCGGACACGTCAATCAACAAGTCTTCGGGATTGAACCGGTCAATGGGATCTCCAAGGGAGTCAGTCAGCTGCACAATCACTGTTGATCGGTCTTCCCCATCAGCCAGGTGCGGTGAAGTTGCTGTAACAGTTGAAGAGTCGGCATCGACTATTTGAATTGGTTCTTCAAACACGATTTCCGGCTGATCCGTCAACTGAACATCATCCACAGTTATGGATACCGACACCGTTTCAGCTACCGTATTCGTCACGCTAAACACATACTCTCCCGGATTTTCGGTTACATCCGGTGCTGTGTATTGGGCATCTCCGGTTACGTCAATCAACAAGTCTTCGGGATTGAACCGGTCAATGGGTTCTCCAAGGGTATCAGTCAGCTGCACAATCACTGTTGACCGGTCCTCGCCATCCGCAAGATGCGGTGAAGTTGCTGTAACGGTGGAAGAATCCGCATCGACCAATTGTACCGGCTCTTCAAACAAGATTTCAGGTTGATCCGTCAACTGAACATCATCTACAGTTACAATTATCCCAACTGTGCCTGGTTCAGTTGAAATAACTGAAGCAAGGAACTCACCGGTGTTATCGGTTTCTACTACTGATTGTAGTTCAGCAGAGCCATCGAATTCCAGTGTGATATCATCTGGAATAAATCTGCCAATAGCTTCGCCTAAGGAGTCAGCAATTGTTATTGAAACTGTTGAAGCATCTACTCCATCTGCAAAGTGCGGAGATGTAGCTGTAACATCTGATGAATCTGCATTGACACTTGGAACGGTTTCTTCAAATTTGATCTCCGGTTGATCTGTCAGCAACACATCATCCACGGTAATGGACACGGATACCGTTTCAGCTACCGTATTCGACACACTAAAGACATACTCACCCGGATTGCCAGTCACATCCGGTGCCGTATACTGCGCATCTCCGGTCACGTCAATCAGCAGGTCTTCAGGATTAAACCGGTCAATGGGTTCTCCCAGGGAGTCCGCCAGTTGTACAGTTACCGTAGAGCGATCCTCGCCATCGGCCAGGTGTGGCGTTGTGGCGGTTACGGTTGAAGAATCAGCATCCACTGTTTGTTCTGATTCACCGGTAGAGTCAAACGTAATAATACCAGAACGCTTTGTTGCAGTGGGTGTATTTTCTCCGGGCTCATTAAACTGAACCCGTACCGGATCCACTACGCCAGAACTCCCATTTGAAACTGTGTCTACAACAGAAAAGTTAACATTCAACAGTTCTCCATCTCCAATGAGTGGAGTTGAGTTAGCGCCCGCTATTTTAAGTATTCCTTCTTCAACTGAATTTGAAATCGAGAAATCTTCAGATAATGTCCCTGCAGATTCTACAGATTCAAAATTCAACAGATTCTCATCATAATCCAGGTCTATTTCAAAAGATATAATCCCACGCTCGGAAACATCTGTTGTATGAATGGGGAGTGAGAAAGTCACAATTTCTGATACAGTAGTATCCGGAACAGAGACGGTTACATCGTTCACAGTTAATTCTACAGGTTCTGATTCAAAGTTTTCTGAATCTACTGCTACAATATTTACAGTTCCTCTAGAATGCGCTGTAAGTTCGCCGGTTTCTTCATCAATTGAAGCTATTGATTCGTTATCCACATACCAGGTGTAAGGTTCTGTACCTCCGGTTTGAACACTATAAATTTGAGAATCTCCAATAGTAAGTTCATCATTTGGTTGTTCAACTACTATTTCAGGAGCCTCAAGGATAGTAACCGTACCGCTTGAAGTGTTGGCTTCATAATCTTCATTAAAAAGCGCACTTTGAGGATTGAAATCTGCCGTGCCTGTCGCGTCCCCATCTACCCTGAAACGAATATTAAATAGTGGCCCGCTTCCTGTGTAGGGTTCAGAATCTGCAAATGCCACACTTACAGTATTTCCATCCTGAAAAACTTTGGGAGACTGTCTACCATCCAGTATGGTTCCTGATGTAGATACTGATAAGAATTCTAACTTAGATGAGTTGTAATTTAGCTCGACCTGACCTGACGTGATGTCCAAATCTGAGATATCAGAAATGCTGACCTGTACGGAATCGACCAATGTTTGGGTAACACTTCTATCTGAAACAGTTAAAGCCAGCTCCTCTAGTGCAACCGGTTCTACCCTGAAAAAGTCAGTTGAATCTGCTAAACCACCGGCATCTTCAACAAAAATCTTCACGGTACCTGGAGAAACCCCATCAACCAATCCCTCTGAATCAACAACTGCAATATCAGTATCAGATGAAGACCATGTTACAGGTGGCGTTATATTTCCGGATAAAGAAAACTGGAAGTTTTCCCCCTCTATGAGCGGGCTGGAGGGTTTTTTAGGAGTGAGCTCAATCCCCCTTACTGAAACAGTTCCATTTTCAACATCTACAGAAGGATCCCCTTCATTGAAAAGAGCAGAAGTTATAGAAAGATCTGTTTCGTCAAACTTCTCTGCATCCTCTTTAACTGTAAAGTTTAAATAAACAATTGTCCCCGAACCTGAAATTGGTTCAGTTGATGCAAATGCAAAGTTGCCAGATGTAGAATTAAAACTGGTATTCTTACCTTCCAACAAGGTTCCGGTAGTTGTTACTCCTTGGAACGAAATAAGATCAGTAGACGTAGTAAATTCCCATTCACCTGACAATATATTATCCGCCTCCAGTATCTCATCTGCTGAAATGGGAAGACTTATTTCATCTCCGGCATCAACAATTGAATCGGGTATTGAAATAGAGATTGTTTGAGCTGTGGCAGATCCTGCTGTTAAAAAAAGCAACAAGATGCCTATGAATTTATATCTGATCAGTTTTTTCATTATCCGGTTGTAAACAGCTGCCATTTCTATTTAATGAGTGTCATTCTTCTCATATCGGTTAACTGTCTTCCATCCTGAGCGGCCACCTCAATTCTGTAAAAATAGACTCCACTTGATAGATTTGAGGCATTCCACTCCACCTGATATGTACCAACCGTCTGCGCCTGGTTATTTACTAAAACTGCCACTTCCTGTCCTATCGAATTAAATACTTTAACCGATACTTGCCCATCAACCGGCAGCTGATAGCTAATACTTGTCGAGGGATTAAACGGGTTCGGATAATTTTGCTCAAGCGTGAATTCATCAGGCAGTAAACTTTGTTTTTGATCATCAAAAGCCTCTCCGGCACTTTCAGTTACATCTACTTCATTGATTTTTAAATTTGAGATTTGGATATCCTTGATCTGTAAATCTTCATCATCAATTTTATTAAATCGTATATGTATTAGATCAGCCTGATTTTTTATAGGTTCCAGACCCGCAGTTGCCAATTTCAAACTTCCGCGGTCTGACTGATTTACTGAATTCCATTCTGCCGTCTCGGGTGTATTCAATATTTCAAATCCATCGACGATATTTTCCGGATAACTCAGGTCGATTTCACTTGCCACTACATCCATACCCCCTTTTGATTTAATAATCAGATCGAAATGCGAATCGGTTAAAATCGTCTCAATTTCATAGATCTGATCAGCATCCAGATCAGGTATTTTCCCTGCTCCAGGAAAACCGGATATTAATCCAACCACATATTGCAGCACATAGGATGCATCCATTGCACTTACTGAGCCATCACCGGAAACATCAGCTGCCGACAACTGAGTAGTACTTAAATTGATAAGCTCTACCACATGTTGAAGAATCTGTGAGCCGTCAAATGCAGAAATGGTTCCGTCTTCACTGACATCACCCAGTAAAACACCCGTTCTATCCGTGAGAAACGGCCTATAGGTTACCTCATTCGAATTGTCGATGTAAATTCGATCTCCCTGACCGTCCAGATTTAAGTCGGATCCCTGATCTACAAATGGCCCAGTTGAGTCTCCCCAGTAATTATCGATTGCAGTGACGTTACGTCTCACATGCAACCCTGCGTCATCATTATCATAGATATTATTCAGATGAATATTGGGATCATCTGAGTCTGAGTTCACGTAAATACCAACATTATTAGAATGAATTTCTGAATTACGGATTGTCGGCTTGGCTCCATCAGTAGTATAAACCCCACGATCTGCGTTTGATGAAAAGCTCGAGTCAATGACTGCTTCCGTGTTATCCATATAGAAGTTGTATCTACCGTACCGGACAATGGCATGCTTTAGCAGTGAGGCATTTGAAGCTGCATCTCGAAATTCCAACGAATTCCAGTCTCTTCTATCAGGCAGTGTTGCATTGTCATCTTTATTAGTGTCTCCCGCAAATGAATCATCTTTCAGAGAAGTGAAAACGATTTTGTCATCAACATCTCCAACAACATTGAATTCCCCTTGAATCAAAAATGAATCATTGGTTGAATTATGCCCCATTTTAAATACCGTCCCAGGAGCAACATCCACACTATTTGATGAATTCACATAAGTGGTACCCGCAATAGGTATATAAACTCCATTTGAGAACGACTCAGGCCATGTGTACCCTAAATTTCCTTCGAGACTGATATTACTGGTAGAGTACAAAGCAATTGCATCATCATAGAGATGTTCTCCAAAAGTATTCCCTTCAAACACTGTTCCAAGTTCATTTGCACTACCTTCCCTCGACAATTCCCCCATCAGTCCGATTGAAAAGGCGTTGTCTTCAAAAGTATTGTCGGTAACGATCGCTCTGGTCACCAAAGCACCGACACCTGAAGAGTGTCCGCTGAATGTATTTCCTGAAATAGTAAGTGATGTATCTGACTCCACAGAAACCAGCCTTGTATAGATTCCATTGCTGGCATTATCTGTAATCGTATTAAATTGAATTGTTGATGGCAGCGACGACTCCTCCATTTGAATCCCGATGGAGTTACCGCTGATGGTAGTATTGGATACTTCCGTGAAAGCCGCCCCGTCTCCCAGGCTTCTGGCATACAACCCCGCATAGCTTGTATCCGACCCGCCATTGCCGGTAACCTCTGAGTTTCGAATTATGGCTCTTGCAACAAATTCATTGCCACTGTTTCCATCTTCCAGATGTACCCCGCTACTGGCGTTATCCGTCGCACGCAACCGCTCAAACGTAATCGCACCCTCCCGAACCTGTAATCCATTGTCTGAGGAATTATCCACCCAAACATCTTCAAATACATTGCTGTAAACCACCCCCGCCGGATTACTAAACACATCTCCGACCGTCAAACCATTTCTGGCATACCGGAAATAAACATGACTCAATTCAGAGTCCGCTGTCCCCGGCTCATGGAGCTCAATGCCGCCCCAGTCCCCCCGAGATGGATTCGAATCGTCATCCACCCGGCTTATATCCCCACCATAGCTATGATCGTTCAGGGACGTAAAGACAATCGGGTTCTGCTCATCCCCATTGGCAATCAACTGACCTTCAAAGCGAAGTTCAGTAAAATCATTGACCAGTTCATCTGAGGTTTTAATGGTTACACCCGGCTCAATCGTCAGCGTATGTGAACTGTTGTTGGCCTGTCCTGTTGATGCCAGTATATAGGTCGGACTCGTGTAGACCTCAGGCACGCTCGCACTGAGTACCCCATCCAGATTATCCGCATACAGTGCAATAGCTCCCGGATAGGTATTATCGGTAAACGTATTCCCATCATCACCACTTTCATCCGTGTAGATATGACCCAGACGCTTCCAGGCTCCAACTCCAAACCGGTTCCCCTCAAAATGATTATCAATAAACCGCGCCTGTGTACTCAGTATCCCCGACTCTCCATTCCCAACTACCTGGTTGCCCTGAAATACAATATTATCAGTTGTCATCCCATGACTTAAATTTATACCATGTCCCGAATTGTTCTCTATCGTATTGGAGCTGAAGGTTTGAGCGCCGGTATCTGAGTATTCTAAAAGAAGGCCGGTCCCTCCGTTATTACTTATATCAGAATTTTGAATTGAGGAGATCCGGGTTCCTTGCCTGCTTGAAATTCCATCGATGTAAATTCCATGGCTACTATTTTCTACAGAACTTAATCCATCCAGTTCAATTATTTTTTCACTGCTGCTTGATCTTGCATACAATCCTTCTTCACCGTTCAGTGATGTTTCTCCACCTGTCATTTGCAGACCAGTTTCATATAAATAGATCCCATAACCGGAATTATCTATAGATTGAACATTGCTCCACCCTGACTGATCAACTCTGGTTACAATTCCATTTCGATAATTATTGGAAACAATAACATCACTTAATGCAATCTCAGCCTCCAGGTTTAAAACCCCTGAGGAAGTATTGGTACTGCCACCATATCTTATAACTGCATATGAGAATGTTGATCCGGAGTTATTAATATTAATCTGAGACCAGTTATTTGATGAAGGTGTTGTCTCATCCCCATCACCATTGGAATCTCCTCCGGCCGCATCATCCCGCTCGGAGGTAAAAAAGATTAAGTTACTTTCTGACCCAACTGCTGAAATCTGGCCGTCAACAGTCAAAGATCTGCCGGATGAGAATTTCACAACAGTTCCCGGTTCAATGGTTAATTCCACCCCATCTACAACCGTAATATCACTGGTGATCAGGTATACATTCCCCTCTTGCCATGTAGTGTTTTCAGCTATGTTGCTATCCACTTCAGTAACCGGCAAATCGGTTGCACCGTAACGCCAGGGAGTATAATCAACATTGCCTGCCGTTACCCTGTCACCATCACCCGATGGATTTGATTCAACTGTTGGTCCTAATGCACTGCCCCAATAATTAAAGCGAGCATCAAGTTCAGTCGAACTCTGATTTTCTGCACCGAAATCACTGTTTCCCGAAATGGTGTTATCCGTTATTTCCGGTTTGGTAGCACCAACTTCAATAATTCGAATACCCACATCATTATCGACAATTTGATTATTTGTAATTGACGGTGAACCTCCATTATCAATTAAAATTCCGACTGGATTCAACTCAATTACTGATTCAGTAATAACTGCATTTGAATTTATGGGGACTCTAATACCCCCAACTGTATTCTCTCTGATTAAGCTATTTTGAATTGTGTAGCTTAGGCTAAGATCTGTATAAACACCATATCCGTCGTTATCATAAAACTCCGAATTGTCAATTATTGGAGAAGAAGCGCGCAAATTAATACCGTGAACCGCACTGCTCCTAAATATGGAATTAGAAATATCTACACCAAACGCACCTGTAGTATAAAAAACCATTCCTGTTCTGTCTGTACCGGCACCATACTCAACAGTTACATAATCAAAAACCGACCCTGCATCGCTATTATTTCTAAACTCTATAGAACCCCAGTCACCGGCTGCCGGAGTACCGGAAGATGAAGTAAACAGGATTTCATTTCCAGACTCACCATCTGCAACAAGACCTCCTTCCACATAAAGAGAAGCTCCACTGCTCATTTGAACAGTAACTCCGGGTTCTATGGTAAGTGTGACTCCATCCTGAACTGTGATTGTATTTTGAACCTCGTAAGGTGAATCAATCGCAGTCCATGTAGTATTCTCGGTGATATCACTGTTTACTGCTGTTTGTGCATCAACTTGCGGGGTATAAATAAAAAACAATAGGAAGGCTAAAAAAGTAAACGATGTTTTCATACCACTCAATTTTATTCAATTTGATAAGTGCTTTTAGATAGTCGGGATTGCCTAAATTCAGGGCATTGACCTAAAATTTGACTCTCTGCTATTTGGCGAAGTAATACCTTGGGCACACTGTGCCGTATATTAATTTGCGCTATCTAAGATGATATGCGTAAGGAGGGCTGGTAAACTGTCAACTCTTTTATTTTTTTAATAAGCAATATTAAAAAGACCAGACCGGACTCATCCAATGAACCAAATCCATGCATAGAGTTAGCTGTCCATGCAGATTTGAAGTAGAAGTTTTTTATCCTGATTCCACAAATTCAAACTGAATAAATAACTCAAAAAACAATCAAAGAATTGTGATGAAATTGTAAGAAGGCTTATTTGATTTACGACTACCCTTACTATAATGAGCAGACTACTGAAAATTTTAGTCCATCTTTTTTACTCTTTATTCGAAAGTTGAATATTAATCATTTTTTAAACTTTTCAATTCTTTATAAAGCCACCCTCTTGCCTTCAACCAATCGCGATGAACTGTACTCTCTGAGATTTTCAGTACATCAGCGATCTCCTTGATTTTCATCTCACCAAAAAATTTCATTTCTACAATCTGGCTTAAACGAGGACTCAGATCTTCAAGTCTTTTCATGGCATCATCAATATCTATGAGTTCCTGTAAATCCTGATTTTCTGACTCAACAAGTTCGTCAACGTAGGTATACTTTTCGTAATCACGTCCCCGTTTTGCGGCATTTTTTCGTCGAGCATAATCAATCAATATCTGACGCATGCATTTTGAGCAGATTGCCATAAAATGACTGCGGTTTTTATAATTCATGTCTGCCTGATTGATCATTTTCAGGTAGGTTTCATGTACCAGTTCTGTTTTGGTATATGTATGGTCTTCACCCTCGCGGTTCATCCTCGAACTTGCAATTTTTCTCAATTGCTGGTAGACCAACGGGTAGATCTGATCGTAAACTTCTTCCTCTTCACCTACCCTGTTTAAGAGCTGTGTAACATCTTCCTTACCTGACATACAGATGATATACTATTTAATATTTAAGCGTGAACACGTTGATTTTTAAATAAATAATTGAATAAAATCAACTAATTCAATTATTAATAACTTTTATTGACTTACACAATCTACTATTCGTTTAAAAGATCCTGAGCCTTTTCAAATTGATCTGTTCGGTGAAAAGCCTCTATCAGAAATTCTCGAAACACTTCATTCCCTCTTTCGCCCCTGAACTGGATCTCCCATTGTTGAATTAATTCGGTTAGTTTTCCTTCCTCACTATACAAGGCCATCAAATTCTGATAGGCACTCTTTGATTCAGGTTGAATACCTCGGGCTCTTTCAAATGATAGGGCTGCCTTTTGAAAATCACCACTCCTCCGATAAACCTTCCCTAATAAAATATGTGCATCATAAAAAGAAGATTCTATTTCAATGGTTTTTCCGGCATGATGTATTACCTGCTCAACATTTCCGGTTCTATCATATAGTTCGGCCAAGTAGTAGTGCAGGGTTGCTGATTCACCTAAACTCTCTGTTAAACTCTGAAGGTCACCCGTTAACTTATCTTCTTCATAATGATCCGTTAAAAATTGGAAACTCCTGTCAGCCAGATCACGAAAGTGCTCAAATTCTTCTTCCTCATGATCAATATCTGCGAATAATCCTTGTTCATCCAAATTTTCAATAGTTTCCTGGCGAATATATCTCAAATCAACTATCCCGCGTTCCAATGCGCGAAGACCCAAATTATAAGCTCTGTCTCTGTCTGAGCTGTATTCAATTCTAGCGAGAAGGTACCACGTCAGGGCTTCGTCAATACCGCTCTCTGTAACTTCTTCCAGAATTTCTTTTGCTCGCTGCTTCTCATCCAATTGAAAATATGCGTACCCCATTTGCGTACCCGCTTTTCTGATCAACTGCTCACTTGAAATCTCTTTATAAACTTCCAGGCTCTCTTCCCATTTATTACCGGATTGAAGTATATCACCCAGTTTTAGCAACAACTCTTCATTACCGGAAAATTCAGTTCGTATATTTTGAAGTTCTTTTTCTGCACCCTGCAAATTATTTTGAGCTAAATATGTATCTGATATTGAAATATACAAGTTCAGTTTCTCTTCCTCATTTTCAGTTACACTCAGTAGATCCCGTAATGTTTTTCTTTGCTCATCATAGTCTTCCAAAACTTTTTGAGTAGCAGAGAGCTCCTTCAAAGCCTGTTCATCACCCGGAAAGTTTTCAAGAAGCCACTCCAATGCCGCAGCTTTCTCCTTGAAATACATTCTTTTTTCCTGCACTTTTGCCAATTTCCAGTAAACATCCCGGTCATCCGGATATTCTTCAATTAATTCAACGATTACTAACTCAGCCTCGCTCCCCCTTTGATTTGCAATGAGTATATCTGCATACGTAAATGCTGTTTCCTTATCTTTCGGATCACGATTGTACAGTTGTCGATATTCTTCTAGCAACCCATCCAGATTTTCAAGCTGATAGTACACTGATGCTTTCATTTGAATCAAATCCTGGTCTTCGGATAAATGAGATTCTGCCTCTTCAATTGCACCTAAAGCCTGTTCCCACTCCTCTTTTTCCATTAAAAGATAGATTCGATTCTTCAACGCCTGCGGATGATCGGTTTTCAATCGGAGGGCTGTATCCAGTGCATCCAGTGCCTGGTCTAAATCGCCGGACTGGTACGCCATTGAACTTTTAAATAATTCAGCATCAATCCAACGGTTCCTGATTTTTGATTCCGTTATCTGCAGTGCTTCAGAAAAGTCAAAATCTTCGTAGTAGCGAAAGAGTTTTCTGTAATAATCTGCAGCTCTATCAGGCTCATTAAGCTTGAGATAGGCCTCTCCTGCAATCCAAAGAAATCCGCCTTCATTTTCAAACATTTCAAAAGCTTCCATTGCGGTTTTTTCGGCAAGGATTGGAAAATCATCTTCGAGATAAGATATTGCCAAAAATAGGTGGGAATCCTTGTGTTGGGGATTTCTCTTTTTAGCATTTTCAAAATAGGTAACGGCAGCGCTAAAATCTCCATTCCGATAACTTTGTACACCTCTTTCAAAATCTGATTGCTGTGCAGACAACCAGCACGGGTAAAATAGTATGAAAGTGAACACAAAATATTTCTTCATGTAAAGAACGTAATTAAACCGTTACCAAAATTCTGAAATAATGTAATCGCTTAATCAGGCACAATCAATCGAGCCGGTTCACTTGGGCGACTTTCATTATCGGTTACATCAAGTGCAGTTACTCTGAACCAAACTGACTCTGAATCAATCTCTGTGGTAATCTCTGTTTCAGAAACCAGGTCTTCATGAACCGGTTCAAAATTTCCAGTTGATCGATTTGCAACATACACTTTGTAACCGGCTAAATGATCGGAGGCAACCGGTTCCCACCGAATCCGAACACCTTCTGATGTTTTTACAGCCCGAACATTTCTGACTCTTTGCGGGGGATTGGATCTTTTCACAAGCACCTTTTCCGTTTCAACCAGATCACTTTCATTCCCTGAGGTATCCACAGCACTAATTGCGTAGATATACGAATCTCCGATCTCTATCTGTTCATCGCGATACTGTCTTTCTCCCGGGTCTAATTCTGTTGCAAGCTCAAACTCTTCATTACCGCTTTTACGATACAGATTATAGCTCCCCACATCACGCGAAAGTGATCCACTCCAGCTAATGTTTATCCTGATACCATCCCGGTTTTGAGCCCGTGCCACATTTGGTGGATCCGGCGGGGTTACATTTGGAATTTTCACATCCACAAAAGTAGTATCACTGAAATTCCTGGAACTGTCGGCCGCAACAACTCCAAATCTGTATAGCGCTCCCTCTTCAAATCCTGTTTCTTCGCTTCCCTGTACCTGAAGTTCGTTTTCTTTTAAATCATCCGGTGAAATTTGGCTATAATTCGCAGATGGTGATCTACCCTCCACTATTCTTCTGAGAACGATGTAATTCCTTAAATCATCCGGAACATCAGGCATATTCCAGTTTAGGATTACATGGTCATCCTCTGAATTTAATTCCGCAGTTATGTCAGCAGGTTCCGGCGGTGGGGTGTCATCCGGAATAATTCTTGGAACGGCAGTGCTTTGTTCACTTTCATTACCGGACTCATCCAATGCAGTAACGCGGTATAAGTATCTTTGTCCTTGCTCAATATCATCATCAAAGTAAAAAGGCTGTTGAACCGGAATCAGTTCACTGTTAATTCGTTCAAATTCGCCGTCCGATTCCGTACCTCTGTACACATGATACCCGGCTGCATCCAATTCGCGACTCACTCTCCACTGAACCTGCACTGAGTCTTCGATAAGTGAAGTTCTAACACGTTGAATGACACCCGGGGGAACATTATCCTCTACCAGTAATCGCTTCGGTTCACTTAAAGGACCAGACGCTGATGTTATACTTACACTCCCTACACGAAGTATTATTTCGTCACCCAAATTTTCAGTATTGAATGTATAACGGAACGTATCCTGACTTAAATTCCGGATAATGATACTGCGATTAACACGCCGTAAATTATCTTCACTATTTCCGGCAAATACATTAAATCTGAATGCCACATCATTCTCAGTAAATGGGGTGTAGGTCCACTCAACCGTAACTTGTCTCCCTTCATTTGAAACATCTAAGATTTCAGTTTCTCCCAAAACATTGTCTTCGACAGTCACATCTTTTTCAAAAACCTCTCCGGTTGGCTCGTCACGTTGATTTAATACTTCAACCCGATATTCAACACGTTCTCCATCTGGTGCATCCTCATCTATGAAAAGCTTATTTACAGCCTCAGCAAGTTTTGGGTACGCCATACTTAATAGAATAGATTCAGTTGAATTTCCTTTAACTAATGCAAACAAAGCAGCTTCTGAAGTCACTTCTGCACTTGTTCTGATTTGATCGTAATCATCCTCTAGCATTATTCTAAGCTGATCGCCATATAAGACACCTCGAACCGGCTCTTCATTAATCTGGATGAAATCAGATTCTTCAGAACTCTTTCGGTAGAAGTTATAGGCAAAGTTTGTTCCAGGTGATTCAAGTACATATAGATAAACATGACCTTCATGTACAGCAATCTGAAATGGTTCATCTGATTGAGCGTACAATTCACCTGAGTGAAATAAATGAATTGTCAGCATTACTATCAGAGATATCAACAAATAAGAACTTCTCATAAAAAAATATTTAATCGTTCTGCTTAGTCTTAGTAGTTCCCGATCATTTGTACATTTACGGGTTCCATATATTGAAGCGAATAGGGCTGAACTGGTGTACGAGTTATCGTCTCTTCCATTCCATTTGCATTCCTAAACCTGAATTTCACTTCGTAATTATCAGTTGATGATCCATTCAGATTAAATGTCTTACTGCCGCTGATATTTCCAAAGGTAGGGCTGTACAGATTTACAATCGGAGTCCAGGACTGAACCGTCTGTGAACCATTCATAACTTTATATTCAGCCAGTACTATTCCACTTTCAGGGTCCTCAGCATTATTCACTTCTATTGTCAGGTAATCACCATTATCCCAAACTTTAACATCAGATACATCAGGTTTCGAGCTGTCATATATAATGGGAGCAGATTCACCCGGTCTGGAAGTTTCTCCCTGTTCATTCACTGCTAATACAACTACTCTAAGAGGTACGCCCTCGGGCAAATTAGAAGTACTGAGTGCGAACGAAGTAGGTTCACTTGATGTGCTTGATAGCCCATTAATTCCGGTTTGACCGGAGCTGCTGCTTCTTTTCGAACCGGGACTTGCTGATTGGCTGGAAGATGGATCATATGTACCACCCGTATCGGATAACATCAAACCGCTATCTTCATTTTTAAATGTATATATATAATGATCAATGCCGGATTCTCTGTCTATTGAACCTTTTAACAATTTAACTTTCAAAACACCATTCTCGACATCTGCAACAATATGAGGTACGGTCGGTGTTGTAGGATCAGTTATCATTTCAGGACCCAGACGAACCGGTTCACTCAAATTACCTGCATAATCCTCAGCCATTACATAGAAGAAATACTCTTCATCAAAATCCAGCCTGTCCGTTTGAATTGTGTAACTTGTACCGGAGTCATCGCTAAAAAATTCCTCTCCATCATCTTCTGCATTTTGATAGGAGCTGTGTTCAGAAACAAGAATTTTGTATCTGTAAATATCTGACCCGGCGTTTACAGATGATCCGGACCAATGCACTTCGATCTCAGCTTGTTCTTTCGCAGGTGTCTGTTTTGGAATAACATAACCAGATGCCCCAACTGTATAGAACGTTTCTGAATCACCCAGTAATTCAACTGATGGATGGCTAAATGAATTAGCAGCAGTACCGGGTTGAGTCGGAGCTGTTTCGTCCAACATTATGGGGCCTATAGATTTTGGTTCACTAATATTACCTGCTCCATTTATTGCACGTACCGTAATATAATAACTCTCACCCTCTACAAGATTGACATTTTGAATTTGATATCTCTGTTCATTTGATGAACTGCCATTCACGGGAGTTCCGGTTTGCTGCGTCCAACCCATGTATGTAGAGTCATTTGCACTGGTTCCAAGCATAAATTCAAAACCGGCAATATCCATTTCCTCATCAAAAGATGATGCTGTGAATTCAAGCATATCAGAACGGCTTGTCCAGTATCTTTTCTTATCTATCTGCATGCTAAAGTTACCATAATTGTTATTTATTGGCACAGATACTGTATAATCATCACGGTAATATGGTACACTCAACGTTGGTTTTTCAGGCTCACTTTCATCGGAATGAAATTGTACATTGGCATCTAATGTCCAATTTGCTGCAATTATAGGTGATCCGGATGATGGCTGTGGCCGGTTCAAGCCTGTTGAATATTCCCTCAATCTGGTAATTGAGAGACCTGATGGACCTCTTGACCGAACACGTATCGATAGGGATCGGTTGTCTTCATCCTCTGTTCGCTTAAACAAATATCTGTTGAATTCACTCTGCACTCCAATTGAAAGGAATTCATCTGAAAATACATCAGATACACTATCATCTGAAATATAGTAGCTGTTTTCAGGATTAATACCTGAAGAGTGGGTGACACTCCAGTCGAAAGTAACTTTATTTACAAATCCTTCTCTTTCTTTATGTGCAGAAATGAATCCTATTTCCGGAACCTCGGATATCTCTATATTATCATTTTTCAGAGTTTCATAATGGTCATTACCTTCTCCATCCAGAACATCTTCCCTCCAGAAAATGTAATGTCTTAGAATCTCTTCGTAGGTAGCATGAATGGCATGTTTATTACCATAGAGATCATCTATTCTATTGGTAAACTCTACATATTCTTCAATTACTGGGCCAAGAGCATTTTCATACATTGAATTAACCGCTTCTGCTTCATCTACCGAATTTTCACTCATACTTGTATAACCAAGTACAGGTACTTCATACCAAAATTCTTTGGCTCTCGTAACATAAGAATTTGCAAAATTAGCGTACTGTTCCTCATCAACCATACCGTCTAATATATCTTTTTCGGTATTGAAGGCATTTGAAAATCCATCAGAGTCTATTGTATTCATCTCAATCAGTGCATCTCGGGTAGCTGCAATTTCTGCAAGAGTTTTAAAGTTCACATTACTTGAAGATATATCTGTTGTACTAAGCATCTCTTGCGCAGTGAAGTCGTATTCTACTCCCTCTTCTTCGAGCATCTGTTCAGCCTGTTCAATTACAGCATCTTCCAGGTCGGTATCGGTTTCTAAGAACAGATCCCGGCTTATGTCTGCCCAACGTTGCAGATCCCAGTACAAAGCTGCAAAATTGGCATAGAGTTTATCCATATTTCGGGTTACATCATGAAATTCGTTCGCAACGCGATTGAGTGAACTATCATCCGAAAAGAGTACACTTTCAAGAGATGAAATATTTGATTGAATACTACCTATTGCAGTCTCAAATTCCTGTTCCATTTCTTCTACTTCGCTCTTATACTCTTCAAGAGCTCCTCTGTTTTGAGAATCAACGGATGGTTCAATTTCAAAAGAAGGTGGCTGATCTCCTTCCCATGTGAGTGAGAGATTCAGAACAGGTGACTCCAGAATTCCCGCAAGTGAACTTTCGGCTTCTTCCTGATATTCAATTACTTCCGCTTCAAGAGATGCCAACTCTGAGTTAACCTCATCCAGAGATGATGTTAAAATATCTACGGCATCGTCTACATTTTGTTGAAGTTGAGATAGATTGTAATCAGATTTTTCAGGAACATCCTCAACATCTTGAATAGCATCTTTTATAGCATCATAGACTTCCGGCACTTCACCATCCAGTTTTTTCTCAACTAGTGCCATGAGACCATACGTAATTTTACGTGTAAAATCGCTGCTTAATATACTCTCACCAGCCTCAGCGAGTTCATCTGAATTCCGACTGCGGTCAGTTATCACTGTATTCAAGTCATTTGCAGCTTCAAGTGCATCTGTTAACATTTCATTCATTTCTTTGGCATCTTCTTGAGCCGTTCTGAGAGCATTTTCATATTCACTGTCGGAGCCCCTGCCTCCGCTAAATTCTCCATTTTCAATAGCCACGTGTAGTTCATAGGTTTTTGAACCGGCCCCCCAAAGCACCTCGCCTTCTAACTCTCCATATGCATAGATCAAATAATTATTATCTATAATTAAACCGCCCTTAAATTCAGCACTACCTGCAACAGCCCCTTTAAGAATTGAAGCTGAGGCCTCAAATTCAATGTAAGCACCAAATTGTTCACCTTTTATCCACCAGAAAGAGAGGTCCAAATCTACTGAAGCTGAGACTATTGATACGTCAATAGTATGACCTTTCTCCAATTCCATGTAGAATCCACTATTACCGGCAATGAATGTCCCGTCAAAAGTAATAGCACTCAGAACAGTAACATCCAGGTTAGCTTCAACCCCCCAGATCGCATCATCGTTATCTTTTATAATTGTAATGGTTAAATCAAAATCTGCGTCGGCAATGGCGTTATCAATATTAGCAGTTGCAACACCATCCAAACTAAAACTTGGGCTCCATTGAACACCTAAATACATACCCACATCAATGGTTGCCTCACCGTCAAAAATTTGTCCGTCCACGTCTAGTACCAGCCAACTATCAGTAATCATTAAAATTGCTGACCCTTCAATTGCGTAGGTACCGGCTTCTCCTGCTATGCCAACACCGGCATATGCTATGATGGCAAAATCATAACTACCTCCTTCCTCTTCCCACGGTGGACTATCGTAGGTGATTTCATGATCTGTCAATGACAAAACATGTTCAAAATCACTGTTTTCAGCGTTATAGAAAAAACCGGCCCCAAAAGAAGTCATAGTCAAAGCTCCAGGAAATATCGGTACTGTAACATCCGCTTTCACAAATATTCCAAAACTGAACTCTCCGCCAATATTTCCCATTCTTCCCATTGCGGCCAATCCAATGGCCTCTCCTTCCGGCGGAGTGAACTCTGCAGCACCCGCTACAAGAAGTTCAAATTCATCCCCAACGGTTTGATATTCCAATGAAGCCGTAATACTGGCCATGTCATTAATTTCAGCATTAAAATCCTTCACTTTAAAGTAGACATCAGAACCTGTCCGGTAGTATAATATCTCGTCAACACCACCGCTGAATCCGGGCATGGTCATACTGCCACCAAATGACAAATATTCGGATACCTGAATATCTACACTTTCAACTTCAGGATTTTCATCAGATGAACCATCCGCTTCCTCGTCAAGAGTTATGGTTCCACCATCCGGTAAATACTCCAAGGAATTTATAGATACAGCCACAGGTCCCATATCCAAATCTGATTCGCTAAATGTGCCCAAATCCAAATCACCACTGGCTGCAACTTCCATACCATCAAATGCAATGGAACCTGAAATACCTGCTAGCTTAAGTTCAGCTCCCACACTCATCTGTAAGGCAAATGTCTCTTGTGTTTCTGTAGCAACTCCGTCCACGGAAAATGTAAACATGTCATTTTCAAACTCGAAAGAAGGGCTGTTCGTAATTTTCCATTCTAAATTCCCTCCATACTCATATCGAATCCCCCAATTTTCTGGGTTTCCTGCCTCACCGAACTGAATGGTTTCTCCTCCGGCCTCCACACTTGCCATTGCATAGAATCCAAAATCCAGATCTTCCAGACTGTTCATTTCAAAACCGGCATCATCCAGTGAAATAGTCGCAAAACCCGGTATTTCCTTTGAAACACCAGAGAAATTGATGTCCGGCTGTTGAATATCAATATCTCCAAACTGATTGACTGAAAAGCCAACGGTTGAATTCGTTTCCACCGGTTCAGGAAGCTCCAAATCAGCAAGTGCCGTAAGAGTAGCAACGTCATCTACCACTCCAATTTCGAGAGTCGTCAACATTAAATTCTCTCCCAGCAGATTGACCGGTCCATCCGCAACAAGATTTACTCCTCCGTCTCCTACAGAAAAGGTGCCATCTGTTCCAATTTGCAAATCATCCACTTCAAATGTTCTCTCCAACAGTTCCAATGAACCATCCAGTGCAGCTATAAGATGCAGATCATCCGTTACTTCCAATCCCAATGATTCAATCGTTAAAATATCCTGCTGACCAAAAAGTGTGAGTTTTTGTCCGGTATAATCTTCAGTATCCACCTCTTCCAGGCTAATTCCGTTTGTTCCAACCCGAAGACCTGAAATTCCAATCTCCGTATCATCTCCAAGTATTTCAGGTAAGATCAGCCGGCTATCGATAACCAATGCAAAATCTTCGTCAACCTGTTCAAAATCTACTTCTTCCAGAATTAATTCAGACGTACCGACCGGCAGTCTCTGTGGTACAATATGTTCTGTGTCTGCAGCAAAAGTCCATTCAGTATTATCATATCCGGCAGCAAGATGAACAACTGCTGATTCACCCTCATCATTTCTAAAAAGGTTACTTGTTACATCTCCGGAGAATCTGAAAAACCGATCGGATCCAAAGCCAAACTCAGCCCCTCGAACGGAGACTTCAAAATTGTCGTCTGCAAAAGTGGATGAAGCAAGTACTGTGTCTGCATCGGCATCATACGTTTCACTATAGTTTCCAAGCTCAACGGTTATGTCATCAAACCCGTCCGGAGTAAGTAACAGGTCTTGCACTGTCATCGCAATCTCTGAGAGCTCTCCCGGTAAATCTATTTTTACATCCGCAAACATCTGGTGGCTTCCGGATTCATTCCGATATTCAAGCTGCATTATTCCAACCGGAATAGGAAGATCATCCTCTAAATTTAGCGGACTATCTGTCAGATCTGCGATGATTGAACCGGATGAGACTTCTAATGCAGCATTAATAACAAGGTCATCAAATTCAACCGGAATCGTGTACGTTTCGGCTTCATCTGAAAACGACCGGATGACCAAATCGACCGGGGCCGTTGTAGAAATGCTCAACCCGTCTTCCACATTTTCACTTTGAACCAAATTTTGACCATCGTCATCTTTCAATACGATATAGGCAATGTCCTCATCCGGCAAACCCAGCGTATCCGGCAAAGTAACTGCGCCGGCAATGTTATCGGGATGAAACCCGTCGCTATCAAACCAAGCCAGTCTAACCGGTTCCTCTCCCTCTGTTTCCTCATAAAGAAAATCGGCTCGGCCTTCGCTAATTTCAGGATTTGGGGAAAAGAGAAACCTTGTATCAATAAAATCGACAGTGATAGAGTTGTAAATTTCATCACCAAAATAGAGATCTGAGCTGGCTTCACCGTTTACAAGCAACCCGTCATAAGAGAGCTCTACATTATCAGGAATGGTCATTCTGACCCCGTTCTCAAATTCCGGTGTACTGCCCGGATCGTTTACGCTCCAAGTTCTCGGGCCAAACCCTACATCGAGGGCAAATGCGTTCGAAAACTCTACCGAACCATCTGATAACTCAAACGTAGAGAGGTCTAACGTTAAATTGCTAAAGGTTGCATCAATGGATGACTCATCATCAAGGTACAAGCCACCTCCCCCGTTTATCACTAATCCTGTTGTGTTCAACTCGGCAGAGTTTACATAAAATTCGAATATGGAATCATCATTCGGATAATTCCAGGGAAACTCTTCGTTAATCTCAACGCTGCCGTCTATAATTCCGCCATTAAGGAGGTCATATTTCAGAAAACCGGTGGTTTCTACTAAATCTCCGTCTGTATTTTGCAACGCTACTGTAACTCCTCCTTCAATTGTTGCCAGCTGTTCGTCATTTTCATGTGAAAATTCAAGCAGTGTTTCACCAAATGCCAGTGATATTCCACCCAAATCGATGCTGCCACAGGGTTCAAAATTTGAGACTTCACCGGAGAAATATCCTTCTTGAGTCACATTCAGTTCAACATCCGGCATGGAACACGACTCTTCCGCATCCGAAAAGAAATCAGGAAGGGTCAACCCTCCATCCAGCTCTATGGAAAAACCTTGTCCATCATCACTTTCAAAGAGCGATCCGCCAATTTCTGATAACTCAATACCGGCTCCTGAATCCAGAGGTAAAAAGAGAGGAGCATCATCAAAATCAAGAGGAAGAATATTTCCGTTGATAAACCCTTCGCTGAAATTTGCATTCTGTACGGTCAGATTCAAATTGGCCAGTTCGGGTATAGAATCCTCAAAGCCTGGCATTGAGAATTCAAAATCGATGTCGGGAATAATATCCAGGATGTCTCCAGCAGAGAAATTATTCACATCAATAGTATCACGATCCATGCGCAATGCCAGGGGTTCCAATTTGAATGCACCGAATTCTATAGATGGCAAGCTCAAGCCCGGCACACTTCCCTCATGAATATCCTGTGACGGGATTACAAAACCCAAATCACTTCGTATTTCAACATTGTCCAGCGGGAAAGGAATCGACTGCCCGTTGATATCAAAGTTTATATTGAAATCAAGATCCGCATAATAATCAAACCCCTGGTCTTCGCTATAAGACAAATTCAAGGAATTGATTCCGGGTATTTCGATGTCCATGGATCCGAAATCCAAAGCGTACCCGTCTAATTCTTCACCGACTGAAAAATCACTAAGACTTACTCCAAATTCATTATACAGAAGTTCAATATCTGAACGTACGATCGAATTTCCATCAAAATCCAGGATTTCGAACCCACCCTGTATATCAATTTCAAATTCAGAATCTGCTCTGTTTTGCGGATTCCATTCAAACATACCGGATAACGAATCGGCAGATACTATCGCCTGTCCATTCGGTCCGTCGAGCGGAATGTCCGTATCCAGATTTGGCAGTGAAACTCCTCCTCTAATGTATCCATCAGACTGGGCATAGAGCGTAATTTCCTGATCTTCCAGAGTCTGATCAAAAAGCTGAAGCGAACCGGACAAAAAGAGCGCATGAATATCGTCACCATATTCATTTTTCCCGTTTGTATAATGTATATCTTTCAAACTAAACGGAAGATTGGGCCGGTTGCCTAGATTAGTTCCTTCCTGCACTTCTGCTGAGACAGAGCCGCTTACATAAGATCCATTTGATGGATTGATAATCAAATCATCCAGTTCAACCGAAACAGAAGGTGCAACAGCTTCATCGTCCCGCTGTAGTATTGGCAGGGTTAACTCTAAATCCTGGTCGGGCGCTGTATCGATCAAAAATGTACCATCATCCTGCCTCTCCGTTGATACAAGCAGATCTCCTGTCTCTTCATCCCTGATTTGAAGGTATGCGACATCATTGTTAGGGAGAGGAATTCTATCCGGTAGAAATTCACTGGAGAAAAATGACAAATCCGGATAAAAACCGGAGTCGTTTGCATAGGCAACACGCTGATCATTCCAGTTGAAATCAACTTCACCCGAACGAATACTGAAAGGACTCAATCCGAGGGCAAAATCTTCACTGTACTCCACTTCCAGGTCTCCGATATCCAGACCATCAATATTTAACGCAGCTTCTGCAGAACCTGTTGAATGAATGCCCAACGAATCAATTTGCACAGTACCTGCCATCCCCATTAACACACCCGGGTTGATGACTGCTGTACTGTCATCTGTGGATGCCTCAAACTGGAGGCTATTGTTTTCAAGATCTACTCCGGCTGCAAGGTTAAATGCTTCATCAAAAATTATCCGGCCATCTAAAATTTCGTACGTATCCCAGTCTATCAGAAGCTGATCGAAGGTTGTTCCGATTTCTGAATCTTCAAGTTCCAGTGTCTGTCGGCCGTCAATCATCAAGCCGTCATTAGATATCGATGCTTCATCAATCGTAAAAACCATGACCGGATTATCCCTCGGGATTCCCCACTCAAATGGCCCGTCTATTTCAAAGTTAATGTCGGTGAATAATCCGGACCTTAAATCAAGATTAAAGGAACCTGAAGCCGTTTGATCATCCCCAAGATCGAGCGTTGCTCCGCCACTTAATGCAATTTCCTGCCCATTCTGATCGCTATAGTTAAAATCCAGTGAGGCTTGATCTATGTCTGCCGTGTAGGACCCGATTTGAAGCGGGCAGTCTGGGCTTTGAATAGTTACTTCTCCGTTCAATCCGTCATTTAAACTGACTGTTAAGTCATCTAAATCGATTGAATCTCCATCGCCGCAGGCAAACGGTTCATCCACAGTTAAATCAGCGTCAAAGCTCAAATCACTTCTTACATTAAATCCCTGATCCGACTTCTTCATGATTGCATCCCCACCGATATTGTGAATATCCATGCTAAAACCGGGACCAACTTCCCAGTCACATGAAGCCACATCATCCGCATTAAGTGAACCCATTACAGCTAGTTCACCTTCTTCGTCAGTAGCAATAGATGCATTATCAATTCCCATGGTAGTGGACGAAAAACAACCCGGTAGTTCAGCGGATGCGGGCAGATCAATTCCGGCATCAAAGCTGAAACTCCAAGGTCCCACTCCCTCTCCGTCCCATTCAAACCATGGAAATGTAAATGGATCAAGCTCAAACTGTTCGAGCTGCAGTTCAAAATTCCCAAGCTCAAAAGAATTGTTCACCGGAAGATCGTTTTCCTCAAATAACGCATCCGGAAATGTGATGCCCGAGTTTGTAATTCGAACATCCTCAAGAGCTGGCAGGGCCAATTCCGGATTGTTTGGGAATGTTAATTGAGAGTCAAACCGAACATCAAATTCAAGATTACTTCCATCCTCACTCAGTTTCAGTTCTTCCAGCTCGATATCTTTGACGGATGCTTCCAAAAATCCGAGATCCAGTCTTGGCCGTGGCAGTGTGCATGTAGGAGTAAACTGTCCTGCATTAAAGCCATCGGTAGATGAGTACTGAATAAATGTTGAACCGCCGCAATACTGATCATTGCTCATCTGAAGATCAATATTGGAACGCATGGCCACATCAAACTCAATTTCTTCTTCCCCAAGAGAACCAAGTACCTCACCGCTGATATCTTCAATATTCAGCACCAAGAGATCTGACTGATCAACCATTGGAATTTCTTTATCGACATCACAATTGAGCCTCAGTCTGAATTGACCATCTAAAAGAGCAAAATCCGGGGTTTCACACAGTTCTTCTCCTAAAAAACTGGCTTCAGTTTGAGCCCTTATCTGCGCATCCGGATAACTGACTGTAAGAGATGTTAATTCAACCGATAGCGGTCCATCACCAAACTCAACCAAAGGTGAACCGGATATGGAAGCCTGACCATTTAATCCCATTGGAGTCAGGCTCATATCCCCGCTTGCCTGCATTTGAGAATTCGCCGGTGTCTGAATATTTAAATCGGCCGTCATGCCACGTGCAAAATTCCATCTTACAGCCGGGATTTGAACATTTTCAGATAGTGGACCTGTCAGATCTTCCAGCCCTTTAGCCTCTGCAACAATGTCTCCACCCATCAAAATAGGTGTTTGAAGTGATGATGATTTCTGAATTTCGACTCTGTCTAATTCTGCTTCCAGAGATATTGGACCTATCATTGAAAAATCCATATTTAGTTCGGCCATTCCGCTAATAATGTATGATGTTGGGGTCTCCTCAACATCACCCAGATCGATATTATTGACGGTTGCAAATCCGGGAACCAATTCGATCTCTTTCAATTCATCAAGTGAGGCAATCACTTCATCTCTTGCCTTCTTGTCTTTGTAGGTAAACGTATAAATCTCACTTTCTCCTTTTTTTTGAAGCGGGATTTGATCATTTACATCTTTAGCCGTCACTTGCCACGCATATGTGGCTCCTTCCTCAAGCGGCAGATATTGCAGTGTGTAAGGTAGTGTTGTCTGTCCTACTAATGTCTCTGAAGCATGCTCCCGATTACTGTTCAGTGCCTGCAGCGGTGTCTGACCTTCAAACACCTCAACAAGTAAGAAATCGTACTCAAAAACAGCCCCATTTGAACTGACCACAGGTGTCCAGGAAAAAGTTGGAGTATCTACTAACAAGTTAGCCTTATCCGGTACCGATACTAGAATTGGCGGTGGAGGATATCGAACTGAAAAAACAGATGTGCCCGGCATGGTATTAATACCCGACTGATCTGTTAACGGCCGTGCGGTGATCTCTACAGAGTAATTTCCTTCCGGCACCGTTCCCGATTGTACGATCTGATTACTCAGATCTGAACCGATAATTTCAAGCACCTCTTTTGGCGTTTCTCGAAAATCAATCTCCTCAAAAAAGGAAGTGAAAACATGGCTTCCGGGAGTAAAAGCTTTCGGCAGAGACTCCAACTCCAGGATTGTTCGATTATTACGAGTCAGTTTGAATTCAAATACAAAATCAACCGGCTGATTACTGAAACTTGAGTAGTTAAACAGAACCTGATACTGGCCATTTTTAAAATTCTGTTCGATAGCGTTTGCCTGCGGGTTACTGAGCACCGGCGGAATCCCAACAATATTAATCTGTGTAGAGCTCTGCGCCACTGTGTATTGTTGACCCAACAGCATCAACCCAAACAAAAGCAGAAAAAACTTAATTGTAGCGAATCTTTTCATCTGTAGAGTCTGTTTAAATCTTTCATTTCAAATTCTTGACATCCTTTTAAAATCTGCGCTGATATCTGAAGCTACCTTCCAGTTCCGTAAATTCTTGTCCATTCCCATCCACTACACTGTTGCTCCGGGTTCTGAGGGTTAGATCAAATGAATCTTTATCAGTGAGATTGTAGGAGGAGTTCAGGCTACCGGTGATTTGCTGTAATTTTGTTGAAATTGTATCTCCGCTGAAATCTTCTCTCTCATTGGAATTCATATTCATTCCCGCATTTGCGGTTAAGTTTAATTTTCGGTTAAAGAGAGCATAATTCGTACCCAGATTTAAACCGATATTTTCAATGTCTACATCCTCCGAGCTGTTGGTCATATAATTGACTGATGAGTTGAGTGTTAACCCGTTTGGCATGGTAATAGAGTAGTTCAGCATAGAGGTGATGGATGCAGATGAATAATCCATTCCGGCCATTCCCGAGTCGTCTAATTTACTTTCAATCAACATATATCCGCCGGATACAGAAATATTATGGGTATAATCTTCTCCCCGAAGCGACAGTGATGGCTGAACCATCACATTGTGTGAGGTCTGAGTTTGATTGTTTCCAATTGCTTCCCCGTCCACCTCTTCAGCTTTAATACTGTTCAGCATCAAACCATAGGACGCATTCAGTGAGAATGCTTCTGTTAAAACAATCTGCATATTATTGCTGATGTCGGTGTTTTGCTGAGTCTGTACCCGGTTACCCAGAAGATTATCTCTGCCCAGTGAGATATTGGAACTGATGTTCAATCGATTATTCATTAGCCGGAGTGCCGGGTCCAATGTAATCCTCTCCTGATCGTCCCGAACGGTTCCACGTCCCAGTGATTCAAATCCCGGCTGTATGCGTTCATACCCAAACCCCAGGTTAAACATATCCAGATTCAGACTCGCATCGGCAATTCCGGCATAGTTAACTTTCGTGCTTGCTCTTGGAGTAAAGATAGATGTGAAAAATGAGGGTACCCCTGCCTCACTCACTGAAACAACATCGCTGTTCAAATCCTGTGTAAACACAGAAGCTGTTACTTCACTGCCAATCGTAAATCGTCCGTCAAAAAAGTGAACCTGAAAATCCGGAGTAACCGTCAGATTTTCTCTCGGGTCAACTTCCAGATTAGTTCCCTGTATGGATGTTTTTTCATCCCGTGCATAAAATGTACTCAGGTGAAAATAATTACGGGATGTATTTCCATATCCTATTTTTGCCGCACCTGCCCATTGCTCAAATGCCGGTCTTCGGAAACCTGATTCCAGGCTTGGGCGTACCGCTCGTTTTGACCGCCCGCCCGTCAATTCAAGCAGATAATTCCCGGGTTCAAGCCGTAAATATCCACCTCGAATTGTTGCTCCACCCAGTCCATACTGCGAAAATTGTGTATTGATATCACCTGCCTGAATATTAACCCACCGCCACATTGCGTTAAAGCTCATTGCATTCATGTTTTGCCTTAACTCTGAATCATCAGTAGAGTAGTTCATATTGAGTCCTGAGCTGAATCCAAACAAAGTAAAGTTCATATTAGCATTGGTTTGAATCATCCCCGGTGCACGTCGATTTTCTATACCATCAACCGAATAGCCACTGGCAGTTACACCAATATTCCCTCCTGTATCCATTATGGTCAGGTTTGTCTCATCAAGAAAAGAACTTCCCTGAGCATGCAGACTCCGAACTGCAGACAATGTCAGAATCAGACAAGTAATGAGTCCCAATTTTAGATAGCTAGCCAAATCTTGCAGATACGTTTTATTCGTTTTGTATTATATGCGCAAGAGCTCAGCAAATACTTTCATTTCATTTGAAATTTTTTCTGAACCTTAAGTCCGGACTCCATTTTCATTGCATTCTTCCCTCCCATCCCCGTACTTTCAATTTTAAATTTCATTACAACTTTTCAGCAGTAAAAAAGCATGACCGATTCTCAGATTTTTAGTCACATCGCAGTCACACACAATTTTTTGGCAAAGCAGGTTAAGACTGTAGCCGAATTTATAGATGAGGGAGCCACCATTCCATTTCTTGCCCGTTACCGTCAGGAGGCAACCGGCGGACTCGATGAGGAACAGCTGCGAATTGTCCGTGATGCGATTGAATTCCACCGTACACTTGAGGATCGGAAGAAAACCGTACTGAAAGCGATTGATGAACAGGACAAACTGACGGATGAACTCGAAGAGAAGATCAAGGCTTGCAAGGATCTGAAAACACTCGAGGATCTTTATCTCCCATACAAGAAGAAGAGAAAAACACGCGGAGATATGGCGAAGGAGAAAGGTCTTGAACCGCTTGCTCAGCTCATTTGGAATCAGGAGTTGACCAAGGGTGATCCCCTGGAGTTCGCCAAAGAATATATCAGTGAAGAACATGAACTGCCCGATGCGGAAACCGTGCTCAAAACTTCTCTCGATATTGTGGCCGAATGGATTAACGAATCGGTTGAGGTGCGGGATGAATTGCGAGCAATTATCCGGAAGCACGGAATCATTAAATCAGAAAAAAATCCGGTTGTTGAGGGGCGTACCAATTTCGAAGACTATTACGATTATCAAAGCCGCGTTCAATATCTGAAACCGCACCAGATTCTTGCGCTAAATCGCGGTGAGCGGGAGAACGTTCTTTTTGTGAATTTGGAACTGAATGAAAGCCGAACACTCGAAAATATTGATGATGTAGTTATTAGAAACGATCTCTCCATCTTCACTCCCTACCTGCAGGATGCAGTTGAAGATGCCTACAAACGGCTACTGATGCCGTCACTGGAACGCGAACTGCGAAATGAACTTACAGAACAGGCGGATGAGCATGCAATCCAGACATTTGCCACCAATCTGAAAAACCTGCTGCTTCAGCCACCATTGAAAGATCAGGTAGTGATGGGCGTGGATCCGGCTTTCCGAACAGGTTGTAAAATCGCCGTAATTGATGAGCTCGGTAAATATCAGGAAGGTACGACCATCTACCCCACACCTCCACAGAACAAAGTGGAGCAGGGAGCCAAAGTGGTCAATCAGCTTATCGACAAATATGGTGTAACCCTGATAGCCATCGGTAACGGAACGGCCAGCCGCGAAACCGAGCAGTTTATCGCTGATGTGATTCAAACACGAAAAGAGTCTAACAAAGATGACAATCTGAACTATCTGATCATCAGTGAGGCTGGAGCATCCGTTTACTCAGCATCGACGGTTGCACGGGAGGAATTTCCCGACCTGGACGCACCGCAGCGTGGAAATATCTCCATTGCCCGGCGTGCACAGGATCCCCTTGCAGAATTGGTAAAAATTGATCCGAAATCGATTGGTGTTGGGCTTTACCAACACGATGTGAATCAGACCGAGCTGGCCAAAAAACTGGATGACGTTGTAGAGAGCTGTGTGAACGAAGTTGGCGTGAATCTGAATACAGCCAGTGCACCTCTGCTGTCGCACATCTCCGGGCTAAGCCGAAATGTTGCCAAGAAAATTGTTGAATTCCGTGAAAAGAAAGGAAAATTCCTGAACCGCGAGCAAATCAAGCAGATCTCCGGTGTGGGCGATTTCCGGTTCCAGCAGGCGGCCGGATTTATGAGAATCCCCGACGGTGAACATCCGCTCGACAACACCGCCATCCACCCGGAAAGCTATGAAGCTACCGAAAAGCTGTGCAATCTTTTTGGAATCAAAATTGAAAAACTCTCTACTGAGCAGAAGAAGATTGAATCCGCATTTTCGAATATCAACAAAGAAGAAGTAGCCCAAAAGGTTGGAATTGGTGTTCCTACTCTGGAACTGATCATCAAAAACCTGCAAAAGCCGGGACGTGATCCACGGGAATCTCTGCCTAAACCGCTGCTTCGTCAGGATGTGATGAAGATGGAAGATCTCTCTACCGGTATGAAGCTTGAAGGAACTGTTCGCAACGTGGTCGATTTTGGTGCATTTGTGGATATTGGTGTAAAACAGGACGGCCTGCTTCACATCTCCAACATGAGTAAGGGACGTGAGCGCATTGAAGATCCACACGACGTGGTTTCCGTCGGTGATATCATCAATGTGGAGATTACCAATATCGACATCGAGCGGGGAAGAATTGGATTGGCGCTAGCATAAATCTTCCCAAATTTAAAGAGCCAGGGAAGCACGGAAAACACAGAATTTTTAGAAAATCCCGTGTTTCCGTGGCATAGAAAAATCTCACAAAGGGGAAATGAACCTACCCTTCCCCGGCCAATTCTTTCAACCTGGCGATTTCTTCTGCCCAGCGTTCGGTATTCGGGGTTTCCAGAATCATCGGGATTCCATCAAATCGAGCATCTTTCATAATCAGCTCAAACGGAGTCCACCCGATGAAACCATCACCCAGGCTGTCGTGCCGATCCACACGGGTACCCATTTCCTTCTTGGAGTCATTCAAATGCATTCCCAGAAGCTTTTCAAATCCGATATACTTCTCAAACTGTTCAAATGTATCATAAAACCCCTCTTCAGTTGAGATGTCATATCCACCGGCAAAAGCATGAGCCGTATCAATGCAAACTCCTACTCGATCCTGATCTTTCACCCGGTCCATAATCTCTGCCAGGTGCTCAAAACGGAACCCCATATTGGTTCCTTGTCCCGCCGTGTTTTCAATGACGGCTTTGGTAAATTCGGTCTGATCCAGAGCAATATTAATCGATTCGGCTATGCGTGATAAGCACTCTTTTTCCGTGATCTTGTTCAAATGGCTGCCGGGATGAAAATTCAAAAGCTTAATTCCCAGCTGCTCACAACGCTGAAGTTCAATAAAAAAAGCATCGCGGGATTTCTGAAGTTTCTCTTTTTCAGGATGCCCAAGGTTAATCAGGTAGCTGTCGTGTGGCATAACCATATCCATATTGTATCCGAACTTTTCACACTTATTTTTAAACCCTTCGATGTTTTCTTCCGTGAGAGGTTTAGCCGTCCACTGACGCTGGTTTTTGGTGAAAAGTGCAAAGCCGGTTGCCCCAATTTGATGCGCCCGTTCCGGTACGTTTTCAACTCCGCCTGCTGCACTTACATGTGCTCCGATATACTTCATTTTCTTTATTTTCTTTTAACCGTTTTAATTTTCGCATGAAGATACAAATGATCTCGACTTGATGTAAGGTGTATTGAGATTTCAAAATGGAACACTGAGTAATAATTTCTACTTGGTGATGAGTTGGATTTAAAAAACACACCTGTGAGTTTTCGCCTCTAAAATACTTTGTTCTCCAATCCAATCTCTCTATTCGGCGTACATATAGTTGCGCTTATCTACCCCATGCTGACGCATGGGGCTATTATTGTTTCATCCCTACGGATTATCTAAACATTCCTCTTGTGAGGGGACAGATCACGCAGTGTCCAACGTAGTGATCAGGGGTGTGTTCAATTTGTAATAAGATAAGAATTGAACAAGTACGATTGAACAAAATCACAGTTCGTTTTTCGTCCATCGGTGATTCGTAGTTCAATATCTCTGTCCTTTCACATCTCAAATCTACTTTTCGTATACTGTTTCGAAATTTGATCAACCATTTGCAATCGCTTATGAAATTCAAAGTCCCGCATACGCTTGTCCTCCTCTTTTTCTTGATGATGTTTGCACTGGCTCTCACCTGGGTTATTCCTTCCGGTGAGTTCCAAACAGAAATGACAGAACAGGGCCGGGAAGTGGTTGTTCCGGGCACCTTTACGGAAGTTGAAGATAAAGAGATGCTCTCTCCTCTTTCACTCTTCACCGTTGTTCCTCGTGCCCTGGCTGATGCACAGGGAATCATCTTTTTTGTCCTAATCATCGGCGGAGCATTGGCGGTTGTCCGGGAGACCGGAGCTATTGATGCTCTGCTTGGAAAGATGATCAACCGATATGGGGAAAGACCGTTTTTGCTTCTTTTCTTTGCCATGTTCGCGTTTACCGCTGCATCAGCAACTCTCGGTATGGCCGAGGAATATATTCCGTTTGCCGTAATCCTGATCTCGGTCTGTGCTGCTCTTCGCCTGGATGCCATTACCGCTATCGGTACAATGGTTATCGGTTATGGAATCGGGTACGGAATAGCATTGATGAACCCGTTCACACTGCTTGTTGCCCAGGAAGTGGCTGAACTTCAGCCGGCATCAGGCATCGAGTACAGGGCAATTCTGGCCATTCCATTTCTGGCCGTTGGGTTTCATCATGTCTGGAGTTACGCGCGTAAAATTCAGGCGGACCCATCCAAAAGCCTCATGAAAGGTGCAATCGCGACTCCTGCATCCAAATCTCACTCCTATCCGGAAATGACAACAAGACACAAGGGGATCCTGCTTTCAACCATGGCTGCATTGGTATTGCTTGTGTTCGGTATCTATCAATACAGCTGGTACCTTGTGGAGCTCGGTGCCATGTTTTTTGCCCTTGCGGTGGTTGTCGGGCTCATCTCTAAACTGAACATGAATGAGACCGCTAAAATTTTCGGAAAAGGAGCATCCGAACTTACCGCTACCGCTCTACTAATCGGCTTTGCCCGATCCATTGCCCTGTTGCTCGAAGACGGAGAAGTTCTCCATACGGTAGTGAATGCACTTGCAACTCCGCTGGCGTCAATGGGAGCTGAATTCTCTGCCATCGGGATGTTGGTCATTCAAAGTATACTTAACTTTTTCATTCCATCCGGAAGCGGTCAGGCGTTTGTGACCATGCCACTTATGGCACCGATCGGCGACTTGGTCGGAGTCTCCCGACAAATTTCAGTTCTCGCTTTTCAGTTTGGAGATGGCTTGATGAATATGATTGTGCCCACAAATCCTGTATTGATGGGGATTTTGGGCCTGGCCGGAATTTCATATGATCGGTGGTTTAAATTTATAGGCCCTCTGATTATAAAATTGTTGATACTCGCCGCTGTAGCCCTTGTTGTGGCTGTGTGGATTGGGTACTCGTAAGTGGTGTGATATACGGGGTACGGTTTACGGCATTGGGTTTACGGTTGTTGATTGACCACCTCAGGAATCGGTCGATCAATGCTATCTTCAGACTATGACTGTTAACTCTCAGTTCTCACCATCAAAACTTTTCAATACACTTTTTGTTCATCCATTTCGTATTATAAATGTAATAACATAGTAAGAACTAAATCTCTGGACTAATGATCAAAAAACTTCAAAAAATCGGTAACAGTCGTGGAATTCTACTCGAAAAGGCACTACTCAAGCTTCTGAAAGTTGAAGAGGATGATCAAATCGAAATTGTACCCCATGAAGATGGACTTTTAATTAAAAAAATAGATGCTGATAGTGCGTATCAGAAAATCAGCAATAAACACCGAAAATCACTTGATAAGCTTGGACAGTAATGTCAGAACCGATTTTTCTCACCTTAGATAACATCCTGTCTTTTCACCTTCAGGAAATCAAAATTGCCGGTGGAGCAACAGGTTTACGCGATAGTGAAGGTGTAGAAGCATGTGTCGATGCTCCAAAAGCTAGTTTTGGAGGTGAGTATCTTTTGGATCTGTTTTCAATGGCAGCAACCTATATTTCCTGTTTGACCATGCGTCATCCATTTGTGGATGGCAATAAGCGCACTGCACTGGCATCTGCCCTCACCTTTCTCTATTTAAATGGCTATGTCATTGAAGAGACCTATGATGAAGAACTTGCCGATATCGTTTTAAGATTTATTACCAAAGAGATTTCAAAAGATGATGTAGCTAGTCATTTAAAAACCCATTCCGAGAAACGAAACCAATAGCAATCCAAGCTCCATCCCTCAAAAGGTTAAAGATATTCCTTTAGAGATTTTTACATGTTTATCTTCCTTTTTTGTATGGTCTTGCTCCCCTCTCTCAATCATATTAACTCGCTGAAGAGTTGAACAGAAGTTCAATACATTTTAATAACCACGATGGAGGGAATTATGTTTAGTAAATACACCTATCTTTTAATTTTCTTGATGAGCTTTGCCATTTGGGGCGTTTCCTGCACTGACACTACATTAACAGATCACTATATCGACAGTAAACATAGAGCGATTTTGCAAAAAAGTGAATCTCAATTAGATAAAAAGAATCACGACATTACTTCAGAACTTTTGATGGAAGTAAAAAAGAAGACAGCACGCTATCACTCAACAACGCAGGCTATTCAAAACGGTTATGTTGAGGATACTCACTGCGTTTCAAATCCCGATAAAGGCGGAATGGGATATCACTGGCTGAATGAAGGTCTGGTCGATCCGGTTTTTGATCCGTTAAATCCTGAAGCTTTGATTTACGAACGGGATAAAAACGGGAATCCAAAACTGATAGCTGTGGAATACATCGTCATAGATGTTGGACAGCCACACCCGCACTTTGGTGATCAACCCTTTGATATCGGTGGCACTCCGGTTCCTGTAGATCACTACAGCCTGCATGTATGGATCTATAAGGATAATCCAAGCGGAACCTTCGAACCGTACAACCCGAATGTATCTTGTGATTAAGGGGGAGTTAAAACACTCGTGGCACGACTTTGAGTCGTGCCACGAGTATTGTATTTAATTTAATTAACTAACATCCGTCAGACCGTTTCAAGCGGTCTGATGGGTATTCTAATCTACTTACGCCGCACCCGGTGTCGCCCCGCCGGCCATCAGGTAAACTCCTAAAATAACGAGCACAATGGCCAGGAAAATCTGCAACCGCGCTGCCCTGATTTTCTGAGCCGCCATCCAGCCTCCCACCGTTCCAATCAATAGCGGCACAACTAAAAAGAGAGCCAGCCACCAGTCAACCGCATCGTGGATCATATAACCTGCGGTAGCCATACCTGAGATGAAAATGGATTGTACCTGAGCAAGTGCTACGGATAGAAGCATCGGAACCCCAAGCACTACCAATATCGGAACGGCCAGAACAGGCCCTCCAACACCAAGTAATCCGCCCGGCAAACCGACTGCAATACCAACCCCACCCAGGTAAAGCATTCCCTTCATAGTATCCATCTGCAGCTTCTTCTCAGGTGCCAAATGATTTTTCTGGCGATAAAGTATCAGCAATCCCGTAAGGAAAACGAACAAACCTAACAAAACGGCAAAGGTTGCCGCATCCAGCAGCGTGTTGATCTGTGAACCGGCAAACGCACCGATCACAGATGCGATACTGAGAACAAAGGCTCCTTTCATCGCTTCTTTGGTTCCAAGGTGTCCGGATCGAAGATAACCCAGACTCCCCACAATTCCGGTTGCAATAAATGTTGCGCTCGCCGTACCGGCTACAGTACTGGGATCCAGCGGAAGAAGTGCAAAAAGGGCAATGGTGACAAAGATCCCGCCGGGACCAATCGTGGTAATACAAAAACCCCCGACAAGGGCGATCACAAACATCAGGATCGCCATTTCGGGGCTCATCAAGAGATTATTTAAAAATAGAAGTGTGTTTAAAAAGGACATTCAATTTGTTTTATGCGAGCATTCCGCCGAAAATGGCCTGTAAAACACCTTTCCCGGAATTAATCGCAATATAGATAGAGAAGATCACCAAAACACTGTTTGCAGCATTCAGTTTCCAATCGTTGGTTTCAGTTCCCATCAGCTTCTTGTCATTCACGGCCCAGAACAGAAGTGCAGCCGTAATTGGAAGGCCAAATACTCCGTTATACGCCGGGAAAAGAGTGACCATCTCGACCACACTCAAACCGGTAATTTGTGCTACCAGCGGGGAGAACATCCCAATTAAAATACCCCCGGCAAAAATAAGTTTAAACGCTTTGCTGCTACCGTCTTTATGATCAATATCCAGGGCTTCCAGAATCATGAAAGGAACCGTCCACATAATAGGTACAATGCTATTGAACGCTGCGCAAACCACACCGATAAGGAATACAATCATTGCCCACTGGCCGAGCACGATTTCAAGTGCTTCACCCGGGGCTATAAATGAAGTAAGTTCTGTGTAGCCTGCAGGACGCAAAACTGCAGCCGCTACAATAATAATTGCCAGTGTTATCAATCCACCAACGGTGTAACCCATAGCCAGGTCGGTACGCATCATCTTTACGTGTTTTAGACTGTTCCATCCTTTTCTTTTAACCAAAATTGATTCAAGAAAGAAATTGGGCCATAAAGCTGTAGTCCCCAATATTGCCACTCCAAGCAGCATTGCACCCACATCAGGAATAGATGGTATCACACCTTTTGCCACTGCTACCATGTCCGGCCCGCTGGCACCCGCAACTATGATGTAGAGAAAAAGAAGCAGAAACATCATTCCGGTCATCACTTTCTCAACATAGTCGTAATTCAAAACACCCACTATAATAGCAAGTACACCGGTTACCACTGCAAGCGGCTGCCAGGGTAATGCTCCCGCTGATAATATCTCAACACTCTTGCCTACAGCTGCCGTTAACGCAAGCGTCCAGGCAATACAGCCAATCGATAGAAAAAGAGCAATGATCAGCGCCCCGTTTTTGCCAAGCTTCTTTCGAATAAAGGTCATCAGCGTATCGCCGAAAATTCCAAGACGAGCACTCATATCCTGAGCCATAAACCCTAAAAGAACAGCGCCTATTACGGCCCATATGAGCACATAACCATATTCGACCCCGGCCTGACTGGCTATGAATATTGAACCGGAGCCAAAATAACTTGCAACCATGATAAACGACAGTCCATACTTGTCAAAGAAATTCTCAAAAAACTCTTTCATGCAGATGATATACGTTTTAGATGTTTATGTTTAGGTCGGTTGAAATGTTTACACCTCTGCCCCAAATAACAGAGCATACCAAAATGGTTTGGTGGGAATTGAGCTTAAATCAAGTTTTACATGTAGTTGGTTAGCATGTACCCTAAAAACATTGAATTTTGAATTATTTTAAACCGACCTAATGTAAGTATTTTGAGACCAAACAATAAAATAAAACAGGATTAAAACTTCCTATTACCTCCAAAATATTGGCCAATAAACAGTTGAACCGAATTAATTTTAGACAATATCAGAGTAGTTCGTAGGTTTCCGACCTTTCTTCAACTCTCCGAATGACCTCTTCCCTCTCCATATATTCGATAACCCGCTTCAATTTATCACGCCTCAAATGAGTTTTATGCTGAATAGTTTCAATATCTTTTGCTCCTGACATCAATATCTCCCGAACCTGGTTGATCTCTTCATCAGTTACCGGGTGATGTTCTTCCGATCCTGCAGACCTGCAGTTATCACAATTCCCGCAAGGCTTTGCATCGGTCTCTCCAAAATAGGTTCGTAAATAGACCTCCCTACATCCTTTGGTCGTGGCATACCCTTCCATGTATTCAAGCTTTTTCAAAAGGACATCACGGTAGTGATACGCTTTTTTCTGATCGATGTGGAGTTTGGGCATCCTGGGGTGGATAAGCTTGATGAGAGGTGTCTCACCGATGTGTTTTACTTTCAAAAGCTGATCGTGCTCGGCAAAAACGTTCAGCGCTTTACGAAACTGATTGGAAGTCACCTGCAGTTTTTCCAACAGGTAGTCTTCATCAATAAAATGGAAGTCAGAAAATGAAGGGGGCCCGAAAATCCTAAACAGCTGGTCCAGGAATTCACCCTTTTTGGAATCGAGTTCATCTACTTTTTCCCGGATGTAGGCCCGGCTCACCAGAAAATGGATCCCCGTTTTCGGTTTGTGAAGCTCAATCATCTCCAGAATTTCAAGCCGCTGAAGAACCTCGACGCCAATCCGAATCTCCTTCTTTTTCATTCCAGCCCGTTTTGCCACATTTCCAAAATCTACGGTTTCATGCTGTTCCTGCTCACTCCCGATCGCCAGGTTCAGTTCATCACAAAGCGCCACGTAGACCTTGTTGAGATCCTCATACTCCGGATAAGAACGAAGAATTCGCGATTTCAGAATATCAACATCGCTGTTCTTGTAAATTAAAAGCGGATAACTGATCTCCCCGTCTCTTCCGGCCCGGCCCGCTTCCTGGTAGTAAGCCTCCAGCGTAAACGGCATGGAGTAGTGAATCACAAACCTGCAGTCGGGCTTATCAATTCCCATTCCAAAAGCATTAGTGGCCACTACCACGGGAAACTTCCCGGCAATCCAATCATTTTGAACGGCTTCGCGTCGCTCGCTTTTTAATCCGGCGTGATATGCTTTCGCTTCAATACCTTTATGGCTGAACTGCCGGGACCACTCCTCACAATCACGACGGGTGTTGGAATAGACAATGCCGCTGCCCATTCTCACTCCTCTCTTTACGGCCTTCATCAGCAGATTTTTTTTGTGAACCGTGTCGTTGACCCACCAGTGCAGATTGGGCCGGCTGAATCCGCCGGAGATGACTTCAGGCTGATCGAAACCAAGTGACTCCAGAATATCCTTCTTTACCTCGGGAGTGGCCGTTGCCGTAAGAGCAATCCATCTAACATCTTCATTCAGTACCGAAAGTTCTTCCCGGATTTTTCTGTAACTCGGGCGGAAATCATGACCCCATTCCGAAATGCAGTGTGCCTCATCCACCGCAATCAAGTCAATATTCAGGTTGTGCAGCTCAACCTGCCACCGTTCCGTTGAAAGACGCTCAGGCGCGATGTAGAGAAGTTTATACATCCCATTGCGTGCATTAACCAGGCGCTGCTCCACTTCATATCCCGGAAGTGTACTGTTGATGAACGTTGACCGAATCCCCGCTTTCTGAAGCTGCTCCACCTGATCCTGCATCAGCGCAACCAACGGTGAGATGACAATTGTAAGACCGTCCATTATCACCGCAGGCACTTGGTAACAAAGCGACTTTCCCCCTCCTGTCGGGAAAAGCACCAACGTATCTTTTCCATCCAGAACAGACTGAATCGCTTCTTCCTGTCGGGTTCGGAACGAGTCGTATCCCCAGTATTTTTTTAAAGCGCTTTTTGCGTCTTCAATAGTTGGCCGGTTCATTGTATGACCTGAACAGTATGATTTACAACATTTCGAATGAAGCTAAATCTAACGATTTGATAGTGAAAATGAAGCTAAAACTGAACGATAAAATTGCCGCTTTGGATTAATTGATTTTTCAAATTTTTAAATCTGAATGGCATCCGCGTAGATCCCGGAAAAATTTTCAAAATCTCGTTCTGAATCTCTCTGTAACGGTGCAATGATCACATTCGACCGTACCTCCCTTGAAATAAATGGCTTTACAGCATGAATGATTGGGTCAGATGTAGCGCATCCGAAAATAAGTGAATGATAACCCTTGCGGCGATATTCACGATAAATGAATCGCAACAGGGCTTCCATAATTACAGGGTTTCGATCCCGGACAGCATATTCCGCAATAGTTACGTCCTTCATAGCCTTATCCTGTTTGGGCAGCGGTTTGCTTCCGGCCAAACGGGCTGCAAAATTATATGTCTGCCGTATAAAATTCATTTTGAATCCATGATATTGAATTCTATTCTTTTTGATTGAGGTCATATCCCATGCAAGACAGGCTCCAACGATCTCATCTCCACGGACAGCGAGGTAGTAATTCCCAATCTTCACATCCGGCCTGTTTTCAAGATTGCGGATAAACACCTCCCTGTTCATCTCCGGTGCCAGAATTTGATTCCGGAATTCCTCAGAGAGTAATTCAACTATCCGATCGATATCAGAAAATCCGGCTTTCCGAACAAAGTATAATCTGTTTTCAGAAACCGGTTTGAGTGTAAAGATAGTTGACATTGAAATGGATCCGGCCACTTTGGAGTCAAGATGACCCAGGCCTGCAAGTTTCCGAGCCGGTTGATTACTCTGCATAACATAGGCGTACAGATATTTTACTTCCGGTCGGTTTTGTACTTTTTGCCTGACTCTCTCCGACATTTTTTCCAGAAAAATACGGCTCGTTCCTTTTTCCGTTACATGCAGGTTCCCAAGGTAGATTACATCTTTCAGATCGCCACGAATATACCGTTTCTGATATGATGCAATGGCAAATCCAATAAGGTGATCCCCATCGAAAAAACCCAAGGGCACATTTTTGCAGGAGGTAATTTTCGGGATGGCAAATATATCAGGTGAACGATCAAAATGAATACTCAAATTCCCGGCTTTAATCGGTTTGAGGCGCCCGATTTCAAGAAACTTTTCATTCCAGCTTTCAGGTAGTCCTTCCACCCGGTAACGCGTGGATTCTCTCGCTTTTGATTTCATGAGCCTATTTCGTTTCGTGATGATTGAAACTGAATGGAATAAGCCTGTAAAATGGAAAACGGTCTTCCTGTAACAGTTCTTCACCGGAAGTTATATCAAACCCAAGAATTCCAGGGAGGGCCGGATTCGTAACATGCGCCGAATGAATATACCGGATCAAGCCCCGTGATTCCGGACCTGATTTTTCAGCTATGAGTTCCATCAGTTCCGTAAAATCTTTTGCCGTCAGCCAGTCACTGACATTCGAAAGAGCATATTTATTGTAGAAGCCGGGTTCTGATTCTACCATCAACTCTGTAATGGACTTCTCGATAAATCGAAGCCTGTCTTTTTCTTGGCGAAGACGAAGGCTGCCCGGTTGCTGTAAATAGGCAGGAAGAGATTCTTCAAACAACACTCGGTTGAAAAGAACAAACTGCAGCATCCAGTTTTCCTTCACGGGCGTATCTGTACAAAAACTTCGGAATTGCTCGTAAAACTTTTGTCCCAAATGCTGATTTTTCCAATGTATCAAACCCTGTTCAGAAATCCCCCGTTGTTTATAAATTTTCGGATGAAACATGATATTAAACAGATTTTTCAGCAGGCCTGCTCTTAGGACTTCATCAAAATATCTTTTTTGTTCCTCAATACTGCCCGTATCAAAGAGTCCCGAAAGCTTTATACTGCCGCCAAGAAGCAGTCTGCCCAACGGTGAAAATTTCCTGATATATGTCTCATATTTTCCAAGATTCACCGGACCGAGTTTAAAAATGGACTTGTTCTTATTCCAGAATACTATATCTGCATCAGGGAGGTGCTTTTCTATTTGTTGAAACCATGATTCTCTTTCAGATTTTTCAGCAGGCATATAGCCCAGAAAACGTGCTGCCGAAAGAGTATTTAGCTGAATTGCGGCTTGTAGTTTAAGTCTGGAAAGATAAAGCTGGGAGACTGCAATATCTGCGGCATCAATGATGACCGACTCATGACTGTTCACCAATAATTCTAAAGGAACTTCGCCCGCGCTGGCGATACACAAAACACGATCATTTTCCTGAAGATTGAGTGCTGACAGTTCACTTTTTGGATCGTCCTGTGATACACCAAAATCGTAAATATATTCTCTCTTTAGCATATTCTCTCCAATCACCGATTATGCATACACTTCTCTTTTTATAAGATATACATAAATTCTGATAGTGATGGAAAGTATGTTTCTGTGGGAGTGCTTGGCAAAAGCCGGCATTTTGTCATGGTGATCCAGCGAAGTACCTCAAATGTAGGATTAAACCAACTATGTATGGATCCTTATCCCAATCACCGTAGGCATCAGGATAACTATATGAGTTTTGAAAAATCCTCTGCCAAATAGTTAGCAGAAAAATGAACACAAATGCTTTATTAAATAATGTTTTTTAAACTGCTTTTTAAAGCCAATATCTTTTCAATATTTATTTATTACATTGATTGATCTCAGTAAAGAATACTCTCCTGCCAATCCCAAATACTACTTTTCATGAAAAAAATAATACCTGCCATCCTCACAATAATTCTTTTCTCAGGATGTACAACCAATAGCCAAAACGACGGCCGCTCATTATCCATCAATCTTTCCGTATCAGATGACGTAAAAGAGTCGTTCGAAAGTGATGGAAGACTGTATGTTTTTATGAACCGGAATCTGGAGGTGGAACCCATGGAGCAGGTCTGGCCGTATCCGGATAGAATGAGCCAAATCTTTGCCATTAACAGGACGGGATTTAGTCCGGATGGAAATATTACACTTACCCCGAATGATGACTGGACAAAAACAGCAGACTGGACTTTCGAAAATATCCCGGAAGGAGAATACAACATTCAGATTCTCTGGGACCAGGATAAAAGCGAATCCCGAATCAACGCGCCAGGGAATCTTTACTCAGAAAAGCAGCAAATCTCTGTTTCCGAAGCCGGGGAAATCAATGTTACAATCGATCAAATTATACCAAAAAGAGAGCTTGCCGAATTTGACCTGCTCCATCTTGTTGATTTCAAAAGTGATACGCTGTCAGCGTGGTGGGAAAAGCCGGTTCATCTGAAAGCTTCTGTTTTACTGCCCGAAAATTATGATCCTTCTGAATCGTACCCCATACGGTATAATGTTTCAGGATATGGCGGAAGGTATACTCGGGTCAACAGCCTCGTAAACAGTGATGAATTTACTGAATGGTGGCGAAGCAGTGAGGCTCCGCGGGTAATCAATGTTTTTCTGGACGGTGAAGGGCCGTTTGGTGATTCTTACCAGATGGATTCTGAGAACAGCGGCCCTTATGGACATGCGCTTATTTACGAGCTGATTCCGCATATAGAATCAGAGTTCAGGGGAACCGACACAGCTGAAACCCGTTTTGTGGATGGCTGCTCCACGGGCGGATGGGTATCGCTGGGTCTACAGCTTTACTATCCTGACCATTTCAATGGTGCTTTTTCCTACAGCCCCGACGCCATCGAGTTTGAAAACTATCAGCTGATTAACATCTATGAAGATGAGAATGCTTTCATCAACGAATTCGGATACGAACGCCCGGTTATGAGGAGTACAATTGGCGAGCCGATGATCTCACTTCGCGATTTCATAGCTTATGAAAACGCACTTGGAGATTCTGATACCTTTCTGAATTCAGGCGGACAATTCAGTGCTCACACAGCACTTTACAGTCCGCGGGGCGAGGATGGACTTCCAAAACCACTATTTCACCCTGTAACAGGTGAGATAGATCATGAAGTTGCGGAGCACTGGAAGAAATACGATTTCAAAATTTATGCAGAGGAGAACTGGTCAACACTCGGTCCTAAGCTGCAGGGTAAAATCTATATCTGGATGGGTGATATGGATCAGTTTTATCTGAATCCGGCAACCCGTGCTTTCACAGAATTTTTGAATAGTACAGATCAGCCTGAATCGGATGCGGAGGTTATCTTTACTCCAATGGCGGGACACTGCGACCAGTTTTCACACAAAACCGTATTGATGCAGATTCAGGAAAGGTTAGGTGAAATTGTGCCGTAACCGGATCACTGAATCAGTTTTTGAAAGACGAGGTTTTCTGCATTAGATAAGAATATCAAGCTGCGAGCTCTTTGTGAAAACGGTTACAAGCGCTAACACGTAGAACTATTAAATATCAACCCGAAAGCCATAATTTTGAAAGAGTTTTAATTCCAAAAGAAATCCAGGAAGTTTTCCAGCCGGAACGTATCTCCTTTATACATTTCCGTATACTTGCACCGCCTGCCAGCAGGTGAGCGCTCCAAATGGGGAGAAAATCTTGACAAAAAACATCGATAGAACAGATCATCTCAGCAATTTCAAAAGTAGCAATTATGGAAGGATGGATTATTTATATTGAGTATTAACAACATCTTAATATACAAAACATTCTGCTTTTACTCCTCTTGTCATTTGTTTATATCGAACTCCTATCAACTATAACAAGTTATATAGTAAGTATTTACCTTCTCAATCTTGGATAAAAAATAGATGAAAAAATATCAGAAAGTATTGCTGGTTTTATCTTTGTTATTGATAACAGCGTATGCCGTTGTCCAAGTTTATTTTTCCTTCTATCTGGAAGAACAGCTCAGGGATAGGCTTATTGAAGAGGTAAACAAAAATACTGAGAACAAATACAATTTTGATGTTGCAGATTTAAACCTGACTCTGATTGGTAAAAGTGTTCAGCTTGAGGGAGTTACCTTGAATGCGTCAGAAGAAAGTGAAACGAATTTTGAGCTTACGATTGGAGCCATTGCTTTTACCGATCTTGATATGAACAATCTTACCGAAAACCGTGAGTTTATCGTAAACGAAATTATTATTTCAGACCCGGCTATTTCATTAATAATGGCTGACAATGGATCAAAAGATGTGGAGCCGGATCAAATTACCCGGCAACTGACTTCCGAATTTCTCACTTATGCTAATAATGTTTCCATAAACGAAATCACAATTGAGTCTGCACAGGCCGAGTTGAAATCCGATGAGGATTCTGAACCGGTATTTTCATTCAGCGATACCGACCTGAAATTTTATAACACGGTTTTCGACAGTTCATCATTGAATACGGACAGGATCTTTCCATTTGAAGATGCAGACGGTACAATCCGGAGTTCAAATTACAGAACTTCAAATAAGATGTACGAGATACATACGGAACAATTTGAGTTTTCGACGACCAACAACCTGGCCGTGATAGATAATTTTGAACTTGATCCAATTCCGGATGAAGATGAATTTTTTGAACGAACAGGCCACCAAACAGACCGGGTAGAGGCTTCTGTGTCATCGGCAGAACTGCGAGACATCAATATGGAGAACCTTATGGAAACGAGTTCTTATGAACTGGGTTTGGTGGACATAAATGACTGGGAAGTAAAAGTTTTCAGAAATAAAAGATATCCCAAGGAAGAGAATCGAAGCCAGAAGCCGCTTCCGCAGCAGGTGCTTGACGAACTGAATTTTTCAGTAGGATTGGATAGTGTGAAGCTGCATAATGGTAACATCCGGTATACTGAGCTTGAAGTGCACAGTGATGAACGCGGATCGGTGGAATTCGCGGAGTTAAACGCAACTCTTACAAACATCACGAATATTGACGAAAACATCCGTAAAAACGGCAACCTGGAACTTGACGCCGAAACCAACCTGATGGGAGAATCAAAACTCAATGCAAATTTTGTGTTACCATACGGAAGACTGTCACAGTCCATTACAGGCAGCGTGGATGCCCTGGACCCCAGAATTCTTAATACCGTACTTGAACCGCTTGCGCTAATCAGAATTGACAACGGTGAAGTACACTCTTTGAATTTTGACATGGATCTTGAAGAACAATCAGCTGCCGGGGAAGTAACAATTATTTATGACGACCTGAATATTTCCTTGCTCGACGATGACGGACTGGATAAAAATCTTCGAACCCGAATCAGTTCATTCTTTGCAAACAATTTTGCGGTAAAAAAAGATAACAGTGAAGATGATCCCAGGACCGGCGAAGTATCATTTGAACGGGACAGTGAAAAATCCGTGTTCAACTATTGGTGGAAATCGCTTCAAAGTGGCCTGGAATCGAGTATTGGTATTTGAATCAGTATATGAAAAAGTGAACAATCCGGTATGGAATCAAAAAAAGACTTACCGCTATCAGCCAAAGTGCTGATTAAGCTCCTTTTGACCATTACAGTAATTTTCATTCTGATTGTCGCAAAAACCCTGCTGGTTCCCCTGTTTTTTGCGATCCTCTTTGCATATGCCCTCTATCCATCTGCAAAGAAATTGGAAAAGGTGGGTATTCCGAGAATTATTGCGAATTTAATTTTGATTATTAGTTTGATTGCTGTCGTAGCACTGAGCATTTATGGCACTGCACAGTTAACTTCTACAGTCACTGACGACCTACCTTCCATTAAAGAAAATGTTGAGCAGAATATTTCTACAGCAGAAAAAGCTGTAAGTGGATGGCTAATCATATCGGATGAACAGGTTGAGTCATTAACCGACGGTATACAAAATACCGGACAAATCATCGGGAGTGTCTTTTCATCCACAACCAATACGATTCTTGGAATCGGGCTGCTGCCGGTTTACACGTTTCTCCTTCTTTTTTACAGAAATAAATTCAGGGATTTTATCGCACAAGTGTCATCTTCTGAATACAAGGAAATAACGGATAACATCATAAAACAGGCCTCTGATATAGTGCCTCGTTATCTTAAAGGACTTTTCGTAGTCTGCTTGATCCTGATTCTTTTAAACTCTATCGGATTTTACATTATCGGGATCGAATATGCGCTTCTGATGGGGGTCATTGCGGCTTTCTTTAATCTGATCCCTTACCTGGGAACTGTTATCGGATATGGTATCGTATTTCTGTTTGTCTTTCTCACGCAGTCACCATCCCTATCTTTGGCTGTTCTCGGACAGTTTTTTATCGTGCAATTCATTGAAAATTATATTCTCACTCCGAATATAACGGGTTCATATGTACAAATTAACCCGCTTGTAACTATTCTTGCACTGATTGGTGGTGGAATGATCTGGGGCCTTTCAGGAATGTTTTTGGTCATCCCCTTTCTGGCTTTCCTGAAAATTGTATTTGAAAATATTCCTGATCTGAAACCGGTGGCCTATCTGCTCGGCACCCGTGGAACTGAAAAATATTCAATCAACATTCGTTCTCTCAAACAGTTGTTTGGCTGGGCAGACTGATTCAAAAAATCTTTTTTCTGAGACTTATTCTATCGATTTAGGCATGAAAATGAAGCCGAAATCATAAAGAAGCTACAAGTGGTTGTTTCATATTTGGTTATACGATTTCTTCAGACCAAACGGCATATTCATTTCCGTTTGGGTCTGAAAAATGAAAGCGACGACCACCCGGAAAAGAGAAAATATCCCGAATAATTATCCCACCAGCCGATTTCACCTTTTCTAAGGTTGTTTCCAAATTTGAACTGTAAAGAACAACCAATACACTCCCATTCTCTGTTAATGCTTTCTTTCCAGATTTATAAAAGCCGCCATCCATACCGGCGTTTTCTATAGCCACATACTCCTTTCCATATTCAACAAACGACCAGCCAAACACAGTAGAAAAAAATCTCTTAGTTGCTGCAAGATCTTTTGAGGGCATCTCGATATAATTAATTTTTCCCGATTCTTTCATAGTTGAGTTTTAATTGCCTGAATGTTGAACCGGTAAATCACGGAAAAATCATATATCCGGTTGTTATTTTTGATTTAATCACAAGGTATTCATTGTATACTCTTATTAAGAAACCCTGAATTATTTTGCAGAAGATCTTCGGTATTGAATCCTCCACATAAGTTCCCATGTTTCTCCCTCATCCATTGATCTCTGCCAATCCCAATTTATTGAATCTTCCGTGATGTCATAGAAGATCATGCGCTGAAGAATCCGGTTGCTGTCCGCAGTAAACGCTGTTCTGTGAAAGATTCGTTTGTCATCGGTTATATCTCCATTAAAGTCAAGATACGATCCTTCATTATCTATCCATGTCTGTTTCCACTCTCCGGTCTGCGGATGGTATACGGAATAACTTTTCCCTTCATATCCGGCCATGTCTCCGGTAAGGGCTTCAAAATTTTCTTCTATTACTTGGCCACTGAGAATCCTGCGAACTTTGTTTTTTCCGGTTGCCGTCGTTCCGTCTTCATTCTGCCAGGTAAGGTCCCATTCACCCAGCCAGAAATCAAAGGCATGTTTAGGTGATCTGTTTTCAGAACCGGTTTGACCCATAATAGGCCCGGCCTGACTGATCAGGATTACCAGCACAGTTATCAAACAAACATGAAATTTTAGAATCATATTCGACCTGATTTATCATTAGGCAACAGTAATTTCTGAACAAAATCTAATTCCCGAAGAAATCCAGGATGTTTTCCAGCCGGGAGGTCTCTCCCTTATACAATTCCGTATACTTGCACCGGTTACAAGTTACTGTAGTAAATTTTTTGTTCTGTATATTGAAGAACTTTGTGATCCCACCTCCTGTAGCCTGAAGCAGATCCGTTTCAAACTCTTTGTTTTGGCATTTCGGACATTTCCAGTTTTTGTGCTCCATAATGGTTTGATTTAAATGTAGAAATGAATCAGCTATTGTCTCTTTAAAGTAAAAATTTCAGATGCATTAAAGAACACGTTGTATAGCTGTCTGAACATCATTACAATGGATTCATCAAATCCGGTTTCCACTTTGAATTCCACTCTTTCTCCGGCATCCAGCTCCACTTGTTCCGGTTTGCAGGTACACCAGTCCATTTTTACATAAATGGAGTATTGTCCTGGATTCACATTGATGTTGATCCCCTGATTATATTTCAGGTCGGCAACATGTTTATCATCAATAAAAACCTTCAGTTTCCGGGCCATCCCAAAAAGATCCCTATCCCGGACGACACGTATGATCGATTTCTCCATTTATCAAGTACCCGGTAATCTTTAGGTTTAGTGCCAAACATGCCCTGAACGGTTCAGCAATGAGATTAACAAAACTGAGTTTAAGTATGAAGTTATTATAATCCTGAAAGAGTTGAATAAAATTTATCTTTCCAATAGATAAAATCATTACAGATACCAGTAGATACTTCCGATTTCAGCTCAAATTATAATGACTAACTCCTTTTTGCAAAAAGCGAACCTGCTATGAAAAAATCACGTTCATTAGCAACGTTCTTAGTTTTACTTTTCATACTTAGTGGTTCTCTGTTTGCCCAGCAGATTGATGATTTTGAAAAAATCTATTCCGTTTCAGAAGCACTAGCAGATCTTGATGGAGATGGAGAAATAGATCTTCTGGATCAAACCGTAGTGATATCCGGGCGTGCCTCAGTGGACAACCTCATCTTTAATGATCAGCGCCTTTCCGTTTATATACAGGATGATAACGCGGGTATTCAGGTGTTTAGCGGCACGTTGAATGCCGATATTAATGAGGGGGACAGCTTGGTTGTAAAGGGAACTATTGATCTCTACTACGACAAACCCGAGATCGTTGCGGATACAGTCTACGTTGTGGATGAACAACCCCGTGTTCCGACACCAAAATCACTGTCTGAGGTTGCAGCAAACCCGGAAAATTATCTCGGCATGCTGGTGCAAGGGCGTGCGGTGGTTTCTCAGAAAAAGGCAAGTTCCGGCTACAGAGGACTGACTATTTCCGTTAGTGATTCTATTGAGGATATCCAGGAAGTTTATATATCACAATCACACAGATTAAAAGATGAGTTTAACCTGGAATTGTTGAGTATCGGAGATGAAATTGAGGTTACTGGAATCCTGGGAAAATTCGTTTTCCGAACCAGCGGTACCGTCATCTATCATGTGATGCCACGCACCCCCGACGATATTAAAACCACGGGCTTTCCCCGAAAATACCTGAGCTATTTGGGATTGTTCGGGATCCTTTTCTTAGTATCAATTTTTGGATGGAATTTTGTGCTTAGAAGACAAGTAAAATCCAAAACAAATGAACTGTCCATTGCTTTGGAGGAGAAAGAGGTGCTGATGCAGGAAATACACCACAGGGTCAAAAATAACCTGGCAAAAATAGTAGCCCTGCTTGATTTGCAAATCAGCGTAGCTGATCACCCTGCCGTGGAGAAGAGTTTATCGAACAGCAAAAGCAGAATAAGCAGCATGACCTTGATTCATGAAAAACTATATCAAACTCAAAAATACCGGACTGTTCGACTCGATAGCTATCTGAGGGATCTGGTCACAACCATATATCAAACCTATTCCAGTGAGAATCAAGATGTGCGGTTAGACTTTGACCTGGATGAAGTCTCATTTTCAGTTGATAAAACTGCAGTTTGCGGATTATTGGTTAATGAATTGGTAGTAAATGCTTTCAAATATGCCTTTGACGATGGTAATGAAGGGGTTCTAAGTATAGTATTGAAGAAAAAAAATGAAGAGATTCAACTCAGGGTTACTGATAATGGTCCCGGTCTGCCGGGTGCATTTGGTGAAATTCAGGGAGAAGGATTGGGAACCATGCTCATCCAGAATTTTGCAGAACAACTGGATGCTGAAATTGAGGTTCATTCAGATGAGAATGGCACATCATTTTCATTTACGTTTGAATGAGAAATTTCTGGGATTGGTTTTTTTGTTATCCCACGCCCTCGACTGTCGAGTATAATTGACTCCAATCATTGACCTGCAGGTGGGTACTCGACTGTCGAGTTTAATCATAATGATTTTCTGTCTTGAATAGATTGAGCATGACAACAAGGAACTCGTCAGACGACTGAATATTTCGAGTTCATAGCTAGGTTTTTGGTAAAGTCATCAGACGAGTGGATAAGATTTAAATAATGCCTTTTACATAATGCTCAGGAATAGTTTGATTTGAAAAGTTCACAAACTCTTCCGTTGATCCCGGCAAATCAAATAATGTTTTTGCCATATCAATATTGCAAAGAGAGCCTTGCCTATAACCCGAATAATCTCTGTATGAGGAGAATTCCCAATCTTCCATTCTGTTAACTAATCCTGCTCTTAATGGGTTTTGATGTATGTAGAGTAAACAGATAAGCGGATATTTGTCGTCTTTAAGGATTTCTTCATTTAACTGTTTAGATTTTGTACGTGATCGAAATAATGATCCTGATTTACCATGAGCCTTATTCATTGCCTTCGTGTAAGAGCTTAAAATTACAGAAATAGATCTGTTGAGAGGTTTGACATCCGGGGTGAAATTTTGTTTATCCAAACCATGCTTTTGTTGTTTGAAAACCGAATAATTTTCATGGACACGAATTAGCCAGTGAAAGTGATTTGGCATTAAACACCATGCAAGAAAATCACAATGAGAAGTTAAGTGATTTCTCATTTTCTTAATAAAGAACAGGTAGTTATCCCTTCCAAAAAAGATTGGTTTCCTGTCATTCCCCTGATTATACACGTGGTAGATGCCACCCGGCTGAAAATCCATAATCTTCTTGATTTATTTTTATCTGATTTAATCAAATAAAAACAGAAGCAGGATGCAAGAATAACTTACTTAGCCTCAAACCCTCGACTGTCGAGTGGAAGTAACTCCAATCATTGACCTACCGGTAAGTACTCGACTGTCGAGTTTAATCAGTTAAGATATTTCTGTCTTGGGATGATTGGTCATGACAACGTTAAACTCCTCAGACGACTGAACACTTTGAGCTCCAATCCCAGTCTTTCGTAAGTCGTCAAACGAGCTCCACGACCTCGACTGTCGAGTGGCATTAATTCCAATCCCTGACCTGCCGGTGAACACTCGACTGTCGAATTCATTTGTCAAAGATTAATCAACTAAAAAAAGTTATAGAAACAAGAAACTCGTCAGACGACTGATGGTTCGAATTTCATAGCTCGATCTTTAGTAAAGTCGTCAGATGAGCTCCTCCCTCGACTGTCGAGTGGCATTAACCACAATCATTTACCTGCCAGTGGACACTCGACTGTCGAGTGGAAGTAACTCCAATCATTGACCTGCCGGTGGATACTCGACTGTCGAGTTTAATCATAAGTATTTTTCTGTCTTGGATAGATTGAGCATGACAACAAGAAACTCGTCAGACGACTAAACATTTTGTGCTTATAGCTTGGTTTTTCGTAAAGTCGTCAGACGAGTTCTTCACTACTCTTCTCCCCACTCTTAAAAACCGCATCGATCACCTTCATGTTGGCAACTGCATCTTCGAGGGGTGTGGGTACGGCTGCATCATTTAGGATAGAATTGTTAAAAGCATCCACCTGAAGTTTGTACTGATCCACGGCTTCCACTTCTATCGCCTGGTGTTTTCCGTTTTTTGTGAGGTAAATATGTACACTCTTGTCGCCCGGAGGATTAAAGGGCTTTTCAACTTCAATTAAACCACCTGAACCGTAGATCACAACGCGCTGGTCATTTTCTATTTTAGTTGAACAGGTAAACGTTGATGTTTTGTCTCCGAACTTGAGTATTCCGGAGGCTTTCCGGTCTACACCGAAACCCGGATCGATATCAAGTTTGCCGTAAACGCTGTCCGGCTCGCTGTCAAACAAGAACCGGGAGACTGAGATACAGTAACAGCCGATATCCATCAACCCTCCTCCGCCCATGTGTGGCCAATTCCGGATATTCTCCGGATCGTCATTGTAATAAGTAAAAACTGCATGAATGGACTCCGGGGTTCCGATTTCCCCATTCCCAATCAAGGATTGCACTTCTTCCCATTGGGGATGAAAACGGTACATAAAGGCTTCCGTGACTTTAAGATCGGGGAATTCTCGTGTTTTCTGCAGCAGTGACTCAGCTTCCTTACTGTTCAGGGCAATCGGCTTTTCGCAAAGTACGTGCTTGCCGGCTTCCATCGCTTTGATCGTCCACGGCACATGCAGGTGATTGGGCAGCGGATTGTAAATGGCGTTGACCGTCTCATCGGCCAGTAGCTCTTCATAGCTTCCGTAGCTAACAGGGATATTCATTCTACCGGCTGTCTCTTCAGCTTTTTGAGTAACTCTTGAGGCAATCGCATGAACTGTTCCCATTTCACTTGCCTGAATGGCCGGGATCAGATGCTCCATTCCTATTTTTGCAGTGCTGAGTATTCCCCATTTTATAGATTTCATATCTGAAAGAAATTTAATCTCAAATTATTTTTACTGATTGGTCATTGATTCCAAATTAGCGGTTTTGAGTGTTCTTTCTGACTACAAATATCAATCCAGAAGATCATTGCCTTAGTTCCAATCTCATGCACATATGGTTCATTTCAAGAGAATCTCCTTCTCTAGCCAAGCCTTTGTTCGTTTCAAGCCCTCCTCATAAGATACCTCAGGCTGCCACCCTAAAATATCTGCACCCTGTAGATTTACACCGTGATTCTTCAGATATGAGACACGATCCAGATTTCTACCCGTGTCTGTGACCTTTGCTTATTCTTGTGTGGAGAGTATTTCTGAGGTATGGAAACCAACAAAACCGATTGCTCCCGTTACCAGGACCTGAGTATCTGCAAGTGATTTCATAGTGGTGTCATGTGGATGTTGAGGTTGAAGCCCCGGCATGCAAGATCTCACGAATCGGGTCAGCTATTCGATTAGATATATAAATCGAATGGAATCTAAACGTTAAATTCCTGATTCGTATATAAATCAACTGCTCCTGATAAAATCAATAGGTGTCCGCCCGGAGCTTGAAGTTATGCTTAGTGCAGTTACGGTAACCAGTATCAGGCCCATGCCAACAAGCTGAGATAGAGCCAAACTTTCGCTTAACACCAAGACGCCGAACAGCGATGCAGTAACGGGTTCAACCATGGCAACGATGGAGGCGACGGCCGGGGCGGTCCAATTCAGGCCCATAATATAGATAATGAAGGATAAACCTGCGCCCAGCACACCCAGTACTGCAAACAGCGGCCAATCCTCCGTGCCCACAACTTCAACAACCCCGTCGGTGCCAGCCGGCCAGATGAGAACGAGAGCCAGCACCGCGAACGCGATGGAGAGTATCGCCTGCGGACTGCCATGCGGCGCAGCATATTTGAAGCCAAAAATGAAGATCGCATAAGACACCCCGGCGAGCAGTCCGGCTCCTACACCGAGAAGGGTGATTCCCTCGGCACCGACATCATAAATTTGTGTAAGCAGTACGATACCCACCATCACCACGGTAATTGCAGTCAGCTTCATGGCTGTGGGTTTCTCCAGCCTAAGCGCAAATGAGGCCAGGTAGACAAACACAGGAGCGCAGTACATCAGGGTGGCCGCAACGGCAACACTCCCCTCCTCGATACTCAAAAAGTAGAACCCGAAATTCCCGGCCACACCCAGCCCTGCAACTGCTGACCAAAACCACAACTTTCTGCTCGCCAGTCCGCTACGGCCCGGTTGAAGCACAAGCCAGGCGAGCACAAACAGCAGCCCGATCGCGCCACGATAGAATGAAACCACAAATGCATCCCATCCATCAGCGATGAGAATACCGCCGATCCCTCCTGATATCCCCCAGAAGAGAGCCGCCAGCACAACGAAAAGTGTACTTATGTTAAATATTTTACCGGGCTTTTTCATGAAGAAATCAGATCAAAAGATTGATTTAATAGAATTTTTGATTGATGCAGTTTTATTGACATCTATCAGTCTTCCTATAACAGTTTAGCCTTATTGAGATTAAGCTAACAAAATCTTAGAATTTCTACTTATCTCAAATAACACCTTATCGCCCGAATATCTAATTATATAACAGTTACTTACATAATTTTTATAAATGAAGCCGGGTAAGCCTGGGGTATTTGAATACTTTTTTATCTATCCTGTTAATCAATACTGTCTGTATTCAAGCATTTATTCACCGTAATATGAGTCTTGCCCGTAGTCCATATCCTATTCGTGAATTCCTCGGAATGACTATTCGACGCTATCGGAAGCCAGCTCCCTGGGGTGAGCAAAAATCTGCCTGCCGGCTTTTATTTAATAACAAACAAGAAGCTGATTTCCGGATTGGATTTGTAGGCGATATTTGCCCATTGAAAAACCGGAAAGCTCATTTTTCAGAAGAAGTCCTTCAATTTTTTGAGGACTGTTCAATAATGGTGGGAAATTTTGAGGGAATCATAACAGATAAGCCACACTACCCTTTTCTTCTGAAACACACACCGGAAGTTTTTGAAGCCCTGAAAGTGATTAAACCATTGGATCAATGGATTCTTACCATCGCCAACAATCATGCGATTGATTATGGCCCGGAGGCACTAATAAACACACTTGCTAGAATTAGTGACCATAACATACGCTGGGTGGGAACGGTTGACAAGCCATCTATCGACATTCATCCCGGAATCTCTCTTACGGCATGGACTTGGTGGTTGAATGGACAAACCGATATCATACAATTGGATGATCCCGGACCTCCGGATAGCCAGGGTTTTCATATTGCCGCACCTCACTGGGGATATGAACATGAACGTAATCCAAGGCTATCTCAAAGAGAGAAACTGCCTGAGGGGTATGATATGATTGTAGGACACCATTCCCATCTGCCTCAGCCATTGGAAATCGTCTCGTCAGGTAGACCGGTTGCCTGGTCTTTAGGTAATTTTACAACCGCCAATAAACTCAGAGTTCTGGGTGAAGGTGCTATTCTCAAAGCGGGATTTATCCAGAATCACACCCCGGTACTCCATTCGATTAACTATCGAGCTATCTTACTAAACAGAAATACCCCCGGATTATGCAGCGTGACTTTAAGAGACTAACCAATGATACTTGAATTCAGACGGATCCAGGAGTGGCAAAGAGTAAAAACCATACCTGAGTTAAAAATAAATTCATTACTCAAAAGTTTTGGAAAGCATCTCCCCGGCTTTTTCCAGAGAGGTGAATGAGTTGTATTCACCATCTACATCACGTCCAAAACCAGTTTTTTTCAGAATGAAAGGCTGTGCAAGCAGAAAATAGATGAAAATACCGGAGACTGACAGAGAGGAAATCAGTTTCAAATTTTAGACTGCCTCATTTCTTGTAATAATCAGGTCTGCTGCTCCAATGATTATCAGCATAATGATGAATGGGAATTAAAAAAAGTTAAACAGATCAAAAATGACAAAAGGGATAAACAGAAGAGGGAGAAATTTAACAGGTGTTTCCCCTCACTTCATAATGCTGTACACGGTCATCATACTACTTTAGAATTCTCCTTGCTTTAGCGGGGACATAGACATTCTCATAATCTTCTCCGGCAAATTGTTTAACTGCCTCCGGTGAATCAAAAAATATAATCGTCATAAACTCTACTTAATCTTCATGTGGCCTTTTTAGCAGCTGGATGCTTCTGCAGCCTTCCCCTCCCTTCACCTCGATTTCCGGAATAATCTCTTTACGGAGAAGCTCTTCATATTCAGTTGCATTTTGATGGGTTGTCCACCCGTGCCAGATTCTGGCGATCTTCATAATTATATTCTTTTACTCAAGTTCTCGTGCGGTTTACAGCTCGGGGATTATGAGTGAATAAACGCTCAAAATCTCAACACAAGCAAATAGCTTGAAGCAGAGACCGCTGCAGATACTTACGAATCAGCCTCTGTAATAAGTGTTTTGTATATTCAATAATGAAGGATTTCACTTTTTTAAAATCTTTGCATTAGGTTCCTAATGAATATTAACAACCCGTGGCATTATTTGAACAAATCTATTTTTTATTGGAGCCATTTTATTAGTATGCTTGTTGTGAATTTCTACTAGACCTGAACCGTTTTATCATGCCAACCTACGTAATTCTGTGAGCCGTTTACTATCAATCATACTTTTACTGCTTCTTGTTTCCGGATCTTATTTAATCCGGTCAGAAAATAGTTCTGAGCCCAAAGATGACGAGCAAATTGAAGAGATAGAAAAATGGGTAATGGATCCTGCTATGGCTTCGTATCTGCGAGAGTTTGAACGGGATTTTGAACACGGATTGGACAAAAACCGGATTCCGGGTGCAGCGGTGTCAATCGTGAAAGATGGCCGGGTGGTATACCAAAAAGGCTTTGGCGTGAAAGAGAAGGGAAAGCCTGAAGCCGTTAATGAACATACCGTATTCAGACTGGGAAGCGTATCCAAAGGCTTTGCTTCGGTTCTTGCGGGCGTGATCAAAGAAGAAGGGCTCCTGATGTGGGATCAGCCCGTATCCCGTTACCTTGACGAATTCAAGCTGTTTGATCCGGAGCAAACGAGTCGGGTTCAGATCAGGCACCTGCTTTCTCACACTTCGGGACTACCCCGCCATGCCTTCACAAATTTAGTCGAAGACGGACTACCGATGGACCGTATCATTCCCCAACTCTCGCAGGTTCCTTTGATCGCAATAGAGGGCGAACAAATTGCCTATCAGAATGCGACCTACTCGGTGATAGAGAAAGTGCTGGAGGTTCAAACCGAGACGGACTTTAACACGTTACTGCATGAGAAACTCTTCAAACCGCTGGAGATGAATCACTCTTCTGCAAGTTTTGACAGCATAAGCAGTTCAGCGAATAAAGCTTCACCACATCTGTTTCACTCCCCGTCACAGGGTCGGGTTCCTGTTCCCATTTCCCGAAAATACTACAATGCGGTTTCTTCAGGGGGAATCAACGCCTCTGCATCAGATATGGGAAAGTGGTTGCTGCTGCTAACCGGATACTTTCCTGAGGTGATCTCGGAAGAGACTCTTCAGGATATCTATGATCCGCTGGCAACGATCCATAACCGGAGGTATAGCCGGTACTGGAATGGAGTAAATGAGTCGCACTATGGTTTGGGTTGGAGAGTGCTCTTTAACCAGGAACAAAAAGTTGTCTACCACGGAGGATATGTAAACGGATACCGCAGCGAAGTCGCTTTTGCCCCTGATGAAGGGATTGGGATCAGCGTTCTCATCAATGCCAATTCGAACTATCCGTTAGAAGTGATTTCTGGTTTTTTTGAGCACTTCAGCTCAGATCCTGAATCCCCGGAAATTTTCATAAAGTAAGGGGCAGCCTTGTTTGGATAAAGATTGGATGCCGACTATCTCTGCCCTCCCATCCGGCTGAATCGTATATGTAATATCTCATGATCCGGAACTGCACACTTCTACACTTTCATCTTCAACTTTGATGAAACGATACGTATCAGGGCGATGAATTCGAACCTCAGGACATTCAACAACGCTGCCATCAGCTGATAGACACGTCATTGATTGAATATTTATCTGAACATTCCTGCACGATTCTTCCTCAACCCGTCCTAAAGAGACTGCTTTCTGGAACATGCCGGTCGGGGTATCTTCAAGGTCCACCCGAATTTGTTCTTCGGATAGCACACGATCACTCATGTTCAGATATTCCAGGTGGAGATCAAGGGACCTTACCTCGCTGTTTTGATTGATGTAAATTTCAAAGGTCCCATCACAAGGTTCAATGGCTCCATAGTTTTCAGCCTCCACTCTGAAATTCAAGCGTCCGGGATCTGTATTGGAACGGGGCTCACAGTCAGGATAAAGCGCCTTCTGATTTGAAGACTGAGAACTGCAGCCAAGGACGATGATACCACACCAAAAACAGATTGCTAAAAGCGCAATGCGTAAATAATGCATAAATATTCAGGATTGTTTTAACTCAACTTATGGGGTCCTTTTAGCCCTGTCATTACACTCATAATCTTGAATTTATTAAAAATGATAAAGAGAACATCCACGAATTAAATTGTTTCCCTTATTACTTTTGGACCGCAAACAGACGTTTCGTCTACTTCTCTCTTAGATTGTTTCTGAGCCTTCCGGATTGCGAGTCCACATTTTCAGATTGATCCGGAATCTCAATTTCGGATGCAGTCTTTCTTTTCCCTTTAACAGGTGATTCTCTCTCCTCCTTCGGTATGGATTGTAAAACAAGTTTAGAGAGCTGTTGCACCGTATTGGCAACTTCGGCTTTGTTTTTCTCAACGGATCGTTTCACAAAATATCGAATGATGGGATAGCTAAGAAGTGAGAGTACTAATCCGCCCAATATGCCCGGCCATCCATTACTAAGTACCGACGTGCTGACGGCCCCTCCCATCACTCCAAAAAGAACAGCTATCGGGAGGATCATATAGAGCTGAGATACTGCATTGTCCCATTCCAAGCCAAACATTTGACGTTTGCTCACCCGGATTCGAAATCTCTCGCCCCGCTGCTGCAATAACACACGGGTTGAGTAGATCCCCGCTTCCGTCTTGTAGTTCCATTCTGTTGTACTGGATGTTCTCTTTACTTTCGCTTTACCTTCGTGGGATCCCCAGAAATTATCCCACCAATTCAGCTCGTCGGTCGTTCCATAGATATGGTTCAGTTCTGTGACGAGCAGGTCCATTGTTTCCCTGTCCGGCTGGCGGTCCAGCCATACTTCTGTGGCAATCTCATCACGAATTACCCGCACTTTCTCCTGTAAATCGGATGATGTTGAATCCATTTCGGAAGCTGCCTGCTCAATAAGCTGGGGATCGAGCCCGGCATTGGATGCAATATGTTTCAATTCATCAATCGTCAGTCCGTTTTCACTGCTCTCTCTATCGGCAACAGATCGCTCAGCTTCAAGCTCAGCAGCACGTTTGATCAACTTTTGAACCTCTTCTTCAGAAAATATTCGATTGGCCATGCAGAATCACTGTCGGTTAATCTTAGAATCAGAATATATAAAATATTGAATCGAATGAAACTTTACGCTTGAAGAACGTTTTAGTTACTTTACAACTGTCCAAATCGATTCTCCAAATCCCCCCCGGAGAGCCGATCAACATGCCCACCTGATAAGGTGTGGTTTTTTAACCTGGAGATGTCTCAACAGACTTAACCCTGGATGAATTGAACGAAGCCGTTCGGGAAAGCCGGGAGAGGTTATAGTGTCGTTAAAATTCAGTGGCCTGGCCACCAGTCAGCGCAGCTAAGTCAAAGTATGTTAGAAACGAATCGAAAATGCGCCCTCTTGATTTCCTATATGTTGATAATGCAACTTGCGAGTTTATTTAAGGCGTTTTTTCCAATAATCCGGTTTTCGTTTCATATGCATGATGGCAAAAACCATGATCAATTCATCCCTGTAAGTTTTGTATACAATAGAGTAGGGAAACCGATTTAAGAAAATGCGCTTTGTCTGGTGCAGATAAGGTTGACCGGCTTTTGGGAATTTTATTAAACGCTGAACCGCATCTTCAAACTCTTGAATAAAATCGTAAGAAAGCGACCGATCGAATTGTTTGTAATAATCAATGATTTTGTAAAACTCGGCCTCTGCCGCATCGTCGAATTCAAAAGTCAATTCGCTCATCTGTCGAGAAGGGCCTGAGCATTTTTCTTTACTTCACTCCAGGGCTTTGTAGAACTTTCACCCTGCTCATAGCGGTCAATACGTTTCTTTAGTTCTTCCGACCAGGCCTCCTCCGATTCAAAATCCTTCTCCGGATCAAGACTGTCGATTAGCAGATGAGCAAGTTCTGCACGTTCTTGTCTGGAAAGTTTAAGTGCCTGTTTTTTTATTTTTTCGTCAATCATAGCTGTTTCCATTCGTTCGTTTCAACTGCATTATGGTAATAAACTCGAAAAAAGAAAAATAATTTTAACAGAGGTCTAAGTTGACATAAGGCTCGGCAAAAAAGCAGTACAGTGGATTTGAAAAGTTGGTCATAGAACCAATACGTAGTTAAGCCTCGTTGGTCCAATCTTCCAGTTTAATATCCTTGATCCGTTTTAAATGACTCCTATTATTCGTAACCATCACTAAGTCGAATGAAACAGCCGTAGCACCAATTAGAAGATCAAAATCATCAATAATTTTACCGGATGTTTGTAGACGAGCTGTTTCTGAAGCATAAATGTCAAGTGCCGGAAAAATCGGCAGGATTTGAATACCGGATAAAAAGTTTTCCAGTGCTCTTTGGTTTTTCTCTTTAGCCTGACTTTTTGCAACACCAAATTTTAATTCGGCAAGACTAATTTCAGAAATAAAACAGTTCTCAGGGCCAACGTCTTCAAACTTCGATTTTAGCTCGTATAATCCCTTGATGTAGTAAATACAGATATTTGTATCCAGCAGAAACTGTTTCAAAACTCTTCAATAGTTCGGTTGAAGGTTCTGGACTCTTTGATCGTTTCAATCAATTCTTCTGCACTTTCATTTTTATCCCATCCGCCAAACGCTTTATAAAATTCCGTCTTCTCTTTTTCAACATCTTTTTTTACGGTTTTGGTAAGCCTTGAAATAAGATCAAGCTTGTTTTGTGGACTCATATTCTTTAACAGAGAAAGGTAACTGTCAATAAGTTTTGTATTTATATCTGCTGTGTTCATGATAATACCTCACTGTTTAAAGATCTCTTACGAACTGTTTTTGCTCGAACTATTCATTTTTTGAACGAGTCAATTCTTAAGTGCTTATAAAATGTAACGAAAAATCAGGACTGTACGAACTCCGGATAAAGGTGCAATTTAATGATATGCCTGGCAATATAACGTTCTGGTTAATAAGCAGCGTGGCTAAGCCTTTAATTGTAAGCAACGAATCGCAAAATTGTCCGTCCGATTGCATAACTACACATCCCTTGTAAACCGGCACTTCGGAAAGTTTTCACAGCCTAAATATGTTGATCCGGCTTTGGGTCCTCGTTTCGCCGTTCTTTCAGCCGATTGTCTAAAACAATTTCTCGGCATGTAAAATCCAACTTGATGATCGAAGGCTAATCTCAATTACTTTCTAACTTGTACAATTGTTATATTGTGGAATGACTATAACAATCGACACATCCGCTTTGCTTGCCGTACTTCTTAATGAACCACATAAGTCGATTATAGTAGCTGCAACAGAAGGGCACGATTTGCAGGCGCCGGTAAGCTTGGATGCAGAAGTTGGCAATGCACTGTCAGCAATGTTTAAAAGAGACCGACTGTCACTGGCACAAGCTCAGCAGGTATTGTCACAGTTTGCTGAAATACCAATCAAAAGAACTAAGCTCAGAATGCCGGAAGCAATTGAAATGGCCAATAGGTACAATATCTATGCTTATGATGCCTATGTTTTAGATTGCGCCCGTCAGTACCGATCACCGCTTCTCAGCTTGGACAGCAAGCTTACGGCGATTGGAAAGAAATTGGAATTAACCCTCTTGGAGGTTTCTCAATGAAAGTATATACCTATTCCCAGGCTCGACAAAAATTGGCAAAACTGCTGGATGATGCCCGGCAGGAAGGACAGGTTCAGATCAAACGCCGGGACGGACAGACATTTATCATAAAGCCGATCGAAGAGAAAGAATCTCCACTGGATATTCCCGGGGTCTCGACAGATTTAACCCTGGATGAATTGAACGAAGCCATTCGGGAAAGTCGGGAGAGAATTTAGTGTGGCTTATAGATTGGTATCTATCCAAGTTGACTACTTTAAGTAATTGAAATGAATACATAGAGGATACTAAGAGCTACACCTCCCTCGTAAACCTACACTCCGGAAAGTTTTCACATCCCAAAAATGTTGCCCCGGCGTTGGGCCCTTTCTTCGCGGTTCTCTCGACCAGCTTTGAACCACATCTCGGACAAACTGTAGTGGAATGATGTCTTTTTCGCAGAGATCGAATATGATCTCTCTTCGTGAGCGAGGATTCATCAAGATGCTTTTGGAGTACCCGTGCAATTCGATCAACTTCTTCAGGCGAAAAAACCTGTTCCTTGAACCCTTTGATATATTTTCCCAACCGTTTTCTTATGACGTTTGCCGGCAAATCGGTTTTAAATTTACAGTCACCGACAAAGTAGATAACGGTATGAATGAAAGATTCTTTGACGTCTAAAAATTCCGAAAGAATCTTTTTCTGTCTGAAGGTCTGCTTAAGCGGATTCTGGAAGGTGTAGTTTTTGCCATAGATCGACTGTGTCCACTTTCGCTGCCTCCCTCCCCCGAATATCCAGCCCTTCTTGTTCTTTGTTTCTACAATGTACAGGCCGTATTGTGAGACAAGAAGATGATCAATTTGCGTGGTTCCGTTTTTGGACGGAATAATGATATCGTGGAATCTTCGATACTCTTTCGAATTGAGAGAAAGCCACATATAAAAAGTAGCCTTCTTTTCGCCAAGCCAGCCTCTAAATAGTTTCAATATCTTTTTAAGCATAACTCATCAAAACAACACCAATGCAATTGTTGAAATCATATGCATTTACTGTTTTAAGCGATGTGTTACTTCCCAAAAAACTAAATTTGGACAACCCTATAACGGTTTGGAGTTTAATCACTGTGCTTATATTTCTGAAAGCGATATCTCTTTAACAGATTTAAAATCTTTGGTATTAAAGGTAGCTACTTCGTGTACCCCATGTGCCAGGCCGATACTGATAATTTCAAAATCGTGAACTTTCAGTCCTTTAGGTTGATACCGATTCATCATATCCAGAAATATGGCCACTGACTCCTGCGTTGGATACACAATTTCGATGCCCTGAATGATCTCTTCGATAATCCCCAAAGCCGTTTTATTGTCCAAATTATATCCGGAAGACTTGGTTGTAACAGCAAGGAATTCAATCAGATTTTTAGAAGTGGTGATGAGTTGATCGTTTTCTTGCTCCAATATGGTTCGGGCTCTCTTGAAAAATCTCGAATCCTCATCAATTCCATAGACAAGGATATTTGTATCCACCAGAATCTTACTCATAAGCTAAAGATCGAAGGTTCTCTTCGTCCAGCTTACCTTGTAAATTTAGTGAACGAATATTTAGCCTTGTTTTCTTCGTTTTCCTTAAAGAAGAGAGATATAAGTACACTTTTTCTACATCCGTTTCGGACAGCTTGTCAATCTCTTTTTTAACTTTTTCTTTGGTAGTCATAGGATCATACTTTTAACGACATTCGTAATTTAATTAACGATGTGGAAAATTCATAAGTATTGGCCAATCTTGTATCAGGTGGCTAACGGCTCAGCAAATAAGCAACGATGCTATGCCTTTAAATGTAAGTAGCGAATCGAAAACGATTGATTTGTTGGACGTGCAAAATTTTGAGTGTGTTTTGCAGAAACTGCTTCATTCACCAAAAATTGTCCAATTCAGGTCTATTTCTTCCTGTGCTTTAAATTCTTCAATCTTTTCAATGATTGATTTTCTGTGAGCCACACCACACATAAAAATTGCCTTATTGAATTTATTGGTATTACAATAAGAATAGATGTTTCGAATCATTGAGTTTTCATATGAATCTATATCATCATTGGCCACTTTATCTATCTCATTTCCATTTAAAATTCGCTTTTCCAGCATTCTCATTTCTTCATGAAGCTTAATACTATCAACGCTATTAAGAAATTCAAACCCATGTTCTGCTGTCAAAGATTTCAAATTATCAATCAATTTTTGCAACTCTCTTTTTTTGCAAACCATATCATATTTTTTATCGAAAGAATCGGAAGGTTCATTATCAAGCACTGGGATGTATTTAAAAGATGCATTGAAGCTGTATTTCTGGATTGCACGTATTTCCAATTTATTATGAAATACTCCAAATGATGAGAACCTCATTTCATCATAATCTGAATATGTATTCTCAAGAGCTTCTAAAAAAATAACATCCGGACTTATTTTTTCTATAATCTCACACAGCTCATCAGAATTGCACTTTCCATTCTCCTTGTGAACTGTACTAATAAACGTAATATGATGCATGTTATGTGACAATCTTTTTAGTAATTAGAGTAGGCATCTCTTACGTTAGTCCATTTTTTGAAAAGTAACCTTGGTTCCAATATCACCAAAATTTGGCAAAATGTAGGCCATGAGACGCAATCGCATCCGCTTAATTCGCTTTGTTAAGTGCGGTAATTACTTATTTATTTTTCCTCAAAATTGAGTTCTCCTTGATCATCAAGTGAATTCTTTTCAGTCTGCTTTTTTGTTTCGTTTTTTACGTTTCTATTTTTAGTTACATCGGAAGCATTGGAATTTGGGTCAAATATTAGTGAGGCTAGTCTCAATTTCTCTTTTTCTTGGTCTTTCCAAAATTCTACCATCTCGACGTCTCTTCTTGCCCTTTCACCTGTGTATTGACTTACATCAAGAAGGTATGCCTTATAGATCTTACCCGGTCTAGCACTTACAGTAACTCTTGACTTAACCTGATGTAGTAACCTTAAATCGATTAATTGTTTTATCAGCTCTATCTGTTCACTAGTATCCTCTTGATCTATTAGGAATATATTTTTCTTAATTTTATCCAAACAAAATTCTCTTATTTCGTTAAATGAATTTTCTAAAACCTCACGTTCTTCTGGGGTATCTTTCTGAAACTCTTCTTTCTTAATTTCACCATAGTTACCAGCAGCTAAATTTGCGTCTTCTGCACCAATTTTATTTCCACGATGATGTTCCCCATCAGACCTCTTTATTCTTTCTTTAGCTTCGTCGATAGATCGCCAAAAAAGTCCTAAAAAGTCTCTTGTAACTCCTCCGCTAGATAGTACCAGTCTATCAATTCCCCCATCAGTTATTATTTGATCTAGTTTTGGTGAACTTGATTCATTTATATAGTTATTAAGAATTGAAACTAAGAAAGATCGAGCGGTCGAAAATTTTTCGAGAGTTAAATCTAAATTTATTTCATCTGCATCATCACCAATTTTTACGCCTATTGGTTGTGGAGAATCTAGATACCAAGTGGTTCTGTTTCTTATAGTTGCAATTTTTATCCAAAGCTCATTTCCCTTTGAAATTTTATGAAAATAATCAATCAGGCTTGCTTGATCATCTCTATGAATATGATATAGATCATCCAAAAATATATAACTCTGCTTGCCTCCAATTTCATATAATTCAGTAAAAATGTTTTGATAATCTAATATCTTTCTCAGAAGGTAATCCTTCTTACTTCTCTTAAAT
>Ga0081527_100113_pt1 | contig 67183 bp, 49 predicted proteins | sample HotLakmasection5_FD_70992 | JGI IMG/M metagenome (GOLD analysis project Ga0081527, IMG submission 70992) | Hypersaline microbial mat communities from Hot Lake, Washington, USA - Section #5 (SPADES assembly) (version 2) | ecosystem: Environmental > Aquatic > Non-marine Saline and Alkaline >... | reverse complement strand
GCGGGGGGCAGGCCGCCCCCCGCCCCCGGCGCCCGGCCGACCCGCTCTTCGCCGAACGACAGAAGTGCCGCCACGAATGCCTCAAGATCGGCCGTGGTAGTACGGTGGTTGGTGAAGCAGACACGCATGGCTGTCCGCCCGTCGATAGCGGTCAACGAAGGTACCGCGACCCCCTCGAGATGCAAGCGGGCTGTCAGCCACTTCGTGAGTTGTTCCTGTTCGACAGGGCTGCTGCCGGTCGATCCGAGATGACGCAGACAGACGATATTGAGGGGAACTGGTGCTACCCGTTCGAGCCGCGGCTCGGCATCGACGAGGCGTGCCAAATGGCGGGCCTGTTCGCAATTGCGGCAGATCGCTTCGCCGAGCCGTGCGAGCCCGTAATGCTCCAAGGTGAACCATACTTTGAGCGCCCGGAAGCCGCGCGAGAGCTCGATACCATAGTCGCAAAACCACGGCTCGCCGCTGGCGGCACCGATCTCGGCCGAGGAAAGATACTCAAGCCGGCCCCCGAAGGTAGCTCGATGCAACTGTCCGTCGCGTACCAGGAGACAACCGGCATCGTATGGCACATGCAGCCATTTGTGACAGTCGAACGCCAACGAATCGGCGGTCTCGATCCCGGCCACCAGGTGACGAAGCGCTGGTGCGAGCATAGTGAGCGCGCCGAAAGCACCATCGACATGCAGCCATAAGTTATGTCGATCGGCAATTTCACGAATGGCCGAGATATTGTCGAACGCGCCGATGTTCACTGTCCCGGCCGAGGCGATTACCACGAAGGGTTGCGAACCGGCATCACGGTCGGCTCGAATAGCCTGCTCGAGCGCTTCGAGATCAATCCCATGGGCGGCATCCGTCCTGACCTTGCGTAAGTGGGACGATCCCAAACCCAGAACCTCGAAAGCCTTAGCTACGGAGCCGTGCGCCTGCGTCGAGCAATAGCCGACCAGATCTCGACCGGCGGCCGTCAGGCCAGAGCTCCGGATCGTGCCGGGTGCGATTCGTTCACGGGCGATGGCGAGACCGAGCAGCGTCGCCATCGAGGTCCCGCTGACGAGCAAGCCGCTAGCCTCCACCGGCAGGCCGAAGACGTTCTTGAAGATGTCGATCACCTGCCGTTCCAGGTAGACCGGCATATGCTCCCGGCCGCCGAGATTGGCATTGACGCAACCAGCCAGGAATTCGGCCAATGCACCGACGGGTGTACCGGAGCCGTGCACCCACCCCCAGAACCGTGGGTGCGTGTTGCCGAGGAGATGTGGCATGATCTGCTTGCGAAAAGTCTCGTAGACCTCGTTAGCCGGCTTGCCGAGCAACGGTATGCGCGGCTCAAGCGCGGCCTTGCTGGCTTCGGGTATCGGCTGCCATACTGGGCGATTGCGAACGCTCGCCCAGTGATCGATCATATCGTCGACAGCACTATGGCAAAGGGCCCGAAACTCGTCCCATTCCTCGGGATCCAATCCTGTCGAATCGTTCCCGTTCAACGAATTGTCATCGATAGCGAATCTCCTGAACCTCTCGGGCGACCCCGCGGATCCCGCCCACGTATTCCGAATGTGTTTCGAGCCTGCCCGAGCGCGGCAACCTGTCGTAAAGCCACTCCGACAGGACTGGTCGGTCTCTCGATCGTCGTCGTCGTCGTCGTCGGCCAACGTGCGGAGGTGCATCGCGCGAAATCGACATGTCAAGGGGTCGAATACCGCCGAGCGACACGCTCAGCCACGCAATCTAATCTTGCGCACAGCCCGACCGAGCCATCGGCGCCACGATTCGAGATGATCGCGACGGATCGTCAACGAGCGGTCTCGATCGGAAGCTTCGCCCTTCCTGGCCCAGCCCCAGTCGCCGTCCTCGATGAAGCGATCGAAGCACGGATCGGTGAGCACCATGGCTTCCCACAGCAGGCGCATATGCGGCTCGGTCCGGATGTCGTGCGGCATTGCTCGCACCGCTGCCGTGTCACGCAGGGTCGGGCTGGAGTCGTAGCTCCAATCGAGGTCATCGAGCAGCAGCCAACCACCGTTGCGCAGAATGCGACGGATGAAATAGAGCGCGCAGCCGTCGATCTCGTAATCGTGCGCGCCGTCGAGAAACACGAGGTCGAAGGTTCCCTCGTACTCGGACAGTCGCCGGAGCAAATGCCAATTGTACGAGTGCGCATGATAATGGAGCTCGACCAGATGGCGCAGGCCGGCTCGTTCGAGCAACTGATCCGCGCGCGGCTCGCGCTGCAGGGCGCTCTCGTTGTCGACGGCGACGAGGCGGCGGTCACCACCGAGCTCGTCGAGGGCGGCGGCGATCCAAACGCTGCCGACACCATGCGCCACACCGAGCTCGAGACAGTTGGCTGCCTGCTCGGCGAGCACGCGCTCGTATAATTGCCGGCCCCGGTCCTCGCGCGTATGGGGAATACCCCGAACGATTTTGGCCGCGTCGTTCGCGTTGATTGGAATATTCCTCTGGCAAGCAGGCGGGCACCGACGATCATCGGAACCTCTTGTTGCGCGTTCGCCTGCCGTGGGCGCTTCGAGCTTTCTGTTACAGACGATTGCTGCTGCGTCAACCGCAGAGGCCAGACCCGCGAGGCGCGGGCGATGCCACCATCAGCGGCGCCGGTAACACGGGCGAATCGTCCATCCGTCGCGGCCGGTCCGGTCGATCGTTCGACGCTTGCGCGGCGACCTCGATCGAGGCTCGGCCGGTCATCGTGTCGTGCCGGCCGCTTCCCAGGTTTGAAACCGCTCGCCCCGCAAGGATCGCCAGATGCCGTACCCTGTCGCCACATAGGCGGTGAGGATGTCGAGGACGGCCTGCAACGCTCGAATACCGACCCAGTGGGCACCGGCCACCACGATCAGGCCGCACAGCACGGCCAGCACGACGGCAACCGACAGCAGGCCCAGACTATGGGTGAAGGCCAGACCCGCAAGGAAGGCCAGCAACAACCAGACCACCGAGAACCACCGCACCAACTTGTGTGAGACGTATTTGTAGAGGTCGAGCGCCGGCAGGCGGCGCAAGCGTGGCCACAACAGCCGATGTGCATTGAAGCTGCGACAGGCGATGCGCATTTTGCGGCGGAATTCCTCACCCCGCTCCTTGGCCGAACGCTCGTAGGCCCGCAATTCCGGGGCTCGCCCGATGCGCTTGCCGTCACACAGGATAGAGAAGGACGTGAAATAGTCGTCGATGATATCTGGCGGCACGTCGCGAAACAGCTCGCGCCGAATGGCAAAAATCGAGCCGTCGGCCCCCATGACCGAACCTGTCGATTGCTCCAACTCTTTGATTTTCTCTTCGATCTTCCAATAAGCCGAACCGACAGAAGCGGTAGAGCTCTCGTCCGGATTGACATAGATCAGATGGCCGCAGATGCAGCCGATGGCCGGATCCGAAAAATAGTGATCGAGGCAGGCGAGACCCTCGACATCGAGCAAGACATTGGCATCGGTGAAGACCGTGAGCTCGCCGCGGCAGCCGGCCAGCAGCGTGTTCATCCCGGTGCTCTTGCCGCTGCGCCGCTCGCCGGCAACGAAACGAAGTCGATCGGCGTAGCGGGCGACAATCGCGGCGGTCCCATCGGTCGAGCCGTCGCTGAAGATATGGACCCGGAGCTGGGGATACCGATCGATGATCGCCAGACAGTTTTCGATCTTCTTTTCGATGGAGGCGGCCTCGTTATAGGCGCAGAAAACCAGATCGACGCTGTGAGGCGTCGATCGCGCCACCGGGCGAATCGGCTGCTCGCCCTTCAGCCGCCGGACCAGCACGAGGGAGAGTGGATAGGTGGTGTAAGGATGGAGAAGCAGCAGGATGAAGAACGCCGTCGTGAACAGCCAGATGAACATCTCTCGTCCATTCCTCGAGCCGGAGCATGCTCCCGGGCGGCGTGCGACGGACCTGCTCGGCGGGCTGCCTACGGCGGTGCGCGGGGCAAATATCAGAAACGGCGATCAGCGTCAGCCTCGACCGACTCCGTGACCGGGGCAGGGTCGACGTTCGAAGAAAGTGACGGCTGTAGAACCATCGACCGAATCGACGAACGGTCACACGATCGGCTATCACTGGCTCATCATTCTCACGCAACCGTGAAGAGACGAGGCCGATGTCCGAGCCGACCGCCGCCGATACCGCCTTTGGCGACCTCACCCCGGAGCAGACGGCCCTGCAGGCCCGGGCCCGTCGGCTCGCCAGAGAGCGCATCGCCGCCGCTGCGGCCGAGATCGATCGGACCGAGGCCTATCCTTTCGCCAATGTCGAGGCTCTGACCGCTGCCGGGTTCATGGGCATGACCATCCCGCTCGAACATGGCGGGCAGGGGCGTAGCGTGCTCGACGCGGTGCTGGTGATCGAGGAATTGGCCAAGGTCTGTGGCGTGACCGCACGGATCGCGGTCGAAGCCAATCTCGGTGCCATCAGCGCCGTCATGGCCTATGGCGCGGCTGCCCAGAAAGCACTCGCGGCCGAGCTCGTGCTCGCGGGCGACAAGCCCGCGATCTGCATCACCGAGCCCGAAGCCGGCAGTGCCGCGACCGCGATGCAGACGACCGCCCGGCCGATCGTCGCGGGCCCGGTCTCCGGCGGCTGGGTGCTCGATGGCCGCAAGACCTGGATCACCGGCGGCGGGGTCTCGAAGCTGCATTTGATCTTCGCCCGGGTGCTGGACGCGACCGGACGAGTCGAGGGGATCGGCGCCTTCATCGCCGTGCGCGGTGAGCACCCGGGGTTGGTGGTCGGCCGGCGCATCCCGGCCATGGGGATGCGCGGCATCCCGGAAACCGAGATCCTGCTCGACGGACTGGAGCTTCCGGCCGCTCGCCGGCTGCCGTTGCCGGGACCGCCCGAGGCGGGCTTCAAAGCCCTGATGCGCGCCTACAACAGCCAGCGGGTGGGGGCTGCAGCGGTCGCCCTCGGCCTGGCACAAGGAGCGTTCGAGCTCGCCTTGCGGCAAGTGCAGGTGCGGCGGCAGTTCGACCGGCCGCTCGCCGATTTCCAGGGGCTGCAATGGCAGCTCGCCGATATGTCGACGCAACTCGAGGCAGCCCGCCTCCTGGTGCATCGGGCGGCACGCAGCGGGATCGCGGATCCGCACGGGTTTCCCGCCATGGCGGCCGCCGCCCAGGCCAAGCTCTATGCCGCCGAGATGGCACAGCACGTAACCAACGCCGCCCTGCAGCTCTTCGGTGCCAACGGCTACGGCCGCGACCTGCCCCTGGAGCGCATGGTGCGTGACGCGCGGATGTTCACGATCGGCGGCGGCACGGCCGAGATGCTGCGCAACCAGATCGCCCAGGATCTCCTGCGCAGCACCCGGGCAACGGCCGAGGCGGCCGCCGCCTGAGCGCCGACCGCTCGCGACCCCATGGCCTCACGAACCGGCCGGCTCCGAAGCCACGAGCTGCTCCGGCAGTGGCGACAGTGCACCGGCGCGCGGCGGTAGCGGTGCCTGCATGACGCCGGCATCGCCGCAGACGAGCCCGGCATAGCGCCGCTCGATCTCGTTCAGCTCACGAAAAAAGGCCCCGAGCGACATGTCGCAGACGGCGGCCATGGTAGCCCTGGCCTGCATGTCGTTCATCACCCGCCGCTGCTCGACGGCGGTCGCCCCGAGCATCCGCATATCGCTGCACGCCGCGATCAGGGGCAAAAGCACCAATAAACCGATCGATCGCCACATCCGCCCGACCCTGCTGGAAACCATTTATAAGAATATATTCTTATTTTGGCTTCCTTGCAACAGCTAATCGGCGGTACGCAGCGCTTTCAGATGATTGATCAACCCGTTGGTCGAGGCGTCATGGCTGGCGATCGGGGTGCTACCCGCGAGCTCGGGCAGGATCCGCCCGGCCAGCACCTTGCCGAGCTCGACCCCCCACTGGTCGAAGCTGTTGACGTCCCAGACGACACCCTGGGTGAAGATCTTGTGCTCGTAGAGGGCGATCAGCACGCCCAGGGTGAAGGGTGTGAGCTTTTTGTAGAGGATCGAGGTCGAGGGCCGGTTGCCCTCGAACACCTTGTGCGGCAAGAGCCGCTCGACCTCGCCGGCCGCCAGCCCCTGGCCTTCGAGCTCGGCCCTCACCTCGGTCGGCGTCTTGCCGAAGGCCAGGGCCTCGCTCTGGGCGAAGAAATTGGCGAGCAGTTTCTCGTGATGGTCCCCCACGGGCGTCTGGCTCGAGGCGGCGGCGAGAAAATCGCAGGGGATCAGGCGGGTCCCCTGGTGGATCAGCTGGTAGAAGGCGTGCTGGCCGTTGGTGCCGGGCTCGCCCCAGATGATGGGCCCCGTCTGGTAGTCGACGACCTCGCCACCCAGTGTCACGGACTTGCCGTTGCTCTCCATGTCGCCTTGCTGGAGATAGGCAGGAAAGCGGGCGAGGTGCTGGTCATAGGGCAGGACGGCGAGACTCTCGGCACCCAGGAAATTGCTGTTCCAGATGCCGATCAGCGCCGTCACCACCGGCAGGTTGGCCTCGAGCGGGGCGGTTCGAAAATGGCGATCCATGGCGTCGGCCCCTTCGAGCAGCTCCTCGAACCGCTCGAAGCCCAGATAGAGCACGATCGAGAGGCCGATCGCCGACCAGAGCGAGTAGCGGCCACCGACCCAGTCCCAAAACCCGAACATGTTGGCGGGATCGATGCCGAAGGCCCGAACCGCCTCGGCATTGGTCGAGACGGCGACGAAATGCCGCCCCACCGCGGCCTGGTCGCCGCCGAGCCCGGCCAAGAGCCAGGCCCGGGCCGACTGCGCGTTGGTCATCGTCTCCTGGGTCGTGAAGGTCTTGGATGCGACGATAAAGAGGGTCTTTGCCGGATCGAGGGCTTTCAGCGTGTGGTGCAGATGCGCCCCGTCGACATTGGAGACGAAGTGGGCCCGGAGATCGGCCCGGGCGTAGGGCTCGAGTGCTCGGCAGACCATCAGCGGCCCGAGATCCGAGCCACCGATGCCGATATTGACGATATCGGTGATCGCCTCGCCCGTATGGCCACGCCAGTCGCCACCTCTGACCGCTTCGCTGAAGATGCGCATCTGCTCGAGCACGGCGCGCACATCGGGCATGACGTCCCGGCCGTCGACGATGACGGGCTCGGCCGAGCGGTTCCTCAGCGCGGTGTGCAGGACCGCCCTGCCCTCGGTCGTGTTGATCTCCTCGCCCCGGAACATCGCATCCCGCCGGCCCTCGAGGTCGCAGGTGCGGGCGAGCTCGACCAGGAGATCCATGGTCTCGGCGGTGACCCGCTGCTTCGACCAGTCGACGAGGAGATCGTCGAGTGCTCCGGAGAACCGCTCGAACCGTTTCGGATCCTCGGCGAAAAGGGCGCGCAGGCTCAGCCCCCGCACCCCGGCCACATGCGCCTCCAAGGCTCGCCAAGCCGCCAATTCACGTCTGCTGCCCATCGCCCCCTCCATGCGTCTCCTTGCGCTCCGTTCCTTCTGCGACCGATGGGGATCGAGATCAACGCAGGTGACGGCCGATCACGCCAGTCGGCGATCGGTCAGGGCAGAGTGACGACACCCACCGCGGCCGCAGCCCGCCCCAGCGCTTTGTCCCTGGTCGCCAACGGCAGGCGCTGGCGCGTGGCGAGCTCCAGATAGGCCGCGTCATAGGTCGTGAGACCATGCAATCGGGCCAGCCCGAGGATGGCGGCACCAATGCGCAGCCACAAGGTCGTGTCCACCGTGATCGGTAGCGCCTCGAAAGCAGCGAGCCGCCCATCGACCGTCACCATGGTGATTCGCCCGCGCCGCTCGGCCTGCAACAGCACATTGGTGACCTCGAGCGGCCAGAGCGCCGGTACGACAGCACCCTGCGCCTTCAGGCTATCGAGCAACGCATCGACCGCAGGGTCGGCCTCGTCCTCGAAGCACCAGGCGATGGCGATCGAGGCATCGAGCACGAAGGCGCTCACCGACGGCCTTCGTCGCGTAGTTCCTGCCAGGACAGACCACCGAGCGTCGCCCCCTGACGAAAGCTTTTGAGGGCCGCGATCGCCCGCTCGACTTGCGCCTCCTCGCTCGCGGCTACGGGCACCAGGCGAGCGACCGGCCGGCCATGTCGAGTAATGACGATCTCCTCGCCCTGTGCTGCCCGCTCGAGCAGGGCCGAAAAGTGCGTCTTCGCCTCGAAGGCACCCACTGTCGTCATCGTTCGACTCCCAGGATAAACTAGTTTGAACATCTAGTCTTTAAGTCGCCTGATCAATAGAAGAAACCTCGGACACGCACCGGAGATCGCCATGTCCGACGACCCCGCCGGCCTGATCGCCGGTCCCGACGGCCAGCCGCGATGCTGGTGGCAGGGGCAGGATCCGCTCTACCGCGCCTATCACGACGACGAATGGGGCAAGCCGCAGGCCTGCGATCGCACGCTCTTCGAGAAGCTCTCGCTCGAAGGCTTTCAGGCCGGGCTCTCATGGCTCACCATCTTGAAAAAACGCGAGAACTTCAGGCGGGCATTCGCCGATTTCGAGATCGAGGCGGTCGCCCGGTTCGACCCGACAGACGTCGAGCGGCTGCTTCGGGACGAAGGCATCGTTCGCCATCGGGGCAAGATCGAGGCGGTGATCGGAAATGCCCGGCGGGCGCTCGAGCTCCGGGCCGAGGCGGGCTCCTTGGCCGCCTTCGTCTGGTCGTTCGAGCCGGCGCCGGCTTCCCGTCCCGCCCGGCTCGACCGCGCCACCCTGGCTGCGCTCGCCCGGACCACGGAGTCCGCAGCCTTGTCCGAGGCGTTGAAAAACCGTGGCTGGCGCTTCGTCGGTCCCACGACATGCTACGCTTTCATGCAGGCCATGGGGCTCGTCAACGACCACCTCGAAGGCTGCTGCCGGCGCGACGTGGTCGAGGCGGCGCGCGCCGACTTCACGAGACCGCGTGCGACCGTCGAATCCGATTGAACGACGGCCGACAACCCTTAGCTTCAACAGGGTCATCGGCTTCGGGAATTGCCACGTGCCAGCGCGCTTGCTCGCCCTCGTCCTGTTCTTCTGCCTCGCGGCTCTTTCGGTCGAGGCGCGCCAATCGGCACCTGTCCAAAGCGAGAACATCACCGCCCGGCTCGTCAGCGATCGGGCGACCGTCATGCCGGGCGAGCCCCTCACCCTCGCCTTCGTCCAGGAGATCCGGAAAGGCTGGCACACCTATTGGCGGAATCCCGGCGATTCCGGAGCCCCTGCCGATCTCGTCTGGGATCTCCCCGAAGGGGCTTCGATCAGCGAGCCGATGTGGCCGGCCCCCGAAGCGATTCCCTATTTCGGGCTCATGACCTATGGGCATCACGATCGCTTCGTGCTGCTCCACGAACTCACCCTGCCCGACGACTGGCCGATCGGCACCCCCTTCCCCATCCGCCTCGAGGCCGATTGGTTGGTCTGCGCGGAGATCTGCATCCCCGAGGCCGGCAGTTTCGCCCTGGACCTCGAGACCGGACCGGCGAGCGAGCCTGCCGAGCCCGCGCTGCGCGGCCTGATCGAGACGGCCCGGGCCGAGCTTCCCCGCCCGAGCCCGTGGGTTTCGCGGTTCGATTCGACCAGCGGCAGCGACGGCGACACGCTGCGCCTGGTGACCGGCATCGAGACCGAGTTCGAAGGCCTGACCGACGCCGCTTTCTTTCCCTACCGGCAAGGGCTGATCGACCAGGTGGCCGAACAGGCCTGGATGAACAATGAGGACGGTCTCGTCGTCGACATGGCGCTTGTCTGGCCCGAGGGCCTGGGCGAAACCCTCGAGGGTGTGCTCGTTCTCAGCGAGGATCTGCCGGACGGCACCTTGCGGCAGGCCTTCGTCATCGAGGCGGCCCACGATCCGAGCATCGTCGCAGTCGGGGCCGCGGTCGGGGCACTCGGCGGACCGGGTCTCGCTGGCAGCAGCGGCCCCAGTCTTGTCGCACTCGCCTTTCTGGCACTCGTCGGCGGCGTGCTTCTCAATCTCATGCCCTGCGTCTTTCCGGTCCTGTCGATCAAGGCCCTCTCGCTCGTCCAGCACGCCGGCAGTGCGCGGGCCGTGACTCACGGCCTCTCCTATACCGCGGGCGTCCTCACGACCTTCCTCGTCCTCGCCGGCATCTTGATTGCCCTGCAGGCCGGTGGTGCGCTGATCGGCTGGGGCTTTCAGCTGCAGGAGCCCTTGGTCGTCGCTTTTCTCGCCTATCTGATGTTCGTGATCGGGCTCTGGCTGATCGGCGGCCTCGTGGACGGGCTCGAACAGCGCCTCGGGTGGTTCATGGGGTTGGGCCAGGACCTCGGCCCAAAGGACGGCCGCAATGATGGATTTTGGGGCAGCTTCGCCACCGGTGTTCTGGCCGTCTTCGTCGCCAGCCCCTGCACCGCCCCCTTCATGGCAGGAGCGATCGGCTTTGCCCTGACCCGCGATGCGGCAACAGCGCTCACTGTGTTCGCCGCCTTGGGGCTCGGTCTCGCCCTGCCTTATCTCGCCTTGAGTATGAGCCCACGGGCGCAGCGCCGGCTGCCCCGGCCCGGGCCCTGGATGGTCCGCTTTCGCCAGTTCATGGCATTTCCGATGTTCGCGACCGCCGCCTGGCTCGTCTGGGTGCTGGCCCAGCAGGCCGGCGAGACAGCGCTTCTTCTCGTGCTCATGGGCTTCGTCGCCATCGGCTTCGCCCTTTGGTCCTTTCGCTTCAGAGGGCCGCTCGCCCGGGCCACAGGCGTCACCGGCCTGGCCCTGGCATTGGGCCTCGGGGTCTCGCCCAGCCGATTGCCGGCAGCGGATCCCGCGGCGACGAATCGGGCCGGCAGCTACGAGATCAGTTTCGCTGGCCCGGCCGAACCCTTCTCAGCCGAGCGCCTAGCAGCACTGCGCGCCGCAGGCCGGCCGGTGCTGGTCAACATGACCGCTGCCTGGTGTCTCACCTGCCTCGTCAACGAGGGCAACGCGCTCTCCGGCGCCGGCTTCGAAGCAGCGCTCGCCCGCAACGACGCCGCCTATCTGAAGGGCGACTGGACCCGCCGCGATCCGGTCATCACCGCGTATCTCGGAAGCTTCGAGCGCTCGGGCGTGCCGCTTTATGTCGTCTATCCGGCGACGGGGGAGCCCGTCCTGCTGCCGCAACTCTTGACCGAGGGTATCGTCAGGGATGCGTTGGACGCTGCCGGCAACGGCAGGCCGTTATAAGCGCTGACGCGTATAACACGGCACGGGTGGCCTACTCCACCAGCCGCTCCACTGCCTCGAGCCGGTCCGCCTCGGTTGCCGGCTTGTCCCAGCGGATGCGGTGGACACGCGGGAAGCGCATCGCCACGCCGGATTTGTGCCGGGTCGAGCGGTGCACCGAATCGAAGGCGATCTCGAGCACGAGATTGGGGGTGACCTCGCGAACGGGGCCGTAGCGTCGGGTCGTGTGGTCGCGGACATGGCGGTCGAGCTGCTGGAGCTCGGCGTCGGTGAAGCCGAAATAGGCCTTGCCCACCGGCACGAGCTCGGCACCCTCCTCCCCCGCCGCACCGTCTTTGGCCCGCCAGACGCCGAACGTGTAGTCTGAGTAGAACGAGCTGCGTCGCCCGTGCCCGCGTTGCGCGTACATCAAGACGCAATCGAGGGTGAGCGCATCCCGCTTCCATTTGAACCACGGGCCCTTGGGCCTGCCGGCGAGATAGGGGCTGTCCTTGCATTTGAGCATCAGCCCTTCCCGCTCGCTGCCGCGACAGCTGCGGCGAAGATCATCGAGTTCGGCGCGATCGCTGAACGGCACCAGGGGCGAGACGTCCATCCGAGGGGGCGCATGGCGGGCGACGAAGGCTTCGAGACGGGCACGTCGTTCGAGCAGGCCGAGGCCGCGCAGATCATCCGTACCGTCGAACAGGATGTCGTAGAGATGGACCACCGCCGGATGCGTCTCGATCAGCTTGGCCGCCGGCGCCTTGCGGCCGAGCCGCTGCTGCAGGTCGTTGAAGGAGGCGACCGCGTCCCCCCGCTTGACCAGGAGTTCACCGTCGAGCACGCCAGTGAAATCGACAGCCTCGACGATTTCCGGAAAGCTCGCCCCGATGTCGTCGCCGGTCCTGGAATAGAGGCGGACCTCGCCGCTCGTTGCCGCGATCTGCACCCGGATGCCGTCCCACTTCCACTCGGCGGCATAACGATCGAGAGCGAGCTCGGCCACCTCGTGATCCTCGAGCGGGTTGGCCAGCATCAACGGACGAAAAACCGGCTTGTCGTCGAGCGACGGCCGTGGCCCCTGCCCTTCGAGCCAGGCGAAGAGCTCGCCATAAGGCGGGGCGAGACCGTGCCAGATTTCCTCGATCTCGGCGACGTCTCGCTGCCGATGATGCGCCAGTGCCGTCTTCGCGAGCCGGGCCGAGACCCCGACCCGAAGCCCGCCGGTGATCAGCTTCAAAAGTGCCCAGCGGCCGGTCGCATCGAGCGCATCGAGCCAAGCCTCGACGGTTGCGGGCAAGCCAGCGCGTGAGCCCGCTTGCAGTGTGGTCACCACCTCGCCGAGCTGCGGCCAGTCACGCGACGTCGGCGGGGCCGGCCAGACGAGTGCTGTGGTCTCGGCGAGATCGCCGACGAAATCATAGGACCAGCCGAAGAGCACCGGATCGACCCGGCGCATGGCCAGCTCGCGGATCAAGCCCGCCTTGGCGTTCTTGAAAACGAGCTCACCGGTCAAGGCGGCAAGGCCATAACCCCGGTCCGGATCCGGCACGGTGGCGAAATAGTCGATCAGCAGCCGCAGCTTGGCATTGCGCTGCGGGGTGAGCACCAACCGATCCAACAAGGCCGCGAACGGCTTCAACAGCAATCCTCCGGGCTTTTTCCAAGAGTCGACTTAGGCCGAGCGGCAGCGTGGCCCATCTCGGCAATCGCCGGGTGCTACCTATGTCGATCGTCCATGAGCACACCCCCTGCCCTGCCCCCCTCTGTCCTGCACCCCCCTGCCCTGCACATTGTCTGGTTCAAGCGCGATCTGCGCGCCCACGACCACGATCCCCTGACCGAGGCCGCGGCAAGGGGCCCGGTCCTGCCGCTCTACATCGTCGAGCCTGGCCTCTGGCAGCAACCCGACGCCGCCGGCCGGCACTGGGCCTTCATCCGGGAATCGCTGGTCGAACTCAGGGCCACGCTCGCCGCCATGGGCCAGCCTCTTCTCGTCCGCTCGGGCGACGCCGCGGCCGTTCTCGAAGCGCTTCGCCAGCAGCACACGATCGCCGCCCTCTGGAGCCACGAGGAGACCGGCAACGCCTGGACCTTCGCCCGCGACCGTACGGTCGCCGGCTGGGCCCGAACGCACGGCATCCCCTGGCACGAGCGGCGCCAGTTCGGTGTGATCCGCGGGCTTCGCGACCGCACCGGCTGGGCACGGCGGTGGGACCGGCTGATGCGCCGCCCTGCCCTGCCCGCTCCGGCAAGCCTGCGCACCCTGCCGTCGATCGATCCGGACCCGATCCCCGACCGGCCGGCTCCGAGCCTCGCCGATGATCCCTGCCCCGGCCGCCAGACCGGCGGCCGCCGGGCCGGGCTCGCCACGCTGGAGAGTTTTCTCGCGACGCGTGGCCGGCCCTATCGGGCTGCCATGGCGACCCCGCTCGAGGGCGAGAGCGCTTGTTCGCGGCTGTCGCCACACCTCGCCTACGGCACGCTGTCGTTGCGCGAGGTCTACACGGCTGCCGTCGCGAAAAAGGCGGGCCTCGCCGATCTGCCCGCGCCCGAGCGTCCGGATTGGGCAGGTGCGCTGCGGGCATTCGAGGCCCGGCTGCACTGGCATTGCCATTTCATTCAGAAGCTGGAGAGCGAGCCCGCCATCGAGACCCGGAACTTCCACAGCGCCTATGACGGACTCAGAACCACCGAGCCACGGCTGCTCGACGCCTGGGCGGCCGGGCGCACCGGCTGGCCCTTCGTCGATGCCTGCATGCGAATGGTGACTGCGACGGGCTGGCTCAATTTTCGCATGCGCGCGATGCTGATGGCGGTTGCCAGCTATCAGCTCTTCATGCACTGGCGCGAGCCCGGCCTGGTCCTCGCTCGGCGTTTTACCGACTACGAGCCCGGCATTCACTGGTCGCAATGCCAGATGCAATCCGGCACCACCGGGATCAACACGGTGCGCATCTACAACACGATCAAGCAGGGCCGGGACCAGGACCCCGAAGGCCGGTTCATCCGCCGCTGGTGTCCGGAATTGGCGGCGGTACCGTTGCCCTGGCTCCACACCCCTTGGACCATGCCCGAAAGCCTGCAGCTGCAGGTCGGCTGCCGGCTCGGGCGGGACTATCCCCGGCCCGTGGTCGATCAGGCAGCGGCTGCCGAACGGGCCCGCGACACGATCTGGGGAGTGCGCCGAGACGGCACGTTCCGTGCTACCGCCGAAGCTATTCAGAAGCGTCACGGCTCGCGGCGCAGCGGGGTATCACAGCCATCGCGTCAGCGGTCCGGCCCGACCGTCGGTCGAACCCGATCGAAGGCCGACCAGCGCCGCACCGCTGATCCCGCAGCCCAACTCGACCTCGATCTCTGAACGCCCGAGGATGGCCGAAATGCGCAAGAAAACAGAGCTGCCGGCCAAAATCTGCCCTGTTTGTGCCCGGCCCTTCACTTGGCGCAAAAAGTGGGCGAAAAACTGGCCCGCTGTCGTCTATTGCTCGCAACGTTGCCGCCGCTCGTGTCGTATCGTAATTTCGAAGTCATCGAAATAACCGGTCGCATCGAGATCGCTGTCATTACGAGACACGGCTCCCGCAATCGAGCCGCCGCATTCGGTTTTCGGGATCGCGGCGAGCGCCGCACCGATTGACACGACGCGACAGCATGGCAATCTATCGGCTGGAGTAGGGTGTGCTCTCCGGTCGCTGTTGCCGGTTTGCCGGTCTGGGTCGGACCGGTATACACCGGTGACGCATGGTGTTGCCGGACAGCGACGACGTATGGCAAGCATCGGTTGACCCGCTTCTGCGCTTTGGTCGACGCCACGTCTGGTGTAGCTTGCCAAGCAAGCGATGGTTAACCAACCATCAATGGACAATTTCCGGTCATAACCGGCAGGTCGGACAGTCGATGAGCAAAGTGCGTAAAACAGATCGCAGCAAGAAAGATCCCGGCAAGGCGTTCTTCCAAGACAGCGAAATGGTGGACGTCGTCGGGATGTTCGGGGCACTGCGTCGGCGCAAGTGGTCGATCGCGATCATTACGGTGCTCGGGACGGCGGCTGCATATTTCTACGGCGATTCGATCGTGCCGACCTACAATGCCAAGACAACACTCTTGGTCGAGCCGACCAATACCGGGATCGAGGAGCTCGAGGCGACGACGGCCTCGGGGGTCACCACCGACTTCAACGCGATCGCAACGCAGATTCGCCTGCTCCAGTCCCGCAGCTATCAGGCGCGGGTAATGGAGGATCTCGGTCTTTTCGACGATCCGGATTTCAACTACGCCCTCGCCGAGCCGGAGCCCGGCCTGCTCGACAGGATCCCGCTGCAGGTTCTGGCGGAGCCACTCGATGCCCTGGCCGACTGGCTGCCCGGTGACTGGTTCGTGGCGCGCGGGGCTGCACAAGAGGAGCCGGAGGTCCTCGAGAGTTCGGCACCGCTCATCGCCCGCGAGCGGGCGATCGACGTCTTCAGCGGCAGGCTCGAATTGTTGGCCGACCCGGCAGCCTACGTCATCAATATCGGTTTCAACTCGACCGACCCGGAAAAGGCGGCGCGGATCGCCAATCGAGTCGCCGAGATGTATGTCGACGATCAGCTCAACAACAAGATCTTCGCGACCGACCGCACCTCGAGTTGGCTCGAGGAGCGGCTCGCCGAGCTCGAGGTCGAGCTGCGCGAAGCCGAGGAGCGAGTCGCCGACTTCCGCTCGACCAATCTCGTCGGGGCCGGCGAGGGCATGACCCTGAACCAGCAGGAATTGTCGGACCTCAACCGCGATCTGATCATGGCGCGTGGTGAGATGGCCGAGACCCAGGCCAAGCTCCGTTTGATCCGCGAGCTGCGCAGCGCCGGTCGCTCGGTCGATTCGATCGCCGATGTGGTCGCCTCGCCCTTGATCATCAACCTGCGCCAACAAGAGGCTCAGCTGCTCCGCGAGGAGGCCGAGCTCTCCACCCTCTACGGCGAGCGCCACCCGCGGATGGTCCATCTGCAGAACGAGAAGCGTAATCTCGAGGAGAAGATCGCGGCCGAGATCGACCGGGTGATCCGGACCCTCGAGAACGACCTCCAAGTCACCTCGACCCGGATCGCGACGATCGAGAGCCAACTCGGCAACGTCAAGTCGCAGAACGTCAGCGACCAGACCGCCGAGGTGCAGCTCGCGCAGTACGAGCGGCAGGCGGAATCGATCCGCACGATCTACGAGAACTTCCTCAACCGTTTCAAGGAAACCCGCGAACAGCTGGAGATCGTCCAGCCGGACGTGCGCATCGTTTCGGTGGCGAGCCCGCCGACCCGGCCGACCACCCCCGGCAAGAAAGTCTTCGCGGCCGGCGGTCTCGTCGTCTCCTTCGGCCTCGCGGCCCTGCTCGCCATCGTCCTCGATCGCTTCGATCGCGGCATCCGGAGTGCGCGGCAGATCGATAGCCGGCTCGGCCTCTCGACCCTGGCGCTGGTCCCCAGCCTCGACCGGCTGAAGCGCAACCAGAAGCCGTACCAGTATCTCATGGAGAAGCCGCTCTCGGCCTATGCCGAAGCGTTACGCGGTGTCTACATGGCGGTCAAACTCTCCAATGTCGACCGCGAGCCCAAGGTGGTGCTCGTCACCTCTTCCCTGCCACAAGAAGGTAAAACGACCTTCGCGGTGAGTCTCGCCACTTTCGCTGCCCGCTCGCACAAGCGGGTGCTGGTCATCGACCTCGATCTGCGTCACCCGAGTGTGCACCGCGAACTCGGCTGGCAGGTCTCGGGCGGTCTCGTCGAATACATGGCCGGCGAACGGACGCTGGAAGAGGTCATCCATCACGACCTCGAAACCGGTTTGCACTTCCTGCCGATCAAGGGGCAGACCACCAACCCGACCGACCTCCTCGACAGCCAGAAGATGCGACTTCTGGTCGAGAGCTTGCGCGACTCTTATGACTATATCGTCCTCGATTCCGCCCCCTTGGCCAGCGTTACCGACACCCGGGTAGCAGCGCTCCTCGCCGATAAGCTGATCTTCTGCGTTCGTTGGGGGCAGAACATCGTCGGTGCTGTCGACGAGAGCATCCAGGCGTTGCGCGAGGTCAATATCGAGCCGGCCGGGGCTGTTCTCACCATGGTCGACATGAAGAAGCACGCGCAATACGGCTACGGCGACATCGGCCAGTACTACACGCAAAGCCAAAAATACTACGTCAACTGAGCAGCGCTGCCGAGCCTTTCCGTCTGCCGGCACGGTGCCCGGGCATCCCGCCGCGTCACCGTCACGACGGTGCGGCCCACTACGGCTGTTGTTCGCGACGTAGTATAGGAATACCAGCGGAATGCCGGTCGCCCCGCAAGCCCTGCTCCGCGGGTTCCTTCGGCCATCCCGCTCCCGGCACCATCAGCGCATAGCGCCGAACCTCCGGCACCGCCGCCGTCGACAGGGGGAAGACGTTGTGCTCGGTATATAAACGCAGATCGAGTGCGGCATCCTGTGCCCTCGGGTTCCTTTGCGAGATCTCGGGTTCGCTCATCGGCGCCGCAGGTTCGCTCGTCGATTCGCCGGGTTCGTTCGCCGGTTTCTCGGGGTTCGTTCGTCGTCGAATCGACCGGAATCGTGCGTCTCGTGCGCCATTAGCGTTCGTGATGGCGCATGGAGCGACTCGTTTCTCGGGGCATGGCGCACCAGACGACGCAATTCTCGGGTTATGGCGCGTATAGCGGCACAACCCGAGAGCGAACGAGTCGGTATACGGCGCATCGCTTCGCAACATCGGGCAGATACCCGAAACCCGATAAGCGATGGTTATCGAAAGAAGACCCGGGAGGTACGCTTCGCCCGAGCCCGTCGAGGTTTCGGAGGCGTGCGCCCGGTCGCCTCGGGCGGGTGCGAGTGGCTTTGCTGTTTCGTTTGCGACGGGTGGGCGGTATGGCAGCGGCAGGTATTGCTGGAGGCGCCGAAAGCGATGAGCACGAACCAGATCGAGACGGTCGAGACCACTCCGTTCGAGGGCCAGAAACCCGGCACCTCGGGGCTGCGCAAGAAGGTTCCGGTCTTCGCCCGACCGCACTACCTCGAAAACTTCGTGGCCGCGATCTTCACGGCCGTCCCCGGGCTCGCCGGAGCGACGCTGGTGCTCGGCGGCGATGGTCGTTACGGCAACGAGCGAGCGGTCGAGACCATCATCGAGCTTGCCGCCGGGCACGGCATCGGCCGGCTGATCATCGGCCAGAACGGTCTCCTCTCGACGCCAGCGGCTTCGCATCTCATCCGCAAGAGCCGGGCCAAGGGCGGGATCGTCCTCTCGGCCAGTCACAACCCGGGCGGACCCGACGGCGATTTCGGCATCAAGTACAACGCCGAGAACGGTGGCCCGGCGCCGGAGAAGCTCACAGAAGCGATTTATGCGGCAACCCGTACTCTCACAGCCTACAAGCGGTTATCGGGCGCTGACATCGATCTGGCAGCGATTGGCGAGCATACGCACGGGGATCTTCGGATCAGTGTGGTCGATCCGGTCGAAGATTATGCGCTGTTGATGCAGGAACTCTTCGATTTTCGGGCGATCCGCACTCTCTTCGCAGGCGGCTTCCGCTTTCGCTTCGATGCGATGAGTGCGGTCACCGGGCCCTATGCGACACGCCTCTTCGAAGAGATCCTGGGGGCCCCTGCCGGGACAGTGGTCAACGGCACGCCGTTACCGGATTTCGGTGGCCACCATCCGGACCCGAACCCGATCCACGCGGCCGACCTCATGGCGGTCATGCACGGACCCGACGCTCCCGATCTGGGTGCTGCCTCCGACGGCGACGGCGATCGTAACCTGATCTGTGCCGAGGGCCTCTTCGTCACGCCTTCCGACAGCCTGGCTGTCTTGACCGCGAACGCGACGCTGATCCCGGCTTATGCGCAGGGCCTCGCGGGTGTGGCGCGGTCGATGCCGACCAGCCGGGCGGTCGACATCGTGGCCGAGAGCCTCGGCATTCCCGCCTACGAGACGCCCACGGGCTGGAAGTTCTTCGGCAATCTGCTCGATGCCGGCAAGGTCACGATCTGCGGCGAGGAGAGTGCGGGCACCGGCGCCGACCACGTCCGCGAGAAGGACGGCCTCTGGGCGGTCCTCGCCTGGCTCAACATCATCGCTGCGAGCGGCCGGAGCGCTGCCGATCTCGTGCACGCGCACTGGGCCCGGTTCGGCCGACACTATTACGCCCGGCACGACTACGAGGAGGTCGATGCAGCGGCCGCGGCGGCGCTCATGGACGGGCTCAGGGCGAAGCTCGGGGACTTGCCCGGGCAGACCATGGACGGCGAGACGATCGCGGCTGCCGATGATTTTGCCTATGCCGATCCGGTCGACGGCTCGCTCACCGAGCGGCAAGGGGTGCGGATCCTCTTTGCGAGCGGTGCCCGTGTCGTCTTCCGACTCTCCGGGACGGGCACGGTCGGGGCAACACTTCGGGTCTATCTCGAGCGTTTCAGGGACGATGTGGTCGACGGCGACGTTCATGCCGAGTTGGCACCCATTGCCGCTCTGGCGGATCGGCTCGCCGGTATCCGCGATCGTCTCGGCCGTGAGGCTCCCTCGATCGTCACCTGACGGGAGCCCTTTTCAGGCCCTTATCGGCCCTCCAACTGCCTTGCCGGCAGTGGTTATCCACAGGCCGTCGGGCGGGGCGTCAGCCGTTAGAACGTTAATAGAGATTCTGTTAGAGAGTTAGGGGCTGGAATCCGCCTTTGTCTGCAGGGGTTTACGAGCAAAAATGTGAATGATGTACCGTGTTTGTGTGAATGATGTACCGAGTCGAAATGTGAATGATGTACCGAGTCGATGTGAACGATGTACCGAGTCGGCCGGCCGGCCGCTGGGCCGGAATGTGAATGATGTACCGAGTCGGTGGCAGGATGCTTGTGGATAACTCGAGGGTGTGAACGATGTACCGAGTTCGGGGGCGATCGGGAGCAGTCGCGGCGAAATGTGAACGATGTACCGTGTCGGTGGGCTGCAGCCGCTGCAACGCCACCATCGATTGCTCCGAGAACTCGCCGATTGCCTCGAGCGCTCGCTCGGACGCCGCATGTACAGGCGCGGTCTGTCTTTCCCAGCTGGCAAACCGGCCGACCGTGTGCTAAGAATTTACTAATCTAGTAGACCTCTCGAGCTTTTAACGATCCATGGCGTACGACCCGAGGAGACATGCTCGATGGCGCTCACGAAATTGACGCGCAACGGTCAGGTGACGTTGCCGGCGGAAGCACGGCGAAAGCTCCGGCTCGGCGAAGGTGATTATCTCGAAGCCGAGGTGGTGGGGACGAGCATCGTCTTGACGCCCAAGGCGCTGGTCGACCGGGAAGCGGCGTGGCAGCAGGTCTTCGACGCGATGAACTCGGTCGAGTACGTGGGGCCGGAGCCCGAGCCCTCGGAGGACGAGACCATGGAGATGATCGTCGACGAGATCCACGCGATGCGCCGCGAGAGTGCCGACAAGAGCCGTTCTCGATAGCTCGGCGCTCGTCAGTGCCTTCATCACGCCCAAGGGCCCGGCCGGTCAGCTGGTGCGTGTCGCCCATCGCGGCGCCTTTCAGCTTTGCCTATCGGCTGAAATCATCGAGGAGACCGCGGGTGTGTTGGTGCGTCCGAAGATCACCGATCGGTACCGTCGCAAGCCGCATGCGGCACAGGAGTTCTGCTCCGGCTCGGCGGCCGCGGCACTGCTCGTGCACGACCTTCCGGTCCTCGAGGCCGTGCCGCTCGATCCCAAAGACGACATGATCGTCGCGACCGCGGTTGCCGCCCGCGCCGACTATCTGGTGACCGGCGATCGCCGCCATCTCCTCGTTCTCGGGCAGTACGAGGGTGTGCGGATCGTCAGTCCCCGGGCATTCCTCGAGGAACTCGGCGAGCCGAGCCGATCCTGAAAGTCCTGTTGGGGTGCGGGGAAGATCATCTTCCCCACTTTCGTTGCTTTTCTCGCTTTCAGTCGACGACGATGAGGTGTTCCCCCCTCCCCTGCCCGCGTGGCCAGAACGAGACGAGGATGCGCTCGTTGCTGGCCCAGCGCCGGCTTTCGAGGGCGTCGACGACGCCCGTGGGTGTGGTCTGCGGGTCGAAGCTCAGCGCGATGTGGTATTCCGGCAGGTCGTCGTCGTTCACGACCTTCTTGAGTTGTGGCTTGAAGAAGCGGGGCTCGAGAACCGAGCCGCATTTGTCGATCAGTTTGGGCAGGCTGATCACCCAGCGGTGCTGGCGGCCGCAATGCTTCCTCGCCAGTTCGTAGAGGCGGCGCTTGAGGCCCATGGAGAGTTCGAAATAGGCCGAATCGATGGTCAGGACGCGGCGGTCCTTGACGATCGCGCGGAACATCCAGTCGTTGAGCGTGATCTCGCAGGCGGCCATCACCTGCTTGCCGCCCTTGGTGCGTTTTTCGAGGATACGGAAGGTTTCGATCCAGCCGAAGCCGCGTCGCTCCTTCGTCTCGCCCGCCTCGATGGTGGTGACGATGGTGGTGGAGCGCAGCCGGAAGATGGCATCGAGGAGGAGCTCGTAGGCGCGCTTGCCGGTGCCGCGCCCGGTTACGCGTAAGAGGTTATAGGCGTTGAACCGGATACATTTTTCGACCGGCAGGCCGCGTTCGATCCGGTCGTTGATGATCGACGCCAGGTAGATCAGGACGTCCTTGTCCCAGATCGTGGCGATGCCGCGATCGCCCGGGCGGATCTCGATCTTCACCTTGCCGTCGTCGTAGACCAGCGGTTTGCGCCTGGGTGCCTTCTGCAGCGAGAAGAACGGGAACTCCATGAGCGCCCGGTCGTCCTTGAACGGCGCGTTGATCAGGCTGTCGAGGAAGAGGTCGACCTGCTTGCCGCTGCTCATCTGCCGGGCTTGCCGCGCTCGGGCCTGCGAGAATGTGAACGATGTACCGTGTCGGGCAAGGCGGTGCCCTGCTCAGCGGCGGCGGCGGCGGTCACGCAACTCGTCCGTGGCGATGTTGTAGCCGGATTCGGCGAGGGCCTCGAGGACGAGGGCGCGCATGGTGGTGTCCTCCGCGGCCATGCGGCGCTTGAGCTCGCGGACAACGGGTGCCGGGAGTGTGAGGGTAACCTTGCGGTCCGGCTCGTCTGCGTGGGCAGTGCTATCGGCTAGCGAGAGGGAGAGCGCCATGAAATCGCCCGATACGATCTTACAGATGTCTGTATGTATCAGCTGATCGCACGTGTGTCGATGTCGGGTTTCGTGGCCGCGCACGCGTAAACACGCGCAGGCGTATACCATGAAACATCATGACGCGGACGATGGCCTACGACGAGCCGGGCGTATTGTCAGAAAATGCAACGCGCACACACGCAACCGTCGAAGCGGGCCGAAGCGTCTAAGCGTAAACGGCGAAACACGCATCAGCCGACGCAACTGCCATGTCCCGAGGGGGTGCGGGGGAAATCATTTCCCCCGCATGGCTACCACGATACCCGTCCAAACCGGCACGCGTAGCCGGGTCTACTGGCCTTCCTCGTCGAAACCGATGAGCGAGAGGGCGCGGGCTCGGATGCCCCGGACTTCGAGCGCGTGGGCCAGGGCTTCCTCGCGGCCGTGGGTAATCCAAACTTCCTCGGCTTGTACCTCTTCGGCCGTGGCGAGGAGGTCGTCCCAGTCGGCGTGATCGGAGATGACAAGCGGCAGCTCGACGCCGCGTTGCTTGGCGCGCTGCCGGACCTGCATCCAGCCGGAGGCCATGCCGGGGAGAGGGTCCGGGAGGCGGCGGGCCCAGCGGTCGGCGATGGCGGAAGGTGGGGCGAGGACGATTTCGCCTGCGAGGTCGGCGCGAGGCTTGCCTTTCTCCCCGACCGTCGCGGCCCGGACCGGGCCGAGGCGGATGCCGAAGCGTTCGTAGAGCCGGCAGAGGGGGAGGAGGGCGCCGTGCAGGTGGATCGGGCGATCGTAGCCCATGGCCCGGAGTTCGCCCAGGAGACGTTGCGCCTTGCCCAGGGCGTAGGCGCCGATGACGTGGCAGCGCTCGGGGAAGGTCCGCTGGCTGGCAAGGAGCTTTTCGATCTCCTGTGCTGCCGGGGGATGGCGGAAGACCGGCAGGCCGAAGGTGGCCTCGGTGATGAAGACGTCGCAAGCGACGGGGGTGAAGGTTTCGGTCGTGGGGTCGGGCGCGCGCTTGTAGTCGCCGGAATAGACGACGCGCGCGCCGGCGTGCTCGAGGACGATCTGGGCGGAGCCCAGGACGTGGCCGGCGGGCTCGAGGCGGAGGCGGACCTCGCCGAGCTCGATGGTCTGGCCGAAGGGGAGGGGAACGGGCTTGCCGATCGCGGTCTCGCCGAGGCGGGTCTGCATGATGGCGATGGTGGCGGGGGTGGCCCAGACGGTGCCGTGCCCGGGCCGCGCGTGGTCGGCGTGGCCGTGGCTGACGGCGGCGCGCGGCACCGGGCGGTGCGGGTCGATGAAGAGGTCGGCCGGGCGGATGTAGAGGCCTTCGGGGCGGGTCTCGATCCAGCGGTCTGGATGCAGGGGCAAGAGGCGGGTCCTTGGCGGGCGGTCTTCGAGGCAAGATGGTCTGGTGCTTCAGCCGGGCGAGGGGATGGGTTATGAGCTTTGGGCATTCAGCCCCGAGCCTTTGGACTTCTCGATGCCCGAACCCTCGATCCTCGTCACCGGTGCCGCCGGCTTCATCGGTGCGGCCTTGGCCGAGCGGCTGCTCGGGGAGGGGCGGCGGGTCGTGGGGCTGGACAATATCAACGATTATTACGACCCGCGGCTGAAGCACGCCCGGCTCGCCCGGCTCGAGGTGCTGCCGGGCTTTCGCTTCGTCGAGCTCGATCTCGCGGATCGCGAGGCCACAGCGGCGTTCTTCGCGGCCGAACCCTTCTCTTGCGTGGTGCATCTCGCCGCACAAGCCGGGGTCCGCTACAGCCTCTTGAACCCGCACGCCTATCTCGACAGCAACCTCGCCGGCTTTCTCGACGTGCTCGAGGGCTGCCGGCACAACCCGCCGGAACATCTGGTCTATGCGTCGTCGTCCTCGGTCTACGGGGCGAACGAGAAGCAGCCGTTCTCGGTCACCGATCCGGTCGACCATCCGGTCAGCCTCTATGCCGCGACCAAGAAGGCCAACGAGCTGATGGCGCACAGCTACAGCCATCTCTACGGCTTGCCGGCGACGGGGTTGCGGTTCTTCACGGTCTACGGGCCCTGGATGCGGCCGGACATGGTGCCGTTCGTCTTCGCCGAGCAGGTCCGACGCGGCGAGCCGATCCGAGTCTTCAACCACGGCCGGATGCAGCGCGACTTCACCTATATCGACGACATCGTGGACGGCATCTGCCGGGTGATGGCGCGGCCGCCCGAGGTGGTGGAGGGGAGGGCACCCCACAAGCTCTACAATATCGGCAACAACCGGCCGGTGCAGCTCTTGCACGTGATCGAGTGTCTGGAGCGGGCCCTGGGGGTCGAGATCGACAAGGAACTCGTGCCGATGCAGCCGGGTGACGTGCCGGCGACTTATGCCGATATCGACGATCTGATGCGCGATACCGGGTTTCGGCCGACCACGACCATCGAGGTCGGGATCGAGCGGTTCGCGGCCTGGTACCGGGATGTTTGGGGTAACGGGATGTTCGGCGACCGCAACAGCTGACGATCCGGCGATGGTCGATCGCGCCAGGGTTGTTGATCCGCCGGCGGTTTCGCGGCATGGGTGTGCCGGTCGCCGTCACGATGGAGCTGCTCTTGCCCGCCTCCCTGCCGTCGAGCTTTCCGGACACCCTGTCGCGTGACCGGCGGGGGCTCCGCGATGTCGCTTTCGGGCTCTTTTTCGTGCTCCTGGTCTGGGCGCCCTTGCCGCTCGGCAGCAACCGGCCGTGGTCGTGGAGCCTGCTCGTCGCCGGGGTGGCACTGGTCGGCCTCGTCCTGGCGTTGCATCTCCTGATCCGGGGCGAGCGGCTGCGGTTGCCCTGGCCCGTCGGGCTCGCCGGCCTCGCATTCGCCGGTGTTGCCGGCTGGGCTTATCTGCAGATGCAGCCGGTGCCGGTAGCAGAGTGGGTGCATCCGGCCTGGTCCGTCCTCGAACCCTTCGGCATCGAACCCTTGGATGGGCGGGGAAGCGGGGCGGTGTCGCTCGATGTCGACCTCACCCGCGACGCCCTGATGCGGCTTTTGGGCTATATCGGGGCGTTCGTGATCGCCTTCGTGCTGGCGCGGGACTCGGAGGCGGCTCGGCGCCTCCTTCTCGTGGTCTTCTGGACAGCGACAGCCGTGTCCGCGTATGGGCTTATCGTGGTCTTCAGCGGCATGGAACTCGTGTTGTTGACGGAGAAGACCGCCTATCGTGGCGTTGTTACCGGCACCTTCGTCAACCGCAACAGCTTCGCCACCTACGCCAATCTCGGGATCGTCATCGGTGTCGTCTGGCTGTTCGAGCTGTTCCTGCGCGATCTCGGCAAGCGCGATTTCCGGGTGCTGCTGCGCGAATTGCTCGAGGGGCTGTTCGCCAAGCGCGGGATCGTGCTCGTGGCATTACTGGTCTTGGCCTCGGCTTCGCTGCTGAGCCAATCACGCGGCGGTTTTCTCAGCCTCGCAGCAGCGCTACTGACCATCCTCCTCTTGGTCTTTCTCTTGACCAAACCCCGCCTGCTGGCGCTGGCCATCGCTACACCGCTGGTCTTGGGCTCGATCTGGGGGCTCGTGGCCTTGAGCGGCGGTGCGGTGCTCGAGCGCTTCGAGCAGGGCTCGGATATACGCCTCGAGATCTGGTCGGTAACGGCCGAAATGATCGAGGACCGGTTCTGGCTCGGCCACGGCTACGGCACCTACGAGCCGGCTTTCTACGCCTATCGGGACGAACGCTTCAGCCTCGTCATCGACAAGGCACACAACACCTATCTCGAGCATGCGACCGAGCTCGGCGTGCCGGCGACGGTGCTGCTCTACACTGGCGCCCTTCTGCTGTTCTACGCGTGTGTACGTGGCGTGTTTCAGCGTCGGCGGGACAAGATCTATGCGCTCATCGCCGTTGCCGCATCGGTGTTGGTCGCCGTCCACGCCGTCTTCGACTTCAGCCTGCAGATCCCGGCCATCGCCGTGATCTATGCGACGATCATGGGCGTGGGCTGTGCGCAGTCGATGCGGTCGGAGAAGAGAAAGATGCGGGGAGGATGATCCTCCCCGCGCCCCACCGGTACTTTGTGCCGGCGGCTGTCCCCAGCACCAGCGCAAAGTTTCGAGGGGGCGTGGGGGAAATCATTTCCCCCACATCATAATCCGCCTTTCGTTTCGATAAAACGGATGATGTCGTCGAGACCCTGGCCGGTCTTGAGATTGCTGAAAACGAAAGGGCGCTCGCCGCGCATCTTCCTGGCGTCGCGGTCCATCACTTCGAGCGAGGCACCGACCAGAGGGGCGAGGTCGATCTTGTTGATGACGAGGAGGTCGGAGCGGGTGATGCCGGGGCCGCCCTTTCTCGGGATCTTGTCGCCGGCCGAGACGTCGATGACATAGATGGTGAGATCGGCCAGCTCCGGGCTGAAGGTGGCCGCCAAGTTGTCGCCGCCGGATTCGATGAGGACGAGCTCGAGCCCGGGAAAGCGCGCCTCGAGATCGGCAACGGCCGCGAGATTGATCGAGGCGTCTTCCCTGATCGCGGTGTGTGGGCAACCGCCGGTCTCCACGCCGGTGATACGCTCGGGGGGCAAGGCGCCGGAGCGGGTGAGGAACTCGGCATCCTCGCGCGTGTAGATGTCGTTGGTGACGACGGCCAAGGCGTGACGGTCGCGAAGCGCCTTGCACAAGGCGTCGGTCAAGGCGGTCTTGCCGGAGCCGACCGGGCCGCCGATGCCGACCCGCAACGGGCCGTGCGGGGAAGGGCCGAGGGGGGAGGGAGCGATCATGAGCGAAAGAGCCTCGTGTATTGGGTTTCGTGACGCATGGCGTACCAGTCGAGCATCGGCACTGCCGTTGCCAGATCATCGATGCCGGATTCGAGTGCCTGCTCCGTGACCTTGCCGATCGTGGGCTCGAGCCTGGCGAGGACGGCGAGCCCGTCGCTCTGGCCCAACGGGATCAAGCGGACACCGGCGGAGATCAGGTTGGCGGCAAACGCGTGGAGATAGCTCGTCGTGCCCCAGCGGAGTGGGATCTCGTGACCGGCACAGGCCACGCCGACGACGACAGGGTAGGGGAGGGGGCTCACCTGCTCGAGCCCGAGGAGCGCCGGGCAGGGCCAGGCCTTGCCGACCGCCAGAAGGAACGCCCGGCCCTGTTGGGCGGTCTCGAGCCTGAGCTCGGCTGTGGGCTGGAACGCCGAAGCGCGCTCGGCGAGCGGGGCGAGGGCGGCTGCCTCGCCGGCAACGGTCAACCGCCAGGCTTCGCCGAGAAAGACGGCATCCGCCAGGCCGCTGCCGTGGCAGAGAACGGCGTCCAGCCAGCGGGCGAGTTCATCGGCAGCAGTGACCACGCCCGCCTCGACGGCGGCCTCGAGGGCGTGGCTGTAGGTGTAGGCACCGACCGGGAAGGCCGGCGAGAGCCAGGCGAGAAGTCGTTGCAGCTTGGTGTCGGTCAGGAGGGGAGGGGTCATCGAGGGGTTCAACCGTGCCCCGGATGCTGCCCGTGCCCCGGATGCTGCCTGAGATCGTGGTGATGATGCTGATGCTGGCCATAAGCACCCGATTCGGGCTCGAAGGCGGCCTCGAGACGGCGGAGGTCGGCGCCGAGACCTTTCAGCATCGCCTCGATCACGTGATCCGGGCGGATGCGTAGGGAATCCGCGCGGATCTCGGTCGGCAGGTGACGGTTGCCGAGATGCCAGGCGATCTTGACGAGATCTCTGGCCCTGATCTCGACCACGGGCTCGGGCAGGGCTTCGATCCGCAGAACCGTGCCGTCCTCGAGGCGGAGACCCTGGCCCGCCTTCAGGCTCGGCGCCTCGGCGAGGTCGATCAGGACCTCCTCGCCCCCGCGGGTTCGGACCACGTGGCGCCTTCGCCTGCGGCCCTCGAGGTCGAGGGCCACGGTATCGGCGGCACCTTCGGCGGTCGAGGTGGTCTCGAGTGCCCGTCTCATCAAAAGAGAAAATAACGCTGGGCCATCGGCAGGATGTCGGCCGGCGCACAGGTGAGCAGTTCGCCGTCGGCGCGGACCTCGTAGGTTTCGGGGTCGACCTCGATCACGGGCGTGGCGCTGTTGTGGATCATCGCCCGCTTGCCGATGCCGCCGCGGGTGTTCTCGACCGGGAGCAGGGTCTTGGCGAGACCGAGCGCATGACCGATGCCGGCGTCGAACGCAGACCTGCTGACGAAGGTCACGGCACTTTCGGTCAAGGATTTGCCGAAGGCGCCGAACATCGGGCGGTAGTGGACGGGCTGCGGGGTGGGGATCGAGGCGTTGGGGTCGCCCATGGGGGCGGCGGCGATGGTCCCGCATTTGATGACGAGATCGGGGCGCACGCCGAAGAAGGCGGGCGACCAGAGGCAGAGATCCGCGAGCTTGCCGACCTCGATCGAGCCGATGTGCTTGTCGAGCCCGTGCACGATCGCGGCGTTGATCGTGTACTTGGCGATGTAGCGCTTGATCCGGAAATTGTCGTTATGGCCGGTCTCCTCGGGCAGGCGGCCGCGCTGGACCTTCATCTTGTGCGCGGTCTGCCAGGTTCGGGTGAGCACCTCGCCGACACGGCCCATGGCCTGGCTGTCGGACGCGATGATCGAGAAGGCGCCCATGTCGTGGAGGATGTCCTCGGCCGCGATCGTCTCCTTCCTGATCCGGGATTCGGCAAACGCCACATCCTCCGGGATGTTGGGATCGAGGTGATGGCAGACCATGAGCATGTCGAGATGCTCGTCCACCGTGTTCACCGTATAGGGCCGGGTCGGGTTGGTGGAGGACGGGATGACGTTCTCGAGGCCGCACACCTTGATGATGTCGGGGGCGTGACCGCCGCCCGCACCCTCGGTGTGGAAGGCGTGGATGGTGCGGCCTTTCAGGGCTTTGATCGTGTTCTCGACGAAGCCCGACTCGTTGAGTGTGTCGGTATGGATCATCACCTGGATGTCGTGCTCGTCGGCGACGGCGAGGCAGCAGTCGATGGCGCCGGGCGTGGTCCCCCAGTCCTCGTGCAATTTCAGGCACGAGGCCCCGGCCCTGATCTGCTCGACCAGCCCCTCGGGCCTCGACGCATTGCCCTTGCCGGCGAAGCCGAGATTCATCGGGAAGGCCTCGGCCGCCTGCAGCATCCGGCCGATATGCCAGGATCCCGGCGTGCAGGTCGTGGCATTGGTGCCGGTGGCGGGCCCGGTGCCGCCACCGAGCATGGTGGTGACCCCGCTCATCAGGGCTTCCTCGATCTGTTGCGGGCAGATGAAGTGGATGTGCACATCCAGCCCGCCTGCGGTCAGGATCTTGCCCTCGCCGGCGATCGCCTCGGTCGAGGGGCCGACGACGATGTCCACACCGGGCTGGGTGTCGGGGTTGCCGGCCTTGCCGATGGCGGCGATCCGGCCGTCCTTGAGGCCCACGTCCGCCTTGATGATGCCCCAGTGGTCGATGATCAGCGCGTTGGTGATCACCGTATCGACCGCCCCCTCGGCCCGGGTGGTTTGGGCCTGGCCCATGCCGTCGCGGATCACCTTGCCGCCGCCGAACTTGACCTCCTCGCCGTAGACGGTGCGGTCCTCTTCGACCTCGATGACGAGATCGGTATCGGCGAGGCGGAGCTTGTCGCCGGTGGTGGGGCCGTACATGTCGGCATAGGCCTGTCGGCTGATCTCGTACGGCATCAGTCGAGCCCTCCCATGACCTTCTGATTGAAGCCCCAGACCTCGCGCTTGCCGCGATAGGGAACGAGGGTGACTTCCCGGCTCTGGCCGGGCTCGAAGCGGACGGCCGTGCCCGCCGGGATGTCGAGCCGCATGCCGCGGGCCTTGTCACGGTCGAAGGCGAGGGCCTCGTTGGTCTCGAAGAAATGGTAGTGGCTGCCGACTTGGATCGGTCGGTCGCCGGTATTGGCGACCTCGAGGGTGACGGTGGGCTGGCCCTCGTTGAGGACGAGCTCGCCCGCGGCCGGGAACAGCTCGCCCGGGATCACTGGTGCTGTTGTCATGGTATGCGCCTCTCAGCGGATCGGCTGATGCACGGTGACGAGCTTGGTGCCGTCCGGGAAGGTCGCTTCCACCTGCACCTCGTGGATCATCTCGGGAATCCCTTCCATCACCTGATCGCGGGTGAGGACCTCCGCCCCGGTACTCATCAGCTCGGCCACGGTCCGACCGTCGCGGGCCCCTTCCATGACGAAATCCGAGATGAGGGCTACGGCTTCCGGGTAGTTGAGCTTGACCCCGCGCTCGAGCCTGCGCCGCGCCACCATCGCCGCCATGGCGATCAGCAGCTTGTCCTTGTCACGTGGACCGAGATGCACTCGAGGAACCTCCGAGAATTGATCAGCAGGACCAGACCCTGGGCAGCTGCCGGGACAGGCCGAGGGCTCGTTGCAGAGCGAAGAGAGCAGCCACGAGATGGTTGCGCAAGCCGGTGGGCGAGGGGGCGAGCCAGCGGACGAGGAGGAGGTCGGGATCGGGGGCGGTGGCCGCGGCCGGGGTCTCGCCGAGGGCCTCGCGGACGGCCCCGAGCCGCTTCCCGGCAGCCTCGCCCACGTAGAGCAGCGAGACCAGGACGGTAGCACCATGGCCGACCGCCGGGTGCGCCAGCAGAGCCGCGAGACTACCGCGGTATCGCTGGCGCTCGGCGAGGAGCAGGCGGTCGGCGTAGCGCACCTCGACGCTCTCGTCGAAGAGCCCCGACGTTACCGTCTCGCCCATCGCCCGGCGGCCCATGATGACGGCCTCGACCGCGAGCAGCCGGCCGCCTCGGGCGACGCTGAAGCGGTTCTGGCGACAGAGCCGTGCCCGGTCGAAGAGGATCGTTTCCTGCGGCAGCCAGAACGCTGTGGCCTCGGCGGCCACGTCGAGCCGGGTCTCGATCACGGCGGTGCTGGTGCCCGGGGCGCGATAGATCTTCTCGGCGGCTTGGCCGCTCACCGTGGCTGCGGCACCTTCATGCCAGGTGATCTGCCAGTCGAGCCGGTCGCCGCCGGTGAGTCCGCCCGCCAGATTGATCAGCACGGCCTCGGCGTGCCCGGCCGTGCCGGGGCGGGGCAGCCGGGCCTTGCCGCAGCCGGCCTGGTAGAGGGATGCCAGGGTGGTGACGGGCCCGCGTCGCTTGAAGGCGATCTCGACCCTGCCGGTGCTGCGCTCGAGCGCGTCCGGCGAGCCGGCAAAGACGGGCATCGCGATCGGTTCGGGCATCATCGAAAAGCCGGGTCCGGCGGGTCGTGGTTGTTGCTGGCAGGGCTTCGGTGGCCCGCCGGTCAGTTCCATCGGAATCCATTCTGACAACCATTCTAGCAAAACGCGGACCAACGGCCAGCGGCGCTGCCGGCAGGACAGCGACTGCCCGGCCGATCGGCAGCCGTTGCTGCGAAAAGCGCCACAGCGCCGGCATTCGCCGAGGCTGATGGCGACAGCATGGCTTGTCGGTGGACGGTAATGTGGCAAGAAGACGGGCGCGGGTCGGCCATCCGGCTGAGGACTGCTGGTCGTGCCCGTTCGGTATGCGGTGAACGGTGTGAAGAGTGATGATGTCGAGCAGCGCTGAGACGGTGGCGATCAACTCCGAGGGCGGTGCCCGGCGTTCGACGGCGCGGCGGTCGCGCACGCGACGGGCGGCCGAGACGCCCAAAGCGCTCGAGTATGCCTTCCTGGCGCTGCTCGCCTGGCTGCCCTTGCCGATCGGCGGTCATGCCGATTGGGCAGCAGCGCTGGCGGCGACCCTCACGGGCGTGCTGTTGCTCGTCTGGCTGGCCGTCGCCTGGCGCCGGGCACTGCCGTTCGACGTGCCGTTCGTGCTCTTGCCGGCGGCATTGCTGATGACCGGGGTCGCGGTCTGGAGTGTGCTGCAGGTAACACCCGGCGTGCTGCCGGCCGAGTGGAACCACCCGATCTGGGCCGACGCCCTGGCCTACGGCCTCGCGGTCGAGGGGGTGGTCAGCCTCAACCGGTCGGCCTCGTTCGACGCCTTGATGCGGCTGTCGGCGGCTGTCGGCATGTTCGTTCTGGCATTCGCACTCGCTCAGCGCGAGACGCAGGCGCGACGGCTCTTGACGGTGCTACTCGCGATCATCACGGGCTATGCCTTGTTCGGCATCGCCCAGGAGCTCACCGGCTGGCGGCTGTCCGGCAGTGATCATCACCGAGCCAATGTCGTCTCGACCTTCATCAACCGTAATCACTTCGCGACTTATGCCAATCTCGGGCTCGTCATTGCCCTGGGCCTGATGATCGAGCCCTTGTTGCGCGGCGATGCCGCCCGGGACGACCGGTTCGGCAGACGCGTCGCCCAGGCGATCGCCACGATCTTCGAGGAGCGTCGCTACCCCTTGATGGCGGCAGTGATCATCCTCCTCGCCGTCGTCGGTAGTGCGTCGCGCGGCGGGCTACTCAGCCTGATCGGCGCGGGATTCTTTCTGCTCGCGATCGTGTTCCTGGTGAGCCGGGCGCCGCGCGGCACCAAGCTTTTGGCCGGGATCGCCACGCTCGGCGGCGGCGGCTTGCTCGTCTGGCTCACCGGAGATGTTCTGTTGGAACGTTTTCAGGTGATCTTTGCCGCCGAGACTCTGGGTGATGTCGATATCCGCATCCAGGCTTGGGAAATGACGCTCGGAGCGATCGCCGAACGGCCACTGCTCGGCTACGGCTTCGGTGCCTACCAGGAGATGTTCTTTCTGGAGCACGACCCGGAGCTCGGCGCCGCCGGGATCTTCGACCATGCGCACAACGACTACCTGCAGGCCGCGGCCGAGCTCGGCCTGCCGGCCGCCGGTGCCTTGTGGCTGGCGCTCCTGCTGGTCTGGGGGCTGTGCCTTACCGGTGCCCTCAGAAGACGCCGGCGCCGGATCTACCCACTCGTCGCCAGCACCGCCGGCGTGTTGGTCGGCCTGCATGCGATCACCGATTTCAGCCTGTTGATGCCGGCCGTGGCGATGACCTTCGCCGCCATTCTCGGCATCGGCTGCGCGCAGAGCCGGCCCTACCAGGACTCTCGCCAGGACTCTCGGAGGTGATCGTCAGGCGATTATTTTTCATAACTAACCTTATCCGTTTTTATCCACCCTCGAATCGATCGCCCGGCCGGCCCTCAATCGACGATGCGCTCGACCTTGTAGTCCTTCTGTTCCTTGGTGAAGGTGAAGGTGATGATCTCGCCGATCAGTCCGACCGAGATGATCTGAATCCCGAGCACCATCATCAGGCTCGAGAGGATGAGCGACGGCCGGTCGACCAGGGCCTCGCCGAGAAAGAGCCGGGCGAAAATGAGCCACCCGGTCACCAGGCCGCCGATCGCCAGAAGCGCGAAGCCGAAGCCACCGAAGAAGCGAAACGGCTTCTTGATGAAGCGGATCAGGAAAAAGGCGGTCAACAGATCGAGCACCAGTGCCAGATTGGGCGTCGGCGGTGACTTCTTGCTCGTCCGCTCGGCGTCGACCTCGATCTCCTTGGCGGTGAAGCCGTGGGTTTCGGCGATCAGCGGCAGGAAATAATGCTGGTGGCCGTGCAGCGTGATCTCCTCGGCGACCGCCCGGCGCATCGCCCGCACCCCGGCGCGCAGATCGTGGAACCGGTTACCGAAGAGCAGGCTGGTGGCCAGTTCGAACTTGCGCTGCTTGCCGGGCCCGCGGCCGTCCGGTGGCATGCGTCGGGCGGTGACGAGATCATAAGTCGCGGTCGCGGCCAGCAGCTTCTCGAGCTCGTGCGGCTTGACCTTGATCTCTTCGGTCAGCGTCAAGATCAGCTCGCCCTCGGCATGGCGAAAGCCCGTGGTCAGTGCCGTGGCCTCGCCGAAGCTGTGCGCATGATGCAGGATCTCGATCGGTTCGCCCCGACGCTTGATCCGGCGCAGGCCGGCGAGTGCCGTCTCGAGCGGGCCGTCGACGACGTAGACGAACTGCAGCGCCCGGCCCGGCGCCTCGAGCGCCGCCTTGTAGGTCGCATGCAATCGCTCGAGATCCGGCTGGTCGGTGAGAACCGGCACGACCACCGAGAGCAGGTGCCGGTCGCTCATGCCGCTTGCTCCGCCGAGCTGTTGTTCGGGCTCGCCTGCACGACGCGGGCGGCGAGTCGGCGGAACGGATCGAAGCGTCGGGCCATGGTGCTGTAGATCAACTGGCTCAGAAGACCGAGGAAGAGGAGGAAGATGGCGAGCGCTCCCGCGAGCACGGCGAGCCCGCTGAAGACGATGCTCGGATCCGCCGGTGCCGCCAGCGCGTAGGCCACGGCCGAGCCGAGGCTGAACAGGGCGACGCCCGAGGCCATGATCGCGAGCGTGGCGAAGCCGGCCATCGGCCGCCGATGAAAGCCGAGGATCGTGCTGATCGCCAAGAGATCCAGAAACACCTTGTAGATTCGCGAGAAGCCGTATTTCGACTGGCCGAAGCGGCGCGGATGATGGCGGACCTTGATCTCGGCGATCCTGGCGCCGGCCAAGGAGCTCATCGCCGGGATGAAGCGGTGCATCTCGGAATAGAGCGGGATTTCCTTGATGAGCTCGGCCCGATACGCTTTGAGCGAGCAGCCGTTGTCCTTGATCGGCACGCCGGTGGCCTTGCCGATCAGCCAGTTCGCCACTTTCGACGGCAGCACCCTGGACCAGTGATCCTGACGGTCGTGTCGCCAGCCGACGACGAGATCGTAGCCTTCCTCGATCTTCTGCAGAAAGAGCGGGATGTCGGCGGGATCGTTCTGCAAGTCGCCGTCCATGGTGAGCAGGATGCGGCCCCGGGCATGCTCGATGCCGGCCGCCATGGCGGCGGTCTGGCCGTAATTCCGGCGAAACTTGACCAGCCGGAGATGGACGTTGCCGGCCTCGCGCGGCAGATCCAGGGCAATCTCGAAGCTTCGGTCCCGGCTGCCGTCGTCGACGAAGACGATCTCGACCCTGCCGTCGATCGTCGTCACGGCGTCGCGGATCGCCGCGTACATCGGCTCGACGTTTTCCTCTTCGTTGAACAGCGGCACGATGACCGAAAGGGCGAAGGTCGAGGGCATGGCGATGGGTCGATGGCTCTGGCAGGCGACGGGTTGGGCGGCCGGTGGCAGTGATGCTCGATGGCTGGGGTTCTCTAGCCCCGCAAGATCACGGCGAACAGCCCGAACCGCTATCGGCGATACCCCGGATGGTTGTCCGGCGCTCGAATGCCACCGATCCCTGTCGGGCTTGCTGACACGTCGCGCGGCCGCCGGCGCTGCTGCCAGCGGGCGACGAGCCCGTCTTTCAGCGCTTGAACGTGATAGAACGCCTGGGCGGCATGAACGCCGAGCCGGCCACCGGTCCAAGGAAGGCCGAGCGGCGCCGCGAGCCGCCATGTGTCGTCTTCGCCGAGCAGGGCGCCCGCGAGCAACTCACCTGCCATGGTGGTGGTGTTGAGGCCGTGTCCGGCAAAGCCGGTGGTCACCCAGAGGCCCGGCTCCAGTGGGGCTGTGACCGGCATCTTGTGCCGGGCGAAGCCCATCTCGCCGGCCCAGCCGTCATCGACCCGTACCGTCTCGAGCTCGGGATAGACCCGGGCGAGATCGGCACGCAGGCGCCGGGCGAGATCGGCGGGAGCCGCCTCGATGCCGATCCGTCCGCCCCAGAGCAGGCGCTTGCCGCCCGTGGCGTCGTCCTCGATCAGCCGGTAGTAGCCCGTGGCGAAGCGGTCGTCGTAGACGGCACACGATGCCCGGATCGGCAGCGCATCGCCTTCGGGCAGCGGCTCGGTCACGATGATGTAGGTGTTGACCGGCAGGAGACCGCGGGCGAGGCGTCGGTCGAGCGCCGGTCGTGCGGCATTGGTCGCCAGGACCAATTGCTCGACCTCGAGCACCCCGCCGCTCCGAGTGGTGACCCGCCAGCCCTGCCCCCCTGCCCCGCTTCCCGATCGCCTCGGCCGGCGCTCGAGCGTTGCTGCCGGGCTCTGCTCGAACAGCCGGGCGCCGGCGGCGCGCGCCAGCCGGGCATAGCCGCGGCTCAAGGCCAAGGGGTCGAGGTGTCGGGCGAGGGGATCGAAAATACCGTCCCAGTAGCGTTTCGAGCGGAAGTGCCGGCGCAGCTTGTCGCGTGGCCAGAACTGCAACTTTCGGTCGAACAGCCGATTCTGCTCGTCGATGAAGGCGCGCAGCTCGCTCGGCCGGTCGAACCAGGAGGCCTCGAGCACGCCGTGGCACAGCCGGCAGGCGATCGCCCCGTCGTGGATCCGGCGCTCGACCAGCCGGACCGCATCGACACTCAGGCGAAAGAGTGTGGTGGCGTCGGTCGTACCGAGCTTGCGGCAGAGACTGCCGAAATCCCGGGTGAAGCCGGCCGAGAGCAGCCCGCCGTTGCGGCCCGAAGCACCGGCCCCGACCGTCGCCGCCTCCAGCAACACCGGCCGAGCACCGCGCTCGGCGAGGCCGAGGGCGACAGCCAGCCCGGCCAGCCCGCCGCCGACGATGCCGATCGCCGCCGTCTCGCAGCCCGTGAGTGGAGGGGCATCGAGCGGCGCCTCCAGGCAGCTGCGCGCGTACCAGGTGTCGGCCGGACAGATGTCGATCGGGCCGGCGTCGGTCGAGTTGGTGTCGGTCGGGATGGTCGGACGCGGCGTCATCGGCGGAGCATAGTCGGCCCGCCGGCGATGCATAAGCCCGCCCGAGGTTGCGGCGCTATTCGGCCGCTGCCGAGGTTATCGCCCTTTGCGCAGCCGTTGCCGCGGTGGCAGTCGTCGTCACCACCCGATCGCGGCCTTGCAGCTTCGCCTCGTAGAGGACACCGTCGGCACGATTGATCAGCTCTTCGAGCGTCTCGTCCGGGCCGCAGGCGACGAGCCCGATACTGATGGTGAAGCCGAAATCGACCTCGCCCAGGCGAATCAGCATGCCGGCCACGGCACGCCGCAGCCGCTCGGCGATGCCGCTGGCAGCGTCGAGCTCGAGCCTGGGCAGGAGGGCCACGAACTCCTCGCCGCCCCAGCGGGCGATCAGATCGTCGGGGCGCAGCACCTCGCGACAGAGCGCGGCGAGCCGACAGAGCACGTGGTCACCCGCGGCATGGCCGTAGCGGTCGTTGATCAGCTTGAACCGATCGATATCGAAGACGAGCAGTGCGGCGGGTGCGTTTTCGCGCCGGCAGCGGGCGAGCAGCCGGTTCGCCCGGTCGGTGAAGTGCCGGCGATTGGCGAGCTCGGTCAGGACATCGATCGTCGCCAGCCGTTCGAGCTCGTCCTGGATGGTTTTGAGGTGGCTGATGTCGCTGCGCACCAGGGTCGTCATGCCCTTGGCGGTGCGGTTCTCGCGGATCACGAACCAGCGATCCCCCAAGCGCATTTCGAACGGTGTGCCATCGGCGCGGTAGTGCGCCCGCAGGCGAGCCTCGATCATCTTCTCCCTGGTCTCGACCGGGACGGCCGGGTCGTGGCGACTCGTCCGCTCGACACACGTCTCGATGCGCGTGCCGATCAACGCTTCGGGCGGGCAGCCGTAGGGTGCGGCGAAGGCCGGGTTGCAGGAGACGATCCGGCTTTCGGTATCGAACAGGGCGAACCCGTCGGACAACACCGCAGTCGCATCGTTGAGCATATCGCGGGCGGCTTCGGCCTCCAGTTTCGAACGGGCGAGTGCTGCGGCGAGCCGGGTCATCTCGTCGGCCTGAAGGGCGAGCCGCGCCTTTTCGGCTTCGAGCTCGGCCGCGTAGTGGACCTGCCGGGTAACATCGATCATCGTGTATTGCAGCGCCGGCCGGCCCTGCCAGGTGATGCTGCAGGCGAGGCAGTCGACGACGATCCGTTGCCCGTCCGGGCGCACGAGCTCGAGGCGGTGGGATGCCTCGATCGACCGGCCCCGAGCGAAGCGCGCGGCGATGCAGCCGAGCCGCCGGCGGGTGGCGAGCGGTTGCTGCGCGTAGCAGGTAGTAGCATCGGCGATCGCTGCGGCCCGCCCCGAATAGCCCAAGAGTCGGGCGAAGCGGTCATTGGCGAAGACCACGAGCGCGTCCTGCTCGATCACCAGCGCCTGCAGCGAGCCGTCGACGAGCTGGCGAAAATGCGCCTCGCTCTCGATCAGCGCCGTTTGCGCCCGGCGCTCCTCGGTAACGTCGCGGCCGTGTCCGACATAGCCCACGAGCGCGCCCGTAGCGTCGTGCATCGGGGCCTTGAGCGAGCAGAGATAGCCGGGGCTGCCGTCGAGGCGCCGCGACGGCTGCTCGAGGATGACCGTCCGCCCCTCGGCCATGAAGGCCTCCTCGTCGGCGCGGAACCGATCGGCCATCCCGGCTTCGTAGAAGTCGTGGTCGGTCTTGCCGACGAGGTCCTCGGGCGAGGCGGCCCCCATCAGGGTCGCGGTCGCGGCATTGGCGGCGAGGAATCGACCCGCCGTGTCCTTGGCGAAGATGAAGTCGGGCAGGATGTCGATCATCGCCCGATAGAGTTCGTTCTCGCGACTGCGCTCGGCGATGGTGGCGGCGGTCTCGACCTGCTCGGTGATATCGTGGACGATGCCGAAATAGCCGGTGAGCCGGCCCGCCGCGTCGCGGCGGCTGCGCGCCTTGACCAGCACGTGGCGAATCCCACCGTCGGGCCGAACCAGGCGGCGGCGGTCCTCGAAATCGGCCTCGGCAGCGAGTGCTGCCTGCCACACCACCGGATGTGCGGCCCGATCCTCGGGATGGAGAGCGTCGGCCTGCAGAATCGTGAATCCCGGCACGATGGTCGGCTGCTCGGCGTCGTCCCCGAGCAACCGACGGATCGCAGCGGAGCGGAAGGTGACCCCGGTCGCCCGATCGTGCGCCCAATAGCCGAGCCCGGCGATCTCGCTCGCCAGTGCCAGCTGCTCGGCTTGGCGCTCGGCGGCGAGCACCGCCTCACGATGTTCGGTGATGTCCTGGAAAATGCCGAAAAAGCCGCGCAGCCGGCCGCTCGTCTCGACCTCCGGGCGGCCGTGGCAAACAACGAAGCGGATGCTGCCGTCGGGTCGGCAGAGCCGGGCTTCGTAGTGCAGCTCGCCGCCGCTCTCGGCAGCCTCGAGGATCGCCGTCATCACCCGCCCCCGATCGTCCGGATGGAAGATGTCGAAGCGGTTGGCGATATCGGGGGTGAACACGTCCGGATCGCGGCCGATCATCCGGAAGATCTCGGCCGACCACTCGACCGTATGATGCCGCAGATCGGTCCGCCAGTAGCCGATCCGGGCGAGCCGGCCGGCAAACGCCAGCTGCTCGGACTGGCGGATCAGCGCCTGCTCGGCCTCGACCCGGGCGGTGATCGTCCGGCCGGTGCCGCGATAGCCCTTGAACCGGCCCTGGTTGTCGAAGACCGGCTTGCCGCTGATCTCGACATGCGCGATGCGGCCGTCGGGACCGGCCTCGCTGTAGCGGAAGTCGCGGAACGGCCGGCGGGCCTCCAGCGTGGCGAGATGCGCCGCCCAGGTCTCGTGCTCGGCCGGCTTGCGAATCCCGGCGATGTCCCAATGGGTTCGGCCGAGGGGTGTCCGACCGAGGGGGGGCCGGCCGAGCGCGGTTCGGGCGGCCGTGTCACCGGTAGAATCGTAGACGATACGGTGCGCGGCATCGGTCTCCCAGAACCAATCACTGGCCGTGGCCAGATAGTCCGCGAGCTTCGCCTCGCTGTCGCGCCGCTTGGCTTCGGCTTCGATCCGGTCGGTGATGAATTCCGAGAAAATGATGATGCCGGCCACATCGCCGAAACTGTTGTGGAACGGGCGGACCTCCCAGCGCAGCCAGTCGAGCCGCCCCGAGGCGTGGCGGTAGCTGTCGACGGCCGAACGCTCGACCTCACCCGTGACCAGCACCCGGGCATGACCCTCGCGCCACTTGGGCGGGGTTTCGGGCAGCACCTCGTAGTGGCAGCGGCCGACGATCGCCTCGTCCTCGATGCCGTAGTCCCTGATCCAGCGATCGCTGGCGGCGAGGTAGCGCATGTCGGGATCGAACATCGCGACCGCCACCGGCACGTGTTTGACGAAGAGCTCGAGCGCTTTCTCGTGATTGTCGGAGAGCAGCCTGGGCAGCCCCTTGGCCTTGGGCCAGAGAGCCTCGCCCAGGGCCGCCTCGGGAAAGGTGAAATTCTCGAGAAACGCATCGAGCTCGGCGACGTCGAGCGGTCGCGCGAAGAGATAGCCCTGGATGTGGCGGCAGCCCTTGGCCGCGAGAAAGGCCAATTCCTCGATCGTCTCGACCCCTTCGGCGACGCAGTCGAGCTCGAGCGCCCCGGCCATGAACAGCATCGCCTCGACCAACTTGCGGCTCTCCGCACTTCGGCTCAGGCGCTGGACGAACCCTTTGTCGATCTTGATCGCATCGATCGGGAACTGCTCGAGATAGCTGATCGAGGAGAAGCCGGTGCCGAAATCGTCGAGGGCGATGCGGCAGCCCGCGGCCCGGAGCTCGACCAGGGCATCGAGCGCCGGCGCCACGTTCTCGAGCAGCGCTCCTTCGGTGACCTCGAAGGTGAGTCGCCGGGCGTCGAGGGCGGCACCGTTCACGAACTGCCGCAAGAGGGCGCGGATCAGCTCGGGCGTCGCCTGCCGGGCGGAGAGGTTGATGTTGACGCGCAGCTGCGGCGCCGCCCGGAGCAGCGGCTCGAGCTCGCTGCCGGATGTCCGGAGCAGCCATTCGGTGAGCGGCTGGATCAGGCCCAGCTGCTCGGCCAAGGGGATGAAGACATCGGGCGAGACGAAGCCGCGGGTCGGGTGCCGCCAACGCATCAGCACCTCGACCGCCGCCGGCCGCCGGTCGTCGAGGCCGATGATCGGCTGGTAGCGCAGCTCGAGCTGATGGCGGACGAGTGCCTGGCGGAGATCGGTCTCGAGGATCAGCCGGTCGGCGAGCTCGGCCGCGATCCGTCGGGTGAAGATCGCGTAGCGGTCACGCCCGGGTTGCTTCTGCGCATAGGCCAGGGCCACTTCGGCCCGCTGCTCGAGGGTCTCGGCGGCGATCGCATGGTGCGGTGCCGCGGCGGCGCCGATGATCGTCGTCAAGGCGTAGTCGCGATCGGCGGCCTCGACCGGTGCCCGCATCGCCAGCCGTGCCCGGCGTACGCAGTCGCTGGCCCGAAGACCGTCGCCGCCGAGCACCAGGGCCACGAGGTTGCCGTCGAGCCGATAGCCGGTGCGCGCACCCGGCAAGCGCTCGAGGCGGGCGATGACCATCTCGGCCAGCGAGGGGCCCCGCTCGCGGCTCTGCTCGAGCAGCGCCAGCTGGCCGATCTCGACGAGCAGGAGCACGGTGCACGACCGCCGGTCCGTGGCCGGTTCGGCGAGCTGCCGCTCGAGCTCCCGGCGCAGGCGCTGCCGGCCGCTGGCCGGGCCGGATTGTGCTCCTTCGGCACTCGGCAGGCGTTGCACGACGCCGGCTGTCCGATCGTGCCCGAGCCAGCGAAACCAGCCGTCCTCGCCGTGGTGGCCGCGGACCCGGCAGCTGATGTCACCGACCGCGTGGCCGTGGCGCAAGGCGGCCTCGAGGGTCGCTGCCGTTTCGCCGGGCAGCCGGTCGAGCAGGGTTTCGAGCGGCAACTCGATCCGGTCGACCGCCGAAAGATGGGCGGCGAGGCAGCCGTCGATCGTCAGCCGGCCGTCGGCCGGCGCGTAGCGCCAGGTGCCGAGCCCGAGCCGGTCGGCCATGGCCTGGTCGAACAGGAGGCCGGTATTCGGGCCGGAGCTCTGGCCGGATCGCAATGCCTGCGGCAAGGGCTGAGGGCTTCCATCAACGGGTTCGTGGCGGGTGCTCACCGGTTGCCGGCCGGTCAGGGTCGACGCCACCGCTGCGTCGACGCCCGTTATGCGGCACAAATCCTTAAGATCCGGTTGACGGGCGCCATCGAAGCGCCGAGTGGCATCGCCAAATGGTCCGATTGTCGCTATGCCTCGTGGCGGGGACGAAAGGCATCTCAGCGATCGGGGAAAACGCCATGCCGGATCGGCTACCGCGCACTCTGGCGCGCAACGCCATGGCCTATGTACTTGCGGGCGGCCGCGGCTCGCGGCTCAAGGAACTCACCGATAATCGGGCCAAGCCCGCGGTGTTCTTCGGCGGCAAGAGCCGGATCATCGATTTCGCGCTTTCCAATGCGGTCAACTCGGGCATCCGGCGAATCAGCGTGGCGACGCAGTACAAGGCGCATTCCCTGATCCGCCATTTGCAGCACGGCTGGCATTTCTTCCGGCCGGAGCGCAACGAGAGCTTCGACATCCTGCCGGCGAGCCAGCGCGTGTCGGAGACGCAGTGGTACGAAGGTACGGCCGATGCGGTCTATCAGAACATCGAGATCATCAGTGCGCACGGGGTCGAGCACTTTATCATTCTGGCCGGTGATCACGTCTACAAGATGGACTACGAGGTGATGCTGCAGCAGCACGTCCAGAGCGGGGCGGACGTGACGGTGGGCTGTCTCGAGGTGCCGCGGATGGAAGCCGTGGCCTTCGGCGTGATGCATGTCGACGCGACCGGGCGGATCATCTCGTTTCTCGAGAAGCCGGCCGATCCACCGGGGATCCCGGACAAGCCGGACATGGCCCTGGCCAGCATGGGCATCTACGTCTTCTCGACGAGCCTGCTGTTCGATCAGCTGAAGCGCGATGCCGCCGATCCGGGCTCGAGCCGGGATTTCGGCAAGGATCTGATCCCTTATCTGGTGAAGCACGGCAAGGCCGTAGCGCATCGTTTCACCGACTCTTGCGTCAAGAGTTCGGAGGAGCGCGAAGCCTATTGGCGCGACGTCGGCACGATCGACGCGTATTGGGAGGCCAATATCGACCTCACCCGGGTCATCCCCGAGCTCGATCTCTACGATCAGGACTGGCCGATCTGGACTTATGCCGAGATCACCCCGCCCGCCAAGTTCGTGCACGACAGCGAAGGCCGGCGCGGCCGGGCGGTGAGCTCGCTGGTCTCCGGCGGCTGCATCATCTCGGGGGCCAGTTTGCGCAACTCGCTGTTGTTTACGCGTGTGCACGTGCACTCTTACAGCCGCCTGGAAGGGGCCGTGATTCTCCCCGACGTCGATATCGGCCGCAACGTCCGGCTGACGAACGTGGTGGTCGATCGCGGTGTGAAGATCCCCGAAGGGCTCGTCGTCGGCGAGGATCCCGAGCTCGACGCGAAGCGTTTTCGCGTCAGCGAGAAAGGCATTTGCCTGATTACCCAGCCGATGCTGGATCGTCTCACCGGATGATCGAGGTCGCCCCCGACTTCGCCGCGGCGGGGGTCGTGGTCGGACTCGGTCGGGTGGTGGCCGAGGTGGTGGTGGCGCCGAGCGATACAGCGCTCGACCGGGCGTCGGCCGAGGTCGTAACGATAGCGGCCGATCGGCTCGAAGCTTGCCGGGCGCAGGACTGGCCGGCTGTGGCGGCGGCCCGGGCCGCCTACAAGGCCATGGGCAAGGATCCCGCCCGCTACCGGCCGAGGCGCTGCTCCGGCGGGTGGCGCAGGGCAAGGGGCTCTTTCGGGTGAACAACGTGGTCGAGGTGAACAACCTCCTTTCGCTCGAGACCGGCTTTTCGATCGGTGTTTATGATCTGGCCAAGCTCGCCCCGCCGATCGTCTTGCGGCGTGGCCGGGCGGGTGAGGCCTACGAGGGCATCGGTCGTGGACCGCTCAATCTCGAAGGGCTGCCGATCTTCGCCGATGCGCGGGGGCCTTTCGGCAGCCCGACCTCGGACAGTGTCCGCAGCATGGTCACGAGGGTAACCGAACGCGTTCTGATGGTGCTCACCGGCTTCGTCCCGGTGGTCGTCGAGCCGGCACATCTGGCAAGAGCACGGGTACTGCTCGAGGCGTATTGCGCCGGCCGGGTGACGGCGAGTGACCTCGTCGGCCCCGTCGCGGGCGAGACGGGCTGACATCGTGCGGGTCCTGTCGGTCGCCGCCGAGCTCTATCCGCTCGTCAAGACCGGCGGGCTCGCCGATGTGACGGGTGCCCTGCCGGCCGCCCTCGCCGCTTCGGGCATCGAGATGCGCTCCTTGCTGCCGGCCTACCCGGTGGTGCTCGAGGCCACCGCCGGCGCCGGGCCGGGCGTGGTCGTCGCCGAGCTCGCCGAGTTGCCCGGCGGGCCCGGGCGGCTGCGGCGCATCGACCATCGGGGGCTCGCGATCTACCTCCTCGAGGCGCCGATGCTCTTCGCCCGGCCGGGCAATCCCTATACCGGACCGGACGGCGCCGACTGGGCCGACAACGGGCTCCGCTTCGGCGCCTTCGCCTGGGCGGCTGCGGCGCTCGCCCGGGGGGCCGATCCGGACTGGCGGCCGGCGGTCGTGCATGCCCATGATTGGCAAGCGGGGCTGTTGCCCGCCTATCTGGCACTCGGCGCGGGACCACGGGCGACCACCGGACCACGGCCGAAAACGGTGATGACCGTTCACAATCTCGCCTTTCAAGGGCAGTTTTCGCCTGCTCTCCTCGCCCCCCTGGGCTTGCCGGCCGCGGCCTACACGACGGGCGGTCTCGAATATTACGGCAGTCTCGGCTTTTTGAAGGCCGGGCTCTTCTACGCGGATGCGCTGACCACCGTGAGCCTGACCTATGCCATGGAGATCCAGACGGCCGAGCAGGGCATGGGTCTGCACGGGCTGCTCAGGGCACGCGCCGCCGATCTTTCGGGCATCGTCAACGGCATCGACGAGGTGGTCTGGAACCCGGCGACGGACCCGCATCTGGTGGCCCGCTACGCTGCCGAAACGCTGGATGCGAAAGCCCTCAACAAGCGGGCGCTGCAGGAGCGGCTCGGCTTGGCGCCGGAGCCGCGAGCGCTGCTCGCCTGCGTGATCAGCCGCCTCACCTATCAAAAGGGCATGGATCTGCTGCTCGAGGCCGCCGCCGGGTTCCTCGACAAGGGTGGCCAGCTCGCCGTCCTGGGCGTCGGCGCGCCGGCGCTCGAGGTGGCATTCGCCGATCTGGCGGCGGCCCGACAGCACCAAGTCGGCTGTGTGCTGGGCTATGGCGAGCCGTTGTCGCATCTCTTCCAGGGTGGTGCCGATGCGATCCTGGTGCCGTCGCGGTTCGAGCCTTGCGGTCTGACCCAGCTCTACGGTCTGCGCTACGGCACGCTGCCGATCGTGGCGCGAACCGGCGGGCTCACCGATACGGTGATCGACGCCAATCACGCAGCGCTCGCGATGGGCGTGGCGACCGGGCTGCAGTTCGTGCCGGTCACCGCCCGTGCTCTCGGTTTCGCCCTCGAGCGGGCGCTCGACCTCTTCGCCGATCCGCCGACCTGGCGGGCGATGCAACAGGCGGCGATGCGCCAGCCCGTCGGCTGGCGGGTCTCGGCCGAGCGCTACGCCGCCCTCTATCGGCGACTGGCGGCAGCTCAGTAGGCGCCGGCCTTGGCCGGGACGGTGACGGCGGTCTTGAAGAGGATGAAGATGTCGTACCAGAGCGTCCAGTTGCGGACGTACCAGGTATCCAGGCTGACCCGCTCCTCGTAGTCGATATCGTTGCGGCCGCTGATCTGCCAGAGCCCGGTGATCCCGGGGCGTACCTCGAGATAGTAGCGCTTGCCGTCGCCGTAGCGGTCGAGTTCGTCGGGGACCACGGGTCTCGGGCCGACGAGGCTCATCTCGCCCTTGATGACGTTCCAGAGTTGCGGCAACTCGTCGAGGCTGCTCTTTCTCAGAAAGTGGCCGAGGCCGGTGATCCGGGGATCGTTCTTGAGCTTGTAGTCGCGCTCCCATTCCGCTCGGGCCACGGGATCGCGGCTCAAGAGCTCCTCGAGCACCTCGGCCGCGTTGGGCACCATGCTGCGAAACTTGAGGCACTTGAAGAGCTGGCCGTGTCGACCGATCCGGGTATGCGCGAAGAAGATCGGCTGGCCCTCGCGCCAGACGAGGCCAGCGATCAACAGCATTACCGGGGTGAGGAAAACGAGGATGGCGCTCGCGACGACGACATCGAACCAGCGCTTCATCAATTGCGAGTAGGGGCGCGCCAGGTTGTTGGAGATCCTGAGCGACAAGATGTCGTAGGTGAAGAAATGCGAGGTTCGGGCGTTGTTGATGGGCAGGCCGCGGATCGGCGAGATGATGTCGAGATCGCCGTGATAGAGCGAGAGCTTCTCGATCAGCGCCTCGCGCACCGGCAGCTCGTTGAGCTCGAGGGCGACGACGACGTGCGGGTGGCCGAGCCAGGCCGGCAGCATCTGCGAGTCCGGGTCGAGCGGCTGGACCGGCAGCTGTTTCTTGCCGATGGCGAGTTCGCGCCAGCTCGAGGGCGGTGCATCCGGATCGATGAAGGCGACGACGTCGTAGCCGAGATGGCTGTCACGGACATAGGCGTCGGCGGTCTCGAGGGCGATCGGCCCGGTGCCGACGATCACCGTCGGACGTTTCCAGCCGCCGAGGCGCAGGCTCAGCCGTTTGACGCCGTAGCGGGCCGCGGGCACGGCGAAGGCGACGAGCACCCAGCTCGCGACGACCCAGGCACGCGAGAAGTTGACCTTGAAGAGGTAGAGGAGGGCAGCGTCGATCACCAGTGCGATCGCGGCGGCGGCGACCACGTCGCCGGTCTCCTGCCAGAACTGCCGGCGGCGGCTGTAGTGGCCCATCTGCTGGAAGAAGACGATACAACCGGCGGTCAGGATGGCGAGAATGAGGCCGCGTTGCTCGGTCAGGTTCGAGTACGACAGGTTGATCAGCCCGCCGACCGAAAAGCAGACGAAGATGGTGACGGCGTCGATGCCGGGCAGCAGCAGCGAGCCGAAGCCGCGGGGTCTGGTGGGTGCGAGACCACTCGCCGAACGGCTCAGCACGGGTCGCCTCCGAACCGCAGCACCGTCACCGCGACCGCCCGCCCGCGGCCGATCGGCCGCACTGGTGCCGCCCGGCGCTGCGTCCGTGACGACGTCTGAAACGCGACGTGCATGGCTCGGCGATCACCCGATCTCGAAATTTCTCGCCTTCGTGTAGCCCAGCCGCTGGCAGGGCACAATTCCCGCCCCCGGGCCGCCCTGCTCCGTCACGCAGCATCGGCATTTCGGCAACATCCCGAAAACCGTCAGACGTCACGGTGGCCACCCGCTTCAGCCGCTCGAAGAATGCCGGCAGTGTCATGTCTAGGAAAGTTAGCATAACTCTATTGCACCGTCAACCGGAGCTCGGGTTCGCTCGGTAGATCGACCCGGCGCCACGTGGGCCAAGCCCGCTTCGGCTCGGCCGAGCGCTGAGCCGGCCGCGGCAATCCATTGCGAACACATTCATTTCGGCCTCCAGCTGCGACAATCTATAGCCTCGGGTTCGTTCGCAACCGGCCGGGTTCGATAACCCGCGACTCGGGTTCGCTCGTCGATTCGCCGGGTTCGTTCGTCGATTCACCGGGTTCGTTCGCGGGTTTTGGGACCCGAACGAGTCGGTATATGACCATAAGCAACGCTAATGGCGCATAGAGCGGCGAAGATTATGACAAATGCGACTCTATACGACACACCGCTCGGGTTCATGATGCATATAGCGACTCGTTTCTCGGGTTATGGCGCATCAGCGCCACACGATTCGCCTGTTTGTTGGTATATCACCATTTTCCGATAAGCATAGCTTATGCAGCAGAAGCGCGGCCGGCGCCGTCGACAACGTTATTTTCAGAAATTCGAGCGTGCACTCCAAATGCACGGCTTGCGGAAAATCGGCGGTGAACGGCAGGGCAAAATCCGCTGATTTTCAGCCTCGAGTCAGAACGCGTCTTCCTCTTCCTCTTCCTCCTCGTCGTCGTCGACCGGCGGCGGGCGCAGGGCGAGCAAGCCGATGAAGAAGAACATGCGATGATCGGTCGGCACGTAGACATGCACCATGGCGTAGACCGTCATCATCATGAACAACAAGAGCAGCATGGTCAGCAGCGGGTCTTCACGGAGCCGGGTGGGCGAGAAATTGCGGAGTGCCGTCCACAGGAAAATCACGTAGAGGACGAAGCCGATCAGCCCGAACTCGGCGAGCACCTGCAAGAACGCGTTGTGCGGGTGGCAGCCCGGATCCTCGAGACTGCAGAAGACTACCGTGAAGCCTTGCAGGCCATGGCCGAGAATGGGTGCCTGGAGCCAGGCCCGATAGGCACCGGCAAAATAATCGAAGCGATTCGCACCAGGCCGGAGCAAGGGGTCATGAGCCTGCTCGATCAAGCGGGTGAAACGGCCGAGGGTCGCCGTGACCTGGTCGGTCGAGAAGAGATAGACGACATAGCCGATTACCCCGCCAATGAGGACAACGCCGAGCAAGGTGGCGTGATGGAGCTCGATCCGGCCGCCATGAATGCGGGGCAGATTGACCGCCAAGAAGGCGATCATGGCGAGCAGCAGGCCGAGCAGGGGACCGCGTGGGCCGCAGACCAGCATGAAATAGAGACAGACGAGAAAACAGCCGAGGGCGACGAGCTGCTCGAGGCTACCCAAGCGCGTGTAGATCACCATGGCCATGAGGATGGCGGCACCGGGGCCGACGATGTTGCCCCAGATCAGGTAGGTGCGGAAATGCCAGTCGCCGTAGTCGCCGCGATAGAAGCGGAAGCTGCCGTGGACGATCTCGATATAGGCGCCGTAGGCACTCAGCACCACGGCGACGCAAACGATCAGCATCAGCAGGCGCAGCATTCGCTCGCGCGAGGCGGCGACGACGCACGCAGTGACGAACAGCGCCCAGAGATTGATGCCGAGCACGTAGACGAGACTCTCGCGGGCGAGCACAGCCGATGGTGACCAGGCATAAGCAGCGAGCATCCAGCCCGAGAAGACGAGGCCGGTGAAGACGATGGGCAGGCCGCGCAGATAGATGCCGCGATGCAGGACGACCCAGAGGCCGACGGCGATGCTGGCGGCACCATAGAAAACGGTCTCGGGGAAGAGCGGCGGCGACGGCAGAATCGCTTTCAAATGGTGGCCGAAGATAAACAGCACCAAGAGGGTTTCGAGCGAGAAGAGGTGGTAGGCCAGCCACTGCACCCCGGCCACGAGCCGGAACGGTCGGGAAACACCGGAAACGCGATCGACGGCCAAGGCAGCGTTGCTCCGTTCTGCACCAACTCACCGGCATGGTCAGTATCACCGACGCCGACGCGCCGACAAGTCACGGCTCAGGGTTCGGCGGCACGGCCGACGGGCTCGCCGCTGCCTCGGCGTTGTTCGACGATCGCCGCATAGGTCTCGTGGCAGGCCGCGGCGAAATCTTGCCAGGATGGTAACTCGTTCTCCAAGGCAGCGGAGCGGCGGCCGAGATCCGTCAGACGCTCGGGCGCATCGAGCAGGCCGCCGAGTGTCGCCGCCAGGGCTTTCGGGTCCTCGGGCGGGACGAGTTCGGCATGGCTCTCGACCGGCGGCTCGGCGAAGACCCCGACCCGGCTCGCGACGATCGGCTTGCCGTATCGAGCCGCCAAGGCGAGTGCGCCACTGCCGTCGATTTCGCGATAGGGAAAGACGACGACGGCGGCTTCGGCCAGATAGGCGGCGAGGCGTGCGTCGGGCAGGTAGTCGAGATCGAAGCGAAAGAGATCGGCGGCCCCTGCGGCCTCGATCCGGGCGCGCAGTGCTGCCATCGGCTGGAACGGCCGGCCGGCGATAGTGATGCGAAAATCCCGGCGGGATGCAGCGAGTATCAAACCCGCCTCGATCAGCACATCGACCCCCTTATAGGGTTTGATCTGGCCGAAGAAGAGGATTTCGTGCCGCCCGGCGGCGGCTGTCACCGGCGGCGGCGACGGGGTTGCGGCCTCGAGCGCGAGCGGCGGGTGCGAGCGGAGGAGGATGCGGTTGCCCGGAATGCCGATGGCCTCGAGCTGGGCGAGGGTTTTGGTGGTGTGGGCGACGTAGTGATCGAAGCCGAGCACGGCACCCTGCCGGCCCACCCCCTGCAACAGGGCGCCGAGCCGGCCGACGACGGCGCTCGTGCTGTGGGTGGTGAGTTCGGCATTGTGCACGGTGAGCACGAGCGCACTGCGTCGGCGCAGCCGCTGCAGGGCCAGGCGATCGAGAAACGGCAGCATCAGCCACTGGAAGTGGACGATATCGGGCGCCTGCTCGGCCGCCAGGGCGGCGAGCGCGCGCAGGCCCAGTACGTGTTCCACCCCCTTGCGCAGGCGGCCGAGACGGGAGGTCTGCCAGCCGATCTCCTGCTTGCCGGTGCCGCGATAGAACAGATCGGCAAACGCGAACGGCTCGCCGGCGAGCGACTGCTCGTAGGCGCGCAGCGGGCGGCCGACGAGCGTGACCTCGGCCCTGCCCTCGGCGAGCGCCCGGCAGTAGGCGCGATCGTAGGGCAAGGTGAAAAGTGACGGATCGACGACGAGAACGCGCACAGGGGCTCCGATAGAATTGCACCGATACCTGCATTACCGCAGTGCCCGGCCGTGTGCATCTCGGCTCGATCGTCCTTTGTCAAACGATCGGCCGATCCCGGCGAACATGGCCCGGCGAACATGGCCCGGCGAACATGGGTGGTCGACAAGAACCCGGTCCCGCGGGGCAGAGGCTGGACGGCGGATCGAGGGCAACGACAAAAATTTCCTCAATTTACGGGAATAGGCGGAGCGCAGCGACGTCAACCAAAGGTGTTTCCAACCCATTCTTTGCAAGCCTAGAGGTTGTACTTGCCGATGCGCCGTGCCCGAAGCCGCGATTCCGCCCGGTGAACCCTTTTGCCGCCGGCTGCGCTCGCCACGAGTCGAGCGCGCGAATGACAGTCTGCCGAAGCGCCCGACAACACTTGTCGGCGCCGAATCCGCCCAACGGCGCCTGGTGCCCGCATCGTTCCCGGAGATGACACACGTCCCGAAACGCGGCGCAACGTCGATCGCCCCAGCCCACCATCCGACAACCCACCATCCGACAACCCGCCCTCCGACAACCCGCCCTCCGACAACAACGACACGCTCGTGGAGAAAAGCACGATGAGTTCAGCATTGACCCGGCGCCACCTGCTCCTGGGTACGGCAGCGCTACCGCTTTTGGCCAGCAACACCATTCTGGCCGGCAACGCCGTGGCGCAGGGCCGGGAGATCAATGTCTCGAATTATTCGCAACTCGCCAGCGCGATCGGCAATGCACGCGCCGGCGACGTGATCATCCTCGCCAACGGCGGCTCGTTCAGTGGGAATCAGCTCACGGTTTCGGCACGCGGGACAGCCGGCCAGCCGATCGTCATCCGGGCGCAGAGCCTGCTCGGGGCGAATGTACCGAACGGGTTCTGGCTGACCGGCGAGTACATCACGATCGCCGGCATCGACTTCGCGCACAGCGGCACCAGCACGCGCATCGAGTTCGGTGGCAAGCACAATAGCGTCGAGCAGTGCCGTTTCCGGAGCCATGGCCGCCACATTGTCTTATTGAGCGGCAGTGACGGCCGCATCATGTATTGTGACTTCAGTTGTCCGAGCAAGAACTCGAGCGACCCGGACACGATAAGCATCCAAACGTCTTTTAATGACGGCACACGACATGTGCGCGCCGAGATCGGTTATTGTTATTTTCATCATATGCCGTTCAAGCCGAGCAATTATCACGAGCGCCGGCGGATCGGCATCGGCCTCGGGCTCAGCGGTTTGACAAGCCAATTGACGACTAACCATTATGTGCATCACTGCCTGTTCGAAGGTACCGGGGATTGCGAACTCGAAGTCAAAACGCGCTACAATCGAATTGAATATTGCACGATGATCGGTGACAACGCGCACTTCAATCACCGACTCGGTGGCAACAACGTGTTCCGTGGCTGCTGGGCCGAGAACAATCGCGGCTTCCAGATCATGGGCGACAAGAGCAAGCTGATCGGCTGCAAAACTGTAGGGCAAGGTTGCGAGTTCCAGATCTTTGCCGGCAATCAGTCGACGACCAGCACCGATAGCAAATATCCGCAGGCAGTCGACACTGTGCTCGCGTATTGTGACGGTCAATCGACGGTGGTCGGCCTTACTTGGTCCGCCAACCCGCCGATGAACATGCCGGCGACCAGAACTCGTCTCGAAGCGCACAGCGGGCCGATTCGTTACGGCACGCACACCGGGACGGTGACCACGGACTTGAGCAACGAGACGCGGGTCCAGCCGGTCAAGCTCGGTCGCTCGGCGGTCGGGCCGGCGGCCAAGTCCTATGCCACGGCAGCCGCCCCGACCCCGCCCCAAGATGATCCGAGCCCGCCGCAAGACGACCCGACCCCGCCGCAAGACGACCAGAACCCACCGCAAGACGACCCGAGCCCGCCGCCAGATGTAGCGACGCCGCCGGCCGAGGAACCGACGTCGTCGCCGGACACCCCGACCAGCGCTATCGATTCCCGGCAATTCGTCGATTTCTTCGGGAGACGGAGCAGCAACGGGACGGTCACGTCGTCGTCGCCGACCAACACGGCACCGGCATTCGCGCCTCGACCGGCGCCAACGTTCCAGTTCACGCGACAAACGCCTCTGGGTGACGGCAACTCTTCGAGCTTCTCGCGGTTCTTCTCGCGCTCGCGTTGATCGGCACGCACGGTTCGCCGCCGGGCTCGTCGCCCGGCGGCGGGCCAGACCCGAACGCGATGGCTACCGGCAATCGACGGCGATTCGGCAGCTCCCGTTCAGGCGTCATCCAGATACTGGAGCAAGCCACCCATCGTCATGATCCGGCCGACATGCACGTTCGCCAATCGCTCGGCATCGAACGCCGCATTGAAAATCCCCTGTCGTTGCAGACGGCTGACCGCTGCGGCGAACATCGTCGACCGCCGCAAGCCTTCACTGTAACCGGGCAAATCCACCGCCAGATTACCACCTCGATGGCGAAGGCTCTTGCCGAGATGGCGTTCCGTCAGCTTACGAACGACGCGTTCGAGTTGAAAATACGCATACGTGCCGAGTTCGGCGGCGATCCTTGTCGGCCGGTTGGACGCGGTATAGCCGCCCGGCGTCGTCCTGATTTCGGCGAGTTCCGGGCAGTATGTCGTGATCATTCGCCTGTGCCACAGTTGGAACGCCCGATGCCACGGCGGCAAGCGCATTGCCGTCGTCGCTATTCGAAAATTCAAATAAGGCGCTTCGACCGACATGCCCATATTCAGATAGTTCGAGAAGGTGGCACCGAAAAATTCCGGTACTCGATAGTCGAACAAGATCTTGTCATAGGTAAGATTATTCGTGGCCTGCCGTGACCGCTCGAAGGTTTCGATCGTCCGAGCGGCAACCTGCCGTCGCAGCATCACCCCTTCACTGGTCAATTGGGAATCGGGCAGGGTGATCGAGGCAATCCGCAAGTTGTAGAACTTGGCCACGTCGATTTTCGCCGAGCCATAGCGCGGAAAGTCCTGCACGTACCAGTTGTCACGAAAAAACTCGCCACCGCCGCCGTGCACCATCAGTTCGACACCACGGGCGAGCCGCTGCTCGCACAGCTGGCGGTCGCGCAGCAGCCCGCTCATCTCGGTCAGACCGTCGCCGGCGAGAAAAACCTCGGCGGCCTCACGCTCGAAGTTCGACACATCCGGCGTGTGGAGCTGGAGCACGTGACCGAGCGTCTCGGCCACCGTACGAGCGACAACCGTCTCACGACCATCGGCGGCTCCGAGCATGGCGCATTCGAACGGCAAGCCGGTTCGCGCCATCAGGCCGGCGATCAACCGCGAATCGAAACCACCCGTAATGTCGACACTGATACGCCGATCGGCCAGCGCCTGCGCCAATCCGTCGAAATAGTCCAAAAAGCAACGATCGGTGTCGTCCGGCTGCTCGGCGAGTGATGTCTTGCCGACCCTGATCGCCGGCGACGCCGTCGGCTGCAGCTCGAGGATCTCGCCGCGCCGCAACTTCTTGATCGTGGCGATCGGGGTGTGGTGCCCGTAATTGCCGCCATTGGCGATGAATTCGACGATCGCCTGGTTGTCGAGCGGCCGCCGATCGGCCGCGGTCGCGGCTGCCAGTTCCAAAAAGCGCGTGCTCACCGCCTCGGCCGAGTAGAAGATCCGGTAGAGCCCGGCATTGTCGGTCGAGACGAGCCATTTTCGCGCGGCATGCTCGTAGATGAACAGGCCGTAGACACCGTTCAAGGCCGGCAGCAACTCGGCCGCCGGTCGCCGGTCGAGCTCTTCGAGCAGCCGCTCGATGGTCGGCCCGCCGGCCTTCTCCCCGAAACAGAAAACATTGCCGATCCAGCCGACCGTATAGCGCGGGCTCGATCGCCAATGGATGGCCGGCTCGGTTTGCTGGGGCGGCGGACTCGATGGCCGGAGCAACATGCTGGGGATCCTTGTTCCGATTTCGTTGCCCGAGCGTTCGGCAACAGTCCATGATGGCCGACGCGAGACGGGCCGTTCGATCGAGGGGCAAGGGCGGTAGGGTCGGGCGGGGCGGCCACGGGGCGGGCGGTAGCGAATCGACGGCAAATGCTGGCGCCTAGCCCTCCGGTTTGCTCGTCACGGGCCCGACTTCTTGCGCAGCGTTGCCCGCAGCCAGCCGTCGCGGCGCTGCGGATCGTTTCGCTCGAACGGGATTCGGGCGATGAGCGCGTGCTCGGGGTCGGCCGCCTCGAAATGCTGTTCGTCGACCACCTCGAGGTCGGCCGCGAACTTTTCCAGAAACTGCCAGGAGAGGGTATGCGGCTCGGCGATCGTCGGCTTGGGATGAATCTCGACAGCGAGCAGGAAGCTGCCGCCGGGCTTCAGCACGCGAATGATCTCACGCATCACCGCGTCGACGTCGTCGACATGATCGAGCGAATTGATCGAGGTCACGATATCGAAATGCGCATCGGGCAACGGCATACGCTCGGCCGGTGCTGCCACGTAAGTCATTGCATGGCGATCGATGCCCAACGCGCGATAATCATCGACGAGCGGGTCGAGCCCGACCCGCTCGCGCGCCATTCCGGCCCACTCGAGGCTGCCACGCGGCCCGCAGCCGATATCGAGGACGCGCTTGTCCTGATAGAAATCGGGCGACAGGTCGAAGCACGTCGTGAACAGCTGCTCGTACCAGTCGTTGCCGAGTTGCCCTTCCCGGCGCTGCTGCTTGCGCCAATAGGCGAGCTCGTAGAGACGCTTGGTATCGATGCCGACCGCCTGCAGCAAGGGTCGCAACGGCGTATGCACCGCGAAGGCCGCCGATTTGACCAGATTCTTGACGTTCATCGATCCTCGCAGATGATGCTCGACGTCGACCGATGTGGTCGCGGGAAACGCGATCGGCTGGAGCAGCGCCCTGCCGATCCGTGCCGATCGACAACCTGACGGGTTGTTGGTGGCTCAATCATCGACGGTCGGCAAGTCCCTGCACTCGGCCGGCCGCTCGCCGTCGAATGTCGTCGTCCAGGTGAAGGCGATCAGCAGACTCTCCGCGGGCAACTCCAGCCACTCGGCGCGCCTGAGCAGCAGTTCTTCGACCTCGGGATCCCGCAGCATCACCGCCCTGGGACCCCAGAACTCTTCTTCGATGATGAACAGACCACTGGCATGGCACTCGATGACCCGTTCGAGGCTGGCTACGTCGGCGATCGACGGGACGTCGGTCCGGTGGTCGGGGGCGAACGGATAGCGGCGCTCTGCCGGAATCTCGGCGTGCCGCGAGGCATTCAACACGATATCGGCGCGCCCGTAGTAGTAGAGTGGATGCAGTTCATCGGTGACGACCACCACCTCGACCTCGTCCAGCCAGGGCTGCAAGGCCGGCCGGCCAACCTGCCAGAGCGTCGGCGGCTGCTCCGGCGGCACGGTGATACCGGCCAATAGCGTAAAGCTCCGCAGCCAGGCGGGATTGGCGAGGATGGTGAAGGCCAGGGCGCCGAACACCAGAGCGCGGGCCAAGAAAGTTGTCCAACCCCCGCTCAGCAACGACAGTCGGTCGCTCAGTCGGCGCTGCAGTTCGGCCAAGAAAGCGCTGTCCCGCAGCCACCTGACCAATGCCGCCAAGCCGATACCCCAGAGGATGAACAGATAGGGCTGCGCGTAGAGAATGTAGCGCAAGCTCTTCGGGCCGGCCAACGAGTTGAGAATGAAGCCGACCCCGAAGATCGCCAAGGCGAAGCTCGCCGGTTTGGTCCGGTAGATCAGGGCGAGGATGGTCAACAGGCCGATCAGCGTCCAGAGCGTCGGATAGAACAGGACGTACCAGGCATGGTAGAACCAGAAAATGTCGGCATATTGCTGATTGAACAGCTGCGCGAAGCGGAACTCGGCCCAGAGCCGACCGAGAATGCCGGTTGCGGCCAAGAAGGCGAGGGCCACGACCCCTGTGGCAACGAGCCCGACGACCAGCAGCGTCTTCTGCCATTTCGCTCTTCGGGAGGTAGCGAGCCAGGTCAGCAGCAGGGTGCCTGCGACCCATGCACCGAGACCGACGATGCCGAGCAGGGTGGTGGTCTGCAGATGGACGGCAAAGGCGAGGAGCAGGCCGGCGGCGGCCGCGAGGAGCCAGGGCCGGAGCCGATGCCAGGCGCGCTCCTCGACCAGGTGGTAGACGAGCCAGGTCGCAGCGAAGAAGGTGAGCCCCTGAAGGCTGTAGAACCGGACGAACTGCGCCATGTCGATGGCGAACGGTGAGACGGCGAAGAGGCCGGCACCGAGCCAGGCGGCGAGGGAATCCACCTCGCGGCGAATAAAGAGAAACAGCAGAACGACCAGGCCCGCCATGAAGATCGCAGGCGGCAGGCGACCGGCCGGCAGGCTGTCGCCGAACAGCCAGAGACTCTGCGCGACGATCCAAGTCAGCGGGTAGCCGCGCCAGTAACGACCGTCTTCGCCGATCGCCGGCTCGCCGGTTGCCAACAGCCCTTGCGCCGCCAGCATGTGGTACAGCTCGTCGTTGTGCGGCGGCCGATCCAGGTTGATGGTATAGAGCACCAAACTGAGCAGCCCGAGCGCGAGAGGCGCCAGCCACGGGCGCAATATAAACTTCATATCGTCAAATATCGCCGAGACGTTGCAGCCAAATTTTCAGAAAGGCGCCGCTCGCTCCATATGATCAGGATTAGGATCATACTCACTTGCGCTATGGACACATTGCGTTCTCGACTATAGGTGGGAGGCGGCTATTGTCGGATCGGCAGAGCCGCAAATGATTTCGATGGTAACACCGACAAGGTGGCCGCGCATGCTGGTGTCTCCGCGCCGATATCTGCCCGAAAAGGCCTTTCTCCGCAAGCTGTTCACGCTGGCGAGCGGCACGGTCGTCGGGCAGGGGATCGTCGTCGCGAGCTCGCCGCTGTTGACCCGCCTCTTCACCCCGGCGGAGTTCGGTCAGTTCGCGGTGCTGGCGGCGGTGATCGCGATCACCGGCATCGCCGCCTGCTGGCGGCTCGAGTTCGCCGTGCTCGCCCTGCCCGACGATGCCGAGGCGGCGGCCGTGTTGCGGGCGGCGGTCGTCGTCGCCCTGCTGATGACGCTTGCCACTGCCACGGCGGTATGGTTCGTCGGCGATTGGTTCGTCGTGCTGGTCGATGCCGCCCCACTGGCACCGTGGTTGTGGTTGGTCCCGTGCGCCGTACTGATCTGGGGGCTCGGCGGCCTCGGTACCTATTGGTCGTTGCGGCGTGGCAACTACCGCCGCAACGGCCTGAACCGCACGCTGACGCTCGGCTCGCAAGCCGGCGGGCAGGTCGCTTTCGGGCTGCTCGGCACGGGTTCGCCCGGCCTCGTGCTGGGCTATCTCTGCGGCTATGTCGTTCGGCTGGCCCACTATCTGGCGCTGCTGACAGCCGATGATCGACGGCAGCTCGCCGCGCCGGCTTGGCGGACCGTCTGGCGGGTCGCCCGAGAGAACTGGCGTTATCCGGCCTTCTCGGCACCGTCGTCGCTGCTCCACACCCTCTGCGAGATGTTGCCGGCGATCTTCATCGCCGCCCTGTTCGGCCCGGCGACAGCCGGCTTGTATGCGCTGGCGCATCGGTTGATGGGGTTGCCGGTGAAGCTGGTCGGCGAGGCGGCGAGCCATGTCTTCTTCGGCGAAGGGCGGTCGCTGACCGGGCGTGAGCTGCGCCGGTTCTTCTTGCGCACGATGTGCTTGTTCGGCGGCTTGGCGATTATCGGGATGTTGCCGATCCTGCTCTTCGCCCCCCCGTTGTTCGCGCTGCTCTTCGGCGAGGCCTGGCGCGAGGCCGGGGTCATCGTGCAACTCTTGGTACCGCTGCACTTCGCCCGCTTCATTGCGGGTCCGGTGTCGCAGCTGTTCGTCGTGCTCGGCCGGCAGGACGTCTATTTTTTCTCCTCGATCCTCAACAGCACGGCGATCGCGGCGAGCTTTGCCACCGGCTATCTGTTCGACTTTCGAGCGAACGCGACGATCCTGCTGTTCAGCTCGGCATCGGCGGCTGGTTTCGCCGTCGAGCTCGCCGTCGCTGCCCGACTGGTCTGGCGGTCGAGCCGGCAACCGCTACCGGCAGACCGCACCGGCTGAAACCGCCCCGTGCTTCACCGGCGTCGACGCCGCACGCCTTACGACCGGGCGAAGGGCCCGACCATGTCGCGGGTGAGCCGCAGCGGGGTAACCGGCACCTCGGTCATCTCGGCCGTCAGCACCGTGCCGATTTGCCCGCTGTCGTCCAAATGCACCTCGCCGACGTGGTTCTCGAGCCGCGTGTTGCGCGCCGGCAATGTGTGCCCCGACCATTGCCGACCGACGATCAGCGGCATCTCGCAGGCGGTGAGCTTGACCTCGTGCGCCCGCGGCTGGCCTTCGCCGAGTGCGTCGTGCTCCTGAGTGCCGGCGAAGACGTTCGCATTGCCGCCGTCGACGATCCGACAGCCGATGAACTTGTTCGGCCCGCCGTGAATGCTGAACCCGCTCTTGGTCCCCTCGGCCCAATTGCCACGCCAGATATTGTCCCGGCCGAGGCGCTGGTTGAAGTCGCTGGACGCCGCCGAGTCCGCCACGGATCGACCGATAATCGTATTGAACTCGAACCGATTGCCCGAACTGTAGGCGACCATCCGGTGGCTGCCACAGTTTTCCATCAGATTATGGTGAATATGCCAATTCACATTTTCGAACATATATCGGTAGAGACTGCCGGCAGCGAGGCCGACCCGGCGATATTCGTGATAGGGCACGTTCGGTGGTTTGCTCGGGAAGTCGTGAATATGATTATAGCCGATCTCGGCATCGTAATGCATCGTGTGTGCATTGAACCAGCCGCGCAGCAAATGCGTACTGGGTTGAAAATGGTCGTTCGGCGTCGGATTGACCAGTTCGTTGTAGAGGAACTTGCCGGCCGTACCGGACAAGAAAACGACCAAGTCGCCGCGGGCACGAAGCCGACAACGGCGGACTTGGTTGTGGCTGCCGCCGAGTTCGATCATCGGCTGCGCGCCTTCGACATTGGTCATGTCGAAACCATGCCAGACAATATACCGACCCGACAGACGCACCCCGTTGGGGATATTGGCGCCGAGAAGGTTGGCGGCGCGGACGACAATCGGATTTTGCGCGGTGCCGTGACCGGCAACGACGAGACGATCGCCGTGATACTCGCCATCGGCCAGCACGACCTCGTCACCCGGCCGCACCTCGGCGAGCGCACTCGAAAGCTCTGCGACATCGGCCACGGCGACGCGCCGAGCATTCGCCGCGGCACCGGTCGCCGGCAACAGAGGTGCGGCGGCGGCAAACGACAAGAAGCAGCGCCTGCCCATCGTCGAGCATGGCGGCAGCGGCGGCTCGAGCCGCCGTCCGCGCAGCAATTCCGACTGTCTCGGCTCGCGATGTCGCATCGTTCACCAACGTTGCTGCAAAAAACGGCATCGATCGGTACAGGCTGACGCGTGCTGTGTCCACGGCCATCCGTGCCACAGGCCGACCGTTGTCCGTCATGCGGCAACCACTTATCCACCGAAGCGCCGTGCCCATTCGCCCGACGACAACTGCCCCGGACGGCTCGCCCGGGGCAGTAGCCGAGATATGCCGCCGCGCGAGGGGCGCGACGCGGCGGCATTCTCGTCGACGGGTGACGGCGCGTCGCCGGCCGGTCAAAGGCCGGCGAGCGGGCCGACCATCGCGGGGGTGATCTTGATGGGAGTTACCACCGCTTCGGTTAAGTCACCAGTCTGCACCGTGCCGGTCTGGCTGCTGCCGTTCAGCGAGACACTGCCGGTGTGGCCCTCGATCCGCGTGTTGCGCGCCGGCAGATTCATCGGCGGGCTGGTCGTCCAGACCCTGCCGACGATCATCGGGAAGTCGCACCCCGTGAAGCGGCAATTCTCCGATCTCGGGTAGGCATCGCTGGTCGGCTCGGTCGCTTCGATGTTGCCGGCGAAGACCTGGGCGGTGCCGCCGTTGACGATTTTGCAGCCGTTGAAGATGTTCGGGCCGGAATGCAGCAGGAAGCCGTCCTTGGTGCCCTCTGCCCAACAGCCGCGCCAGACGTTGTTGCGTCCGAACCGCTGGTTGAAGTCCACCGAGACCGGCGAGCCAGATACCGACTGACCGGTCACGGTGTTGAAGTCCAGCCGATTGCCCGAGTTGTAGATGGCGAGACGGCAGCTGCCGGTGTCCTGCAACAGGTTGTGGTGGATATAGGCGTTCGTCTCGTTGAACCGCCGCCCGCCGCCGCCGAAGCCGCCCTGGGACAGCGCCATCCTCACCCGGAACCCATACGATTCACCGGGCGGCTTGGCCGGCATGTCGTGGAAGAAACAATAGCCGATCTCGAGGTCGGTGTGGACCGTGCTGCTGTTCCAGTTGCCGCGCACCACCTCGCAGCTGGGCTGGTAGTGGTTGTCCGGCTCGAGCGAGTAGAACTCACAGTACATCAAGCGGCCGCCGTTGCCGTTGACGAAACGAACGCTATCGCCGCCGATGAACGGGAAGCGGCATCGCCAGACCTGGTTGAATTGTCCCCCGAGCAGGATCGGGAGGTTGAGCGCCGCCCCGGTCCGGAAGGTCAGGCCGCGCACGACGACATGGCTGCCTTCCAGGGCGAAGCCATTCGGCACGTTGGCTTGCAGCAAGTTCGCCGCACGGATGACGATCGGATTCTCGGCGGTCCCCGATGCGGAGACCACGATCCGGCTGCCGCTGTAGGTGCCGTCGGCGAGCTGGATGATCGTGCCCGGCCCGGCCGCCTCGATCGCCGAGGCGAGTTGCGAGTAGGTGCCGACGGTAGCCGTGGCGGTCCCGGTACTGCCGGGCTCGTCGCTGCTCGATGGCGGTGGCAGTGGTGCCGTCGCCTCGATCGGATCGAGATCGGCCAGCGTCTTGCCAGCCGTCACGACACGGCGGGCCGCCTCGTTGGCATCGTCTTCCAGCCAGGCATCGAGCGCCATCACGACGCCATTGATGTGTCCCGACCACGAGACGAAATCCGGGTAGCTGCTGTCGGTATACGACGACCGACCGACCATCGACGCATTGGGGTCACCATCAGCGGCCGCGAAGCTGCTCCAACCGATAATGCTGTGCGTCGTCCAGTTTTGTCCGTTCGTTCGGGTCTGCAACGTATCGCCGTCACGACGGAGCTCGACCAGCGTGTAATCGTTGATCGGCCCTGCCTCGACCCTGTGAAAATTGATGCCACCCGAAATCACCTGGACGTCGAGATTGTAGTCGCCCTGCCAATTGGCCAGCAAACGCAAGACCGGAATTTGGAATATGGTTTGCGAAAGAAACTTCTCGTTGTCGGTACTTTTGATGCAGAGGAGGAGATGCCACTTGGTGGCAGTGATATCTTCGGGGAAGAAAAGGGCGCGGCCCCGGGCTGCGGCCGGTTGGACGAAGCTGACAGCACCTTCGCCGTCGTTCCAGACCGGCCGGCCGTCGCCATCGGCGGTGAGCCCTCGCGCCGACAAGACATCCGACCAGAAGCCGACCGAATCACCGTTGCCGACAGCGTCGCGGTTGGCGTTGATCGTGCGCATGCCGCCGACCTGTGGCACGAAGATATAGCCACCGGCCGCCGCTTCGAGCGCGTCGATCGTGGTGGTCAACTCGGGCGACAGGGTCGGCTGCCATTCGTTCGGCTGGGCTGCCGTGACCGCGATCGTCACCGTGGCCTTGGCGGTGCCACCTTGGCCGTTGCCGATGGTGTAGGTGAAATCGTCGGTGCCGACGAAGTCGATATTCGGGGTGTAGGTGATCGTCTTGTCGGGGTTGAAGTCGAGTTTGCCCCGGAACGGCAGACTGACCGCGATGATGCCGACGTTCTGGCCCGCGGGCAGCGTGTCGTTGGCGAGCACGTCGATGATGACCGGCACGCCGGCCTCGGTGGTGACCTGATCGTCGACCGCGGTCGGACTTGCCACCAGCCGCGCGACGCTCAACGTCACGGCCGCCGAGACACTCGCCCCACGATTGTCGCGGATCGTGTAGGTGAACTGGTCCTGCCCCTCGTAGCCGGCATCGGGGGTGTAGGCGAAAGTCTTGTCGGCGGCGTTGAAGGCGAGACTGCCGTGGCTCGGCATGGTGAAGCCGACGATCTGCAGAGGCCCGCCGTTCGGATCGCTGTCGTTGGCGAGAACCGCGAGTACGGTCGTGGTATCGGCCACGACGTCGAAGGTGTCGGCCACCGCGATGGGCGCACTGTTCCCGGTCACGACCTCGACGGTCACGGTCGCGGTCGCGGTCGCCCCTTGCGCGTCGAGGACGGTGTAGGCGAAGCTGTCGATGCCGACGAAGCCGGTCTGCGGCACATAGCGGATGCTCTGGTCGGGCAGGACGTTGACCACGCCGTGGCCGGGGTTGCTCACCGCGATGATCTGCAATTGCCCGCCACCTGCTGCCATGTCGTTGGCGAGGACGGGAACGATCACACCGCTGTCGGCGACCACCTCGACGTAATCGTCCGTAGCGATCGTGGCCCCGCCACTCGCCACGACCGAGATCGTCACCTCGGCCGTGGCCGGCGCACCCTCGGCGTCACGCACCATGTAGGAGAACGCGTCGTCGCCGACGAAACCTGCCGCGGGCGTGTAGGTGAAGGACTTGTCGCCACTGTTGTAGACGAGGCTGCCGTTGGCCGGGTTGGAGAAGCTGGTGATGACGAGGCCGGTACCGGTGTCGTTGGCGAGAACGTCGATCGTGACCGGTGTTCCGGCGGTGGTGATGGCGGAGTCGGGGGTTGTGCTGAGCACCGAGGGATCTCCCAAAAGAGCAGGTGACAAATCCTATTCTGCCTCAATAATAGGATTATTGTCAACAGCCTTCGTGAGGCTCGCCTCCGGAGCTCAACCACGGCTGTCACCGCTTCGACCTTAGAGGCTGTCCGAGAATTTGCTGAGCGGAATCAGTCTGTTATAACGCCCTTGTTCTGCCAGGAGCAAGGAGGACATGGACATGTGGACCGATTCCGCCGGTGAAGTCCTAAAGTTGCTGGAAAATCGGTAGGGGTACATCGTCGCTGAGCGTGGAGAACCCACCGCCGGGCGATCCGCACCACCAACCTCCTCGAGAGACTGTTCGTCGAGGAACGGCTCCGATTGAAGATCATCCCCAACGCCTTCGGCGAGAAGCCGGTGCTCGAGCTGATGTTCGGCGCGATACTCCGCGCCGCCGAACGTTGGCGCGCGATCAGGATCACCACCTTCGAGCGGCGCCAGCTCCACGCCCTGCGCCATGAACGCGACCACGATTACAAGGCCGAAACCGGCCTCAACCCAAGCCGCTCAGCCGCCGATCCTCAAACCCAAAGTTCCAGCAGTTCTCGGACTTGACCGATTTCGCCCGCCGTCAGTATCAGCGCTCGGGCCAGCGCTATGCAAGCGATCTGACGGATGCGGAGTTCGCCCCTGATCGAGCCGATGCGGCCGCCGGCGAAGCGCGGCGGGCGGCGACGAACGACGGTGTTGCGCGAGGGGTACATTCATGCACGAAGTGCAACGGGTCGATGAAAAGCGGATATTGACCCCTTGCTTAAGCTCGGCGAGGAAGGCTTTGATCGGTGACTTGAAGCCGAGGCACTTTCGGGGAGTGAGGTTGAGGGTCATGGCGATCTCCTGGATGTCGGCTTCGGTCATGGCGTCGAGATCGGTGGTGCGCGGCGGCCGTTGGCGTAGAGGCATAGAGGTGGTTCGGTTGGTCTGAACAGGCTCGCCGCTTCGATGGGTGGATCGTCTACCGGGGTCAGGCCGCTGCGAGAAGCGTCTGATTGAAGTATGCCTGATCGGGCGTTTCGTGAATGCGGCCGTCGTCCGTTGTAGAAATCCAGATACCGACCGATCGAGGTCCGGGCTGCGGCTGCACCGTCCGCTCATAGGCGAACTCCGTGGCACCCGACCGGATCACCTTGCGCACCACCTTCCGCGAGTTCTTCAGCTCCCGGCTGATCGCCTTGAGCGCCTTGCCCTGAACGAAATACGCCCGACGAATCTTCGCGATCGTTTCCACAACCAGCATCCTGAACTCGGCTCCCGATAATCTCGGAAGCACTGTGGACCCCTATGCCAAGGGGGTCCCGATTGGACGCCGATCACCCCTCAGACGGGGCCCTTTTTCCACGCCGATCCACACACTGGATGCCCCACGCATTCGAAAGAGCACTGCGTCTTAGTACCGAAATCAAGTTTGCATCATACGTCAAATTGAAAAATTGGATAAATCTAACTTAGATAACAAAACATGATCGATCTTAGTCCAAAATATATTTTTTACTACGGATATTCGTTTTATAATCAAGAGTCTTCTCTAATATAGAGAGTATCGCATAATCTATTTATTGTTGTATTGTAAGTCGTGCCAATACTTTAACAATATTTCTAACTTGTCGATTGCGCGTGCGGCGTCCGCAATCTCACCAAGAAGGGCAACATTCTCGCTGCCACGCGGGCCGAAGCCGACGAATGTGAAGAAGCGGGCCCCGATAACCAGCCGCAACACCGAGTAGGCATCCGAGCGCAACGCCACCGGTTGCCCGATATGCGCGGGCACCGACAACAGCGCCCGCTCCCGGGCGCTGGCGTTTTTGCAATGATCCGACAAGTCGCGATTCAGCATTTCGAAGAGGCGTTGGCAGTCCTCGAACGACAGGAGACGCGCCTCGTGCTTGCATCTGCGGTCGGCGGGATCGGCCACCGCAAAACTGATGATCGAGCGGCTGGAGAAATCGAGCGCTGTGGCGTCCTCGTCGGCGGCGTCACCGCTGCTTCGGTCGGCCAGCGGCACGAGACGATCGCTGGCGCGGATCCGCGCATCCAATGCGGAACGGAAACGGTCGTAGGCGATCCAGCAGTCATCCACGGGGAGCGCTTCCAGCAGCGTTACTTCCACCAGCGCTGCTATCCAACGGAAAAGCGGGCCGAAAGAAGCGCACTGGCCGGCGGGCGGTAGCGCCGACCGCCAGTGTGGCGGCCAGTCGGACCGATCCGTGACATCGGGCGAGCGCTCAAGGAGGGCGGCCACCCGCTCACGCCGATTGCGCATCGTTGTCGGCACGATCAAGGCGCCGGAGAAGGGTGGGCCTGTAAAGGATTTCGAGCCCGAGATCTGCACCATCCAGCCATGCCGAACGCGCTCACCCAAGCGCTCAAGCGGTGTTCGCATCTGACAAGAATCGACAACGATGTCGATCCGTTCCGGCGCTCTTTCCTTGATGCGCTCAAGCGAGGCTCGATCGGGCAAAACCAAGCCCGTCTTCGAGGAAAGCAGCTGATGAACGATCACGTGATTCTCGGCGGACAGGGCACGCTCGACGAGTTTGGTGATCTCCGCAGCAACATCCTCTTCCGATCTTTCCTTTCCCTGATGATCCCTGATGGTTACAGCTTCAGCGGTTATTCGGCGATGCGGCCAGATTGGTGCTCCCTTGTCTACTCGGCTCCCCGTTTGCGACCAATGGTCGAAGTACCGTCCGGCACCGGCGCTCCACACGCCGCGACCGCTCTCTTCTGGCGCTACGAGAATGTTGGTCAAAGCTCGATCGGTTGCGCCCAGCCCGAGGAGAACCGCCAACGATTCACTGTCCGTGCCCGAAGCACACAGGATTACGTCCGCCTCTTCTTCTGCCAAGCGCAGAAGCCGCCGGATTTCGGCCTGGAGTTGATCGGCTAGCCAGTCCCGCGTTGCGCACTCGTCCTCGTCGCCGTCATACAGTCGCCGCAAACAGGTCGAGCGGACCAATTCAGCAAACCAGAACGCATAGTCGCTAATAGTCGAAGCCGTCGAGGACGAGAATTGGATCGCTTCCGGCCGCGGGATCGGCGATGTGCCGTATCGGTTCATCCCGGTGAGTGGATCGACCGCGAGCCGACTATCGCCGCCGGATACCAGCAGGTCCTCCAACGGTTGCGCAAGCTGGCCCCCGGCAACCGCTTCGGTAAAGGACGCGACACCGGCAACCACGCGTTCGCGATCGTTCAGGCGCCGTCCGAGCAGCGCGGCGAAGCGATGCACGGCAGCCCGCTCGGCGTCATTGCGCGCCAGCGCGAACTCGATGCAAACGCGCGCGGCAACGGCCAGCGGTTTCGGCTCGACGAGCAGCGTCGGTGCGAGCCGCGCAATCGGACCAGGGCCGAGCCGAAAGCCGGATCGCACCTCCGGGTCGATCGCGAACACCACCGGCGACACGGTCAAAAGGGCCTCGAGCGCAACATCTTGCACCATCACGCGCCTGAGTGTGCGGTGAGGGACCACCAGATCCAAGTTCCTGACCCAGCGCCTATCGGCATTGACCCCCAGCAAGCGTTCGGCCAGCGGGCGCAGCGCCGCCGCCCGCGTCGGTGGCGCATCAGCGAAAACACGAGCCATCCGGGATATCCCCCTTGCGTCGGCTCACGTAATGCTGAGCCTCAAAGAAGAGACGATCAACCTGGAATTTGCCGCGCAGCCGGGTCAACGAGCATGTTTCGAACACCTTGGGGGTCACTAATGACCGCAGAAGATTGCCGCCGCTTCAGGCCGGCGCTTGCAACCCCAGTCGGACGGCATTCGCCGCAAAGCGCTTGCGAGGGCTATAGCCCTGCTTCTGCTATGGCCGCTGCATTGTTACCGCCCCGCGGCCGCTGCACATTTGGACGCGTGGCCCGATCATCGACGAACCCGGCAAAAGATTTTCCGGGCTTGGTTACCACGAGGCTATCATTTTCAACGTCGGCGGGCGTCACCTTCTGCCCGACCTGCGTGGCGCCGGGTTGGATCGATCATCACGACCGGACCGTTGCCGAAAACCATTTGCTGGCTACCGCCT
>Ga0081527_100017_pt1 | contig 67918 bp, 54 predicted proteins | sample HotLakmasection5_FD_70992 | JGI IMG/M metagenome (GOLD analysis project Ga0081527, IMG submission 70992) | Hypersaline microbial mat communities from Hot Lake, Washington, USA - Section #5 (SPADES assembly) (version 2) | ecosystem: Environmental > Aquatic > Non-marine Saline and Alkaline >... | reverse complement strand
GTGGTCACAAGGATTTGGTAGTCTGGGAATTCGGTTGCGAGGATTTTTAGTAGCGGCAGGCGATTGGCGATGTCCAATCCGATGAAAACGTCATCGAGGAATAGTATCTTACAAGGGATGCCTTGCGGATGGCGCTTGATCATTCCGAGATAAATGGAAATTGCGATGGCAGACAGTCGGGCTTCGTTGAGGAACAGATGAGGTTTCGTAACGGGTTGACCGGCATATGTGAAATGGGCTTGCACCTCAGCGCCCTCAATACCGCTGAAATCCGCATTCGGCCGCAGTTGGGGGAATACGAGTTCAATTTCGATGTTGTGATTAAATTGTTGGAGAATAGGGCGCGCGTGTTTGAGGATATATTCCGGGCTGTCCGGTTTGAACAGCTCGCCGAAAGCATCATTGAACGCTTTAATGGCGGCTTTGACCGCTGACTTTTTCTGGTTAATCGGGAAGCTTTTGCCGGTAGGCTTCGCGATTGTCTCCTCGACGTCGGCCCATAATTCACCGAGCTCCTTGCCGCCGGTGAGTGAATATTTGAAGTGCTTGAGGACGCCCTTGACCAACAGGTCAAAGATGTTGATGATCTCATCTTTCTTGAGGTGATGGATGGCCAGAAGGTGTTTGTAGGTGAGAAAGCTCTTGAGTTTGTTCCCGTCGCGGATGCTGGTGTCGCCTTCAGCGCGGGTGTCGTTCTCTGCGGCATTAAAGCTGTATACATTTGGGCGATTCTGGCCTTGGTGATTAGGCCTGAAGGTGACCTTGATTGATGTCTTTCCCTTCTTGGCTTCGGCGATAAATATATTTTCAAGCTCCGCGAGGTCAATGTCCTCGATGGAGGATTGGAAGAAGTCCTTCAACGCGTAGTAGAGGGAACTTTTACCGCTGCCATTTTCCCCGTAGATGAACAGATTTTTCCCACCCATCTTGATTTTGTGGGTGCCAGCGAAGGCCTTGTAATTGGTGATCTCTACTTGTTGGATTTTCATGGTTTAACAGATGGGGGGGTATTCTCGGCTGCGCCCGGCGTTCTTTCGTCGACAGGGATCTCGCCTACGCTATTAAGCAGTGCATCGAACTGGTCTTTGTCATGCTGCTTTAAGCAATCGACTATCCGTTTTGCGAGATCCTTCATTTCAGGAACAACGACTGGCATGGCCGCTCGTTCAAAAACGCCAGACAGGTGCGAATATTCATTGCTAATGCGCTCAGCAAAATATCGGGGGACCTTTCCTAGGCCAAAGAAACGTTCAAGCTTCTCGTGATTAGGCGATGAGTCCGGATATTTGTAAAACAGAAACATCTCAAGGAACTTCCGCGCATTGTTGCCGAAGTTATAAAACAATGCATAGTTGGAATCGCTCTCCTCCTCCGAGATCGAACATTTATAGATCTGGTGAAAGAGATAATTGAATTCGGTGACATGCTCGATTAGATAGTTGGGCATTAACTCAATTGCTGACTCGTGATGCCTTCGATTCACGGTTAAGAATTGATATTTGCGTTTTGGCATCCTTTTCTTTAAGTCGTTATCCGCGCCTGGAAGCCTCCTCAGGTACTTAAGAAAATCCAAACTGTGAGTGGAAATGAAAAGCTGGTTAACGGATTGATTATCGATAAGGCGATCACAGATAATCGAATACACAAAAAAGACATGATTACCGTCGAGGCTTGAGATGGGGTCGTCGATCCAGAGAATGGGCTTTTGGTCTTTCGTCTCGATATCCTCAAGTTTTGCCATGAAATAGCAGAACGCCAGAAGTCGGCATTCGCCTTCGCTGAGATGATAGGCGGGATGGTTGTCGCGCATAACTCGAAAATGAATTTTCTTTCCGCCTGTTTCAGAGTCTTCTTTTTCTACCGCCTCGAGCTTCAGAAAATTGTGCCCGAAGTAGTGCGTGAGATATTCGTTTACTTTTTCGGCACCTTTTTCTTCGTCATTGAGCTGACGTTTTTTCTTTGCTATCAGATCTTTTTTTGCCGTTATCTGGTCGTCTACCTCACTCAATTCGAGTGCAGAGACCTTCTTCTGTTCAGCTAGTTCCTGAATGTTATTGAGTTTCTCTGTATACCCAATTGTTTCCCTGAACCGGTAGACTTCATGAAGCCGAAGAGCTGCGCGAGCAGTAATCTGTTCATCACGTAGGTGCGTAGTAAAATCGTTAGCCTCCAGGCGCAGATTTTCAAGGTCTTCCAGAATTCGCTTGAGGTCGCATGATGAATCGGTAACAGGCGTATATTCCTTGGCGGTCAATATTGAGTCTTTGCGTTCTTTTAATTGCACTAATAACGATTCATATGCTTTGGAAAGGGCTTGAATGCAGCCCGCGAGAGAACTTGTAATATTTTCAAGTCGTTCGTGGAATCGTGAGTAGAGCATTTGTTTTTCAATCGTGTTCGCCTCGCTGAGGCGCTGCTTCTCGCTCTTGATTTCGGTAATGAGGGCATCCAGCTCTTTCTCGAATTCTTCGGATTCCTTATCAAAGTGACGTTCTAGTTCCGCCCACCGATCTTGGGTAATAACATTGCCGCAAAAACCGCACGTCTTTCGGACGTTTTTGTGGAGTGTACGTCCTTTTTGAACCCAACGATTGAGGATGTTGTCATTGAGAAGCTCTTGAATCTTGTCAGATTGGCCTATCTGTCTTTTTAGAGCAGCCTCAGTTTTGCTGCAGAATTGCGACAGATTTGATGCAATTGGGTGGAATTTCGAAATTTCTGGTAGTGCGCCTTCATCGACCAGCTTTTCAAGGTCTTTTAACTTCTCATCATCAAGCGGCTGGTAGCTAGGCTCGGACACTAAAGCAATATCTTTCTCGAGCTTCGGCTTCGTGTAGTTTTGATCACCGAATCGTTCCGGCCTATACTTGATTGAATCTGTTCCGCCCGTTGCCTTTTGAGTTAATTGTCGGTTCAGTTCCTGTTGCGCCTTTTCGTGGGCACGATGGGCGGATTCCGAGGCAAGGCGTTTCCGGGCACGGATGGCATAGAGGCCTGATTCTTTTGAAAGTTCATCCGACCCCAACGCCGCCTCCAGTGCATGTATTTCTCTCTCCAGTGTATTATTGTCTTTTCCCAATATGGCAAAGGCTTCTATGCCTGCATCGGGATTGCTAATGAAGCGAAGATTCTCGCGGACGAAGTCCTCGTTGAAAACTCGGATGGTCAGATTGTGATTACGGAGTTGCGTATGATCAATAGTGGTGTCGTCATCGAGTTTTAACGTGAAGCTGGGATTGTTGTATTTATCGGAGACTCCTCCTGTCTCAAAAGCCCGGAATATGCGGGACAATGTTGTTTTTCCCGAGTAGTTGCGACCATAAATAATATTGATTGCCCGAAATTCCTGAGGATTCCCAGGATCAATTGTCACGCAACGATCCCAATCAAAGTCATGGAAAACCGCGAATTCTTTAATTTGGTCAATCTTCTTGATCATGTTGATTTTCGATTCACCGCTTCAGCGCCTCGCGGATAGTGTGGACGACGGGGACGCTGTCGAGGGTTTCGAGATTGTTGCGGACGGGGTGGCGGGGGTCGTAGAGGCGGTCGAACTCGCGCTGGATGGTGGCGAGCTTTTCTTCGTCGCTCATGGTGTCATCAATCGGCGCCAATGTGCCGAGATGCGGCAGGATTTCCTTTCCGGCAGCTTTGATCTCCTCCGGGAAATAGAGTTCGTAAACGAGGCCGTCGATGAGTTGGTCGAAGTAGGCGGATTGAAGCTTATAGATGCCCTTAATGCCGCCCAATGGGAGCATATAGGCAGCAATAGTCGCCAACGTACCCTCTTGCTCGTGGCTAACCTCTGGTATAGGAAAATTCTCAAGGTATGCAGGTTTATAGCGGTAGTATCCATTTGCAAGCACACTGCCCGAGTTTTTGAGGTAAAACCAAAGCAGGGTTGAGTTGAGTATGCCCATGAGGAATTCGTAGCTTTCCCAAGTGGACTCCGACTTCAAGTAACCATAGAGCGTTGTTGTGGTGTAAAACTGCCCCAGGGGATCGTAAGAAAAATTTCCTCCTAGAGAAATGTCGGGAGCAAGCAGCTTGGGTTTTTGAAACAGGGATTGATTTTTTGGGTATATGTATCGAAACCAACTCGGATCGTCTTTAAGACGTCCTCGCTCACGCCCTCTGAGTATGGTTTCGCACTCCTTTAGATAGGCCCATCCCTTAGGAAAATTCTCACGAATGTATGATTCCTCCATTAATTCGGGCTTTTCGCCGTTGGCATAGATTCTGTAGGGGAAAAGGACCAGATTTGACGAGGACAATGGCTCATAGCGATGAACCTGATCTCCTAACAATAGTGGCTTTACCAAGCCGGATTCGATTTCGATACGCTTCCCAAGTTCGGGCGACACCGCTTCGAATAGCGCTCCACGTTTACTTGCGCTTTTCAGAAAATATACGGAGTCCTTGCTGCTGGCAATTCCTTGGTATATCGAACTAAACACATCCCCTAAAACTCTATGTTGTGACTGAAGCCGAATCATTGCGCTTGCACTTGGTCCGAAGGCGAGTATCCAAGGATCATCACTAAGCGCGCTAAATGGGTTCTCCGTAAACGAAGACTCGGTAATGCTGCTTAACTCTTTTTCAAGATCAACCTGCGCGGCTTTCTTTGGCGCAATTTTCAAGTACTGAATCGCCTCATTGGGGAGTCTACCCAGCCAAAGCAGGGATGAGTAAGTATGTGCCGAAAATACCTGGTGTTCCCCAAATGATATCAACCTAATAGCATTTTGTTTGCGGCAGATTTCTGCACGGATGCCTTTGCCGAAGGATGCGTTAACCCATTTATCGGGGCAGATAAAATTTAGGACGCCGTTGTCATGGATCACATCGGTTCCGCGATCCATAAATAAGACATAGAGATCGAAGGACCCGGTCGCAGACCGATACAACCGTTTGTAAGCTTCGGCCATTTCGGGGTTATGCTCTCTGATGCCTTGAATACGTAAATAAGGCGGATTCCCAATCACCACATCGAATCCGCCTTTATGCCGGAAGACTTCGGAGAAGTTGAGTTTCCAAAGGAAATAGGGTTTTACGCCGCTGGTTTTGAAGGTAGCGAGTTTGGCGAGGGCGTCGGTTTTGCCTTGCTCCTGGAGGGTAGCTTCGATGAGTTCCCATTCGAGGCGAGTGATTTCTTCGCGTAGGGCGCGCTTCTTTTCCGCCGAGGAGGCATCAAAGAATTCTTTCTGACAGCGTTCGAGCAGTTTGGCTTTATTGCGGGCTTCGCTGACAAGGTCAAACAGCCCCGTCGCTTGCTCGGTCTTTTGCTTGGCAGCCTTTCTCCCGACGGCGTCGTTTTTTTTGAGCGCGATGTTGATCGAGCTGATTTCCTCGTCCAGTTCGGCCTTACGCGCATCGCTAAGTGATTCCTTTTTCAACCCCTGCACGTATTCGCGCTGGATGGTTCTCAGGCACTCTGTGAGCTTTTTCTTCTCGTCGGCGCGGGCCGTGTCATCGTCTTCACCGATGAAGGCTTCGTCGAAAAGTTTTACGCCTTCGTATTCCTCGATCAGGGAATTGCCCTGCATGATTTTGTAATCGAGGTTGGGCAAGGCATCGATGCTGGAATAGTCGTCCTCGTCGACGATCAGGGAGAGCCAGAGGCGGAGGCGGGCGATATCGATGGCGGAGGGATCGATATCGACGCCATAGATACTGTTGGCAATGGCATGCTTTTTGAGATCGTAGGCTCGGGTGGTCTGCTTTTGCAATATGGCAAGGACTTCGCGGGCGTGCACGATCTCCTGCAGGATTCCGACGGGGAAAGCGCCGGAACCAATGGCCGGGTCGCAGACTTTGATGTCGGCGAGTGTGGCATCGAGCGTGGCGGCATGTTGCCGGATTGATTCGGGCGATTCGAACGTGTAGTCGGCGGTTTCGCGTCCGGCGTTTAATACTCGCTGGTCGTTTTCGAGCGCGAGGTGTCCTTTGCGGATCAGCCATTCGATGTCGGCTTTCGGAATGGCGGTTTCGGTTTCCGGTCCGACCTCTTTTTCGAGGTAATGAATGAGGCTTTCCTGACACATGTAGTGCACAATCTCGCGGGGAGTGTAGAAGGCGCCCTTGCTCTTGCGTTCGGTCACTTCGAGCATGTTTTCGAAGACCTTGCCGAGCATCTCCGGGTCAACCGCCACTTCTTTGTCGAGCGGTTCGTCTTCCTTGATGGTGAAGTTGTAGCGATCGAATACATCCAGAATCCCGGTGCCGATGTCGCCAGCCTTGGTCTTCTCTTCGTTGTGAAAGAGGCTGTCGGGGATGGTGATGGTTTCGTTGCGCCAATCGTAGTCGGCTTCGAAAAGACCGCCGTTGAGGAAGGGCAGTCGGCAATCGAATCGTTGGTAATAGCCGGGATCCTTCTGATCTTTTCGTTCGTCGGCGAGGGCTTCGTAGAAAAGGAATTGCAGGCAGTTGGTGTAGTAGTTTCCACCCTTGGCCACGTTTGCTGTGAAGCGTTGGCGCATAAAGTTTTTGGGGCCTGTGCCCCACTTGGCGTTTTTCTCCGCACCGAGCCAGCCCTTTTTCTGGAGGAAGTAGAGGAAGACGATCTGGCCCATCAGTTTCTTGGCAAAGCGACTGACGAGGTGGTCGGCATCGTCGTTCTTCTTACGCCGGAACCACGGCTGTTGCTTGAGGTGTTCGGCGAGTTTCAGGAAGAGGGTCTTGTATTGCTCGAAAAATTCGTCCGTAACTTTTTCAATACTGAAGGCCGCCTCTATTTCGCTGATGCGCGGGTCCGCGTAATCCATCTCGAGTATGGGCAGGAGCTGCTTGCAGGCGGTGTGACTGTTCTCGTGCGCACCGACCAGATAGGAATAGCGCTTCGCGGGGGTAAGTTCCTGCTTTAGTTTGATCTTGCCCGTATCGTCTTTGAAGGCCTCGTGCTCGATCTTGACGAAAGAGAAACGCCAATCGGCCCCGCCGTCGTCCTTGGCATAGAAGGCGATGAGCGCCGCTTCCTTCTCGAACTGCTTGAGGCGATTGATAGCAAAATTACGCAGGGCGGAGCGGGCGCGTTCAAGTTTGGAGAGGGTCTTGACCTCCACCACGAGGAGGTCGATTTCTTCGCCGTCCGGATCGGTGTATTTGCCGATGCGCCAGTATTGATTGATGTGGTCGCGGTAGGCGTCGGGCACGTAGTTGCCGGTATAGTGGCCATCACGCGGTTCGACCTTGTTGAGCAGGTTACGCAGAAACGCGGAGTAACGTTCGTGGTCGAAAGCGTTGGCAAATACGCCCTGAATTTGTTGCTGGGCTTGTTTTTTATCCATGCTTCACCTGCTCCAATAGGGCGATGCCTTTGGGGGTCAACCGATATTTCTGCAATCGGCTGTTGGGTTTATCGGGGATGGTACGTTCAATGAACCCGTCGGCGAGCAGTTCTTTGACTCGTTGGTTCAGTTTACTGGAAATGCTTTTATGTCCCAAGTCGGCGGCGAGATCGGCCTTGGACATCGGCCCTTTTTTTAAGCTAAAGAGAATTCTTGTCGAGAGCGACTCTGGCCCCGACTCTGGCCCCGACTCTAGCCCCGACTCTAGCCCCGACTCAGGCTGTGGCTTGGCTCTTTTGGGGACTGCAGGAGTCTTCGCCCGCAAGTCACTGGTTGAACGGCGGAAAATTAAGCGGAACCAGTCTCTGTCGGCTTGTATTTCGGGGCGTGGGCATTTTTGTTTGTCGCATAAATCGTAGATACGCTTGAATCCGGATCCGACTTTTTCGACGAGGTCCATACGTTGCATCATCCCGAAAAGGAGTGGGTTTCGGGGGATGCTGCGGGTGCCGAGGGTGTCAATCGTCAAACCTCCCACAAGTCCGCCGGGGTTTACGAATTCAAGACGGTCTTGAAAGAGATGGATTTGCAGGTCGCCGGGTTTTTGGTAATCACGGTGTCCCATGGCGTTAAGGAGGGCCTCGCGCAAAGCGGTTTCTGGCAGTTCGAGTTGTTCGGTCCGTTCAAACCCGATCTCATAGGATGTATTGAGGTGGGAGAGCAGATAATTGACGGCCGCATGGTAATTGCTAAGGAAATCACCGGAATAGATTTTTTGGTCGAGTATCCGGGTGGTGGTTGTGCCTTGGAACAGGCAGCAGTTGATGCTTGAACCGGGAACGATCCGGGAACCGTTCGCCCCGAGGAGTAACGACCCCGCATAGGTCATCTGTTCGCCTTTCAGTAAGCCAAGGTTGTTAAGCAAGAGCTTTGCGTCCAGTGTGGGCGTGATGTTGCATGCCTTGAGCATGGTCTCATAGGCGGTCGGATCGAGATCGCGTGGCCACGCAAAACGCTCATTGGTTTTTTCATCAAAGTAGACGAGGCCTTCATGGTAAAAAAATTCGCGTATCTCGTCGCGGTTCATTTGTTGGCAGGTCGCACCTTCGCGGAGGTAGAACTTGCCGCCTGAGCTGTGCGGTTTAAATCGGCTGGCCGGAACTTCTATCACGAGGACGCCATCCACTTCCAGAATGTTCACGATAAGCGGGGGCTCCAGGTTTCGTGCGATGGATTGGACCTCTGAGCGGAGGTGATTGGTAATTTGCGTCCGCACGATCTCTCCGGCGTCGGTGACACCGATGAGAATACGCCCACCCAGTGTGTTGGCGAAGGCGCATATTTCCCGTCCAAGATGTGACACTCCGGAGCGTTTGAACTCAAGGAGTTGCCCTTCTCCAGTCGCAATCAAGGCTTGTAGATCCTGTTGATTCATTTCATTCGGAAGATTGGGGGGCAAGCAGGTAGCTGGAAAGAATAATCTCACGACGATTGCCTGCATGGCGTGTTTCTTGACCGGGAGTGTCATGGACCATACGGATGTGTTGACGGAGAATCCCGAGCATGGCCAAAGGATCGAGGGTCTTTTCGAAAGCCTTTTTAATCGTCTGGCCGGTTTTCTTGGCAACCAACCCTTGCCCCATCATGCGGCGCACACTATCGAGGAAAAGTTCATCGTCATCGGTAAATTTCTGGCAGTTGCGAAAGGCTTTATCTTTGAGGCGTTTTTCGATGTAACCCAGATTGGAGCGGCCACCGCCCGCAACCTCTTCTTCCTGAATCGTATCCTGGGCGAAACGCTGCTTGTTTGTTTCGAGCCAGTGGAAGTATTCACTCGGGATGGGCTTGCGAGGCGTCTCTGGGTCGCATGCAAGCAGGTTGACGGCATCGAAGAACGTAATCTCTGCACTGTTGCCTGCCTGGTTGCAGTAAAACTTCTTAAGCGGACCGATGCGGAAAAAGCTGACAAGCTGGTCGGCAGTGAGTGCGTCAACTTGTCGGCCGGACCGGGCTTTCTTGGGGAGTCGTTTAATTCTCTCAAAGAACTCCGGGTTTTCGTCGCGAAGCGTTCGTATCATTTCGAGATATTTCAGTTCCGAATCCCCTTCTTCATCTTCGCCGGTGTAGGCCTGCTTACGGTTGAGGGTTTCGAAAAGCTCGCGGCTGCCGAATTCTTCTCCATCGGAAAGATAGCGGGCGTCCTCGCCGAGAATATCATGAAATAGCTGAATTTTATTAGTTATATTCGCTTCCAAACCAAGATGAAAATCGGACTGGGTGGTTGGAAAAAAATTATATATAAAAATATCAGGATGTTCCGTGCCGAGACGGTTCACACGGCCCGCCCGTTGGAGTAACCGGGTCGGGTTCCATGGAAGGTCGTAATTGATGATCACATTGCCTCGATGAAGGTTGATCCCCTCGGAGAGAATGTCGGTGGTGATGAGAATACGCAGGCGGTCGTCCTGTTCCTTGTGATTCGGGTCAAACGCGGCCTTAATCTTCTCGCGCGCCAGCGTGGGATTATGGGTAACCGGGGGTGTTCCGCTCAAGCCACCTGCGCTGCAGAAAAACAGGACACGACCTGGATAGCGCTGATTGATGTGATTGAAGAGGTATTCCCCGGTCTCTTTGGATTCCGTGAACAGGATGATCTTGCGATCATAAAGAGCCGGGTCATCTTTCAGGGCAGCCGTGAAAGCCTCCAACTTAGGATCTTCATCGACCGTGTTCCAAAGTGTTTCGATAGCACGCAATAGTTGAAGGTCGTGTTTGAGGTCGTTAATATAATCGCCTCGGAAATCCTTCGCGGGATACTTGCGCGCTTTTTCATCTTCCACAAGGCGGTCGAGTACATCCAAGTCGTCGTTGGCGAGGAGGTCATAAACGTCAACGTCCTTGCTGATATAGATCGTGCCCGCTTCGTACATGGAGATAAATTTCTCGTACGACTCAATAAAGCGGCGGATGCTCTTCCTGAAGGCGTAAAAACTGCTTTCTAGCCGCTTGATAAGGATGCCCTTCATGAAGCCCCCGACGTTACGCTGCTGTTGTCGCTCGAATTCGGTGAGCTGCAAACTGCCGGTATAATAGAGCAGCGGAATATAGCGAGCGTAACGGAATTCCTGTAGCTGGGTAATGGTCTGGTTGAAGGTTGATTCCAATGCCCCTTCGAACACGTAGACGATACGGCGAGGGTCCTGAACGACAGGGAAAAAGAGGCGCTGGCTTTCAGTGTCTTTCTTGAAATACGTCAAGACATCGGACCGGGTTCTACGAACCATAACATGCTTGAGGACACGCTCGCGGATTTCGTTGGAGACCTCCTTAATGACTTGCTTGTAAGCAGGTGAACTGCGCTCCAAGCCGGAGAAACGAGATCGCAATGAAGCAAAAAAACGGTCGAGATTCGGAATCCCGGGAATCGTGGAGCTTTTCGGTCGCTGAAAAAGCTTTAACTGGGCGAAGATATCATCAATGCCATTATTTAGCGGCGTCGCCGTGATCAAAATAACTTTTTTGTTCCGGCAGATATCGAGCAAGTCGGCATAGGCATAGGTCTCTTCGTTTCGGAATCTGTGCGCCTCATCGACGACGATGTAGTCAAAACGATCAAGACCAAATCGAATGATCTTGTCCAGTTTACCGAGTGACTCGACGCGGGCCGGAACACGAAAATCATGCAGACTCTCTTCCCAATAGCTTTTTAAGACAGGTGGGCAGATCACGAGAATGCGTCCCTTGAGTTGTTGCAATAACTGCGCGGCAATGAAGGTTTTCCCAAGCCCCACAACGTCGGCCAGGAATACTCCGTTATGCTCTTGGAGCTTCTTGAGCGCTTGTTGCACAGCCTGCTTCTGATATTCAAGATCCATGAAACCATCGGGCAGGAAAATATCAATCGTCTCCTGTAAATTGATATCTTCCTGTAGGTATTCATAGATTAGCTTCAGATAAAGCTCGTAGGGTGTAATGGAGTCGTTCAGCCATGTTTTTTTCTGTACGGCATCAACAAAATCCGACGATACGTCGACGGACTGGGTCCAAAGCTCCTCGAATTGCGAAAGGGCAAAGTCAACGTCACGCCGCTGGCGCAGCTCGACGTTAAACTCTCTATTTCCGACCAGGCCAGAATAGGAAAAATTGCTCGACCCCGTAATAACGAATCCATAGTCCCGATCATCAGGACTGAAACGGCCAATATAGACCTTTGCGTGAATATTTCGAGAGGGGAACGCACGGATTTCGAGTTTCCGCCCGTTGCCACCTTGAGCTTTATCCTTATCAGAACCAGGGCATGTGTTCCGGATAAACTCGATGAATTTTTTTAGCCCGATTTCCAGCTTGTCATCAGACTCCACAGATTCTTCGATTTCTTCAACAAGTGCCTCCTGAAATTGAGCCTTGGCGCTTCGATGGGATTCAAAATCCAATACGGACTGATAACGGTGGGTTACCAGTAGCCGATACGAAGTATCATCAATCCCCAAGCCGATAAGTATTCTGGTCTTTTCTACCGGCTCAATGCTGTCATGCAGTTGGTAGAAGCCACTCGACCTGAAATAGCCAACCAAAACATCAAAAAAGCAGGTATCCACGAGCGTCGCTTTGAAGCGATCAAGCAGCGTGTGGTTCTTGTCGTTGGTAAAAAAAGTCAGGTCTGAGTTCTGTCGGGTCATTTTGATTTCGCAAATCTCATAAATATTACCCTCTAGCCCATTCTTCAGCGCAATATTCTCGCGGAGTTGTTTCGCGACATTCTTTAACTTCTCGGCGCTTATTTCCCATTATTAGAATCATGAAGTAATACATTCCGGTGTAGATTACAAGAAATGGTGTGCCATTCTTCTATTTACTTCATCAGTAATGCAATTTGCCAACAATTCTCTACAAAGTTTTAACCCCCACTTTCGTGTTAAAACGCTTGCATGGTTTGATCAAGATCGCGGGGATCGAAAGCAGGCAACGTGCGGCATGCGTAAATGGATTCTGATTTCATCGTAAAAATCTATTATATTTGATTGCGATCCGGATAGCGCAAAATAAAAAAATAGGCTGGCGCCGGATGTTGTGACGGTCAAAAAAACGCGCCGGTTGCGGGTGGGCAACCGGCGCGTGTGTAAGCAGGACTTATCGTGCCATGTCGCTTATTTTAAACGCGCTTCGAGTGCGTCCAGTTCCGCGACCAATTCTTTCGGCATTTTGTCGCCGAATTTCGCAAAATGGGCGCGCATGTCGTCCATTTCCGATAACAACGCTTTCTGGTCCACGTTCAGCAACACTTCGAGGTCGGCATCGGCCATCTTTAAACCGCTTAGGTTCAGCGCGTCTTTTTCCGGCGCAAGGCCAAACGGCGTTTCCACTGCGGAGGCTTTACCTTCGCAACGCTCAAAGATCCATTCCAACACACGAATGTTATCGCCGAAGCCCGGCCACAACCATTTGCCGTCATCGCTTTTCCGGAACCAGTTGACGTAATAAATCTTCGGCAACTTGTCAGCGTCGGCTTTCTGGCCGATTTTGACCCAGTGCGCGAAGTAATCGCCCATGTGGTATCCGCAGAACGGAAGCATGGCCATGGGGTCGCGGCGTACTTTGCCTACGGTTCCCGCGGCTGCGGCGGTCATTTCGGAAGACATCACCGAGCCCAGGAATGTGCCGTGCGTCCAGCTTAACGCTTCGGTTACCAAAGGAATGGTGGATGCGCGGCGGCCGCCGAATAAAAACGCGTCAATCGGCACGCCCGCGGGATCTTCCCATTCGGATGCAATCACCGGGCACTGACGCGCCGGCGTGGTGAAGCGCGCGTTTGGATGCGACGCTTTGCGTCCGCAACCGGGCGTCCAGGAACGGCGCAGCCAGTCGTACAATTGCGTCGGTTCTTCGTCGCTCATTTCTTCCCACCACACATCGCCTTCCGGCGTAATGGCGCAGTTGGTGAAAATGCTGTTCGCGTACATGGTGCGAATCGCATTCGGATTCGAAGCCATGCTCGTGCCGGGCGCCACGCCGAAAAAGCCTGCTTCCGGATTGATGGCGTATAAACGACCGTCCTCGCCGAATTTCATCCACGCGATGTCATCGCCGATCGTTTCGACTTTCCATCCGGGGATGGTGGGTTCCATCATGGCCAGATTGGTTTTTCCGCATGCGCTGGGGAATGCGGCGGCTACGTATTTGACCACGCCTTCGGGCGAGGTGATTTTGAGGATCAACATGTGTTCCGCCATCCAACCTTCGTCGCGCGCTTGCACGGAAGCGATACGCAACGCATGGCATTTTTTGCCGAGTAGCGCATTGCCGCCGTAGCCGGATCCGTACGACCAGATTTCACGGGTTTCCGGGTAATGTGTGATGTATTTGTTTTGCGCATTGCATGGCCAGGGCACGTCCGGCGTTTTGGCGTCTTTGAGTGGCGCGCCCACCGAATGGATGCCGCGCACAAAATCTTCGCTATCGCCCAGCACTTCGAGGACTTTCGAACCTACGCGCGCCATGATGTGCATGTTTACGACGACGTACGCAGAGTCGGTGATTTCCACGCCGATTTTGGCAATCGGACTTCCGATAGGGCCCATAGAATAAGGAATGACATACATGGTTCGGCCTTGCATGCATCCGTCGTACAAGCCGCGCAGCTTGGTTTTCATTTCTTCGGCGTCTGCCCAGTTGTTGGTGGGGCCGGCGTCGGCTTCGTTTTTGGAGCAGATAAATGTAAATTCTTCCACGCGTGCGACGTCGGCGGGGTCGGAGCGGCAGAAAAAGCTATTCGGACGCAGCTCGTCGTTTAAGCGGATAAATGTTCCACCTTTGACCAGCGCATTCGTGAGTTCATCGTATTCCCGTTTCGATCCGTCGCACCAGACCACGGTCTCGGGCTTGGTCATGGCGGCGACTTCCTCGACCCATGCAAGTAACATTTTGTTTTTCGTTGCTGTCATTTCGTTCTCCTTGTAAGTTAAGCACTCGGCTACATTGAGCGATGCTTTATAGCTTCGATTTTGTAGGTTTAAAATCGGGGAAGCGCCCGATTAATGCTTAATAGAATCCCTGATCTATACCTCATCATTGCGCAAAGTTCAAACGCTTGACACTCTTTTGGCGTTTGTTATGCTGCGCGCTTGTTTTTGTATCACGTCAGTATCTCATCCTTAAGGAGAATCGCAATGGCAAAGAAGGGCTCGGAAAAGAAATACGTATATTTCTATGGTTTTGGGAAAAAGCATACCGAAGGCGGCGCGAGCGATCGTGCGATCATCGGCGGCAAAGGCGCGAACCTTGCGGAAATGGCGGTAGCGGGCTTGCCGGTGCCTCCGGGCTTTACGGTATCCACGGAAGCCTGTGCGTATTATTCCAAGCATGACAGCAAGTATCCTCCGCGCATGATTGAACAGGTCAAAGCGCAGTTGGCCAAGCTTGAAAAAATGATGGGGAAAAAACTAGGGGATGCCAAAGACCCGCTGCTGGTGTCCGTGCGCTCCGGCGCCGCCGTGTCCATGCCCGGCATGATGGATACCGTGCTGAACCTGGGCCTCAACGACAAATCCATTCACGGTTTTATCCAGCAGTGTGGCAACGAACGCGCAGGCTGGGATTGTTATCGCCGCTTCATTGACATGTTTGGTTCGGTCGTGATGGGACCAACCACGGCGTTGGAACACGAACATTTTGAACACGAGCTTCAACGCATCAAAAATAAATACGGAGCGGCGGAAGATACCGACCTGTCCGCCAACCAAATGAAAGAAGTGGTGGACGCGTATAAAGTGGTCTATCAGAACCACGTGAAAAAACCGTTCCCGCAAGATCCATTTCAACAATTGGATTACTGCATTAAAGCGGTGTTTGGTTCCTGGAATTCCGAGCGCGCCGAGAAATACCGCCAGATCAATAAAATCACCGGCTTGCTAGGCACCGCGGTGAATGTGTGCTCTATGGTATTCGGCAACCTCGGCGAGGATTCCGGCACCGGCGTGGCGTTTACGCGCGATGGATCCACCGGCGACTCCAAGCCGATGGGGGAATACTTGATTAACGCGCAAGGCGAGGATGTCGTCGCCGGTATCCGTACGCCGAAGAATCTCGACATGATGCCGAACGAAAGCAACGATATCTGGAAGCGCGCGTATGGCGAATTAACCAACATCATGCGTCAATTGGAAACCCATTACAAATATCCGCAGGACGTGGAATTCACGGTTGAGCGCGGCACATTATGGATGTTGCAAACGCGTAACGCCAAACGCACCGGTTTGGCGGGCGTGCGCTGGGCTGTGGAAATGGCGACAGGCAAAGATGTGGTTACCGGCAAGAGCCAAGCCAAGATATTAAACGCCAAAGAAGCCATCATGACCGTGAGCGGCAGCGATTTGGAGCAGTTGTTGTTCCCGATTTTTGATCCGGCATCCGAGAAAAAAGCTACGGTATACACCAGCGGTTTGCCTGCGGGTCCGGGCGCGGCGGTAGGCAAGATTGTGTTTTCGGCGCAGGAAGCCGAAAAAATCGTCAAAAAACACCCGAAGGAAAAAGTATTGCTGGTTCGTCATGAAACCAGCCCCGAAGATGTCGGCGGCATGTGGGCTGCGCAAGGCATCCTGACCAGCACCGGCGGCATGACGTCGCACGCGGCTGTCGTGGCGCGCGGCTGGGGCAAATGCTGTATTTGCGGCGCGGGCGGACTCAAAATTGATTACCGCAACAAAACGATCAGCAACGGCAAAGTCACGTTGAAAGAAGGAGACTGGCTTAGCTTGAACGGATCCAGCGGCGTGGCGTATATCGGGGAATTGGAAACACAATCCAGTCCGGTGGTGGCGGCGATTGTCAAACGCGACAAGAAAGCGCTGAACCATCCGTTCTATAAAATGTACAAACAAGTATCCGACTGGGCGGATCAATTCCGTAAAATCAATGTGCGCACGAATGCCGATGCGCCCGCGGATGCCGTGGCGGCGCGTTCGTTCGGCGCCGAAGGCATTGGCTTGTGCCGCACGGAACACATGTTCTTCGAAGGGGACCGCATTTGGGCTATTCGCGAGTTTATTCTCGCGGGCACCACGGAGGAACGCGAAAAAGCGCTGTCGAAATTGTTGCCGTATCAACGCAAGGACTTCGAAGGTATTTTCACCGCGATGGCAGGCTTGCCGGTAACCATTCGCTTGCTTGATCCGCCGCTGCATGAATTTGTGCCGCACGGGGGACACGAGCAGGAGGAAATGGCGGCTCGCTTGAAAGTGCCTAAAGAATTAGTGCAGTCGCGCGTGCAGCAGTTGCATGAATTCAACCCCATGCTGGGTCATCGTGGTTGCCGTCTCTCCATCACGTATCCGGAATTGTGCGTGATGCAAACCAAAGCCATCATTGAAGCAGCGTGCAATGTGGAAAAACGCAAAGGCATCAAAGTGCTGCCTGAAATCATGGTTCCGCTGATTGGCACCAAAGCCGAGTTGGATTTCCTTGAGAAAATTATCCGCAAAGTCGCGGATGCGGTGATCAAGGATCGCAAATCCAAAGTAAAATATCTCGTCGGCACGATGATTGAAATTCCGCGCGCGGCGTTGACCGCCGATGAAGTAGCCGAGACCGCCGAATTTTTCAGCTTCGGCACCAACGACCTAACGCAAATGGCGTTTGGCTTCAGCCGTGACGATATCGGCACGTTCCTGCCGGACTACCTCAACGAGAAAATCCTGCCGCAGGATCCGTTCCAGTCGCTTGACATTTCGGGGGTGGGTCAATTGGTCGAAATGGGCGTGCGCAAAGGACGCGAAACAAGGCCGGGCTTGAAATGCGGCATTTGCGGCGAACACGGTGGCGATCCCGCCAGCGTGAAATTCTGCGCCAAAGTCGGCTTGAACTACGTGAGTTGCTCGCCGTACCGCGTGCCCATCGCGCGTTTGGCTGCCGCGCAAGCCGCGATCAAAGGTTAAGCACAACCATCCGGAGCAATGACGCACGGGTCTTGTTGAAAAGCGCCTGATCGGGCTGCTTCACAACAAGACCCGTGTTCGTTTCTAGCGCCCCGGACGGTGCAGTATGAACTATTTTCCTGAAGCCCATGCCACGGCTTCTTGGATATCCCGGAAAAGCGCGACTTCATAAGGAACGCTGGATAATTCTTTTTTGTAGAGCTTGACCATTTCCATCTGAAATTCGTTCGCCACCACAATAGCCGAACGCGCTCCGTCAAAATCCTCGGGAAATTCTTTCAGTGATTCTTCCACAATCTGCACATATTCCGACATCGGAATCACAACTTCTTCCGAAACAATCCAGATGTCCGGGCGCGCTTTACGTGGATTAATGATCCGAATTTTGCCGACGGCTTCGATGACATCCCATTTTGTGGCGTCACCCCACAATGAAACAAGAATGTGATCGTTTTTATCTTCAACGCGGTGCGGCATAAAATACCCCGGTACATACGTTCCAGTTTTTGTGCCGTGATTACTGCCACAAGCCTGTATACCTGTCAAGGATGAGCCACCCCGCAAAGACAAAGTCCGCGCGGACTTGCTAAGGCGCGTAAAATGTGCATGATGGATTGTCTATGTAAATGGCCTAGGCTTTAAGACCCTGAACCCGGGACTTCATCATGAACGTGAACGCAGTACGAAACCGGCGGTTGACTTTCCTCGAATGGATATGCGGTCTTTTATTGATTCCCGCAACGCTGGCGTGGTTGATTAATGTGGAAATGGCGCTTCGCGTAATCTGGCCCGCATGGACGCAACCCGACCGGCTGCTGGCTTCGCCCGCGTTTGACATTTTCTACCGCATGGCCGCGGATTTAAGCACCATCAGCACGTTGGTTGTGGTTTTGCTGGTGTTATTCCCTTTAATCATGGCGCGCCGCGTCCGTGCGTATGCCGCGCATGCTCCGGATCGCTTGCGTAGATTGGTCTATGATCCGTACCCGCCGCATTTCCCTTTTTTTCTGGTGATGCTTGGTTTGGCAGGCACCTTATACGGCCTGTTGATCGGGTTGACGATCAGCGGCGTAACCGAGCTGGGCGCACGCGCCGCGTCGCCCGGCTCGATTCAGGAAGCGCTGGATCAGTTGCTGGATGGCACCGCGACGGCATTGCTTAGTTCTTTGTGGGGGCTTGTCGGCGCATTTGTGGCCGCCCGGCCTTTGACGTGGCTGTTTCATTGGGCGGCCTGTCTGCCCGGCGATGAAGAGCCGGTGATGTTATCGGAGACGTTGCGCCGACTGGATCAGGATCTGGCGCGGCTGGGCGAAACAGCGCGCGCTTTTGAGGTGCGGCTGGGTCAAAGCGCGGTCGAGCAAATTCCGGGCATGCTCGCGGAATTGCGGGACACTTTAAACACCATGCGCGAAGAGCAACGTTTGGCACACGAACAAGCGATTGCGCATCATAAAGAAGTCGCCCGTGATGCGTTAGCGGTACAGGAAAAAATAGCGGCTTCCCTCGCCGATCAATCCTCGATATTACGCGACGCGGCAGAGCGCATAGAGCACGCGCAACAGTTAGCCGCGCAGCAGCGGGAGCGCATGGTGTCGGCGCTTGAAATAGAAAAAGAACAGCGCGCGCATGACCGTCAACAAATGCGGGCGGCGCTGCAACAGTTTATTGGAACGGAATCCTGAGCCATGAAAAACCGCGTCAACGATCTCCGCACATTCCGGGAGATAGAAGACCTTGCCAGCGCGTCGCCGCGTCGCATGTTTGCGTTGAGCCCGAACGACGTGTTAGTGCAAGTGTCGTTGCCGCTGGTCTTGATTCTGGCGATCCTGACGCGCTTGATGGTGATTGGTCAAACACTGACCACGCAAGAGCGGGGACCGGTTATTCTCGAAATGTGGAAGCAGCAGTTGATCCTCCGCATGGACCGCGTGCTGTCCGATTGGGAACGCGCCGCTCAGTTGCCTGCTCTTCCGGAATTCAGTCGTATTCAATGGGAAGGCGCGTTGCCTAACGACACGCGGTACCAAACCCTGTGCGAGTCCGCGCGCACGCTCGACACGCAGGAGGAACTGGCTATGACGTTGTATCACCGGTCCTTGCGTTTTGGCGTGGAAGACGGTGCGGAGGATTATTTGTTGGCGCTGTACGATCCCGAAGCGCCTTTCGCGCAGGACTCCGATCGCGTGGTGCCTCCTGAATTTACGATAACGCCGGAGCGCCGCGCGTATGCGCTGGAATACATCAATGATCGCCTGACGCAGTGGAGGCAGCATGTGGAAAACCTGCAATGGTCTACTGTCGCGGCGAGCGCGGCCCGGTTGCCTTTTGAAGAAGACATGGACGAAGCGCGCATGGCGGCGCAAATGGCGACTGTCGCGCGCGCTTTGGAGGATGCGGGATATCCTTTGCTGCAAAGCGTGCGCGAAGAATTTGGAGGAACGTTATGATGCGCGTTGGATATTGGTTAAGCGTAGGGCTACTGGCAGGCGCGCTTTATGCCGATGTGCCGTCGCCCGATCCGAAAGCGCAGGCGCGGCATGCATTGGCCACGCGCACGGTGGCGCAGGAAGCGCGCAGTGTGCTGGCGACCTGGGCGGAACCCGATGCGGAACCTGAACCCTGGGTGGATGCGCTGACGCGCGCGATGCTGGACGAACCGGGTCAACACGCGAACCGGGATAAAAGCAATAAAAACGCCCGCGCATGGCTTGAGAAACAAAGATCCGGCCAATTCATGGACCGTATGCGTGACGCGGTGGCGCGTGCCAACGAACAAAGCCCTGTGCCGGTTACGTTGGAAGATGCGCTTAAACAGGCCGATCCGCAGTGGGACAAAAAAAGGAAAGAAGCCTCGGCTGCGTTTGCGCAAGCCTTGCTGCCCGACGTGTACGACGCGGCGCGCACTCAAGCCATTGAGCGTCAGCGCGCGCAGCTTGTGGCGAATCAAACCTATCCGCCGTTTGAAGAATTGGACAAGCAATTAATCGCCCTTGATCCTGTCCGCGGGAATAAAGCGGCGCCGCTCGACGCGTCGGCATTTCAACCGCTGGATGATTGGTTGCGCGGCATAGCTGTGCCTGAAACAGGTCCTGTGTTTGACGAAGTGCGTGTGTGGCTGGGCGAAATGGCGTCAGCGATGCGTATGGAAATTGTGCAGCAATACCGTGCGCAATTGCGCGCGATAGAACCGATGTGGCGCGATGGCCTGTTTCCTGCCGACATGTATACACGCGAACAGTTCGAGCAAGCCATGATGGATAAACTGCAAACTTTTTCGTCCGGTAACCCCGATGCCCAACCGCCTGTGTATCCTTTGTTTTCTATTGTAAAGCAATGGGTCGCCGACGCCGCCGCACAATGGGAAGGAAAGAAGCTGGCGGATTATCTGGAGGACGACGGTTCGGTTTGGCGTCCCGGGTTCGAGCAAGCCAATGCGTTATTGGAGGAATCGGTTTCCGACGATTTGCGCGAGCTTGCCGATACATGGGCGCAACGCGTACAAAGCGGGATGGCCGACGCGTATGTCCGCGCTCATGAACAATGGGATCAAAGCGAGGCGCGCGCGTACGTTCGGGATATGATGCAACGGAACAGCGCCGCTGCCGAGGCGGTGCGCGCGTACGTGTCTTCGCCGCTGCGGCAAGCGCTTGATTCGTGGAATGAACAAAAGGAAATTGTGCGCGCGCTGGAAAAAGAGTGGATGGAAAATCTGCGTGAAGATGTCGCGAACCAGGTGCGGGTGGAGCAGGTGCTGCGCAAATGGACGAGCGAGTGGGAGCGACGATGGCAGGATCGGGCGCGCGACATGGATGAGGAATGGCGCGGGATGTTTGATCGCACGAAAGATGAATTAAACAAAACCGTGCGGCAATGGTATGAGAGTGTGGAAACAGCGCAAACTGCGGCAACGGCAGCGCAGGCTTCTGCGGCAGGAGAAGACGATCCTGAAAGCGAGGCGCCGACCAGCGAAAAAATGACGCCTATAGACCGGCCCGAAGAAACACCCGGGAACCAACAGGAACCTATGCCTGAAACCGAAGGCGCGGGGCAAGGCGTGGAAACCGAAGCAGGTATGTCCGAATCATTGCGGGCGTATCAGGGCCGGGCCGACGGTGTGTTTTCGTTTACCGATCTGCCCGACGGCCGCTGCCGTTTATTGTTCGGCGCGCCCGATGGAACCGGCGCACAAACCATTGAATTTGATCCGGCGGATGTGGAAACAGCAGCCCGCCAAATTGCGGATGTCTTGCGTGGACCCTTGCGCGATGTGCTGAATGGCGCGGCGACGACCGGGGGGGAGCGTCGTAGTTTCTTTATATTTTCGCGCTCGCGCCCGTCCGAGCTGCGTTTATTGTTCCGGGTTGGCAGCCCGGCGATACGGCATCAAATGAGTATTTTAATTCGCCGTCATCTTGACGATGAAATCGCGCAATGGGCGGAAGAAACCGGTCAACCCGCCCCAACGCTGTTCTGGCAGGAAGAAGCGCAATAAGTGGCGGGAGGGAATATCTCCTCCGTGGTGTCCACGAAAAAGGCAGCGCATCCAACATGACAAAATTAAATCATGATGTACACTTGGATATGATTAAACAAATTCAATCTGGTTTCTTGTTCGCGCTTGTATGCGCGATCGCATTTTTTACGGAAGGGAAAAGCATGGGGGAAGAAAATAAACGTGTAGAAACCGCCACGTTTGGGGGCGGATGTTTCTGGTGTGTCGAAGCGGTGTACCAACTGGTGCCCGGCGTTTTGACTATCAAACCCGGATATGCAGGCGGCCATGTGAAGCAACCGACCTATCAGCAAGTGTCACGGGGCAACACCGGTCACGCCGAAGTCATTCAATTGACGTATGATCCTGACGTCGTGACGTACGACACGTTGTTGGATTTATTCTGGAAAGCGCACGATCCCACGCAATTAAACCGTCAAGGCGCGGATATAGGCACGCAATACCGGTCGGTTATTTTTTACCACAACGAAGCGCAGAAAAAAGCAGCCGAAGCCTCGCGTGACCGCGAGCAGGCGTCGGGCGAGCATCGCGGGGATATTGTTACGGAAATCAGCGAAGCGCCGGAATTCTATGTGGCCGAGGATTACCATCATAATTATTATCGCAGCAATCCCAACGCCGGTTATTCGCGCGCGGTCATCGCGCCCAAGCTCGACAAAATAAAACCCGCGTTGAAACAAGAATAAGGGTAGGGCGGTTTGGCTCAAACCGCCGCCACCATACCAGTCGGTGTTAATGATTCGAGGCAATGCGTTTTTTGACGTAGTTGATCATGCCCCCAACCACGGGCAATTCACGCATAAGCGACGCGCTATCCCAGAAATCCTGATGCAGAATGATTCGTCCTTCGGGATTAAATCGAAGCAGAGTCACCCCTGAGCTTACGTTATCCGGACGGTTTCCTGCGTTTTTCATCCGTATTGTCATGGTCCACCGCACATAATAATTGCCTTGGCTCGATGCAACATCTTCGATGTCAAACGAACAGGATTCAACTAAATCCACGCTTGCGAGAAAATAGTCTTCTATAACCTTTCCGCCGCGCAGTTCGACGAGATTGTCGTTAAAATACGCATCGTCGGCGTACAGAGCCTTAAGGCGCCCTTCCAGGTTTTCGCGCGTGTATTCCTCAAAAGCGTCTTTAAACGACTGAAGCGCGCGTGTTTCCGTTTCCGAGCCCGATTCTACAAGCTCGGTGCGTTCGGCCGCTGTTTCGCTTAGTGCGGTTTCATATTTTTCCCGTGATGGTAAATCCGCTTTTGTTCCGAAAAACACAACCAACGCGACGAAGGTGATACACACACCTCCAATAAATCCAATAATTAGCATAATCCACCTATTCATATTGCCTTCCTATTTAGTAAGATAGTCGTATGGCGCGATAAAAACTGACTCGGACTTACAAAACTTAGCTTGTCATGAACGCGGTTGGATGCCGACCATTTAACTATGCATATTGCAATCATAGGCACCGGTATTTCAGGGCTCATGGCCGCGCATGTACTGCGTCGTTACCATGACGTGGAGCTTTTTGAAAAAGAAAAGTGGGTGGGCGGCCATGCGCACACCGTGGATGCGGACACTTCAATCGGCACAATACCTGTAGATACGGGTTTCATTGTGTACAATGAAAAAAACTACCCCTTGTTCACCCGGCTGATGCATGAATTGGGCGTGGAGACCATACCAAGCGATATGTCATTCGGGATGTTTTGTCCTGCGGATAATTTTGCGTATTCGAGTCGGGGTATACAGGGATTGCTGGCATCGCCGTCCAACCTTTTGAAACCAAAGCTGTATGCCATGGCACGCGATATTGTGCGGTTTAATCGTCTAGCGGCGACGGCGCTGGAATCCCACGCCGCACACGGCATGACGTTAGGCAAATTTTTGGAGATGGGCTCGTTTTCACAAGCGTTTATTCGCTATTACATCGAGCCCATGTCATCCGCAATCTGGTCGGCCTCGCAGGGGGTCACGCTTAATTTTCCAGCCGAAGTGTTTTTCCGTTTCTTTCAAAATCACGGGTTGCTTAGCATCGCCCCTGATGTTCCGTGGCGGACCGTAAAAGGTGGGAGTCGTGCTTATGTGCAGGCATTAACCGCCCCGCTCAAAAACAAAATCCATACTAAGAGGCCGGTTCGCTCGGTGCGGCGCGAACGCGACCGCGTTCGATTGTCGTTCGATGAGGGAGCGGATGTTTTTTATGATCACGTCGTGATGGCCGCGCATGCGGATCAATCGTTGCGTATGCTGGCGGACCCGTCAGACCAGGAACGGCAGTTGCTGGATTATTATCCGTATCAATCCAACCGCGTGGTGTTGCATAACGATACCGGAGTTCTGCCTCCGCAACAAAACGCCTGGGCTTCATGGAATGTGCAAGCGCCCGGCGCAACCGAAGCGCGCACGCAATTGGTTATGACGTACCACATGAACCGCTTGCAAAACCTGGACAACCGCGCGCCTTTGATGGTGACGCTGAATCCGTCCGCGGAATGGCGGTCAGGCTTGAATCAAAACAACGCGGGCAAGACGTTTTACTATGAAACGGATTATGAACATCCGCGCTATCTCCCGGATAGCTTTTCGGTGCAGCCCGGGTTGTCCGCGTTAAACGGCGTCAACCGCACGTCGTTTTGTGGCGCGTATTTCGGGTACGGTTTTCACGAAGATGGCTTACGGTCCGGTCTGCAGGCAGCGGAGATGTTGGGGGCGACATGGAAACCCTGAACTCGCGTATATTGATCGGACGCCTGATGCATGCCCGCATGGATGAAAAGCGGCATGCTTTCACGTATCCGGTGCACATGCTGTGGCTTGATTTGGAGGAGTTGCCGTGCCTGTCTTCGTCTATCCGTTGGTTCGGGCATAATGCCAAACGGCTTCTTTCCATTCATGACCGCGATTATCTTACCCGGGACCATCGCTCTATTCAGGATAAATTACGCGATCTCCTCCGTGAACGGGGAGTGGAATGGCCGGGCGGGCGTGTGATGCTTTTGACCTGTGCGCGGTATTTTAATTACGTGTTTAACCCGGTTTCATTTTATTGCGTTTATGATCCGGATGACCGGCTGCGCTGTGTCGTAGCGGAAGTCAATAACACGTTCACGGAAAAACATCTGTATGTCCTGGATGATTCCAACCGGTTGCCTGACGAAAAAGGCGTCGCCCGTTTTAAGCGGGACAAAGCGTTTCATGTGTCCCCGTTTATGGATCTAGGCGGCGATTATGATTTTCAATTTTCTTTTCCGGATAATGCGATGGACATCAATATTGACACTATTAAGCAAGATCAAACCGCGTTTCGTGCGCGTTTAACAGGCGAACTATTACCGTTTACCGCGCGCCACATGCGTCGCATTCTTATTCGGCATCCGTTGACGGGATTCCTGACAATGACCCGCATACTTGTTCAGGCCGTAAAATTGTATTTCAGGGGCGCGACCGTGTACGAACGTCCGACGCCGGTTGCGCCGGACACGATCGGGTTACGCGCGCAGGCGGCGCGCCCGCCTTGGACCGCGCGGCTTGTATTAAAAAGTCTGGCCCGGTTTACGGTGGGGCGTTTGACTGCCACGCTTCCCGACGGGACAGTGCAAACGTTCGGGCAGGCGCAAGACGGACAGCCGGACATACGCATGGAAATAAAAGACTGGCGCTTTTTCCGTAAAGTCGTCCGGGACGGTGACGTGGGATTAGGCGAATCCTATATGGCCGGGGACTGGACGGTAGATGATCTAACTGGATTTATGACGTTGATCATCCGGAACAGGGCCGCCGTTGTGGGCGTGGATGACGGGGCTTGGTATCGCCAATGGTTTTATCGCGCCTTGAGTTGGGCCAAGCGCAACAGCATCGCCGGTAGCAAACGAAATATTGCGCATCATTATGACCTAAGCAATGAACTTTACACGCTGATGTTGGATCCAACGATGACGTATTCTTCCGCGTATTACGAAACACCGGAGCAATCGCTGGAAGAAGCGCAAAACGCCAAGTACCGCCGCATCTGCGAAAAAATCGCATTAAAAGATAGCGACCATGTACTGGAAATCGGGTGCGGCTGGGGCGGATTTGCAACTTATGCCGCGAGACACAAAAATTGCCGTGTGACAGCCATCACGGTTTCGGAGGAGCAATACCGCTATGCGGTGGAGCGTGTGAAGCGGGAAAATCTGGAAGGCCGGGTGGATATCCAATTGGTAGATTACCGGAAGCTGGAAGGGCGCTACGACAAAATCGTCTCGATCGAAATGTTTGAAGCTGTGGGGTACGAATATTATGGAGCGTATTTCAGCGCGTGTGAACGCTTGTTGAAGCCGGGCGGCTCGTTTCTGATGCAAGTCATTACAGTGCCCGATGGTGTGTTCGACGCGTATCGGCGCACGTACGACTGGATCAGAGCGTATATTTTTCCGGGCGGCTTGCTTCCTTCGATTGAAGCGCTGGCGGTCTCGGTTCGTAAACATTCGCAGTTGGTTATTCAGGACATCGAGAATATCGGGGACCACTATGCGCATACATTGCGCGCGTGGAGAGCGCGTTTTGACGGGAATCTGGATCGTGTGAAAGCGCTGGGATTTGATGTGCGATTTGAGCGCATGTGGCGTTTCTATTTGTGTTACTGTGAAGCAGCCTTTGCCACGCGCTATCTAGGGGATTTACAGATCGTCTATTCCCGGCCCTTACGCAACGAAACACTGCCGCGTGTATAGAGCCCGCCACGCGCCTAGCTTTGATAGTGATTCATACTGCTGAAACGCTGGTACTCGAGCGTGTCGAGTGGGATGGCCCATGTGATCGAATCCGTCGTTATGGCATGGATAGCCTGATCCAAGCGAACACAGTCTGAAGAAGAAAAAGAATGTGGCCGGAAATAAGCCAGGGTTATATGGAACCGGGGCCAGTTATGTATGGGTCTGATTCTGTCTACGGTATGGTACGCCTGCGCAAGGTGTCTAAAGCTTTCTTCATCCACGGGAATTAATCCAAGCAACACCGAGATATTCAGACACGGAAATAAACCGGTGGCTCTCATACGCGCGCAATGAGGGGTAAGCAGGGTTTGTTGGCATGCTTCAAATCGTTCCCGGTTGACTTGCATCTCGGGCGCTACGATTGCGTTGTCGGGGCTATTGGATAAATCATGCAGCGTCATGTGAAAAGTGGATGTTTCCAGCGTGTCGGCCAGCATGTCGCCACACCGCGCATAGAGTTTCGATTTTATGGACGTCAGCGATGCGAGCACATCCGGGTCCCGCACGGGAAACACTGTTGTATCGCCAAAAAAGGGGCGCAGGCGCCCGTCATGATCTACTTTGTCGGTAAGCGCTGCCGGTACAACCCACCTATCTTGGCTTAAAACCGATGCGCGAGCAGCGTTCTGTTCCGCGCGATAGGCATCCACATAGGCAGCAAGCGACCATGTTCGGTTATGAAAGAATACAGTACACATTGTGACACATCCGACCTTTACGGTTTATCGGTTATTAGGTTTTGGAAACAAGCGATTGGTAAACTTGGTCCGTTTCCTTCGCGATGGTATCCCAGTTGTAGTGTTCGCGGACTTTGCGTTGAAGCGCGTCTAGGTTGGACGCGTATGCGCCGTCCGCCAGGCGTTGTAGTTTACGCGCCAGCGCGGGCAAGTCCCCGGGAGCAAAGCGCTGATCCGGTTCGGTTATGACTTCACGATGCGCCGGAATATCGCTGACTAGCGCCGGGCATCCGTATGCGAGCGCTTCCAGCAGCGTGAGAGGAAGTCCTTCGTGGTAGGAAGCCTGAACAAACCCGGCCGCATCATGATACAGCCGTGCGCACTGTTCAAATGGCACGGCGCCGGTTGCGACGATGCGATGGTTTTCTTGAATATTTTTCTTCAAGGAAGCGCTGTAATGGTCTGTGTGATCCGCGTCTCCAACAAGCGCCAGCGTTTTTTCGGTTCGCACTTCTTTCCATGCGTCCACAAGATCATGAAATCCTTTCTCGGGAACCCAGCGGCCCACGGCAAGCAGATACGATCCGGGCTTCAATGCCCACGTATCCAAAAGTTCCCGTCCCGCGATTTTTTCCGGGCGATAAACCCCGTTCGGAATGTAGACAACGCGACCCCGGCAGCGCGGCGTCAATGCTTCCCGTAAATATCGAGCTACAGTAATCATAGCATCCGCGTGGTTGCAGGCGGTATTTTCACCTTGTTTTAGCATTATGCGTGCAAAGCGCCCCCATTTTTTCCGCACGTAATCGGGGCCATGATGGGTCATAACCACCGGCAAGCAGGCGCGTTTTAATTGCGGAATGACAAGCGACGGCCCGATAGCATGCACATGGGCAAGATCAAATTGCTCGCGGTGGTGCGCAATATAGCGCGCGGCGCGAAACGAATGTACGATCGCTTCGAGATTCTTGCGACGCGGGCAGGGTAGCGGAATCAGTTGAACGCCTTTCCACTGATCCGGGATCCGGTCGAAATAAGGTGGTCGCACAAACACTGTGACTGCGTGCCCCATGGCGGCCAAACGCGTATATACCTGTTCACAATGTTGTTCCACGCCGCCTTGTAAGCCGGGAAAGCCGCGCGTGCCTAGCACGGCGATGCGTAACGTTTTCATGCGGACAGCAACTCCCGGTACATCTGTTGCGTTTGGTTTGCGATCCTGTCCCAGGCATACAAACGATCTGTTTTTTTTATGGCTTGAAGCATGGCGGCATTATCCCGCATTTCTAATGCCTGCGCAAGCGCCCGCGCGCAATCGGTTTCGTCACCGGGCTTGAATAAAAATCCATTGTAGCCGTCTGTGATCGTTTCGCGGAATTCAGGCAAGTCGCTGCACACAGGGATCGCGCCTGCGCTATGCGCAAAACGTAGCACGCCGCTTTCTGAAATGGAATGATAAGGCATAACCACTGCGGAAGCGGCGCGGTAATACGAAACAATCAAGTCGTCCGGAATAAAACCCAAACGTTTTTCGGTCCAGGCCCCACACCCGGCTTCGCGCACGACGCGTTGCAGCCATGCTGGTTTGAGTCCGTGCGACAAACGACCTGCGATTAACAATCGCGCCTGCGGAAACTCCCGCATCAGCACGGGCATGGCCCGGCACAACGTTTCCAGACCTTTGGAGGGGCGTATATCCCCGAAAAATAAAAGCCATTGTTTGTCCTTGTCCAATCCAAGACGCGCGCAGGCTTGGTCTCGCGATTCCTGTACATCCATTCTCCACGCATAATTGCCGTGCGGAATGATGCGTACCCGCGTTTTATCCACGGTATAGCGGTCGCACAGTTCGCGTTTATTGTTTTCGTTATGCACGATGATGCCATGGGCTGCGTCGAAGCATTGTTGCAGCATGGCGTGGCCACCGGGATAGCGTTTAGTGTGTACGATGTCGTGCGGTGTAAATAAGACACGTTTTCCCATGCGCCGGGCTTGTCGCATCAGCCACGCATCCACGGGAGGCAATTCCGTAATTTGCATGTGGAACAGGGGGGCGGAGGAGTGGGCCAGCGCCTGATAGGCGCGTCGTGTCGAAGCCAGGTAAGCCATGCCTTTCCGCGCGCGTGACCGGGGGCCGTTGGTATAACGATAAAGTTTAATGATATCGAATGGTGCGGGAACATTGGCCGGAACCCACGTGTCGGACGTAAGCAGCGTCACGCCGGTGCCCGCGTCTGACAAGCTACGGCACAGCGCGTATACATAATACGACAAGCCTGTGTATCCGTGAGGGCAGAGCATGGTTACTGCGGGGTGTGTGTCGTTTCGCTTGAGCCGATCCATGCCGCCGACTATAGTCCGCGGTATGGTTATCAGTCATCAAAATAAGTACCTGTACATTCAGGTGCCTCATTCTGCATCCACGGCGATAGCGGCGGAGTTTTGCGCTTACTATGGGGGCGAACCCATATTAAGCCAGCATGCCACGTACGCGGATTTTCTATACCGGTCATCACCTGAAGAGCAGACGTATCGCGTAATTGCCAGTTTACGGCATCCTATGGATGTGGCTTTGACGCAGTACACCAAATTAAAAAACGATCATAAGCAGCGTTATTCGACGCCGTCTGTCTGGCAGCAAAACAATCGCATAGGACGCAAGGAATTAAAGCGGTTTGCGGCGGTGCGGCGTGAAGACATGTGTTTTGAAAGCTATCTTCGCCGTTACCATCGTGGAATATATAATGATTACGCGGCGTCATTACCGGACGCGTTATTCCGATTGATTCGCTATGATCGCTTGCAAGATGATTTTCGTGACACGGTGCTGGCGTTAGGGATGGAACCGGTGCGTGCGTTGCCGCGTGTCAATACCACGGAAGGCAAACCGGGCGATTGGGCTTCCGCCTATCCGGCATCATTACGCGTAAACGTCCAACGTCATTTTGGCCCGTATATGGAAAAGTGGGGATTCGCGTTTCCGCCGGACTGGTCCCCGCGCAAACCCACGTCGTTGGAGCAAGCCCGGTTTCAATGCGATCAATTTTTGCGTCGCGCGTATTATGCTATGCGCGCGCATCCGTTATGGCTTGGCCGGCGGCATCTCCGGCCTCGTGTGCCGTTCGAGAAATAAAAGCATAAGTATAAACAAGCCCGGCGCGGCAAACATCATCGCGAAACCTGTGCTAAGCGTGCGCAAAAGAAAATAAATGATAAAATATTTGCATGCGAGCAACAATGTTGGGTCGGTCGCGTTGGACAACGGAAACCATAGCCGTACGCCTTTAATGTAAGGGTAAAGCGTGCCCAACACGCCGATCACACCGTACATCATCAAACCGCCCCATATGCCGATATCCATAGGCATGAACAGGGACGGCAAGGGAGAGGCGCCGCTTTCCATCCAGCGGATGCTAAACGATCCGTTTCCCAACCATAGATGTTCTTTGATAAAAGGCATGGCGATGGCCATAAAGCGGATACGCGCGTCCGCCGCGCCTTCGTATGCGCGTTCGCCTGTGAAAAATACTTTGAATGCCGAAGAGTAAGCGCGTATCACATAATCCATAATTTCCGGATACAGCACGGCGGGCAGCACAATAATCAGCACGGCGCTGCACGATCCATACAAGGCATATTTTACCCAGCGTCCTCGCGCGTGGCGGGCGCTATCCAGTATAAACAATGCCGCTGCGCCGGTAAAAGCCACGGCATACGATCGGCTTAATGTCACAATGTAAATGTAAAACAGAAACACCGCGGCGCATGCTCCGTCGCGCCATCGTCCCGTGCGCACAAACAAAATAAAATAATACAATCCACCCCATGCCGTCAGCAAACGTTCCCAGCGTAACCGGTCTCCCCGCAACTGGTTGGTGCTGACTTTACCGCCAAGCGCGGCATAGGCGCTGTAATCCACGAAAAAATACAGGAACAGCCAGTGGAGGACTGTACCCCAAGCCATAATCAGTAACGCTAGTCGCACTTGCCGCCAATCAAGCAGGCCCCAACGAACAAGAATGGAAACCCATATCACGCATAAAATAGCGCCGTATTCACGCTGCGACGCCAGACCGTATAACCAAGGCTGGTCATAGTGAATGGCGGCGGTAGCGGCGCCTAGTAAAGGAATGCCCACCATGACGCCGAGCAACACCATTTCATACGAGGGCCAGGTTTTTCGTTTAAGAAGGCCGATGAACAAATATCCGGCAAGCGCCACGCCCAAAACAAAGAATAAAAGCGCTTCGCCCGGATAATAAACGCGCTCAAAAGGCGTTTTAAGCGGCAGGCGGAATACCACAAAAATCATCATACACAGAAACAGCACGCCTAGATTATATTTGGTTACCCCGATTCTCATGAGGGCCTCCATCGTTTCCATTCCTTGCGCACCAAATCCATAAAAATTTCCCGCGCCCGACCGCCCATCGTCATGGTTAATACGACAAATAAAAGTTGAAGAATAACGCCTGTGGCTATGCCCATAATCAAATGCGTGGATACGCGCGAAAGCATCCATGCCATGGCAACGCCGATCACCCCATGCACGATTAACCCTGCCAGACGAAGCGAGATGACATTGATGCCTATACGAGACCAAGCATAATACATCCACATCATGGAGCCGCCCGCTTGAGCAATCAACGTCGCCCACGCGGCGCCCAAAATGCCTGCGCGGGGAATCAAATACAGGTTTAAAGCGATGTTCAGGATCACCATGCACAGCGAACTGACAAATAAGCGCCGCTCGTAGCCGCCTGTGCCAAGCAAAACGGGTCCGCTCATGAAAGTAAGCACATGCACCAACGCGGCCGAAACCAATAGGCGAAGCGCGTCAGCGCCTGCGCGATATTCGTCGCCGAAAAGGCCCATCATCGCTTCCGCGAAAAATAACGTTGTGATCCAAAACGGAAGGATAAGCGTTGTGAACCAGATGGTTACGGAACGCGCGAGTTGAATGAGACCGGATTGATCGTTGCGCCCAATCAAGGACGCGGTGGCGCTTGTGACCATGCGCGCACAAGCAAAAGAAATAAGACTGGATAAACCGCATAAACGCGCGGCCACCGCATACACGCCGATTTCGCTCGCCTCGCGGAATAACCCCAGCATTAAGGTGTCCACGCGGTGAAGAATCATGCCGAGAAACCCGGACATCATCATTGTGATGGAAAAAGACAATACCTCCCGGCGCGCGTGTCGTCGTTCTTGCTGGTTTTCGACCCAGGCCAACGGGGGAAGATTCAACTTGGCGCGATGGAGCCACAGAAAGAAAAGAATGGCGGTTTCGCCCGCGACGTAGGCCGCCAGAATATGCCATGACGCCAACCGGTCCCAGAAAATCAACAAACCTAATCCACAAAGAAACACCACGCGGGATGTAATGTCCCCGTGAAAAATCGAAAGCGCGGGAATACGCCGCGCGGCAAACAAGGAAGATGAAATGCGAAAATAGGTTTCAACCAGGATTAAAATCGCGCCGATCGCAAAGCCACGCGCGAGAAGCGGCATTTCAAACACGCGCTCCGCAAGAGGATGGCGCAGCGCAAACAGCAACCCCCCGATAAGGATTCCACCGATCAGGCCCCGGCTATAGGCATAACGAATGACCAGCCATACGAGGTCGGGTCGGCCTTGTTCTGCATGGATAGGCACGTATTTATTAACAGCCGACCCAAAGCCGCCGATGGAAAACGCAAGAAGGATATTGCATAAGGCCATCACTAATTTGTATTCGCCATACGCTTCCGCGCCGAAAAAGCGGGCGAGCACCAACGCGATCAGGAAGCCAAGCATCATGCCGCCCGCCCGCGCCGCGGCGCCGTAGCCGGACTGGCGTACAATTACGCCGTAAAAGTCATCGGCTGATTCCGTAATCGCGCTCATGCCCGTGTATCCACTCCAAGCGCAAGCGGACGTAACGCACGATAACGTTCCATATCCAATGCCTCGTCAAGCCGTTTCTGAATCGGCTCGGGCAGAGGGGGAACGGGTTGTGTTATTTTCTGTATAGGCCGGGCATTGTTTTCTTTCCACGCCACTTTTTTGGTTACAATACGGTCATAGGCCTGTTCCGGATGGAGCATGGCTTCGTCAAAAGGAATCTGTAGAAAAGCGCAACAGGCGCGCGCGGTGCGTTCGGGCTGCGCGATAAGTGTTTCATAAGCAACAACGGCATGCTGAGGATCGTCGCGATAACGCCATGTTGTTTGTATGGCCGCGTTCCAGCGCGCGATGCAGGCGTTCCATGTCAAGCCTTTGCCGATCCAACGCCAGCGCGTGTACCATGCAAAAGGAGCTTTGTTGGACGCGATATGAAGCGATCGCACGGTGTCACGGCCATCACGGATCACGTGAATGAATTTAGCCTCGGGAATCGCGGCTTGTATACGAGGAATGCGACGAAAGTGATCCGGGGTTTTCTCAATCCAGCATTGCGCGTTTTGTTCGATGGCAAGCTGGTCCAGCACACGTAAGAAACCACCGGCATACGAAGACAACGTATACGGTTGGCGCGCCAGGGGAATTAAATCCGGACGGCGCATACTGTGAAGCATTTTGGTCAGGCATCGCCGCCCGCCCCTTTCCGGCGTCATCAGTATTTTACGGATTGGACTTAAAGGAAAAACCGCGCAAAAAAAATGCGTTTCAGGAAACGAGCAAACCAAGGGATGCGCGGTTAACATGCCTTGCAACAACGTAGTGCCGGAACGGGGGCACCCGACAATAAAAGCTCGCTGTAAACTTGGTTTATTCATACAAAAAGAAATGATAAAGCGGCATCATAGTTAATCTAATCGTTCTTTGTCCACACATGAAGCAACAAACCAAAATTCTATGGGTTACACGTCACCGTCTATCGGTGGCGCGCCAGTCAGGCACGCCGTATTACATGAGAGAAGCGCTGGCCCGGCGTGGCGCACAGATTGTTACGTTGGACGGGTTGTCGCCGAAATGCTTCTGGGAGGAAAAGCGTTGGCCTACCATCGGTCTGACTGTAGCCTGTGCGCGGTTGGTGCCGGATATTGCGCGTGAACGTGCGCGCGGGAAACGATTGGATTGGGATCGCAGTCCGGCGCTGGCCCGCTATTACGCTACGGTAATTCAGCATGCCATTCAAAAACACAAACCGGACGTCATTATCGGGGACAAAGCGTATGTGGAATTTGCTTTTTTGAAAACACATGTGCCCGTGGTGTATTTGCACGATGCCCTGGCCGAGGATTTGATGGATTATGGATCCTATTTCCGGCAATTCGGCGCCCGATCCCGGAGCCATGCTTTGATGTTGCAGCGGCAGGCTTTGACCCGGTCCGCGGCGCGCGTTTTTAGTTCCGCATGGGCGGCGCGCGCTTGCGCCACGTATTATCCTTCGTTGCCGGGACCCACGCGGGTTGTGTATAACGGACCTTGTCTGGATGAGCAGGACATTCCATCCGCGTGGTTTCCGCATGAACCTACAGCGGATCCCGCCCATGTGTTGCTGGTTGGCGTGGATTGGCATCGGAAAGATATGGCCACGGCGATAGACATGGTGGATCAAGTACGGCAGGCGTCTAAACGGAATATCGTGCTTGATCTGTGTGGTCTTGACCGGGTTCCGTCCGGGATTCAACTGCCTGCATTTGTGCATTGTCATGGACGATTAGATAAGCGCGACAAGACGCAGCGTGAACAGTTGCTCGCGCTATATCGTCAGGCGCTATTTTTTTTGTTGCCTTCGCGGGAAGAATGCCTCGCGCAATCGTGCATTGAAGCGCTGGCGTTTGGGGTGCCCTGCATTGTGCGCGACGTTGGTGGGCAACGGGAAGTTACTGACGATGGCGCGGCGGGATTTATTTTTCGTGAAAAGCGCGAGTGGGATACATTGTTGCCGGCGCTCGTGGCCTATATGAACCAACCGGACAAGTATCATCAATTAAGTGGCGCCGCGTTTGATCTGAGTTGCGCCCGGTTTGCGTGGCATAGTTGGGCCGAAAGTATGGAGTCCTGTATCGAAGCGGCGCTTGACCCTAATACTTCCGCGTCCGGCGAAGCAAGGGATCTTTAATGTTGGCCATGCGCGACGCGTTCATACACGCCGCCGCGAGCGCTTTGACAGGCCACGTCAACGCATACCATAATGCAAAAAACCATCCACGGGAAGAATCGCCTGGTTCGTATCCGCCCAGTGACATGAAGCGTTTACATAATGTTTGGCACCACCACAGTTCTGCGGCGTTTAACCCTCCAGTACGTTTCCAGTGTTGTGCGCGGTCGGCATTAAATCCTTTGGCTTCCGGTTGATTCGGGTGATGCGACGATCCTTTCTGGGGGACCTGCAGCATAATTTCGTGGTACGGTATGCCTATGTGCGCTGCGATCCGGGGTCCCCATTCCGCAGGGTTGGAAACCAATGCTTCAAAAGAACAAAACAGGACATGGGGATGATCGGTCCATGCGCGCGCAGCGCGGACCGATGAACGCCACAACCAACTGGTCGTGATGGGATGGTAATTGATCCAAAGACGGAACGCTTCACGAAGGGGCATGGATACGTCTTTATGATGAATCCGTTTCCATTTGTTTTTTTGTGACAGCAGGACATCGCGCGGATCGCGCAGCATAACAATGATGCGCGCATCCGGCCATTTGGCGAGAATTTCTTTCAGGTAATACACGTTGCGAGGCGTATGGTCGCAGGGAATGCCGTCCCCGGCCTGCGCGCGCATAAACGCGGCATAGACATCCATGGGTGTGTGTTCGTCCGGTTGGCGCGGGGGAACAGGCTGCGCGGGCGTAGCGGATGAAGCAGGGCGTTTTTCGTGCATAATCCCGACCGCTTGCGTATGCTGAAGCGCGCGCCAAAGCCGGTCGCGCCCGGCGTCGTTTACGGGTTCATGCAATAGGCGATCCGGACACAGCCGTTCAAAAAAATGAAGTTCACGGGCCATCCAGACGCGCCCGGATGCCCGCAGCATGCGGGCCATGGCGGTTGTGCCGGTGCGGCTGGCGCCTACCACAAAAATGATGGGATGATTAGTGTGCATCGGGTGTAGGCCAGTCAAAGGATTCCCCAAGCCATTCAAACAATGCTTGGTTGTGTGGCGCAAAATACGTGTAGAGTTTTTTTTCAAATACCGATGCTACGCCTACGGGACGATATTTGTTGGTGTTTAATGTTCCCAAGTCGGCGGGCACGCACGCTGTGTCTACATTCAGAAAAGTAAAAATGCGGCGAAGTTGGACAAGGGGATCCTTGAATACGTATTCGCTTTGCAACACAAGCAACGATGCGCGAGGAAATATCGCCGCATAGCGCTTAAGTTGCTCCAGATAACGGCCCCGGGCGAGATACGAATGATGCAGGAATGATGAGTGGTTGAAATCACCTGTTTTCCATGCATGTTCGAGGCGCGCGGGTTCTGCTTCCAATGCTTCTTCCATCGGCAGGGTTTCATGACCTAACCGCGCGCATAGACGGTAATGCGAGATCGCGCGGGCCACGGGATCACGAAGCAAGGCGATGAGTTTAATGTTTGGCATGTCGGCATAAATGCGTTGGGCGGCGAGCGGATAAAACAGATAGGAAGGCGAGGCCTCAAACGCTAAGGTGTACGCATGGTTTTTTGAGCGGGGATTCAGGGGGAAATGTGCGCGGTACCAACGTTCGCCTCGCGTATAATTATCGCGGTCAGGCCATAGTCCTCCATCGTAGTAATGCACTTCCTTGGGGCAGGACCCTTGAAGAGCGGGGTGTTGGTTGAGCCAGTGGTAAAGACTTGTGGTGCCTGCGCGCTGGGCGCCTATGATCAAAAAAGAAGGCCATGCGCGACGCGCGGCGTTAAGCATGCGCGTTTGTATATGAAAGGCATGCAAAAAACGCCTACACGGACGTGGTATACATTGTTTGAGCTTCGCCATAAGCAAACGATGGAAAACAGTGACGTTCTCCGGTCAAAATTCTTTAAGCAATCCTTCTCCTCGCAATAGCGAAGATGCTTCGTCAGCCAGATCAGCCAAAGCCTTGTCCACGGGCTTGTACCCGTCCAAAGCGTCGCCCACATGTTGCTGGATCAGCCGCATACATTCGAGGTAAACGTACACATCCCACAGGGTTTGCCCATGCTCAAGCGCGTGATGATATGCTTCAGGCGCGGCCGAAGCTTCGTAAAAAGCATCCGATGCCAGATGTTCCTCGTATATAGCCGCGCCGGATAAGGTCATCCATTGCGCTTGTGTATCGCGTTGCATAAACCAGCGCAGAAAATCCAGCGCAAGTTCTTCTTGTTCAAGCGGCAATTGGTTCGATACCGCTATTCCAAAGCCGGGGATTAGCGCGGCGTGGCCCCCGGGGCCTGCTGGCAGAGGCGCAAAACCGACGTCGTCTCCCATGGTGCGTTTTATGCCTCGAGCAAGACTATAAGGCGCGATCGCCATTGCGGTTTGCCCTTGTAAAAATTGCAATAACGCGCGTTCTTGCGTGGCTTCCGCGGCCCCCGGCGGTGAAAGTGTTAAAAGCGTTTTCAGGTCGTTGAGCGCGGCGCGCGCGTGTTCAGAATCAATATGCCCGCGCACGCGGTAAATGTCCGGGTCGGCTAATTGCCCTCCGTGCGCCATCAATAAATGAGGCCATACATAAATCAAACCGCGGAAATCCCGCGACAGGGGAACCGATATCCCATAGCGATTTTCATCGGGACGCTGAAAAAAGCGAGCTACTTCAAACGTGTGCTCCCATGTCGCGGGCGCTGCAAGCGGACGGCCTGTTTGTTGTTCAAATGCGCGTTGTTCCGCGGGGTCTTCAAACCAGTCTTTACGATATAGGAAAATTAACGGATTAGGAAAAAAAGGCGCTGCCACATACAGCGCCGATCCCGGTGGATATTCGCCGGAAATCGCGCGCAGCGCGGGGGGGACGCCGGTCAAGCTTACTTCGCGCTTGAGGAAGTCTGAAATATCAAGCGCATACCGGTTGCGGACATGGGCCGCGCGCCAGTGCGACATGATAGCGTATAAATCAAATTGCGTGTAGCGTTGCTCGAAATGGAGAATAATTTGGTCGTGGTAATCCGCATCGGGATACGCGGCGATTTGCACGCGCACAAGGGATTGGGTTTCATAGGCGCGCACCAGCGTGCGCAAGGCCTCCACGGGTTGACTTTCCGTCCATGCAAGCGTCAATACTCCGCGGGAACCAACCGGTTGTTCGGTTTCCGGCAAACCTCGCCGCCCGCCACACCCGGTCATCCATGCAAAACAAACAAGCGCGGCAAGTATGTATGCGCCGCGTCTCATCCCCGGTCCTTTGCGTCCGCGTCGTGATAATATTTTCCATAATACCGCCCGTACCCTCCGTAATTGGAACCGTAGGATAACGCGGATGCTTTGTAATCGTTGATGACGAGGCCGACCAAACGTGATCCATTTTTAATCAAATCGCGCGTTGCATGGCGCAGCGCGCCTTTGCGGGTGCGGTTTTGGCGGCACACCAGTATGCAATCATCCGCGTGGCGCCCGTAAATCAAGGCATCGCTTGCGGCTTCCAGCGGGGGAGAGTCAATGACCACAACGTCGTATTGGGCGCGTGCCCAGGCAAGAAAACGTTCCCATACGTCGGTTTCCAACACTTCGGTTGGGCTAACCCCTTGCACGGGGTGGCCGAGAATAACATGCATATTCGCTACCGGCACTCGTTGGGGAAGGCGCGCAAACTCCTCTTCGTTGGCATCGTGATTCATCAGGACTTCCATCAAACGCTGGCTATTTTGTGGAATATCAAACACGTCATGGTGACGGGGCCGACGCATATCGCCATCAATCAACAGCACACGCTTAAATGTTTTCGTCATAGACAAAGCCAAATTGCAACTGATCGTGGTTTTGCCTTCCTGCGGTGAAATGCTGGTGATCGAAATAACCCAGCCGCATTCTTTCGGCCGGTTGCCTTGCACCAGCAGAGCTGCGCGCAGGCTGGCCATGGCTTCGTTCATCGCGCTAAAGGTATTGGCCAGCGTCAAACGAGCCAGCGGAACATCGTCTTCGTCAGCCTCCGGTATTACATGCGGTATGAGTCCGATCAGGTTTTGTTTCAAATCCACTTCGATATCGTACGGTTCGTTGACAACATCCTGATACAAGTGGACCAGCAATGCGAGGCCAATGCCCGCGCCGAGTCCAACAATGATTGCGCCTGCCAGAATAAGTTTTTTCTTCGGGGCTACGGGGCTTGAAACCGGTTTGCCGTATTGATAAATCGTGACTACGGAGGTGTCTTCGTCGGCGGCCATGCGTGCTTGCTCAATGCGTTGGAGCAGTCCTTTGTAAGCGCTGTCGGCGGCGTCGTATTCGCGTTGCAAGGGAAGCACGTCGGTATTGTAGATGTTGATGCGCTGAAGAATGGAGTCAATGATTTCCAGTTGCTGTTCTTTATCATTTTGAATGCTATCTACAAATGCCAGCGCCAGGTCCAGATCGGCTTTGGCGGTTTCGCGCGCGCGCTCAATTTCCATGACAAGTTCACGGCGCAGGTTATCGTTGCGTTGCGCTTGCGCGACAACGTCGGGATGGCGCTCGGTGTAGCGCGCGCGCAATTCGGTTTCGACTTGCTGGCCATCCAGGTACTCGCGTAAGCGCTGTTGCACCATTTCGGCGCGGGGCACGGTGGAGGGAAGCACGCCCGCGGTTTCCGGTGACGTGGTTAACTCGTTTAGCGTGGTTACCATGTCGGCCAACGTAGTGGCGTGTGTCTGATGGGAAACCAGTGATGTGTTGATGTCAATTAACGCATTTTCCGCGGTAATCCGCGCATTTTTCAACCCGTCAATATTATGTTTTCGCTGGAAAGCGATAATGCGGGCTTCGCTGTTTAACAATTCCTGTTTGTAGACATCAATTTGTTCGCTAAGCCATTCGACGGCTTGCATGGTTTTTTCGCGGGTAGACGTTTTGACAACTTCCACGCCCATATCGGCGTAGGTATTGGCGATAAGCGCGGCTAGTTCGGGGGATTCCGCCCGCGCGGTGATATGCACGAGAAACGTGCCGGGCACACGACTGAATTCGATTTGGTTGGCCACAACATAAACCAGTTCCTCCGGGGAGAATTGCTGAAGCCATGGAAATCCATCGCCGCGTCTGCGCAATTCGCGCGCGGTTTGTTCCATCACGTTTATGCTTTGAAGTTTTTGAAATTCCGTGTTGAGCGTATCGGAAATCACCGCCGAGCTTCGCATTTCTTCGCCGACAAAACTGCCATCGTCCCCGGCAATACGCGGACGGCGAATATGCAATTCGATTACGGAAGTAGACGAATAGACCGCGGTTGCGAGAAAAATATACACGCCGCCCAATGCCATAAAAAACAAAAGAGTCAGCACGACAATGCGTTTGCGCTGCAGCAAGATTTGGAAAATACGCATGATATCCAGAAAATCATCTTTCGCCACGGGTTCCGGGCCGGTGGGCCTTGGCGTGTGGTTTGCGTTTCGTTGATTTTCCCACTCTTGATCCGATACTGGTTTCACGTTGTTCCTCGTTTGTTCATAACGTTGTGTACTTCATCCCCTGTTGCAAGGGACGGCAGTTTAAGAAAACGTCCCACAGACGCGGCAACGACGGCCCACAAAAACCACACCGCAGGGGAACGAAATGGCAAATCCCACAAACTGTGCGCCAGCACAAGCCATAATCCAAGTGTGGGAAACCAAATCCACTCGCGGTTCCACGTCTTGGACCGGGCCAGCGGCGCGACCAGAATCACAAACCAGGCTATCAATAAACTTATTCCGACTAAACCTTGTTCGGCCAGGAACTGCAATGCATCGTTATGGGTCTGGCCCGCATGGTCTTTGGACAACGCGGCAATATACGGTTCCGGCGTGTAGAACGGAATAAAAAAAGCGAAACCGCCCGTGCCCACGCCGAATAAAGGACGCGTTTTCCACATATCCACCGCGGCTTCCCATTGCCACACGCGGGCCGCATACGCATTTTCAAGAAGCGATTGCCCGGGTCGTGTCCGGACAAAATCCCGTTTAAGATCTTCGCCTAACGTGCCGGAAACCCATACCAGCCCGCTTAAACAAATGGCGCTCAGAAGCACAAGAAAGCGAAGCCGGATCATAGGCGCTAAATCGTCGGGAAAATGCCGCACCATGTAAATCATGCCGATGATCAAAAGGCCTATGCCGAAGATAATGCCGGTGCGGCTTAAGCTAAGCACGATAGCCATGAACACTGTTGCCAAAGTGATTAACCACAGATTAAGCGCTCGCCGACTGGCAACCATTTTGCGCGCACATAATTGATACGTGGCGAGGCCCAGCGCGAGGCTTAATGACAGATAAAAATACTGAGCTGCGTGATTTTCATAAAAAAAAGACGCAAAGAAATGACGCGTGCGCGGCCAGTACCAGTACAAATAATCCGTCCCGCTCGCATATTGGATTAATCCGAATACAGCTAATAAAAATGCGCCTGTTGCCAGCCACGCAAAAAAGAAACGCAGGGATGCGCGCGTGGTCAGTCCGTGGCGCAGGGCGAAAACGGCCACTCCCGATGCGGCGATTTGCGTGAAGAAAAGGCGCGCGTCCAACGCATGAACAGCCGAGGGCCAATGAGGGCGGGGCGCGTCTTTGTCAAACCACTGAACCCACTCGCCGGGCTCGAAACGAATCCACCATGCATTGTGCCATTGCACGCCTACATACATCAGCAGCGCGAGCCAAATATAAAAAAGCGGGTCGCGGAATAGCGCGCGCCCGGTACGGGCAAACCCGGCAAGGGTTTTTACCGGAAGCAGCGGGGCGCTCAGAAACAGAATAAACGTTAACGCAGACCAAAGTAATAGTGGCGCAGTGATGTCGGGGAAAGCCGCGCCGTAGACCATCCATGACGTATAGAAAAACCCGATAAGCACCCACGTCGCGAGGGCTTTATCGTCTAGGGGGGTTCGGTCGTGGCTATGAAGCGCTTTTAGCATGGAGTCCGACGTGCACTAAAAAAGGGGGATACAGATATCTGTATTCCCCCTTTTGCAGAATGTTGAGCAGGAATGACCCGAGAAGATTGTTCCTGCTTTTCAATCAATTGTAGTCTGGAGGTGTATCGTCCGGATCATCCGTAGGCGGAGGCGTCACGGTAGGAGCCGGGATAAATACCGGCGCGGATTGTTCGGTCGTGGTCGGCACGCCCGGAGCCCGACGGATCGGATTGCCTTCCTGTTGATCGCCCGTGGTTCCCGTATCATTGCCTGCCGTGAGGATTTCTTCGCTGGCACCATCGCCGGATACGATTTTGACATTGCCGGCTACGGGTTTAACTTTCACTCCGCCAAGCACGGAAGATTCGCCGAGTTCAAACGCGGCGAAACGGTCCCCCATAATCATCGTGGATCCGTCACGCCCGTCTACGGAGACCATGATTTTTCCGCGGTTTTTGAAGACCACGCGGCTATTGGCGGGATACGATTTTCCTTCCACAATCGGCTCTTCAATTGTTTCGCCATCTACTTCGTAGATAATTCTGGCTCCGAACGGAATGTTCGAGAACTGAATGTTTGGCGCGGCTTCTTCCTCAGCCATGGCCGGTAGCGCCATAGCGGTTATTACACATATTCCGAGTAGTATTCGCAGTGCATTGCTTTTCATGATGTTATTCCCCTGATGTTAACTGACTTCTATAAAACCCTTTTTTTGATCATTTGTTAATAGCGCAAAGTCACGCCGGTTGAAAAAGCGGATCGTGTGTAGTCCAACGCCACAATGGTGGACTCCTGTTCCATGGTTTCTGCTTCGACGTGCCATTGCAAATACCCGCCGGGGGCGTTGTAGGTCATGCGAATGGCTCCTAAATAGATGTCTTCCTGCTTTTGCACCAGATCATCGCCCACGGAGAAGTCGTTTTGCAGGTCGTAGTAACGATAACTTAAGCGCAACGCAAGCGTGATTTGCTCAACGGGATTATAGCGCAATTCCGATTCGACTGTGCTGATCACGTGATAATTGTTGCGCGCAATAGAAGCAGGCTCAATAACCCGATCGCTTAAGACGGTCAGGCTGATTAAGTCGGACGCACGCCATGTGGCTTCCAATAACCATGACAAATCGCTGACATCGGTATCATCCGAATCCAGCCCCAGCACGCCTATGCCGCCGCGTGCGATGATTTTGTCTGTGCGCCGCGATTCCAGCCCGATCAGCGTATTGTAGTAATTGCCGGTATCGTCGTTCCCGTCACTGTCGAGCACGCCTAGTTCGCCGCGAAGCATGACGGCGCTGGTGTCTGTGACTTCGTGGTATAAGTTCGCGGAGCCGATATGCCGGTCCCAATCAAATAAAGAGTCCCCCGTGAAGTCTTTTAAGGTGTAGCGATACCCGGCGTCTGCATCCATTTTTTCGGTTAATGGAGCGCCGAGCGTAGCGCCAAGGCGATGCAGCCGGTAATCCTGGATGTCTGTAGACTGATAATCAATGTCTTCGACGTCCGCAAACGATTGATCAAGAGCTAGCGTGAATCCACCTTCGCTTTCGAGCAGGATATTGAGTTCATTGCCGAAGTCATCGTGATCCTGCTCCGTAAAATCATCGTAACGCTCGGATAAACCCCATACGCGACCTGCCAATGTAAGGGTATCGGTCGAGCGGGAGAAATTGAACCCGTATCCGAGACGCAAGGACATATCACTTTGTTCGTCTTCTTTATCGAGGAATACGTTGTCATCATATAGCGCTTCCAAGCTCACGTATGGGCTTACATTTACACCCGCTATATTAATCCCGCTTCCGGGTTGTGCCATGACGAAACGCGCTGAAACCAAAACAAATCCAGCCACAATAAAACGAGTCCATGTTTGCATAAAATCTATCTCCCCTGATTGATGAGTTATCAGAACATAGCTTGATGAGAAGAAATTCGTTATGCAAGCACTATTTTTGCGCTTAAGACTTCTTAAAAGACGCGCTGTGGCACGTAAATAACATCGCCCGCCTGCAACAGGATGTCGTTTTCAATTTGTCCGTCACTGGCGGCGGCGCGCAGATTCACGTCCATGACTTCCATGGCGCCGGTGTCGGGATTACGTCTGCTTATGCGGATAGACGTATCGCGTGCGGACGTGTCCAAGCCGCCCGCCAGTTGCACGGCCATGCTTAGCGTCAGGTCCTGGGTGGGGGGGATGCTGATGCGCCCGGGCTGGTTGACGCGGCCCAGAATGGTCACGGTGCCCCAAGGCGAAACGGCGCCGGGGCTGCTATCAATCATAAACGAGACGTCAATCATGGGGTCGTGAATAAATTCGGCATAGCGCTCATGCAAGACATCCACCAATTCCGTCATGGTTAATCCTTCCACGTGGGCGAGTCCAATAAGAGGGAGGGTAATGGAGCCGGTGGCGGAAACACGCTTCGCGGTCTCTTCAAATTCACGTTTGCCTTGCGATATGACGGTTACAGTCAGCACATGTCCCGGTTGGATGCGCGGTTCGCCGCTGAAAAACTCGGCGATATTTGTTTGCGGCGGCGGTGCGGGGAACGGAATATCCCCGGGTTCTTCTTCGGGGCGGTCCGGGGATTCGAGGGGCATGGACCCCGGCATGTGAACAAGGCCCGGTTCATCAACCGGGGTGCGACAGCCCGAACAAATCAGGATTCCACTGCAAATAAATATGAACCACAAGCGCATACGTGCGAGGTATAACTCCATCTTGAACCAAAAATAAAGATATGACATGCTTTCCCTAAATGTTCAAGTGGAAGTCGTTAATCTCGTGAGGATCATGTGAATAGGTCTTTAGACCGCGCCCCTCAAGGCGTAATCCGTCCATACATGCCTGCTTTGGATGTGCTGTTCCGGTTGTCGGATGCGGGCATCATCTTTTTTGCGTTGTACGCGCAAACGTGGTTGCGCGGGATGAATCCCGAACGCCAAGTCATGTATGTGTTGCCGGGGTTGATCGCGGTGCTTGCGTTTGTGTTATTTGGCGAAGTTGCCGGGCTTTACCGAATTTGGCGGGGAAATACAATCGGGCGGGAGTGCCAGGCGATCGTTAAGGTTTGGATTTGGGTTATTCCTGCTATTTTGCTGGCGGGATATTTCTTTAAAATCTCCGCGTTTTACTCCCGCCAAGTCATTTTAGTTTGGTTTGTGCTCGCGCCGGCTTTGATGTGCGGTTGGCGTTGGGTGATGCGCTCCATGCTGGCTCGTTTCCGGCGTAAAGGGCTGAACACCCGTCGTACAGCCATTTACGGAGAGGGCAATCTGGCGCATCGGGTTGAAGAAGTGATTTTATCACAGGCGGATAGCGGGTTCCGGTTGGTCGGGCGATATGCGGACGATTCCGGCTCCGAAGATAAACCGGTAGCCGGCACGTTGCAGGATTTGGTGGCGCTGGCCCGGGAAGGCAAAGTGGATCATGTATACGCGACGGTATCGCTTTCCGATAGCGAGACCTGTAACCGTATGGTGCGTTTGTTTGCGGATACCACGGCGCAAGTATTCATCGTGCCCGACTTGTGGTTGTTTGATATGCTCCATTCGCGTTGGAGCCAGTTGGGGGATTTGCCTGTTATTAATGTGTATGACACGCCCGCCTATGGGGTTAATAGTATGGTGAAGCGTCTTTTTGACCTGGTGGTGGGATCGGGATTGCTGTTGTTTTTGTCGCCTTTGATCGTCTGCATCGCGTTGGCGGTCCGGTTGACGTCGCGGGGCCCGGTATTGTTTCGTCAACGCCGCTACGGGTTGGACGGGCGCGAGTTCCGGGTGTGGAAATTCCGGACGATGACCGTGGCGGAAGACGGCGATCATGTATTGCAAGCGGTGCCCGGGGATCGCCGCGTTACGCCGCTGGGTCATTGGTTGCGAAAAACGTCGCTTGATGAATTGCCTCAATTATTGAATGTCTTGTCGGGGACCATGTCGTTGGTAGGACCGCGCCCGCACGCCGTGGCGCACAATCAGGAGTACAGGGATAAAATAGAAGGGTATATGTTGCGCCACCGGATCAAGCCCGGGATGACCGGGTTGGCCCAAGTGCGCGGATACCGGGGAGTGACCGATACGATTGATAAAATGGAAAAGCGAATTGAAAGCGACTTGGAATACATTCGCAATTGGTCGTTGCTGTTGGATATCCACATTTTAATAAGGACGGCATTATGTCTCTTTCGCGATCCCAATGCGTGCTGATCTTGGTGTGGTTCTTTTTGTTTGCGGCGGGATCCCACGGAGCCGAAGTGCGTGTATCGCTGGCCGAGCGCGCGCCGGTGAACCGTGCAGACTGGCTGGGCGCTTCCGCGCGTGCGACCGACCGGTACATGGGCAACGATCCGCAATGGCTTAAGGTTGTCCAACCGATGCGGTTGGCCTGGTTGCGGTATCCCGGCGGAACCGTCGCGAATTATTGGGACTGGCGCCAAGGCAATTTTATACCCGGCGGAAACCCGGAACGGCCCGGGCAAGTGGAGCGAAGCCCGGATTTCACGTTGGAAGATTTAGCCCGGTTGACGCGTGTCACCGGCGCAACCCCGCTGTTTTGCCTGAACATGATCACCGACACGCTCGACAGCCAGCTTGCCATGCTTGAGCATGCGGAATCGCTGGGCATGCCGGTTCTGTTTGTCGAAATGGGCAACGAAATCAATGGCAATCACCCGTCCAACCGCGAACGTTTCCCGACGGCGACGGATTACGGCAAAGCCTGTGCCCAGTGGATAGATGTGTTGTCCCGCCGCTTCCCCGACGCGCGGTTTGGCGTGGTCGGCGGGCGGCGTCATCTTTGGCGGGACACGGATTGGACTGATTGGAATCGCGAGGTGCTGGCCCACGCGACCAACGCGCATGCTTTGATTATCCATCCGTATATCCGCGCGGGCTGGGCTTTGCCCCGCGCGCGTCCCGCCCCCGGCGAAACAGCCAAAGACGTTTTAATCAAGCAAGCGGATGAATTAGCCGAAGAAAAGACCATCCGCGCGTTTTTAGGTTTGCCGGTGTTAAAGATGCAAACGTTAGAGGAAGTGGCAAATCAGCATCCCGGCGTTCCGTTGTGGTTGACGGAGTTTAATTTGGCCGACCACATGAGCCCGGTCGGCGGATCGTGGCTGCACGGGTTATTGGTCGCGCATTACCTGTTTTTAATGATGGACGATCCGCGTTTGCAGATGGCTGTGTTTCATATGCTTAGTGGAGAGCGGTCCTACAGCGCGGTGTATCATCGCGCGTGGCCCCGCCCGTGGCGCGGTGACACCACCACGCCGTATACGTTAAGCCCCGCAGGCGCAGTGCTCTCGCTGATGTCCTCTGAACTGCGCGACCGCCCCGTAACCGAGCGTCTGAACTTTGATCCCAATCCGGTATGGCCGTGGAATCGAAGACGCGCGCGTGATGATTTTCCCGCGCTTGTCGGCCATCGGCTGCGTCGCGAACAGGATGATAGGACGTATCGCTGGGTGATCGCCAACATGTCCCCGCAGGCCCACACGTTGGTTTGGCCGGATCAGGATCATGCCCCCTGTCTCATCCAGACGCTGCGCGGCGAACCGGCGTCACAGGACTATGACCATCTGCGCGTGGACAAAGAAAACACCCGCGTGGCGCCTCCCTACAGTGTGACATTATGGGCTACGCCATGAGCAAGACACCGCGCACGGCTATTGTGACCCTAACGCACATCTGGAGTCGCGCAATAAAGCGCGAGCACGAAAAGCGTGTGAGGCAGGGGGGGGCTTACGGGGATGTCTGGCTTCTATATCACCGGTACGACGCGTCCATGCAGACACCGGTTGCCCCGCGCGTAGAGTGTATGACGAGGCGGGATCTCGACCGGTTGCATTGCCCGCCTCCTCCTGTTGAATTGGCGAAAGGGGGGCTTGCGCAATTATTTATGCTGGAATTTGCCCGGCGCCATCCGGACTATGACCGCTATTGGTTTATAGAATTTGATGTGCGATTTAGCGGCGACTGGGCCCTGCTGTTCGAGGCGACCGATGCCGTTGACGCAGATTTGCTGGCCCCGTGTGTGCGCACTCGCGACCAACATCCGGATTGGAAGTGGTGGCAATCGCTGACGCATCCCCGGGAGGTTATTTCCGATCAGAAGCAACTGCGTTGTTTGAACGTCATTTGTCGTTTATCCGCCCGGGCATGCAAAACATTGGATGAAACCTGTCAGCATGGCTGGAACGGGCATAGCGAGGTCTTGTTCCCCACGATCCTGAGCCATGCGGGTATGACGGTGGCCGATCTGGGTGGGCGCGGGTTGTTTACACCCGAGCCGTTGCGTGGCCGGTTTTACAGGGAAGGCGAAGACCGGCCCGATGGCTTGCGGGGACGTGGCACCATGCGCGTGGCGCCGCCGCGTTTGTGGTGTGGTTTTGTGCGAAACGTTTTGTATCACCCCGTCAAGCCGTTCAACGTATGGCTGCACCGCCGCATGCGCTGGGTGAGGGAAATCGCAAAACGCCGACTGGGAATTTGAATGTGATACGACGCCATGTGGTTTAATTCCATCAGTTTTTTATGGTTTTTTCTGGTCGTGTACGGGCTGTATTTATCGCTCGATCACAAAGCGCAAAATCGCATGCTTCTCCTGGCAAGCTGGATTTTCTACGGGTGGTGGGACTACCGGTTTGTTGCTTTATTGGTTCTGTCTTCTGTGCTTGATTACTGGTGCGGCATTAAGATCCATGCATCCGATAATCCACGCATACGTAAGCAATGGTTAATGCTCAGCGTGCTGGGCAATGTAAGCATTCTTGGATTTTTCAAATACTTCAATTTTTTTGCGGAATCACTGCATGTTCTGTTGACTTCAGTCGGTCTGCCGTTTGATTCGTGGACGCTTAATGTGATTCTCCCTGTCGGTATTTCATTTTACACGTTCCAGACCATGAGTTACACGCTTGATATTTATTATAAGCGTTTAACGCCCACGCGGGATTTTTTAAACTTTGCGTTGTTTGTATCGTTTTTCCCGCAGTTGGTGGCGGGTCCGATCGAGCGCGCGCGTAATCTTCTGCCGCGCATCGAAGCCCGGCGCAATCTCGATGGGGCCCAGATCAAAGACGGCATGTTTCTGATCGCATGGGGCTTGTTTAAAAAAGTGGTTATAGCGGATAACGTCAGCGTTATTGTAAATAGCGTATTTGTGCCCGGGTCCCAGCCCTCGGGCGTTGATGTGACGCTGGGGTTATGCGCGTTCGCTGTGCAAATTTACTGCGATTTTTCCGGCTACTCCGATATCGCCCGTGGTTTGGCTAAAATGATGGGCATGGAATTGATGGTGAATTTCCGTATCCCTTTCGCCGCGGTACGGCCCGCGGATTTCTGGGCCCGCTGGCATATTTCGTTGACAAGCTGGGTGCGCGATTACGTGTTTATTCCCATGGGCGCAAATAAGAAGGGCACGTGGCGAACTGTATTTAATTTAATCGCGATTATGACGTTGATAGGATTGTGGCATGGCGCGCAATGGACATTTGTGTTGTGGGGCTTGTTATTCGGGCTGGTGCAAGCCGGACATTATCTGCTATTGCCGTGGCTGAATAAAATACCGTCTCCTTCGACTCGTTTCGGCAAAACAATGTCGGCTTCGTTATGCCGCATTGGAACGGTTTCCCTGTTTGCAGGCAGCGTCGTATTATTCCGCGCCGAGTCGTTATCGCACACGCTTGAATTAATGCAAGGATTGGCAAGCCGTTTTTATGCAACAGAGGATTCGTTGCGCCATGCGCTATGGTTGCTGTTTCTAAGTATGCCTATGGTGATTATGCAGGCGGCTCAGCATCGCACAGGCGATCTGATGATTTTTCGTAAACTCCCGGCAAGCGCCCAGTTGTTCTGGAGTTTATGCGCGTTGTTGATGATGCTGGGCATTTATTGGTTTACCTCTTCTCTTTCGAGTGGCGATGAATTCATCTATTTTCAATTTTAGTTCCTGGCATACGTTGGCGGGGCTGTGGCCGTGGCGCGGGGTGTTATTTTCGCTCGGTTGTGCGTTGTGGTTTGCGTTTCCGTTTTTCGGAATGGACGCATTGGATGTGCCGGTGTGGCTTGTGCCTGCTTTAGTATGGCTGGCTGGGCTTTATGTCATATTTCCCGCCTATCGTCGCTTGCTGGTTGTGTTGGTCTTTACGGTATCGGCCGGTTTGGTGGTCATGGAGTCCGTGTTTCGCGTGCGCTATTTCGGCTGGCCAGCGCTGAATGTCGCGCAATACCGTCCGGCAGGCTATCCGCATCCGTGGTCGTTGTTCGAGCATGCGCCGGACACGTACACCGGGGTGAAAGCGGGTGAATATATTTTTAAAGGGCATCCGTTCCGCGTTAACCGCGATGGGTTTCGCGGGCCGGATCGTCCGTATAAAAAACCGGAGGGAACAATCCGTGTTGTTGTGACGGGCACTTCCGTTGGCATGGGCGCAGGCGTCGCGGAAGAAGATATGTTCACCACGCGCATGGAAATGCAATTGAATGACACGATACAGGATCGAGCTGTGGAAGTTATTAATATCAGCGTGGGTGGCAACACCGTGGGTAATATGCTACACGATTTGGACATCGTCGGGAGACGATTCCAGCCGGACGTGGCGCTCCTTAGTTTCACCGCTACGCGTTTGACATCAGGGGAGGCGCTGACGCGCGAGCCGTTCAGAATGAAAGCATTGGATGAATCGCAGTGGGGGTTGGTGATGAAGCGACGGTACGAGTTTTTTTCCAACCGTTCGTTTGTATTAGCCCTGGTGGTGCGGGAGCGCCGGAATCTAATGCATAAACTGCGTGGTGGCGACGGCGCGCGCGGGAGGCGTTTTCGTAAGATAGATGCGTTTATGGCCGAGCGCGCGGATGAAGCGGAGCGACTCGTGGTGCAGGCATTAACGGAATTCCGCGCGCTGGCTGAAAGTATGGAAGCGCGACCTGTGGTGTACTTGATCAAGCCTGTTATGCGGCTCAACGATCCGGAGCACCATAAGGGGTATCGAAGCATAATTAAATTCCATGCGGATAGACTGGACATCCCGGTGCTGGACGCCTATCGCGCGGTCTATCCGCCTGTTCGCGTGCAACGCTTGATGGCTTATCCGGGCGACAGCCATCCCAACGCCTTGATGCATCGGGTGATGGGGGATTATTTTGCCGTCGGCCTTGCGCCGGTTATCGAAGACCTATAAGCGGCCAATACAGCCACGCCACAAGCGCGAAGACCAACAGACTTAAAAAGTTCATCAGCGTGCCGTACGTAAAGAATTCTTTTTGACTCATAAATCCGGAACTGTAGGCAATGGCTGTGGCGGGCGTGCCCATCGGCATGATATACGATAGCCCGGAAGGAAGAGCGATGGCCAGTGTGACGGCTTCCGGCGAAAGCCCATGCGCGGAAGCCAATCCGAGACCGACAGGCATCATGACCGACACCACAGCGGCGTTGCTGATAAACTCGGTGAGAGTCAAAGACAGGAATCCGATCAGAAGAATTGTTTGAAGCGGTGACAAGTCAAACGGGCCGATCGTGCGTTCCACGATCCACAACGACGCGCCGGTGGTGTGCAAAGCTGATCCCAGCGCAATAGCGCCGCCGTACATAAGAATAATGCCCCAGTTCACGTTGCTTTCCACGTCGCTCCAGCGCACCAGTCTGAATATAAAAAGAAGCGCCACGGAAAACAACGCAATGGTTGCCAGTCCCAGCATGCTGTGCAGGAAGACCCACGCGAAAATGGTAAACACGCCAATCAGTCCGATTTGAATTTCGCGCCCGGTAAGCGGGCCTAAAGCGCGCCGTTGTTCCTCCAGTTGCGCGCGGGCCCGGTCCAGATCAACCGGCTCGGCGGGAAAGCAATACTTCAACACAAGCCAGGCAATGCCTATCATGACAACCACAATCGGAAACGATGCCGTTAACAAACGCACGAAGCTGATGGCTATGCCGCGCTCGGCATACAAAATGCCCGCGGCCAGCGGATTGCGCGCGCCGCCGAGATACGTGGCAATGCCGCCAATAATGCATCCCCATGCAAGCGCAAAAAAGAAACTTTGACCAAACCGGCTTTCGCGCGGCTTAAATCCGAACGCGGTGACGAGGCCCATAACCACGGGGAAAAGCATGGCGGCCACGGCATGTTCGCTCATCCAGAAACTTGCAAAGGCGGAAAGCAAAAGGATGGTGGTGCGTAAACGCGTGGCCGACGAGGCAAACCGCGCGAGCGCCAGACACGTCAAACGAAGAGACAGGCCGGAATCAATCAGCGCGGCGGACAGGATAAACGCGCCGAGAATAAAAAAAACCGCGGAATTGCCGAACAGCGCAAAGGCGTCATGGCTGGGCATAATGTTCAGCATGGGCAACAGAACGATAGCAAGTATAGACGTGATTTGAAGCGGGATAACGCCGGTGACCCAAAGCAATGCGCATAAGACAAACACGCCGAGCACGCGCTGGCCGGGAATCGTCAAGCCCTCGGGGAGAGGGCCGAACGCAACCCACGCGCCCAGACCAAACGCCAACACAAGCGCATGATAATGATAGCGCGCAAGGAACGAGCTGGTAGGCCCATGCGCCGCGCTGGGCTCCCACACTTTAACGGGTTGCTGTTTCATCGCGTTGCAGCATTGAATAAATCCAAGGGCTAAATCAATCATTATGCGCGGGTCGCGTTCGGGACGAATCGCGACGTAGTTGCGAGGGGAGAGACGCCTTCCGTGGCGTTAGAAGATGTTGAGCCCACACACTGTTGCCGCTTGACCCCCGTGCATTATTGTTCTACGTTTCGCCATATAACGAAATATAAAAGCGATGGGTTGATGAAAAAAATCGAAATAAATCATAGCGCTATGCGATTGGTGTTAAAAGTGACGAAAGCTTTATCGGATACGCAGCGTGTGCGTATCCTGATGCTGCTGCGGGGTGGCGAGCTGTGCGTGTGCCAGATCGTCGAAGTGATTGGACTGGCTCCCTCGACTATTTCCAAACATCTCTCGATCCTCAGCGCCGCGGATTTGGTGGAGATGCGCAAAGACGGACGCTGGGCCTATTACCGGCTGCCGGAAACGGCTAATCATCCCGCGCTTACCTGGTTGAACACAGCGCTCAGCCGCGATGCGATAGTGCGTCAGGATGCCAAAAAACTCAAAGCCGTGGCTTCATGCACACCCCGCGCGATTTCGCTACGTCAACGAAACAAACGACACGCAGAATGAACGGACAGCCATGGATAAACTAAAGGTATTATTTTTGTGCACGGGGAATTCCTGTCGAAGTCAAATGGCCGAAGGCTGGGCGCGTCATCTGAAAGGGGACGTTATCGAGGCCTATTCCGCCGGGATCGAAACCCACGGACTGAATCCCCATGCAGTGAAAGTAATGGCGGAAGCAGGCGTGGACATTAGCGGACACACCTCCAAGCGGGTGGACGAGATTAAAGACGTGGATCTGGATGTAGTCGTGACGGTCTGCGGTCATGCGAACGAAACATGCCCGGCGTGGCTCGGCGGCAAAGCCAAGGTGGTGCATGTCGGGTTTGATGACCCGCCCAAAATAGCGCGGGAACTGGCGGCAAAAGGCGCGTCGGAGGAAAAACTACTTGAAGGATACCGGCGGGTACGGGACGAGATCAAAGCGTTTGTGGCGGGACTCCCGCAATCGTTGACCCAAACTGACGAATGAATAAGGACACCTTAGTTAAACATGGAGAAGAACGATGATGCAAAACAACGACCGTAAAATGACCAGTATATTCGAACGCTACCTCACGGTATGGGTGGGGCTCAGTATTGTGGGAGGCATTATTCTCGGGAAAGTAGCGCCGGGATTGGCCCGCGCGTTGGACAGCATGGCCATTATGGTCAACGACGCGCCGGTGGTGTCTATACCGATTGCCATCTGTCTTTTTTTTATGATGTATCCCATCATGGTCAAAATTGATTTTAATTCCGTCATTAAGGCAGGCAAAAGCGGCAAGCCCGTTTTCCTGACGCTGTTTGTGAATTGGGCAATCAAGCCGTTTACGATGTACGCGATTTCCGTATTTTTTCTCGGATTTGTTTTGCTTAACCTGATCGGGGCGGAAGCAACGGATCTTGTAAAGATGCCTTTTGGATTGGATTTGCCGGTTGGATCGGAACATGGCGCGGGCGTGGTGGTTTTGCACGAAGGGGTTAAAATGCTTCAGATTCCTCTATGGCGCAGTTATCTCGCTGGCTGCATTCTCCTTGGCATTGCGCCCTGTACGGCCATGGTGCTGGTCTGGGGTTATCTTTCGCGGGGCAACGACGGTCTGACGTTGGTGATGGTGGCCATCAATTCATTGACCATGCTGGTGTTGTACGGTGTGCTGGGCGGATTTCTGCTTGGCGTCGGCAAATTGCCTGTGCCGTGGGAAGCCTTGTTGTTATCCATCGGCATCTATGTGGCGCTACCTCTGGTCGCGGGTTATTGCTCCCGGATTTGGATCATCCGCGCTAAAGGCGTGGAATGGTTTACCACTAAGTTTCTACATGTCTTGACTCCCGTCACGATCATTGCCCTGCTGACCACACTGGTTCTGCTGTTCAGTTTTAAAGGCGATGTGATTGTCGAGAATCCGCTGACGATCCTCTGGATTGCCATTCCGCTATTTATTCAGACGATGTTGGTGTTCTGGATTGCCTACGGAGCAGCCAAGGCCTTGGGACTCCGCTACGAGGATGCGGCGCCCGCCGCTATGATCGGCGCGTCCAACCATTTTGAAGTGGCTATCGCCACTGCGGTCATGCTGTTTGGCTTGTCATCCGGCGCGGCATTGGCCACGGTGGTGGGCGTGTTGATCGAAGTTCCGTTGATGTTGTGGCTGGTGAATATCTGCCTGCGCACCAAACATTGGTTTCCTTCGGACGCCTGAATGGAGCATGCCGACAAAAAAAACTACTGCAATGACCCCGTCTACTTCCATTGACGTTGACGCCCCGTTTCCCGCGGATTCGGTGATGTGGCAAGTGAGTCGTGAATGGTGTCTTTTGGCGGGCGGACCATCGGCTGTAATTTTGCAAGCGGCGCATCCTGTAGTGGCAAAGGGTGTCATGGCGTTTAGCCGTTTTCAGGAAGCGCCATTTACCCGTTTATTTCGAACGCTGGACACGGTGTATGCAATTACGTTCGGCACGAAAGCGGAAGCCGGGCGGATACAAACACGTATGGTGGCGTTGCATCGTGGTATTGAGGGTCCCGGCTTTTCCGGACTGGACGCAGATGCCCAGTTCTGGGTTTTAGCCACGTTGATTATGGCTTCGGTGACCGGGTATGAGCGGGTCTACGGATCTTTATCCGGGCATCAGCGGCAGCGTTTCTATGATGATATGAAACACTTTGGGACTTTTTTCGGGTTAGCTCCCGGGACAGGTCCGGTGACATGGAACGATTTTACCGCATACTACCAATCCATGGTGGAAGGCGATGTATTGGGGAGCGATGATGCCTGCCGAATCGTAGCGCATTCGATTGTATATGCGCGCCGTCCTTGGTATCTTTTCTTTCTGATGCCACTGGTCCGGGGCCCGCTGGTGGAGCAAGTGCCGTATCCGTTGCGCGAGCGTCTGGGCCTGCATAGTACGGTGTGGACGCGTCTTTCGTGGCGGCTGGTGCGTTGCTTGTTGCGCAGTATGCGTTATTGGCCGAAACCCCTGAAATGGACCCCTCATTATCGCCGCCGAATGCAGCGTTGACGTTCAGGTCGTTGTTGTGTCGTATGGTTTTGCGGCCTTCGTTGCGACCCCAGCCGCGCGAAAAAAGCTATAGCTCGACTTTTGCCCCGGGACTTGTGGGGGCATCGCTGATGCGGCCATCACGCAAAACCAGACGATGATCGGTGAGGGCGTCCAGAAAAGTCTGATCGTGCGAAACAATTAAAAGCGTGACAGGCACGTCCCGTAACACGTGGATCAGCCGCTCGCGTGAAGAGTCGTCGAGAAACGAAGTCGGCTCGTCCAGCAGCAACGTGTCAGGTTTCATCGCGAGATTGGTGGCAAGGGCAACAAGTTTTTTCTCGCCTGCGGATAAACGGCTTGTCACGCGATGTTCATACCCTTGCAAGCCCATGATCGCCAGCGCTTCCAACGCTGCTTCCCGGGCTGCGTCTTTTCCCCAGCCCAGATGCAATGGGCCAAACGCGACGTCATCCAGCACGGTCGGGCAGAACAATTGATCGTCGCTATCCTGAAACAACAGACCCATGCGCATGCGCGCATCACGGAAATCCTCTTCGTTACGACGCGGCTTCCCGTAAAGCTCTACAGTCCCTGCCTGAGGCAAGCGCAAACCCATAATCACATGAAGCAGCGTGGATTTTCCTGAAGCGTTGGCTCCGGACAACCCCACGCGTTCGCCTTGCCTGACCGACAGGTTAACGCCTTTTAGCGTGGAAGCGCCATCCTGACCATACGTGAAATAGAGGTCTTTAATTTGTATGATGCAAGGGGGCGTCATTAAGGCATACCTCCCAGCAGCAAAAGCGCGCATGCCGCGCCAAGCCCAATCATCAAGGCCGTATCCGCCGCGCGCCACACCAGCGTCTCGGTGGCGGCGTACACCCCGTGGTGGCCCCGGCATTTCATTGCATCCGCAACCCGGTCCGCGCGTTCCAGGCTGCGCAATAGCAATGCGCCTACCAACAAGCCGTGCGCCCGGAGCGATAGACGTGTTAGTTGCGGTTTAAATCCGCGCGCACGCATCGCCATCCGCATGCAGGCGTATTCCTCCTGCAAAACGTCAATGTAGCGAATCGTACTCATTAATAACCGGATAAACGGCGTCGGTAATCGTAAACGACTTAACGCATGACCTAGCGTCGCCGGTTCCATGGACCCAAGCCACACCACGCACCACGCGACAACGGCGTTGCCTTTAAGGGTGATTAACGCCATAAAAAGCAATCCTTCCCGTGTGACGGGAATAGGACCCGCCATCCATAGCGTTTCCCCCGGCACGAAAGGAATAGTCATCAGCGCAGTAAGCAAAAACAGTACGTTGATGTGTAGAAGAGGCCGCGCGATGCGCGCAAACGAGGGAGGGGCGCAAGCAATGCTTAGGAGCGGCAACGCGCACGCCAGCGCTGCGATACGTACATCCTGTATCAGAGCCACCGCGCCGCTAAACATAAACGTGGCCAGCATGCGGCTGCGCGCATCAAAAAATGTCATCATGCACGGTTTCATGTTACCACGTTGATCCCGGTAAAAGTTCTTTTTTCACGCGATACAGAAACATGACCGTGACCGCTGAGATCATGCCTTCGATCAACATCAGCGGAATATGCACAAGAACCAAGCTTGCCGCCGCCGCGCGGAAGGCCGGGTCGGTCCATGTAAGGCATAATGCCATACCCGCCACACTGCACGCCACCGCGCCTGCTCCAGCCAATCCGCCGGCCATGCCGGCCCGGCCCGGCCCCGGCGCGCGTCCGGCCAGCAACCGGTAAAAATAATGGGCCAGCACCGCCGGACCGGCAATGATCACGGTATTGACGCCCAGCACTACCGGGCCTCCGTATTGAAATAAAACCGCTTGCAACATCAGCGCAATAAACAGCGCAGGCATCGCGCGCCATCCGAGCAAAATGCCGGCGAGGCCGTTCACGACAAGATGGGCATGGGCGGGGCCTATGGGAATCCGCATAAAGGTCGTCACAAAAAACGCCGCTCCCAGCAAAGCGACACGCGGCACATCCTCCGGTCGTGTCCGGCGCGCGCCCACAGCCACGCCCGCCAACGCGCAGACCCAGCCCGCGGCAAGGGCAGGGGGCGATAAGATACCTTCAGAAATATGCATGCGCGTTACGCTTCCTTCGCGGGGGGCGACGGTTTTTCCATAAAGCCCAAAGACCGAACACGCCGAACAACCAGCCCAACCCGGAAAGAATACCGATGGTGTGCGTGTGCTGCTCCACAGTGGCGTTAAGCTGTTCGTCTACGGACACGTGGACAACTGCGCGATGACCCAGTCCGTCATCCATCACCACGCGCCAATTCCCCGGACTGGTTGGTTTGAAAGCAAAAACACCGTGCGCATCGGTGAAGCCTTCAAAAAACGGATCGTCGTTACCAGGCGCCAATACAGTCACATCGGTATCCGCGGCGGGTTCGTGATCCCCATAGGTAAACGATACCGCCATAGCGCCCGGAGTTTCCACGCCCCGCAAAGCATGCGCATGCGCCGATCCCGCTCCCCATAAAACAAAAAGGCAAAGTAAATGTATACGTAGTGTCATGATGTTACGACATTGAACAAACGTAACATACCCGTCAAGACTGGATACGCGGGTCTTCTCGCGGCGCCGCTATTCATGACTTGTCACAAGGACCGGGTTCGTCCATGCTCGTTGTATGAGCGCGCATCATCATTCATTGCCCATTCAACAGCGGCTGGAACGTGTCGTGCAGGACATTCATGATCATCTGGTCTTGCAACGGGACGAAGGAGTATATGACGTGGAAGTAGAGCCGGATATTATTGCCTCGGTAAGCGTGTGGAGCGGTCCGGCGTCTTTGCACACGGTACAGGTATCGCGCGAAGCCCCCCCTATGAGCGCGTCCATGCGTAAGATTGCCGAACGTGTGCGCGGTTGCCGGCTATGCCCGTTATGTGAAACCCGCACGAACACCGTGCCAGGCCAAGGCTCCATGCATCCCGACATTTTATTTATTGGCGAAGGTCCCGGCGCGGATGAAGACGAGCAAGGATTGGCGTTTGTCGGGCGCGCAGGCAAAATGCTGACGCGCATTATCGAAGCCATGGGCTATACGCGTGACGAGGTTTGGATCGGGAACATTGTCAAATGCCGCCCGCCCGGCAACCGTACCCCGCTGCCGGACGAAATGGAGGCGTGTATGCCGTATCTTAAAGAGCAAATTGCTTTGCTGAAACCTAAAGTCATTGTGTGCCTCGGCGCTACCGCCGTCAAAGGTCTTTTCCAAACCACCGAAGGCATTACCAAACTGCGCGGGAAGTGGATGAGTTTTGAAGGCATTGACACCATGCCGACGTATCATCCGGCGTATGTCTTGCGCAACCCCGCAGGCAAACGGCCCGTGTGGGAAGATATGAAAGCGGTGCTGGCACGGCTAGGCCGCGAAGCGCCGGGGGGGAGTAGGAAGTAAGAAGTAAGAAGTAAGAAGTAAGAAGTCGGAAGTAAGAAGTGGGATGTCGGAGGACGGGAGTAAGAAGTGAGAAGTGAGAAGGTGGAGGGGGAAAAGCTGCACGAGGCGCGGGCGCGGGCGCCCGGCGCGTATCTTGCCATGTATTCGTCCTACACCGGAAGCATCGTCACCGATCCGGCGTGGATGCTGGTGCCGGTTGATGATCATTTGGTGCATCGCGGCGACGGCATTTTTGAAACGCTTAAAGCCGAGCAAGGGACGATTTATAACGTGCGCGCCCATCTGGAACGGCTGGAACGTTCCGCAGACGCGTTGAAACTGAATCTTCCGGAGTCGCCGGAAAACATCGGACAACGGATAGTGGAAACAATGCAGGCCGGTGGGCAGGATGACGTCTTGATTCGCGTGATGGTGTCCCGCGGTCCCGGCAGTTTAGGCGTTAATCCATACGACTGTCCCCAAAGCCAGTTGTATATTATTGTAGCGCCGCTGCCACCGCCTTTCATGACACGCCACCCGGAAGGCGCGCACATTGCTTTTTCCTCTGTTGCGCCGAAACCATCACCGTTTTCCGATATAAAAAGTTGCAATTATTTGCCTAACGCAATGATGGCCATGGAAGCGCGGGATCGCGGAGTGGATTTTGTGCTTGCCTGCACGTCCGATGGTTTTGTGCTCGAAGGTCCGACAGAAAATGTGGCGATCCTGACGGTGGATAGGCGCTTGATTTCACCGGCGCCGCCGGGACTGTTGTCGGGCACCACACTGGAACGCGTCTGGACGTTGGCGGAATCGGTTCAGGATATCCAATATATCGGCCGCGAACCGCTACGTCCTTCGGACCTTCGCGAAGCTGCGGAAGTATATATCTGCGGCACGACCACCGATATCACAGCCGTGACGCAGATCGAAAGTGAGCCCGTCGGCACAGGCCACCCCGGCCCGGTATGGAAAAAACTCCATGCGTTACTGCGCGCGGATATTGTGCCACGAACAGGCTCATAAAGGTAGGGCGCGTTGGCTCAACGCGCCGATCCGCCCTGCCGCAAGACAAAATCACGTGTCTTTGGTGTCTATGTCCACCGGACTGTGCAAATGACGCGTGGATTCGGGTGTGGTCAGCACTTTGTAAATGCACCAGACAAGCAAGCCTGTCATGCCGATGATCGCGGCGCTCATAACGATCCATCCTGCGGTTGTCATTTGGCGGTCTCCCCGGATTGTTGATTCCAGCGTTGGTTGGAGATAGCAATGACAACGCTGAAAAAAATAATGACGATAAGGATGAAGCCAAGCGACATCAGCACCACCGGCGGTTCACCCGCGGGCGGATTGACAATAGCGTGCCAGCGTTCGGGCAGGCTGTTTTTGCACCACAGCGCGAACACGCCGATCAAGTACAGCGGCGAAATGTAGCGGATCATAAACATAATGCCTCGCGGGATCTGTATTTCCGCGCCTGCGGTTAATGCCTCGTACCCGCGTTTCGGCCCGATAATCCAGCCAAACACCAGCGTCTGCACCGTCGCGAAAATAAAGATAAAGAAATTAGCCATCCAAAAATCCACGGTGTCGAGCGCTGTCGCGCCTGCGCTAAAATACGCAATAAAACACGTGCCGGTAAAGGTGACGAAACCCAGAATCGCCACCGAGGGTTTGCGCGAAATGCCCAGTCCTTCTTCGAGCAACGCGATGGCCGGTTGCAACATGGACAGCGAGCTTGTGACAGCGGCCAGGAACAGCAGGAAGAAAAATAGAAAGCCGAAAAAACCGCCGCCGGGCATTTGATTAAACACATTAGGCAGCGTGACAAAACCTAAGCTGAACGTGCTGATGTTGCTGGGATCCGACAGAAACATGGGGCCGAGAAAAATAAAAGCCGCCGGTAAAGCAATCATGCCGCCTAGCACCACTTCGCAGAAGCCGTTGCCCGCCACCGACGTCAACGAGGACAAGGCAATATCGTCATCTTTTTTTAAATAACTGGAATACGTCAGGATTAAGCCAAAACCGAGCGAGAGGCTAAAAAAGATTTGTCCCGTGGCCGCAAGCCATACATTGGGATTCGCCAGCGTGGACCAGATGGTTTCGCCGCTTTGCGCAGGGTTCCACATAAAACCGAGTCCGTTTAACAGCGTTTGATCGGGCGCGTCCGCCGGAGGTTGAAGCGTCAATACGCGCGCCAGCACGATAAACGCGCACACCACCAGCATCGGCATGGCAATCAAGCAGAATTTTTCAATACCCCGGCTTAAGCCGCGATAAATCAAGCCGAAGTTTAAGAGAAAGCAAAACGCAATACACAACAGAAAACCGCCTTGCCCGCTTGCAAACAACGCCCCGTGTCCGGAAAGGCCAAGGGATTTTACAAAGAAAGCGCCTACCGCCCCCACATCATCGCCCATGCCGGTTAACGTGCCGGTTAAATAATGCCAGGCATAATAAAGGCACAACGCTTCCACGATCACGTAATACGTGTAAATCAATACCGGCATGACCGTGCCAAGCATGCCGACGTATGATCCGTTGCGGTGGCGCAGTATACCACGGAAAATGCCCGGCGCCGAATTGTGGCCTAACGATCCGCCGTGCCGGCCCAGCGCCCATTCCGACCAGGCAAGCGGGATGCCGACGACAAGGAATGCGACCAAATACGGGATCATAAACAAGCCGCCTCCGTTTTGCGCGGCTTGTCCCGGAAACCGAAGAAAATTGCCTAATCCGACCGCGCTGCCTGTCACGGCCAGAATCACTCCTATCCGCGTTCCCCAGCGTTCCCCCGTTTGTCGTAGTGGATCCATGTGTTCAAAAGATAATGATCCAACGACGGATGGCAATCAAATTACGCGTAGCTTTTGGAGCGTTTTTTTGTAGTCTGCCGGAAAAGGCGCACGGGCGTCCAGCGCCGGCGTGTCGTCGGTCCATGTCATGCGCAAGTGCGACGCGTGCAACATTTGGCGGGGAATGGACCGGAAACGGACATCGTCCATGCGCCCGGTCATATACTGGCGGTCGCCCAGCACCGGATGACCAAGGCCCGCCACATGTTTGCGAATTTGATGGGTGCGGCCGGTGTCAATTTTGATTTGCAGGTGGGACGCTTCGTCGGTATAGGCAAGAGGCCGGATATGGGTAATAGCTTCCCGTCCGTCCAGCATTTTGCGGATGGTGGTTTCGCGACGCACCGCGCCCGCGACAATGGCGTGATACACTTTCACAACGCCCCGCTCTTTAAAACGATCCACCGCGCGCGTAAACGCTTTATCGTGCAGCGCGAACAGCAGGCAGCCGGACGTGTCGCGATCCAGCCGGTGCACGGCCCGCAGCGTCGGGATTCCGGTTTGCTCGCGCAGGTGCGTTTCCGCGCTATCCGGCCCGTTGGATAAAAGACCGGCGGGTTTGTTGATTGTAAGAAAATCTTTATCGCGTGTGAGGATCGGCAGCGTGCGGGACGCGGGTTTAGGCGCTCCACCGCCGGCTATTTCAACTTCATCCCCGGCGCGCAGCGCATGTTTCGCCATCCACACGCGGCGCTCATTGACAAACACACGGCGCTCATCCAGCAATGCTTTCGCTTTGCGCAACGAGCACGATTGGCGCGCACTGATGAAATCAACGAGTTTCATATTTCGCTCGGATGGTGTAACTATGTAGGCATGTTGAGGCATAAAACTAACTCCATACGGAAAATAGGCGCGCTTGTCACGGGTATACTGTGGGGCGTGGCTTCTTCGGTGCATGCAACGCTGGAGTGGGGCAACACCAGCACGAACCCGGCGTACTTCGCGGATGGAACTACGTTGCTGCCTGCGCACGAAACCAATTGGATGGAAGCAGCGTTTATACAGTTAATTTATGCCGGCGCGAATCAGACCAATAATCCGGCGGTGAACGACGGGCAAGGGGTAACCGGCGACGATGCCGTGCATGACTGGACATTTCTCGGGCAAGGGAACGATTTGTACGCAGACGGAGTTCTGGATGTGCGACCTGCTGCGCCGGGGCTTGTGAGCGGGGGCTGGTATTATGCGCGTGTATGGTCGGCGTCCACGCCCGATGTGGCGTCAGGCCTTGTCCCGTCCTCCCACACAAACCGGTATGCGGATTCCGCGCTATTCCAGTACACGTGGGTTTCGCCAAGTCCCCCGCAAATCGTTAATTTCGGGGGCGCATCCGGGTTGGCGACTACGTTGATTCCGAACGGGGACACAGACGGGGACGGCCTGCCCGACTGGTGGGAAATGTTTTATTTTGGCGGCATCACCAATGCGATTGCCAACGCGGACGGGGATAACGATCAGCAGGAAAATCTTGAGGAATATCGTGCAGGCACGATCCCGACCAATACGCTTTCGGTGTTTGCCCTGCAACACGTTGTTCCTGCCTCCGGCGAAACAGTGTTGCAATGGTCCAGCGCAACGGGGCGCACGTATGCGGTGTGGGGTTCAACCAACCTCCTTGCCGGATTTGAGTCTATCGCCACCAACCTCGTCGCCACGCCGGTCGTGAATGTCTACACGACCTCGTGGGGCCATGCGCAAAACGCTTTCTTCGCCATCGAAATTGAACCTTCCTCCGTCCCTGTTCCGAATCTCTAATCCGTGGTGTTAAAGGTTGATGTGTTTTCTGTTATTTGTTAGATATGCGTTATATGAAACGATTGTCCCATGGCGTCGGCATTCGTGATTTGCGCATTAATCAACGCGCATTCTATGATCTCTTTAATTCCATGACCGCAGGCTTTGCCTTGCACGAAATCATTCTCGACGAAAATGACAAGCCGATAGACTACCGCTTTCTCCTCGTCAACAAAGCGTTTGAAGACCAGACCGGCTTGAAAGCTGATCGTGTAATCGGGCGCACGTTGTACGAAATATTCCCGGACACGGAACCGATCTGGGTGGAACGCTACGGGAAAGTGGCGTTGACAGGAAAGCCGGTACATTTCATTCACGAAAGCAAAGCGCTGGAACGTTGGTACGACGTCACCGCGTACTGTCCGCAACACGGGCAATTTGCGGTTATATTTCATGATATTACCGAGCGGCGCAGGATGGAACATCAACTGGCCTATCGCGAATCTTTCCAGCGCTTGATTCTGCTTATGGCCACACGGTTTGTGCGTTTGCCACCTGATCGTATTGACGAGGCCACGTTAAAAGGACTTGCGGAAATAGGGCGCTTTGCCCGCGCGGACCGCGCGTACCAGTTTGTGTACGATTTTGAAAAACAAATCATGACCAATACGCATGAATGGTGCGCGGACGGCATTGTGGTCGTGAAAGATCAATTGCAGGCTCTTCCTTTCGAGCTCGGGGCCGCCATGGTGGAAGCGCACAAAGAAGGACGTTGTTACCATGTGCCGGATGTGCGTGTGCTTGATCCCGACGACGCCGTTCGAAAAGTGCTGGAGCCCCAAGGGGTCAAGACCATGATTACGATTCCTATGAAAATTCGTGACGCGTGTTACGGCTTCATAGGGTTTGATGCCGTGCGCAACGTGCGGCCATGGACGGAAGATGAAATCCAATTGCTGAATGTACTGGCTGAACTCCTTTCCAACGCCCGTGAACGCGCGCGCGACGAGGAAGATCGCGTACAGGTCGAACGGCAACTTCAGCATACACAAAAACTGGAAAGCCTGGGCTTGCTGGCCGGGGGCATTGCGCACGATTTTAATAACATTCTCACCACGATCCTCGGCAACGCCGATCTGGCTTTGCTTGAAATGTCTCCAGTCGCCCCCGCGCGAGCCAATATCGAAGCGATTGAAAAAGGCGCGCACCGCGCCGCGGATTTGTGCCGTCAAATGTTGGCGTATGCAGGCAAAGGCCGTTTTGTGATTGAGTCTTTTTCCTTGAACGACGTCATCGAGGAAATGTCGCATTTAATCCGCACAACGGTGTCCAAACGCGCCTTGGTGAATATTCATCTTGAACCGGCCATCCCGCATATCCGGGGCGATGTCTCGCAAATACGACAGGTCATTTTGAATCTTGTAATGAATGCATCGGAAGCTATGGGCGAGCGGAGCGGCACGATTTCCATTTCGACCGGAGCCGCAACATGCAGCAAAGCGTATTTGGAGGAAACCGAACTGGGCGGGGAATTGGAAGAAGGGTTGTGCGTGATACTTGAAGTAACCGACACCGGACACGGCATGTCCGCCGCAACCCAAGCGCGTATTTTTGATCCATTTTACACCACTAAATTCACCGGGCGCGGACTGGGCTTAGCAGCGGTTCTGGGTATTGTGCGGGGGCATAAAGGAGCCATGAAAGTCTACAGCGAGCCCGGGCGCGGTTCATGTTTTAAAGTCCTGTGGCCTGCGCACGAGGAAAAGGACGCAACCACGTGCCGTGCGCCGGAAAATCACAACGAGGATCACTGGCGCGGTTCCGGCACGGTGTTGCTGGTGGATGACGAAGAAAGTATACGCGCACTGGGCCGCAAAATGTTGGAACGGCTTGGATTTAATGTGATCACTGCGGCGGATGGACGCGAAGGATTGGATGTCTTTCGGGAACAGCACGCAAATCTGGCGTGTGTAATCCTGGATTTGACTATGCCAAAAATGAGCGGAGAAGAAGCGTTGCGTGAAATGAAATTGATCAGGCCCGATGCCTGCATTGTGCTTGCCAGCGGATACAGCAAAGATGAATTGTCGGATCGTTTTGCGGTGCGTGGCGTGGCGGGATTTATTCAAAAACCCTACAGCACAGAGACCCTGCGCAACGTGTTGTGCCGGGTCTTATCGGCCTGAAGGTATCCTGGCTTCCTTGTGCGGACATGGTTGACATGCGGCTTGTCCGCGTCGCATCGTACCCGGGTATGAACATTCGTTTGAAACATCGCATAGAATACGCGGTTTTACGTGGCGTGTGCGGACTTGTCTGCTGGTTGCCTTACCGGGTTACACTGTGCATCGCGTATGGGATTGCACGGTTGATGCACGACGTGATCCGCTTCCGCGTGCGGGAAGCGCGTCGCCGCATTCGCCAGGTCGCGGGCCCGGATATAAGCGATCGCGAAGTCCGTCGCATTGCTTGGTTGTCTATGCGGAATCTGGCTTTTAATGCCGTGGAAATTATGTGCATGGCCAAAGTGAATGCCGCGTGGCTGGAAAAAAGAGTGACCGTGAACGGCGTTCCTTTTGTGGGCCAACCGTTCGGGCAGCCGGGACACGGCGCTATTTTGACCGTACCGCATATGGGCAACTGGGATTTATCGGGAGTTGGCGCGCATATTTTGGGGGTGCCCACTTTTTTTCTGGCGCGCCGCCAGAAAAATCCGCTGACCGATGCATGGTTGATGAAAATGCGCGGAGTGACGGGCATTGAGACCGTGTATAGCGATCATCACGCGTTGCGTCAGATCATTACGAATTTGAAAGCAGGCAAAGTATTTTGTTTATTGCCGGACGTGCGCGCGCGAGGCGCGGGCATTCATGTGCGGTTTTTGGGGGAGGAGGCGTATTTAGCCACAGGCGTGGAAAGTTTTGCGCGGCATGCGGGGGTTCCTATTTACCCGGCGACCGCGCGCAGGCATGGTTGGGCGCGACAGGAATGGACGGTGTTTCCTCCGGTGCGCCCTGATCCCGCTGCGAACCGCGAAGAAGACAAGCAGCGCATGATGCAGGAAGTCATGGATCTATTCGACCGTGAAATCAGAAAAGATTTGTCGCAATATTTCTGGTACAACAAACGCTGGGTGCTTGACCCGGTGGACACGCAACCGCCCCGTGGCGCGCATGCATAGAAACATTTGACGCAACGTGGTTTAGTTGGTACTCATACCCATTCCCAACCCAATGTCTTTATCCCGGAGAGGTGGCAGAGTGGTCGATTGCGCACGCTTGGAAAGCGTGTGAACCGAAAGGTTCCGGGGGTTCGAATCCCCCCCTCTCCGCCATGGGCTAGGGGTTGTTGGGAAGACAAAACCGGGGTCGGGGTCGTCCTCCCATACTCCCAAACCCCCACACATTCCCCCGTAGGGAATCTCACGCCAAGGCCCAAAGACCCCAAGAGAGTGGTTTGTTTTCTGTCCGATTGTTGAGGATCGGTTTTCCCAACGACCACCTTCCTAATCGTAATCATAATCGTGCTCGTAATCCTAATCTTCCCCGGCGATTACGATTAGGATTATGATTAAGATCTTCCCAACGCGTATGTGGGTGCGTAGGTCTTGCTCTCCGCCTCTCACAAACTCACAAACCCACACACTCCCATACCCACAAACCCACACGTCCGAACAGCCTCATCCCTCCTTCACGGCTTTTCTCCATCATTTTCAATTGGATACAAAGAACCAGCCCCATATTCGCTGTCCCTTCCGATTGCAAAAAATCCCCCCGAGGCCATTTCGGACTCGGATTATGCTGCTACTGGTAATCGCTCCACCTTGTGCTTCTGTTGGAAAAGTTCGTGTTTTAAACACGTCATAATATCCAACACTAAATCACCTTTCAGCCCCAAACATTTCTTACTTGTCAAAAAAATATAAAATTTATTGTTGCAATTCCTCCCGACCTTCTTTAGCTTTCGAAAAATTGTTGTTGGATAATCTGATGTTCCCCGGACGCAGCCTTCGGCCGCGTCCGGGGAACGTCGTGCTGCCCTGCGTCCAACAAATTGCCTCCGGCTGCGCCGGA